>OIWM01001358.1_pt1 | contig 24491 bp, 17 predicted proteins | sample 1587451 | NCBI WGS metagenome assembly OIWM01 (sample SAMEA3888907, study PRJEB22519) | human gut metagenome | biome: human gut; feature: human-associated habitat; material: faeces | place: Denmark | collected 2011
TGTGGATATAACTGTCGGCTTTTTTGTGGGACAAAAGAACTACCGTCTCCACATGATCTGCCCTTGGGAACATGTCCACTGCGCAGGCGCGCTGGGCGGTGTAGCCGAGGCCTGCTAAGCGCTTCACGTCGCGCGCCATGGTCGCGCTGTCGCACGAGACGTACACGACACGTCCCGGCTGCATCTCGGCGATGCTCTCCACCACGTCGGCGGCCAAGCCCTTGCGCGGCGGGTCGACGGTGATGACGTCGGGGCGCAGGTTTTCGCGCGCGAGCTTTTTTGCCACATCGGACGCATCGCCGCAGAAAAACTCCGCGTTTTTAACGCCGTTGCGCGCGGCGTTTTCGCGTGCGTCGTCGATGGCCTCGGGGACGATCTCCGCACCGAGGACTTTCTTCGCGTGATCCAACAGCGCAAGTGTGATCGTGCCCGCGCCGCAGTAGAGGTCGAGCACCGTCTCCTGCCCCGTGAGGTCCGCAAATTCGATGGCCTTCGCATAGAGCCGCTCGGCCTGCGCGCGGTTGACCTGATAGAACGACGGCACGCTGAGCCGGAACGTCTTGCCGCAGAGTGTGTCCTCAAGCCGGTCACTCCCCCAGAGCGTGCGGTAGCGGTCGCCGAGGATGACGTTGCCCTTTTTCGTGTTCGTGCCCAGCACGATGCCGGTGCACTTTGGGCACGCATCGCGCAGGAGCGCGACGAGCCGGTCTTCTTTCGGCAGCTTACCGCCGTTCATAAGCACGCAGATCAGGCTCTCCCCCGCCGCGTTTGAGCGGACGTAAAGGTGACGAATGAGGCCGCGGCCCGTCTTTTCGTCATAGCCCGCGACGCGGCAGGACTGCATATAATCGCGCAGCGCCTCCGCCGCGGCGTCGGCCTCAGGTCTGACCAATAAGCAGTGCTCGCACTCGATGACCTCGTGCGTGCGGGCGCGGTAAAAGCCAACCGCGCCGTCCTTTGACACGGGGTACTGCGCCTTGTTGCGGTAGCGCAGCGTGTCCTGCGCGCCTAAGATCTCCTCAACCGTCACATCACTGCCGCCGATGCGGGACAAATTGTCCTGCACGCGCTGCTTTTTCAGCCGCAGCTCCTCTTCATAGCGGATGTGGCGGTACGTGCAGCCGCCGCAGCGCGGGAAGTACGGACAGTCCGGCGTGATGCGTTCGCTCGACGGCTCGAGCACCTCGAGCACTTTGGCAAAGGCGACGCTCTTGAGCGTCTTTAAGATGAGCACGCGGCACTTCTCGCCGCGCAGCGCGCCGTGGACGAACACGACGCGTCCGTCGATGCGCGCAACGCCCATGCCGCCCTCGCCATAGCCCTCGATGGTGACGGTATGCTCCTGATTTTTGGCAAGCTCCATCGTCTTCTCCTCTCAGAAAAGGTACTTCGCGCTTTTATCGCGCGAAGTACCTTTTGTTGTGTATCTCAAATCACTCGCGGAAGCGCTCGATCAGGCTGATGATCTGGCCGGTGAGCGCAGAAATGTCCTTGTTGGGTCTGCCCTTGCAGCGCTTGGCAAACTCAAGCAGCGACTCCGCCGCCGCCACGAGCTTGGCGTAGAGGTTGTCGGCGCGGGACTTCTGCGCCGTGCGCTTGCGCTCGGAAATGTAACCCTCGCTGACCATTTCGTTTGCGGCAAGGTCGTAACACTCGGTAAACTTGGCCGCGTGCGCATGGAAGCCGAGGGAATTGAGCTCTTCGGCAAACACGGGCGCAACGTCCTCGTCGCCGTGGACAACAAACACGTGCGTCGGCTTCGGGTCGAATGCCTTGATCCACTGGACGAGATGATCGTGATCGGCGTGGGACGACAGGCCCTGGAAGTTGACGATCTTCGCCCTGACGGCGATCTCCTCGCCGAAGAGCTTGACCTTTTCAACGCCATCGAGCAGCCGACGGCCCAGCGTGCCGGGCGACTGGAAGCCGACGAACACGACCGCGCTGTTCGCGCGCCAGAGATTGTGCTTCAAGTGATGGCGGATACGGCCCGCGTCGCACATGCCGGAGGCCGAGATGATGACCTTGGGTGTCGTGTCCATGTTCAGCATCTTCGATTCCTCGCTCGACTCAACAAGGTTGAGGTTGGGGAAGGTGAACATGTGCGTGCCGTCCTTGACAAGATCGAGCGCCTGCTCGTCAAGATAGCCGTGCAGGTCGCCGCAGAACACAGTCGTCGCCGCCTTGGCAAGGGGCGAGTCGATGTACACGGGGAAGTTCGGCGTCGACTTGACAAGCTTTTGATCCTTGATCTCGCGGATAAAGTACAAAAGCTCCTGCGTGCGGCCCACGGCGAACGACGGGATGACGACGTTGCCTCCCTTGCCGAGCGTCTCGTCGATAATCTGCGCCAGTTCGTCGGTGTAGCTCCAGACCTCGGTGTGGTTGCGGTCGCCGTAGGTCGACTCCATCACGACGTAGTCGGCCTTTTTGAGAAGCTGCGGGTCGCGAATAATGGGCTGGTCGACGTTGCCGATATCGCCGGAGAAAACGATCGTCTTGTGCACGCCGTTTTCTTCCAGCTCAAGCGTGATGGACGCGGAACCGAGCAGATGGCCCGCGTCGGTGAACACCGCGCTCACACCCTCGCAGAGGTCGACCTTTTCTTTATACTCGCAGGTCGTCACGTACTTGAAGACGTCCAGCGCGTCCTGCTCGGTATAGAGCGGATCGACATGCTCGCGGCCCGCGCGCTCGCCCTTGCGGTTTTCGTACTCAGCGTCGCTCTCCTGAATGTGAGCGGAGTCGAGCAACATGATCTTCATCAAATCTGCTGTCAGGCGTGTCGTCAGGATGCGGCCGTGGAAGCCGTTTTTCACCAGCAGCGGGATACGGCCCGTGTGGTCGATGTGCGCGTGGGTGACGAGCAGAATATCGATATTGCCGGGAGCGAAAGCGAGATAACGGTTGTCGAGCTCGTCGCGGCCCTGCTGTAAGCCGCAGTCGACGAGGATCTTCTTACCGTTTATCTCCAGGCAGTGGCAGGAGCCGGTCACGCAGCGGTCGGCCCCGTAAAAGTGCAGTTTCATGCGAATGTCCTCCTTAGATGAGAAAAAACTTCTTCCTTATGCTTCTGTCCTCCGCCGTCGGAGGGCGTTTCGTCGCTTTGTACTATCTTGCTTTGTATTTTACCACAGCAGCTATATAGAGTGCAAGCCATGCCTGACGCGGCGGCGGAATTTATTTACAATCCATTCACATTATACAGCAAATTTCCCTTTGCATATCGCGCAGAGGGATGCTATACTTGTAAGCGTGTCATTATGCTCCCACGAAAGGAAGTTTTGAATATGGGTTTCTTTAGTAAAATGTTCGGTTCCTACAGCGACCGTGAGCTCAAGAGCATCTACCCCATCGTCGACAAGATCGAAGCGATGGCGGACGAATACAAGGCGATGAGCGACGCGGAGCTGCAGGCCAAAACGCCGGAGTTCAAGACGCGTCTGCAAAGCGGCGAAACGCTCGACGACATCCTGCCTGAGGCGTTTGCCACCGTGCGCGAGGCATCCCGCCGCGTGCTGGGGCTGTACCCCTACCGCGTGCAGCTCGTCGGCGGCGTGGTGCTCCATCAGGGCCGCATCGCCGAGATGAAGACCGGTGAAGGCAAAACGCTGGTGGCAACGCTGCCCGCGTACTTAAACGCCCTGACCGGCAACGGCGTCCACATCGTCACCGTGAACGACTACCTCGCCAAGCGAGACAGCGAGTGGATGGGCAAGGTCCACCGTTTCTTAGGCCTCACGGTCGGCCTGATCGTCCACGACCTCACAAGTGAAGAGCGCCGCAAGGCCTACGCCGCAGACATCACCTACGGCACGAACAATGAGATGGGCTTTGATTACCTGCGCGATAACATGGCCATCTACGCAAGCGAACTCGTCCAGCGCGGACATGCCTTCGCCATCGTCGACGAGGTCGACTCCATTTTGATCGATGAAGCGCGCACGCCGCTCATCATCTCCGGCATGGGCGAAAAGTCCACGGAGATGTATTCCCGCACGGAAAACCTTGTACGCGGCTTCCGCAAGAAGGTCATCGCCGAGAGCGACGACAAGGAAGAGGAAGACGTCAACATCGACGCCGACTACATCGTCGACGAAAAGGCCAAGACCGCGACGCTCACCGCCCGCGGCGTGAAGAAGGCCGAGGAATACTTCGGCCTTGAAAACCTCTCCGATCCCGAAAACTCCACCATCGCACACCACATCAACCAGGCCATCAAGGCCCACGGCACGATGAAGCGCGATATCGACTACGTCATCAAGGACGGTCAGGTCGTCATCGTCGACGAGTTCACCGGCCGACTGATGTTCGGCCGCCGCTACAGCGACGGTCTGCATCAGGCCATCGAGGCCAAGGAGCATGTCGAGGTCGCGCGAGAAAGCAAGACGCTTGCGACCATCACGTTCCAGAATTACTTCCGCCTGTACGGCAAGCTCTCCGGTATGACCGGTACGGCGCTCACCGAGGAAGAGGAATTCGGCACGATCTACAACCTCGACATCATTGAAATTCCGACGAACCGTCCCATCGCCCGTATCGATGACCCCGACGTCGTCTACAAGACCGAGGCGGCAAAGTATCGCGCCGTCATCGAGCAGGTCAAGGCCTGCCACGCCAAGGGCCAGCCCGTGCTGGTCGGTACGGTGTCGATCGAAAAGAACGAAAAGCTCTCGTATCTGCTCTCCCGCGAGGGCATCAAGCACAATCTCTTGAACGCGAAGAACCACGAAAAGGAAGCCGAGATCGTCGCGCAGGCCGGTAAGCTCGGTGCGGTCACAGTCGCGACGAACATGGCCGGCCGTGGTACCGATATCATGCTCGGCGGCAACGCCGAGTACATGGCAAAGACCGATCTGCGCAAGGCGGGTCTCAGCGACGAGCTCATCGCCGAGGCGACCGGCTACGCCGAGACCGACAACAAGGAGATCCTCGACGCGCGCGATATGTTCGCCAAGGCCCTTGAAAAGCACCGCGAAGAGATCAGCGGTGAGGCGGACAAGGTCCGCGAGGCGGGGGGCCTCTTCATCATCGGCACGGAGCGCCACGATTCCCGCCGTATCGACAACCAGCTGCGCGGCCGTGCTGGCCGTCAGGGCGACCCGGGCGAGACGCGCTTCTACCTCTCGCTTGAAGACGATCTGCTGCGCCTGTTTGGCGGCGAGCGCATCACGAACCTGATGGAGCGCTTCAACCTCGACGAGGATACGCCGATTGAAAACAAGACGCTCTCCAAGGCGATTGAAAACGCGCAGACGAGCGTCGAGTCCCGCAACTTCCAGTACCGCAAGAGCACACTCGAATACGACGACGTGATGAACAAGCAGCGCGAGATCATCTACGGCCAGCGCAAGCAGGTGCTCGACGGCATGGACATCAAGCAGACCGTTTTGAACATGCTGAGAAGCAGCATCGAAAGTCAGGTCGCCTTCGCCTTCGGCGAGCACGACAAGACCGACGATGAGCACCGCGCCGACGCGCTCAAGAGCTGCGAGGGCACGTACTTCCCGCGCGGCGCTGTGGATGCTTCTTCCCTTTCCGGCCTTTCCGCCGACGATCTGACCGACCGCTTCTACGAAGCCGCCGAGAAGTACTACGAGGCCAAGGAGGCCGCCGTCACCTCGCCCATCATGCGCGAACTCGAGCGCGTGGTGCTGCTGCGCGTGGTCGACGAATACTGGATGGACCACATCGACGCGATGAGCGAGCTGCGTCAGGCCATCCGTTTACAGTCCTACGGCAACAACAAGCCCATTGACGTCTACAAGCAGGAATCCCTCACGATGTTTGAGGACATGATCTCCGCCATTCAGGGCGACACGGTGCGCCGCATCTTCTCTGCCCGCGTCAAGACCGAGGGCGAGGTCAAGCGCGAGCGCGTGGCCGACGGCATCGTCGCCTCCACCTCCGGCGACGGCACGGTGAAAAAGCAGCCCCGCAAGGTCCAGAAGATCGGCCGCAACGATCCCTGCCCCTGCGGCAGCGGGAAGAAATATAAACAGTGCTGCGGGCGCTGATTGACCACTTGTAAGTGGTGGAACATTTCCCCCACACCCGTGGGGGATACGGGAAAGGGGGCCATTCTCTCACGTGAGAGAATGGCCCCCTTGGACCCCCAAGAGAACGCAAGGGTCGCCGCCCCTTGACCCCGCCATTGCAGGTTTGCAGCTTGAAGGGCTGCACGCGCTGCGCAGTGTGGGTGCGGTGTACATGGCTTCGCCATGAATCTCTGCGAGTCGTGACCGATTGCAACCGCGCCTTACTATCGTGAGGCGCGAGTGACGTTTTCTCGGCGGCAGACTGCGTGCGAAATAGCGGCATTGCTGCGCTCGCCGCATTGTAGGGACTGGCGGTAGACGGGAATTAGGCTGTACTCCTACAAGATGAGCAGAGCGGCACCCGCAAGGGGTGTGCCGCATCCGTAAGGCAGCAGAGCCGCCAACGGCTGCGCAACAGCGGGTAGTAGGAGCAGAGGCAAATCGTATGGCAGCTTCAAACGCGGCAACGCCGCGCTATGGGCAGTGCAATCGGCAAGCATTGCAGCTCTTCGAGCTGCTCGCTTGCAATGCAAACGCCTTTCTTTTGGACGGTCACACCGCCCGTTTTCTTTCCACGGAAAGAAAATGGGGGAGTGTGGTGCTGCGGCGCACACGCCGCATTTCCCTCGCCGCCTGAGACAGGCGGCGACATCTCCGCACCCTTTGGTGCAGAAAAAGGAGGCACTTTTGATGTCTTTCACCGAACATAACATAAACGGTCTCATCTACGACACGTCCGATGTCATCACCGCCGCGGGGAGCGGCGCGGTGCACGCGTTCACGACGCGGCACGGCGGCGTGAGCCCTGCGCCCTACGATTCACTCAACTTTGCCGACAACAAGGGCGACACGAGCGAAAACTTACTTGAAAACTACCGCCTTCTCGGCGAGGCCGTAGGCTTTGACGCGAGCCGCGCCGTCGGCTGCCGCCAGATCCACTCTGACCTTGTCCGCATTGTATCGGAAGAGGACGCGGGCAAAATTCTCTGGGATGACCGTCCCTACGACGCCGACGGGCTCATCACGAACGTGCCGAACCTGCCGCTGTTCGCCTACGGGACGGACTGCTGCGTCATCACGCTCTACGACCCGACTTCGCGTTCGATCGGTGCGGTGCACGCCGGCTGGCGCGGTACGGCGAGCGGCATCGCGCTCAAGGCCGCCGTGTCGATGATGAGCTGCTACGGCGCCGATCCCTACACACTGCGCGCCGCCATCGGCCCGAGCATCGGCAAGTGCTGCTTTGAGACCGACAGCGACGTGGCCGACGCCTTTTTCGCCCTGCTTGACCCCGCGATGGACGAGCGCATCGAAAAGCGCGGCGACAAATACCACATCGACCTGAAGGCGATCAACCGCCTGTGGCTGCTGCGCGCGGGCATCGACCCCTCGCGCATCGACGTACACCCCGACTGCACGAAGTGCCACCCCGAACGCTACTGGTCGCACCGCGCAATGGGCGATCAGCGCGGCGGCATGGCGGCGATGATCTGCCTTACGGAGGATGCGCTGTGAAGCGCCGCCTCTCTGCGCTTTTGTGCGCGCTGACGCTCGCGCTTTCGCTTTCGGGCTGCTGGAGCGGCGATGTGAGCGACGACAGCAGCGGCGACTTCTGGGAGGAAACGCCGCCGGTGGAAGCGGACACCTCCTCCACCCTGACGCCGATCACATCGTTCGCACTGCCGTATTTGCAGGGCGTGACGCTCGACCCCATCACCTGCCCCGACGGCATGCAGCAGACGCTTGGCGCGCTGCTCTACGAGGGGCTTTTCGTGCTGGACGAGTCGTTTGCGCCGCAAAATGTGCTGTGCAGCCGCTATGAGCACAACGACGATTACACAAGCTACACCTTTTACCTCCGCGACGGCGTCAGCTTTTCCGACGGCAGCAGCCTGACGGCAAGCGATGTGCTCGCGACGCTTCGCCGCGCGCAGGAGAGCGAGCGCTACAGCGCGCGCTTTGCCAACGTCGCCTCGATGCGCACGAGCAACGGCGCGCTCATTGTCAATCTCACGCGCGCGGACAACGCATTCCCCGCGCTGCTTGACATCCCCATCGTCAAATCCGGTTCGGAGAAGAACACCGTGCCGCTCGGCACGGGGCCGTATCTCTTCGTCACGGACAGCGACGGCGCATGCCTCAAGCAGAATCCTGACTGGCACAGCGATGTCACGCTGCTGTTCGAGCGTATCGAGCTGTGCGCCGCCAAGGACGCAGACACGGCGTCGTACCTTTTCTCCTCGCGCGAGGTGCATCTGCTCTCGGCTGACCTGACGAGCAGCACGGGCGATCTGCGCAGCGCGGACACGGCGCTCACCGACTACGCGACGGCGAACATGATCTACCTCGGCTTCAACACACAGCGCGCGCCGCTCTCCGATGCATCGCTTCGCAGCGCCCTCGCGGGTGCGATCGACCGCGCGACCATCACGACGGGCTACCTCGCTGGTCACGCCGAGGCGGCGCGCTTCCCGCTCTCGCCGCACTCCAGCCTCTATCCGACGGAGATGGCGTCGACGCTCGCTTCGCCTGACCTCGCCGCTGCGCTCGAAAGCGCGGGCGTGACGAAAAGCCGTCCCCGCACGGTGACGATCCTGGTCAGTGAGAGCGACTCGTTCAAGGTCTCCATCGCCGACTATCTGAGCCGCACGCTCTCGACCGACGTTCTGACGGTCAGCGTGCGCTCACTCCCGTGGAGCGACTATCTGACCGCGCTGCAAAACGGGAATTTTGACCTGTATCTCGGCGAGGTGCGCCTGACGGCGAACTGGGACATTTCGTCCCTCGTGCGCACCGGCGGCGCGCTGAACTACGGCCGCTACGCGGACGCGCAGTGCAACACGCTGCTCGACGCGTTCTCGCTCAATGAGACGGATCAGACCGCCCGCGCGCTGTACCGCTACCTTGCCCAGAGCGCGCCCATCGCGCCCATCGCATTCAAGACCGCGTCGGTCCTGACGCCGAGCGGCCTCATCGACGGACTGAACCCCACCGTCTCCTCCCCGTTCTACGGGATCGAGGGCTGGACGGTGCACTTTGACAAGGGATGAGGGCGTAAACAAATCGGAACGTGTGAAAGAGAGATACGTTAATGCGGACTATTGACATACGTGGCATAACTAACATGGAACTTGTACGGGGAGGAACCAGTGAATGGTACTGGGCAACAGATTATGTTCACGGCGATCTCTATGAGGCTGAAGAACTATTCCGGCAGAAAAACTCTGTGCAAAGCAATAGGCTATATCTTATCCACTATCCAGATGGTATGGTCTATGAGCCTGTGCTGCCTGTGGACGGGCAATATCTCGGCTATCCTGTGTTCGATGGTGAGTCTGTCGTACTGTTGGTAGTAAACTTTACAGAAAGTGCGATACACATTCTGAGGTTCTTACATCAGCAAGAGAAAACGCAGGAAGTCGTACGGCTGCCTTTGTCTGCGGTGAAAGACTGCTACAATCTGATTCTTCACCCCTCACCGCTATCGCTGACCCGGCAGCCAAATGATGGTACATTTGAGATCATCTGGCCTGAGCAGATACGTTTCGCAATCAGTAGTAGAGAAACACTTAATTTCCGCGACGGAGACAAGCTCTACTTCAGTATTTGGCATGAGGATCCTGACTATCGGGAAGAAACATTAGTCCGCTCGGCGCAAGACGGTACGATTCTGGAGCGTTTTTCCGGTGATATTCGCATCATGCCAAACCGTGAACGGTGGCTTATCAAATAGTTTTGGTGGTACAGCATTACTCATCCAAAATCTCAGTTTATCTCAACACTTTCCCTCAACAGCACGCTTTCCCCAGTAACAACAAAAAACGCTCCTCCGCAAATGCGGAGGAGCGTTTGCTTTTTCTCTTAATACTGCCGCACCACGGCGACGACGCGGCCCAAGATCGTGCACTCGCGGCCGTCGATGGGCTGGTAGTCGGGGTTCGCGGGCATGAGCCAGACCTCGCTGCCCTTGCGCTTGAGCGTTTTGACCGTCGCCTCGTCACCAAGCAGCGCGACCACGATCTGCCCGTTCTGCGCGAGGTTCTGGCGGTGGACGACGACAAGGTCGTCCGGCAGGATGCCGACGCCGAGCATCGACTCGCCGCGCACACGCAGGGCGAAATACTCGTCATCGTGCCCGCCGGTGTCGAACGTCAGGTAGTCCTCGATGCACTCCTGCGCCAAAATCGGGTTACCGGCGGCAACATTGCCGAGGATCGGCACCTGGCGGCGGCGCGGGGCAAGCTCGTCGATCTCGACGGGCTGCGGCGCAACGGGAACGGCCTGCAGCTGCTTTTTGAGCGTGATGGCACGGCCCTTGCCCGCGCTCTTCTCAATGAGCCCCATCTCCTGCAGGTGCTTGATATGGAAGTGGACCGTGGAGGGTGACTTGAGTCCCAGCGCCTCACCGACTTCGCGCACAGAGGGGGCATAGCCGTGTTCGGCGATGCTCTCTGCTATATAATCGTATACGCGCTGCTGCATTCTGGACAGTTTTTCCATCTTGTGCGCCCCTTCCAACATTTGTTCGAATTTATGATACCACATTTTTCCCGAAATGCAACATCTGTTTTAGGATTTTATGTCAATTACGCGGCTTTTTTCTGCCGCGAAATTTTTTGATTTTTTTTGCGTCCGGCTATTGACAAATGCCGCTTGATGTATTATTGTACTAATTACTTAATACAGTGATACACAAGGAGGATCACTATGGACTGGAACTTCCGCAATGACCAGCCGATCTACTCCCAGCTGACACAGCGGTTGACGGAGGCCATCGTCTCCGGCATCTACGCGCCGGGAGAAAAGCTCCCCTCCGTGCGAGAGCTTGCGGTGGAGGCGGGCGTCAACCCCAACACGGTCCAGCGCGCGCTATCCGAGCTCGAACGCGACGGTCTGGTGTTTTCCCAGCGCACGGCGGGACGGTTCGTCACGGAAAATGAAAACATGATCGCAAATGCCAAGCTCCGCATTGCGGACGAGCGCGTGGGAGAATTTCTCCACTCGATGAAAACGCTCGGCTGCACAAGAGACGAAGTCATAGCTCTCATTCAGGGAGCTAAGGAGGAGGAAGAATGAGTATTTTTGAATGCAAGGCGCTCACGAAAAATTACGGCGCCAAAACGGTGCTCGACAGCATCGATCTCACGATCGAACCCGGGCGCATCGTGGGCCTGCTCGGCCCCAACGGCAGCGGCAAGACGACGCTCATCAAGCTCGCCAACGGCCTTCTGACGCCGACGTCGGGCGAAATTCTGATCGCAGGCAAGGCCCCCTGCCGCGCAACGAAAGCCATCGTCTCGTACCTGCCCGACCGAAACACGCTGCCCGGCTGGATGACGATCGCGCAGGCGCTCGACTACTACGGTGATTTCTACGCGGACTTCCGCCGCGGCGTGGCCGAAGCGATGCTGATGAACCTCGGCCTTGACCGCACACAGAAGATCAAGACGCTCTCCAAGGGCATGCGCGAGAAGACGCAGCTCATCCTGACGATGAGCCGCGACGCCAAGCTCTATCTCCTTGACGAGCCCATCGGCGGCGTCGACCCCGCGACGCGCGACTACATCCTGCGCACGATCATCGGCAACTACAGCGAGGACGCAGCGGTCATCATCTCCACGCACCTGATCGCCGACGTCGAGCAGATCCTTGACGAGGTCGTGTTCCTGCGCGAGGGGCAGGTCATGCTCCACGAGAGCGTGGAGACCATTCGAGATGAAAAGGGCAAGAGCGTTGACGAGCTCTTCCGGGAGGTATTTAGATGCTGAGCAAACTGATCAAACATGAATTCCGTGCAACGAGCCGCATCATGTGGCCGGTCTTTCTTGGAATGCTGGCACTGACGGCGCTGATGCGTTTTTCTCAACTGCTCCTGAACGGCGGGCACATTCCCTGGCTCTTACAGCTCATCGGCGTACTGCTGGTCATCGGCTTTGTGATGGGCCTCTTTGCGCTGGCGTTTGCGCCGCTGGTGCTCTCCGCCTGCCGCTGGCGCGACCATGTGCTTAAGGACGAGGGTTACCTCACGCTGACGCTGCCGGTGAGCCTCCATCAGCTGCTCATCTCCAAGCTCATCGTTTCCGCCGTGTGGTATGCGGCGGCGTTCATCGTGGGACTTCTCTCGCTGCTGATTGCTGCCTCCGGCTGGAGCACTTTCCAGTATGTCCCCGATTTTTTCAATGATGTTTTCACAGCGTTCTTCGGAATGGAGGCCTCGCTGCGCAGTCACGCGCTGCTGATCGTCTTTGAGCTTTTCTGCAATTTCGTCTTTGCCGTTTCTGCCGCCGAGCTCGTGGTCTACGCCGCCTATTCCATCGGTTACAGCTTCAATAAGCGCAAGGAACTGTGGACGGTCATCCTGATTCTCGTGTTCTTCCAGCTTGCGCAGTTCACCGCCATCGCCATGATCGGCCTGTTCATCCAGGCTTTCCCTGATACATGGATCTCACTGGACGCCAACAACCTGCCCACAGGCATCGAGCTGCTGCTCCTCTGGGGCATGCTCGGCGAGCTTCTCTTCTGCGCGATCGGCTACGCCGTGACGTGGTACTTCACGACGAAAAAACTGAATCTCGAGTAACGCGTTTTCGAAAAAGCAGCCGCGAAAGGTCTCCGCTTTTCCGGCTGCTTTTTTGCACCCTTTTTTCGGCAGAATTCCCCGAAATCAAAAAAGTTATGTCAACTTCCAACTTCTAACTCACTCGTCTGAAAGGAGTCATCTCATGCAAATTCTGACTGTTTCCGGTCTTCAAAAGACCTACACCACGCGCTTTGGCGGCAGCAAGGTCCAGGCGCTCAAAAACGTCAACTTCACCGTCGAATCCGGCGAATACGTCGCCATCATGGGCGAGAGCGGCAGCGGCAAAACAACGCTCTTAAACATCCTCGCCGCGCTCGACAAGCTGACCGGCGGTACGGTGCTGCTCGGCGGCAAGAACCTCTCCGAAATTCCAGAGGAGACTGCCGCGGCTTTCCGCCGCGACAACTTAGGCTTTGTGTTTCAGGACTTCAGCCTGCTCGACACGTTCTCGCTCGAGGACAACATCTGCCTGCCGCTCGTGCTCGCGGGCAAGTCGCGCACGGAGATGCGCGACCGGCTCTCACCGCTCGCCTACGACCTCGGCATCGAGACGCTGCTCAAAAAGTACCCCTACGAGGTCTCCGGCGGACAGAAGCAGCGCGCCGCCGTCGCCCGCGCGCTCATCACCCGCCCGCAGATCTTGCTGGCCGACGAGCCGACCGGCGCGCTCGACTCCCGCTCGACCGACGAGCTCTTGAAGCTCTTCGGCGAGATCAACGCCTCTGGCCAGACCATCGTGATGGTCACGCACTCTGTGCGCGCGGCGAGCTGCGCCTCGCGCGTGCTGTTCCTGCGCGACGGCGAGGTCTCGCTCGAGTTAAAGCGCGGCAAGGACACGGATTCCCAGTTCTACCAGCGTATCACCGACGCGCTCACGCAGCAGCAGACGGGAGGCGAATGCGCATGAAGCCCACCTTATACCCCCGCCTTGCGTGGATGGGTATCAAAAAGAACGCAAGGCTCTATGTGCCCTATCTTCTCTCCTGCGCGTTCATGGCAGCGATGCTGTACGTCATTGCATACCTCGCCGTCACCCCCGCGCTCTATACGGTCAATGGCAAGGTGAACGGCTCCGGCACCTCTGCGGTCGCGATGACGATGAGCCTCGGCTCGTTCGTCGTATCGGTGTTCATCGCGCTGTTTCTCTTCTACACGAACAGCTTTCTCCTGCGTCGCCGCAAGAAGGAATTCGGCCTTTACAGCGTGCTCGGCATGGACCGCGGCGCACTCAGCGCCATTCTCTTCTGGGAGACACTTCTGGCCGCGGCGTTCACGCTGATCGCGGGGCTTGGCCTCGGCCTGCTGCTCTCCTATGTCTCGCAGTCCGCACTGCTGCGGCTTTTATCTCTCCCCGCCGCGGCGTTCACCGTGAGCCTTGCCGCCATCAAGCAGTGCGCTATCACGTTCATCGCCATCTTCGCGCTGCTCTATGTGCGCGGTGTGCTGTCGCTGCGCCATGCACAGGGCGCGGCGCTTTTGAAGAGCGAAAACGTCGGCGAAAAGCCGCCGAAGTCGCAATGGCTGCTCGTCATCCCCGGCCTTGCGCTGCTGCTCGGCGCGTACTACATCGCCGCGACCATCAACGACCCCGTACAGGCGATGCTGCTCTTCTTCCTCGCGGTCATCATGGTCATTCTATCGACGTATCTTCTCTTCATCTCCGGCAGCGTGACGCTCTGCAAAACGCTCCAGAAGGACGAGAAGTTCTACTACAAAAAGCGCAACTTCGTCTCCCTCTCGTCGCTCACCTACCGCATGAAGCGAAACGGCGCGGGCCTCGCCTCCATTTGCATTCTCTCGACGATGGTGCTGGTGATGCTTGCCTCGACGGCGAGCCTCTATTTTGGCGCGGAGGACGCCATCAGCACACTCGCTGTCCAGAATCACTGGCATCCCACGGAAATGGCGGACGTCCGTGCGGAATTTTTCTCCCTCTACGGCAGTCTCTTCTTCCTCGGCATTCTTTTAAGTGTGCTGTTTCTGTTCGCAACGCTTCTGATGCTCTACTACAAGCAGGTCGTGGAGGGGTATGAGGATGCCTCGCGCTTTGCCATCATGCAGCGCGTGGGCATGACCAAGCGCGACATCCGCGAGAGCGTGAACGCGCAAATGCTGCTCATTTTCCTGCTGCCGCTTGCCGCGGCGGCGCTGCACCTCGCCTTCGCCCAGCCGATGGTCTGGCAGATCATGCAGCTGTTCGGCATCCAGAACCTCACGCTGTTTCTCGGCGTGACCGGCGCGGCACTGCTTCTTTTCGCGCTGCTCTACTGCGCGATGTACCGCCTGACGTCGAATGCGTATTTCCGCATCGTCAGCACTGGCGGCGCCGCGGCGTAACGCGCTTTAATATATAGAGAACGGGACGGAAATGTTCATTTCCGTCCCGTTCTTCTTTTTCTCTTTTTACACCAGCAGGCCGTATTTTTCGACCAGCGGCGCAAGGGCATCTTCGGTGAGATTTCCCTCGTACAAGGCTCTTCCCTGATAGGCGCGCACGCCCGCTTCCAAAAGCTCCGCGTCGTCGCAGATAAGGCACAGCGGCTTTCTGATCATGTACTGGTAGTCCGCCAGCGCGTCGACGTCCGCCCAGGACGCGAGCTTCAGCGCGACCATCGGCCATTCGTCATCCATCGCGTCGGAGAGCTTATCCTCCAAATCGCCGTCCGCGGTCAGCACCGCGCCGTGCGTCGCATCGGCGGGCAGGAAGAAGGCTTCCTTCTCCGTTGCCGCGGGAAGAAGGTCGAGGCATTCCGGTGCGGGGCGAACGTATTCCGCGTCCTTGAGCGCTGCTTTCAGCGCGGCGATGTGCTCCTCCGTCGTGCCGCAGCAGCCGCCGAAGAGGGCCACACCTGCCTTGAGCATCTCGGGCACCAGTGCGACAAATTCCTCCGGCGGGCAGTTGTACACGGCCTCGCCGTTCACGATCTCCGGCATGCCGGCGTTGGGCTTGGCGATCAGCGGCACGCGCGCGTATTTATGCAGGCGTTGGAGCTGCGGCAACATCTGCTCGGGGCCTGCCGAGCAGTTCAGGCCAAATGCGCTCACGCCCATGCCCTCCATCACGGAAAGCGCCGCAACCACGTCCGTACCGGAGAGGATCTTGCCGCTCTCATCGCAGGTAAAGGACACAAGGATGGGCTTTTTGCTCATGCTGCGGATCGCCAGAACCGCTACACGCGCATCGGTCAGCGTCATCATCGTCTCAATGACGTAAAGGTCGACGCCCGCCTGCTCAAGGCCCGCCGCCTGCTCGGTGTAAATGTCGACGAGCTCTTCAAACGACGCATCGCCGAGGGGGGCTAAAAAGCGGCCCGTGGGCGCGATATCACCCGCGACCCATGCTTTTCCGTCCGCCGCCTGCTTCGAGAGCTGCGCGAGCGCTTTGTTCATCTCCTCCGTACGGTTGAAGATGCCGCGCTCTTCGAGCTTCTGGCGGTTGCCGCCGAACGTCGGCGCGTAGAGCACATTCGAGCCGCTCGCCACATACTTGCGCTGAATTTCAAGGATGCTCTCGGGATGCTCGAGCACCCATTGCTCGGCGCTCATGTCGCCGGTGAAGCCGCGCTTTTGGAGCTCGGTGCCGGTCGCGCCGTCCAAAATCACGGGAAACTTCATTTCCATAGGGTTTTCCTCCATTAAAAAATCCTGTTCGGAACGATTTTCAAAATGTCAAACTGTCGGTGAACGCGCGGAAAAAGTCGTCGCGCCCGGAAAGCTCGAGATAGCGGCACTTTTCGGGAATCTCCGCGAGCTTTCGCCAGTTTTCCCCGTCAAGCGCCAGCATCGAAGCGCCCGCGAGCGCCGCGTTGCCAAGGGGTCTGATTTTACTAAGGCACGCGCGCGGCAGCATGCCGATGCGCACTGCACTCTCGGGCGAGAGATAGTTGCCGAACCCGCCCGCGAGCTCCACACTCGCAATGTCGTCCGCCGTCACGCCGCGCTGCTCGAGCAGCACCCGAATACCGCCTGCCACCGCCGCCTTGGCAAGCTGCAGGTTGCGCACGTCGCGCGCCGTCAGGCTGACGGCCTTCGTCAGGTGGAAGACGCCGTTGCCCTGGCCGTCCTCGGTCAGATAGCGGCGCATGTCCTCCGGCGCGTCCTGCGGCGGCAGCAACCGCCCGCTTTCGTCGATCACGCCGCGGTCCAAAAGCACGGCGACGAGGTCGACCAATCCCGAACCGCAGATGCCCTTTGTCTCTCCCCCGCCGACGATGTCGCAGAGGAATCCCCTATCGTAGTGCACATGGCTCACCGCGCCCGTGATGCCCGGCATGCCGCAGCTGATGCCCGCGCCCTCGAACGCGGGGCCCGAGGCGACCGCGCAGCAGAGCGCGCCGTTCTCATTTCCCAGTGCCATTTCGCCGTTCGTGCCGATATCGAGAAACATCCGCAATTCCGGCTGCGCGAAAAGCCCGTCCGCCATCAGTCCCGCCGTGATGTCGCCGCCGACATAGCCCGCGACGCACGGGGCAAATCGCACGGGAATGCCCGAAAGCGGCTTGCCCACGCCGTCTTCAAACAACGTTTCCGGCTGAAACGGCGCGTGGGCAATGGACGCGACCTCACGCCCGTCGAAAAGGTGCTGCATCACGGTATTGCCCGCAATGATGAACTCCTTGACCTCCTCCAACTTCCGTCCGGCGGCGGAAAGTGTCCGTCCTAAAAGTGTCTCGGTCTGCGCGCGGATACAGCGCGACAGCTCGCCCAGCCCGTCGGACGCTTCCATCGTGTGCTGGATGCGGCTGATAACGTCCGCGCCGTAAGGCGCCTGCGCGTTCCAGTCCTGAGCCTGCGCGAGCAGCTTTCCGTCTGCGCGGTTGAAGAGCCGCAGCGCCACCGTCGTCGTACCGAGGTCGACTGCCGCGCCAAGGCCCGAGCGGCCCGCCTGCGCCTTCGGCAGTGTGAGCGTGTCCGTCAGGATGACGCCGCGCATCGTCTCGGGCAGGTCGATCCAATCGCCGTCCTGCGCTTTCGTCTTGCAGGCAAGGCGCGGCACACCGTTCACCTTCACGCGGCATTTGCCGCAGCGGCCCTTGCCGCCGCAGGCTGCGGGGATGGAATATCCCGCCCGCCGCAGCGCGGAGAGCAGCGTCTCCCCTGCTTCGAACGGGACCGGCGTGATTTTCGCCCCCTGCTGAACTTGAATGCTTGACACGAGCTTCCCCCACTCATATAATAAATAATGTATAAATAGTATTTTATGCAGAAATAAATTCCCTTGTCAAGAGGCATTGCTTATGACAGACCTTCTCACCCTCGCCCGCGAGGTCGGCTTTTCCCAGTGCACAGCAGTGAATATGGATGCACTCGATCCGCTCGAAGCCGTGCGCGACATGTGCGTCGCCGACCGCTGCGATCGCTACGGCAAAAGCTGGAGCTGCCCGCCCGCCTGCGGCACACTCGAGCAGGCAAGGGCGCAGATTCAGCGCTATTCGCAGGGAATTTTAGTCCAGAGCACCGCGCAGCTCGAGGATGAATTTGATTACACCGGCATGACGGCCCTCTTGGAGGCGCATAAAAAGTGCTTTTTGACCTTCGCCCGTCAGGCGCGGCTCTTATTCCCTCACTGTCTGCCGTTGACGGCGGGCACATGCACGCTCTGCCATACCTGCACCTATCCGGACCGTCCCTGTCGACATCCCAAGCAGAGGCTTTCTTCGATGGAGGCCTACGGTCTGTTCGTCAGTGACGTCTGCGTCCGCTCAAACCTCGCCTACAACTATGGTCCCCGCACTTTGACCTACACAGCCTGCGTGCTGTATTGATAAAGGAGATCTTCCCCATGTCTACCCCGAAAGGAATTTTTCTTGAACTCATCAAGCCCGACGGCCAGCCCGAGCGTCAGCTCTGCCAGTATGAAGCGCTGCACATGTGCCTCACGGACCCCATCAACACCTATCTTCGCGGCAACCGCAAGCGCGGCACCGTGAGCAAGGACCGCTGGGGCACGACCATCAGCTTCCCCGAAGATGCGCCCGGCCCCATCCCCGTCCACACACCGGAGCTGACAGTCTGTCCCGATGTGACGCACTGGAAGGACACCGTCCACGTCCCCGATCTGAGCGTCTGCTCCGAGGGCTGGGAGGAGTGCCGCACGCGCTCGCGCGCCGCCGCGGATGCCGAGGGCAAGCTCCTCGCTGGCTTCATGGGCACAGGCATTTTTGAGCAGTGCCACTTCCTCATGGGCTTTGAAAACACGCTGACCTCCCTCTATGAGCATCCCGACGAGATGCACGAGCTCATCGAGACGATCACGCAGTACCGCCTCGATTATGTCCGCCGCCTGATCGACGGCCTGCAGCCCGATGTCATCTTCTCCCACGATGACTGGGGCACGAAAAACGCCCTCTTTATGAAGCCCGACATGTGGCGCGAGTTTTTCAAGGAGCCCTACCGCCGCTTTTATGGCTACATCCGCTCGCGCGGCGTCATCGCCATCCACCACGCCGACTCGTACCTCGTCCCCATCGTGGACGACATGGCCGAGATCGGCATTCAGGTCTGGCAGGGCACGCTGCCGGAGAACGACATTCCCGCCCTCCAGCGCCACTTAAGCGGCAAGCTCACGCTTATGGGTGGCTTTGGCGCGGCCATCGACCGCGCGGATGCGCAGCCGGATGAAATTCTCGCCTACGCAAGAGACACGCTCGCGCGCTGCTGCCCCGGCGGGCACTTCATCCCCTCGATCACCTATGGCCTTGCCGGTACGGTCTTCCCGCATGTGGATCAGTACCTCGATCAGGCTGTAAACGAGTACAACGCGGGGCTGCACATCCCCGTCACGCCGCTCCCCGCCGTGCCGAAGCGTGAGATCGGTGCCGCAAAGGCCGAGGTGGTGCAGGCCGCAACCTCCGCGCAGGAGTCCGCCGATGTGTTCGAGAACATCGCCCGCGCGCTCGAGCGCGGCCAGCAGAAAAAGCTGCTCACCCTCTGCCAGCAGGCGCTCGATGAGGGCCACATCCCGAGTGACATTCTCTCCAAGGGCATGATCGTCGGCATGAACCACCTCGGCGAGGCATTCTCCGCCAACCGCGCGTTCGTTCCCGAAATGCTCATGGCCGCGCGCTGCATGTCCGCCGCCACGGAGCTTCTGAAGCCCCTGATGGTCGGTGAGGGCACCGAGCCCGTCGGCCGCGTGTGCCTCGGCACCGTGAAGGGCGACATGCACGACATCGGCAAAAACCTCGTCAAGATCATGATGGAGGGCAGCGGCATCGAGGTCTTTGACCTCGGCGTAGACACGTCGGCGGAGCAGTTCGTCAGCACCGCCGTGGAGAATCACTGCGGCGTGATTGCCTGCTCGTCGCTGCTGACCACCACGATGGAGGAAATGCGCGAGGTCGTCAAGCTCGTCCACGAGCGCGGCCTGCAGGATCAGATCAAGGTCATGGTCGGCGGCGCGCCCATCAGCCAGAGCTTCTGCGACGAGATCGGCGCGGATTACTACGCCGAAGACGCCGGTGCTGCCGCCCGCGAAGCCGTCGCCATCCTAAAAGCACAGAAGGCGTCATAAACAATTACAATACATCAAAAAGGTCCCGTCCGAAGACGGGACCTTTTTTCTATGCATTCTGTTGTACGGTACGTGTCCTTACTTGCCCGCGTACTCGACCAGCATCTCGAAGAAGTTCAGGCAGGTCTCATAGTCGCACAGGGCCTTTTCGGGGGTCTTGGTGTAGAGCACGAACTTGCAGTCGTTCTCGGGGTGGAACTGAACGCCGAGGCAGAAGGTCTTGTCCTGACGCTCGACCGCTTCAATGACTTCCACGCCGTCATACGTCGCCGTGCTGACGACGGTAAGGTTCGTGCCCTCAACGCCGCCGACCGCCTGGTGGTGCCAGGAGGAAACGTTCTTCAGCTCCGTGGAGCCGACGATCTTATAGAGCCACTTGGAGGCGTCCTTATTGATGGTCACATCGTGGCGGGCATAGGTGCGGTCAGGCGCGTCGGCCGGCATTCTGTGCGTATCGTTGTAGGTCTTCCCCTGCTCCTTATAGTAGTTGGGGATATCCTGAATGAACGTGCAGCCGGAAACAATGGACATCACCTGCTCGCCGCGGCAGACCGCGAACGTCGGCACGTCTTTTTCAAGGCAGTAGGCCATGAGCATGTAGTCGGAGATATCGCGCGTGGCGTTGATCTCTTCGCCCTCGTTCTTTTCCTTCTCGGGGACCTTGAACAGGGACGGGCTCACATCCTCGCCGCCGGTGAAGAAGACGCCGTCGATGGCCTGCATCACAGCGCCGACGTTGCTGGCCGTGAGATCCTTTTCCTTCACCTTGTCAGCGTATTCCTGCTTGAGCATGCCGCTCTCTTCGAGATACGCGGACTCGATCTTGCCCTCGGCATCGTACTTCACGGCCGTGCTCGTCACCTGATCGAGCTCGACGGGGATAGCGCCGACGGTCTTGAAGATCGTCTTGTGGGAGTCGTAATTCTGGCCGTTGTAGGACCAGCTGATGCCGATGACCGGCTTGTCCGCGATCGCCGCGGCATTCTTGAGCATCTGCCCGAGCATCGCCGTCGTCACGGGCTTGGACGCCTCGTAGGTCAGGCCGTCCATCAGGCCGGACCAGACGGCCATATCGTCATAGTCCGCGGGCCAATCCTTCAGCAGCGCCTTGTCCAGACCGGTGCTGCGCAGGATCATCGCGGCCGCTTCCAACTGCGTAACGGCTGCGTCGGGCACAAATGCGTCCTTGCTGACGCCGTTGACAATGCCCTTGGAGTAGGCGAGGTTGATCGCGCCTTCAAACTTGCTGCCCTCGGCAACATCCTTGAATGCGCTCGCATCCTTGGCGCTCGCTTCCGCCTGTGCGGCGAGGCCCATGTTCTTGATGACCTCCTGCGTCACTTCGGCGCGGGTCATCGAAGCGGCGTTATCATCTGCGAAGGCGGTGACGGAGAGACTGAGCGCGAGAACAAGTGCCAGGATCAGGGATGTTGCTTTCAGAGACAATCTTTTCATACAAATTCTCCTTCGTTCGATATTGGGCGGCACGCGCATGCCGCTCTACCGCCATGATAGCGAGGCAAAGTAAAAATAGCAAGTTAAAGTTTAAACAAACCGCATTTTTAGCCACTGTATACAACCCATCGACCACTTTTTCCGTGTGATATGCACAATTGCTTTTCCGCTCTCGCATTTTCACTATTCAAGCCGCCGGTGTACGATTTTTGCCCCGCCCTTGTTTTTATGGGGCAATCACGGTATACTATAAAAATAAGCACCGTTCCCATTTCATCAGAAAGGAAATATTCTATGGATATCAAATTTTCCGGCTCGGACGCCGGCGGCTTTCAGTTCGACCCGAACGCCGCGCCCAAGCCCAAACGCGAGCGCAAGCCCCGCAAGTCGATCGGCAGCAAGGGCGGCCGCATCGCGGTCAACACGCTCGTCACGCTGCTTGTCGGCGCAGTCTTCTTCTACGTGCAGATGCCCGCCATCAACCTGCATGCCGAAGAGTTCTACGGTTTCGTGCTGCTGCTTTGCGTCACGTACTGCATCTGCGCGCTCTTCACCTCCGGCTTTCAGGGCACGGGGGCCAAGGGCTACTTCACGTTCGTCAAAAAACAGTGCACCGTGCCCTTCTTTGTCGTGGCGGCGCTCATCGTCACAGCGCTCGTCGGCGCGCTGACGTCGTGGGTCGTGCTGCGGGCCAAGGACTATCAAGCGCTGCTGCCGATCGAGAGCGGCAGCTTTGCAAGCGAAATTGAAGAGGTCTCGTATGACCGCATCCCGATGCTCGACCGCGACAGCGCCGAAAAGCTCGGCGACCGCAAGCTCGGCGAGCTGGCAGACATGGTCTCGCAGTTCGAGGTCGCGGAAAACTACACGCAGATCAACTACCATGGCCGCCCCGTGCGCGTCACGCCCCTGCGCTACGGCGACATCATCAAGTGGTTCAACAACCGCTCGGAGGGGCTGCCCGCCTACCTTATCATCGACATGGTCACACAGAACGTCGAGGTCGTGCGCCTTGACGAGGGCATGAAGTACACGACCGCCGAGCATTTCTCCCGCAACCTCTACCGCCACCTGCGCTTCGCATATCCTACCTATATGTTTGAAGAGCCGGTCTTTGAGATCGACGAGGACGGCACGCCCTACTGGGTCTGCGCCAAGAAGGAAAAGACCATCGGCCTGTTCGGCGGCACGGACAACCACGGCGCGGTGCTCGTCAACGCCATCACGGGCGAGAGCGAATACTATGAAGAGCCGCCCGCGTGGGTCGACCACGTCTACTCCGCCGAGCTCATCATCGAGCAGTACGACTACTACGGCATGTATCACAACGGCTTCTGGAACTCCATCTTCGGCCAGCGCGACGTGACCGTCACGACCGACGGCTACAACTACCTTGCTGAAGGTGACGACGTTTACCTCTACACGGGTGTGACGAGCGTCGGCGGCGACGAGAGCAACATCGGCTTCCTGCTCTCCAACCAGCGCACGAAGGAGACGAAATACTATCCCTGCGCGGGCGCGACGGAGTACAGCGCCATGGACAGCGCTGAGGGTCAGGTGCAGAACCTTCGCTATAACGCGACGTTCCCGCTGCTTTTGAACGTCGCCAAGCAGCCGACGTACTTCATGGCGCTCAAGGACGCGAGCGAGCTCGTCAAGATGTACGCGATGGTCAATGTCAACCAGTACCAGATCGTCGCCACCGGCGCGACGCTCGCCGACTGCGAGGCGAACTACCGTCAAATGCTGCTCAAAAATAACCTCATCTCCGACGATCAGGGCTCCATCGACGTCACGCCGAGCGATTATAAGAGCGTCGAGGGCACGATCGCCGAGATCCGCACGGCGGTCGTAGATGGCAACAGCATCTACTTCCTGCGCTTTGACGGCGAGAGCGCCTTCTCCGTGCGCATGAGCGCGGCTGAGGTCGCCTATGCGCCGCTGCTGAACGTCGGCGACCGCGTGTGCGTCTACTACCGCGACGGCTACGTCACGGAAAACTGGATCGAAGCGTCCGACGTCGAGCTGCTGGATGACAGCGCCCAGAGCGCACCGCCCGTAGAAACGAGCGTTTCGACTGAGGACAGCGCGGATCCCGTCGAAAACGCACAGGAAATGCCGTAAAGCGGCGGCAAAGCACTTTCTATTACAAATTTTGATAGGGGTGGCGACACCCCTATCTCTTTTTGGAATGCATTGCACAAAAATGCAAGATTATGAGCAGTTTTTCTCGATAAAATAACCGCTTTGAAAGTTGACTTGCATCAATCTAATATGTTTTATTAAAAAAGTTAAAGTTTTTTGCCAAATTTTCTGCCAAATGCACAAAAAGTTAGAAAGAATTTCTTGCACAGCGCCAATAGCGTTTTGCTTGAGAATTTTTTCCTTTGGTGATAAACTCATAGACAAGATGGCTGAACCATCAAGCCCTGATTTTCAGGGTAATTTTAGAGGAGGCTACTTATCATGAACGCTTACATTGAGAGAGTTCTTGCCGAGACCAAGGCCAAGAACGCGAATGAGCCCGAATTCCTGCAGACCGTCGAAGAAGTCCTGTCTTCCCTCGAGCCGGTCATCAACGCCCACCCCGAGTACGAGAAGGCCTGCCTGCTTGAGCGCATGGTCGAGCCCGAGCGCACCATCGAGTTCCGTGTTGTCTGGATGGACGATAACCTTCAGTATCACGTCAACCGTGGTTACCGCGTGCAGTACAACGCGGCCCTCGGCCCCTACAAGGGCGGCCTGCGTTTCGCTTCCAACGTTAACCTTTCCATCATCAAGTTCCTCGGCTTCGAGCAGACCTTCAAGGATGCTCTGACCTGCCTGCCCATCGGCGGTGCCAAGGGCGGTTCCGACTTCTCCCCCATCGGCCGCAGCGACGGCGAAGTCATGCGCTTCTGCCAGG
>OIWM01001359.1_pt1 | contig 24482 bp, 25 predicted proteins | sample 1587451 | NCBI WGS metagenome assembly OIWM01 (sample SAMEA3888907, study PRJEB22519) | human gut metagenome | biome: human gut; feature: human-associated habitat; material: faeces | place: Denmark | collected 2011
TTTTATCACTCAATTCTATCGCAGGATTATACCCGATAAAGTCAATGAGTTCTTGAGGAGCATGCCCCACCATCACCATCCTTGAGAACATACACTCCCAATAGCGTTGCGTAAGAGTTTCTATATCACCAGCCACTTCGGGCTGCGTCATACTTCGGGGCAGAGTAATGGTAACTTTATCTCTTTTACACCTCATACCCCTGCTTCTTCATCACACCCATCATCCACTCAATCCTAACCTTCCAGTCTCCATGCTCCAATGCTCTTTGGCGGTTTCTATCCACTAACTCCTGATAATCTTCAATATGCTCTAGGATTCCAAGAATTTGGTCATTGGCATTGTCTTTATCCAAGTGAACGACAGGATCATAGCCTATAATATCTATCAATTCTTGCGGTGCTCGTCCAAGAATTACAACACCAGAGAGCATGCACTCCCAATATCTTTGGGTTAAGGTATCAACACCCTCCGCAAGTTCTGGCTGATTATCAAGACGAGTCAAAGCCAAAGTAATCTTCGAATCGGCCAAAGCATCTACCAACTGGGCACGAGTCTTTAAACCTGTTCTTTCATTTCTGCTACTTAAAACAATGATACTTTTATCAAACTGAGTAGAATCAAGGATTCTGCTGCAACGTCCAAATTCCAGATAGTCAATAGAACGTTCTGACAATGGTTTGCCAGCATGATAGAGTTCTGTCTCTATAGCTTCTGGCAAGTGGTTGATGTTGACATTAGGACATAAAGAGCGCATTCGTTCTGCTGTCTGAGAAGATGTAAAGAAAGCTGTTTGAACCTTATGCTTGTGAAACCATTTTGCCATATTTTCTACATATCTAGGCCAACAATCCCATATGACCGGTATAATTTCATAGCCAAGATAATCTGGGAATGTGTCAAAACGCAAACTTGCTCCTTCTACAAATCTCAAACGAGCTTCTTTACTATTTTGATACAGTGTCGGTAAATCCAAGTGATAAGCTAAACGTTCATAGTATTTCTCCAATGGACGCAAAGGAACAACAGCTCCTCCACACTCTTTCCATTTTTGATAAACAGCCAACTTGAAGTTACTATTGTTCTCATATATGAAAGGCTTAACAGCCTTAACTTTTTTCATCATAACCAATATTTTTTAATGAATTGACAAGATAGTTTTCAGATCTAGTTCTAATTGCATTCAACGAATCTTCTTTAGCAATAATATTAGGAGAGTGTATTAACTCTTTTGAGACCGTCTTATTATATGAAACTAAAGACTCATCTTGCTGCAAATCTCTAAGCAATGTTTGCATTCTCCCATCCTCGGATTCTGTATCTTGTACGACAGAAAGTAAAGGCTTGTGAAAGATCGTTGCAAATGCTGTACCATGAAATGAAGTAGTGATAACAAAGGATGCATTTTCCATTAGTTTGAGGAACTCCAATGGTCCAATCTTGTCACCAACATACTTTATTATCTTATGCGGACAAGATGCAGCGCATACGCCGCATCCATAACAATCTTTTACAGAAGATATATTCATTATTTAATATTAAATATTTTTCTAACAAAAACAACTCTTGCAAAAATAAAAGTTGCGATTACAGGCATTGCTATTAACATAATGTCATATATGAGATTAGCAACTCTTCCATTCAGCGAACATAAAGTATACACAAAAGTGTTGGTTCCTTTTAAAATGTAATCTATACCATGTATACAAAGCAGTAATAAACTCAATCTACCAACATTTGATAGAAAACATAATGTTTGGGTATTTTTTAATTTCCTAGATATGAAGTAAATAGCACCCGTTGTACTTATTGCCGCAAATGTATTGATGATAAAGTTGGAAAAATACAATGCAAAAAAATAAGGCTCACCGACTGTCATTCCTGCTATTATAAATGCACCCAGTAATAGTAAATGCCAATGCTTAAAACTCAATTTATTAATGCTGTATTTATGGCTTAAATGACCAACATAATAAAATAAAGTTGCAATCATTCCATGAGCCAAGTAAAAGGGTATGTAATATTTGTTACCTATAAAAGCGCCAAATATTGAAATGCCTGCCACTACCCCCCCCAATAAGTATTTGTTGCTAATAAATCTCTGCAATGTATCATATATAAAACGACACCAAAACAAAGCCATCAGAAACCATAATGGACCATTACCACCATAACCTACAACAGCATTACTACCAAACCAAGCAGAAGAAACACCAAATGTACCATAAATTATTTTTTGATAATTCTCCAAATTCAAGACAAATGCCAATATGAATGCCACAAAACATGTAAAAGCGTATGGCACCAATAAACTCCTATATGTACCATGCCAAAAGTCTTCAAACGGTTTAGTACGATAGAAATAACCAGAAACAATAAAGAACAAAGGCATATGCCACATGTAAATAAAATGATGTAAAGTCTGTGGAATTATACAATGACCACAAAGCATTGCAATTATTGCAACGCCCTTCATCAAATCAAAAGTTATATCTCTATCCATATTCTTTCCATACATTATGGTTTGTTGGCAGAGGTTCACATCCTATTATAGGCAATAAATATGTATTTACACGATAACTATAGCACATAGACTTAAATGATAACGCATGTTCTACAGGAATTTTCAAAGAACCTTCAATTATACCATTTAAAACTTCAGCCAAACTCTCATCATCGTTTTGATTAAGTTTTACCCCATATTTCCAATCATTTGAGCACACATCTGCTCCGCCAACATCTGTACTTACGACATAACACCCAAAGGCAGCTGCTTGACTATAGACATTTGCAAAACCTTCATGTCTTGCAGTTGCAAGCAACACCTTTGCCCGATTGTAATATTCAAACACTTTCTTCTGATCGTAAATCATACCCGTAAAAACAAGCTTACCCTTATGTTGCGGATATTCTTCAAAAAAAGTATCTATCGTTTTCTGGAAATTATCGTCTTCATTCAAGTTGAAACTACTTGTGATAGGACCAAGCATATATATCTTCCAGTCCTTCAAGTCCACCTTTCGCAAGGCATTCAGAAGCATTTCGGTATTCTTCTGGTAGCAACCAATGCGCCCTACGCAAACCATGATATTCTCTTTCTCGGTAAAAGGCTTTCGCTTCAGACCATACGACTCAAACTTCTCGTCATCCAAGCAGGGATAAAAATGAAGCAAACCATTCCAATGTTTACGCTCACATAAATCTGCCATCAAATGATAAGCTGCCGTATTCGCCACGAGGTATGTAACATGACGAAAGAAATAGTCCGTCAGCTTGTCCTTTATCCATCCTGCCAAACCTCCAGAATAGTGGAAGCCATTCTGGTTAAGTTCACATGCCTGTGGTTCTTCCATATCACCAAAGACTACCACCTTTCCTTTCGGATTTATCTTTTTGTACAAGAAAGTTGCGAACATATGGACAGCACTACTACCAGTTAAAAAAAGAACATCTATATCCTTAGAATGAGAAACAATTTCTTGCAAGAATACTTTCCACTGATTGCTATTCTTGGTTTTTATGATTTCCACACCTCGATGCTCTCTCGGAATTTCTGTATTTCCCAAATTGTTAGTATACAGATACTTACATTCTCCACCCAATTCCTTTGCTATATAATAAGGTATTAAGAAAATATCCTTAGATAGGAACATCTCTTGGAATTGGTTGGCATAAGCTAAAACTGTAATTTTATTTTGTTTCATAAAATAATTAGTTCCATATTTATAATCTATCAAGTAACTTATCTACAGCATTGTTCAAGAACCTCTCAATCCACTTAGTATAAAAATAAGCAAAAATCAAAGTCAAAATTAAGGTAACTGCAAACATTAATGTAATATCAGTAATAGCCAAAGACATCATATCAACCATTCTACACGTAATCATATACAAAACCATCATGTGTAGAAGATAGATGTTCATAGAAATATTACCAAGCCATACCAATGGTTTTATACTTAGAATTTTAATAGAGCAATTTGAAATAAAGACCAAACTCACAATACAAATAGCACGTACCATATTCCATTGATCGGTCTTATAATACAAATCACTGACACAAAATATTAATAGGAGAACGAGCAGAAGAATATATTTCTTTGCCCCCCATATCGCAATTCATCTCTAAATGTATAAAGAGCATAACCAGACACCACATTAATATAATAGAAATCACATTTCCAAGCAATATAAGTACAAATAGCCAATAAAAAAGTTTTGAACTATTTCTTTAATCTATAATCTTTTTCCAATTCTCCCATCAACCATTTCATTCTCATCTCCCAGCTTCCCATCTTCTCTGCCGTTTCACGATTTTTATCCACAAGAGACTGATAATCCTCAATATGTTCTATCACATCAGCAATCAGCTCTTCTGGCGAGATTTTATCACTCAATTCTATCGCAGGATTATACCCGATAAAGTCAATGAGTTCTTGCGGAGCATGCCCCACCATCACCATCCTTGAGAACATACATTCCCAATAGCGCTGCGTAAGAGTTTCAATATCGCCAGCAATCTCTGGCTGAGTGATACTTCGAGGCAAAGCAATAGTCACCTTTGCATTCCCCATTGCTTCATATAGCTGCTCATTGGTATAGATAAACTTGCCATTCTGCTTCGTACAGACATGATTCAAACTGCGATTCTTTGTATCATAAATAGCCTTCAATTGATTGGCTTTAAATACCTTATCATTGGAACGCCCAAACTCCAACAAATCAATATTGCGGTTTTTTAAAAGCTTTCCTTTCTGATATACAGAATCATCCACCGCTTCAGGACACCAGATGACATTTATTTTTTGCCATCCCTTGTTCTTCACGGAGAAACGTTCTTGCATCATCTCTGCTGTCTGACGAGAAGAAAAGATGGCAGTCTTCACCCCATGCTTTCTCAGCCATCGGCAAGTCTTCTCGAAGTAGCGAGGCCAACAGTCCCAGAACATCGGTACAACCTCGTACCTCGCATAGTCGGGGAACGAGTCGAACGAAAGCGACACAGGCTCAACGAACCTCAGTCGCGCCTCCTTTCCACTCTTCCATATCGTAGGCAGCTCCCATCGGTACGCCGCTCCGTGCAGCCATCGAGGAGGATAGTGCTCCTGCGCCACCAGCCCCCCGTTTCTTACCCAAGCCGCAAATGGCGCCTGCTTGAAGTTCAAGAAGCCGGGGTGAGCGAAAGGAGCCACCGCCTTTATTGTTTTTTTGTTATTTTCCATAAACCAATTTTTCAATCAGCCGTCCTTTATGAAGTACATTTCCTACGCCAACAGACAATGCTGTAATGACAGTGGCTAAGCCTACTGCCAAAACAAACATTAGCAGACTATTGCCTGATTCCTTCATGTATTTACCCACGTCTTGCAGATGAACAACGCTGATAAAGAAATAATGGAGCACATACACATCAAGCGTTCTCTTGCCCACATAGTCTAATATACGTTCGAAGTGCGACGTCTCGCCGTGGCGTGCCATAAACAAGGTCACAATGACAAACACCATGCAGAACGGCATGAAGATGTGCCTGTTCAAGCTGTCCAAAGCATGTATCGGCATCTCTACGCAGAACAAGACGGCATACAGCACGATGCAGACAGAGAACAGCCAATTGGCATTCTTCGCCTTTTCCAACAACCGATACTTTGTGGTGAAAACGCCAAGCATAAAGAACAGATAGAAGTTACCGCAATTCAGCAGACAGAAGTAATCTTTCGTTTGTGCTGTATACTTCCATAGTACGAAGTACCCCCCCCCATAAAGAAATTGCCAATGCAGCATCTACATACCACTTCTGCTTGACATTCAAGCGGTACAGCGAAAGCGACACATAGAATACAGCCAAGGTCATCAGATACCAGTAGCCGTTCTTGTTTGGCGATTCAAGAAATGCGATCAAGCCAGTCAAGAAGTCTTTTGAGAAGGTCATGGTGAAACACATTCCAAACACAACCAATGGCAACAGCAGTCCTTTCAACTTCTTGCCCAGTTTTCTAACGCCCCAATACGGAGCCACAACGCCTGAGCAGGCAACAAGACCACTCAAGAACATGAACAAAGGCATGTGAAAACTGCTGATCCATTTGTATGTAACATCCTCACTCTGGTTGAAAACCATTCCGTACACATGTCCCATGACAACCAAGAAGATTGCCATACCCTTCATTCGGTCGATATAATCAATACGTTGTTTCATTGTTTTACAAATTATTTTTTTTCTTTTAGAACATCATGGTTTCACCATATAATCATCTGCTAGTTTTACAATATATTCACGGAAATCACTTGCTGTGTATATACTATGTTCACCTTGGCATTTCGCAACCTTACGATTATATATGGAGTTTTTGTGAAATACCACAAGACTCCCTTTCAAAAATCGAAAGATATGCCTTGGTCTTAATCTCACATAATCCTGTTGGCTCATATTTTCCATAACCTCCAAAGGGTGGTATTCCAATGGCGTCATTTCGCAAAGTTCCTCTGCATAACATTCAATCGGAAAATTAGGTGTAACAGCATTCATTTCATCTAACTCAAGATAGAAATAATTCCATTCGCAAGTGTTCTCTATATACTCATAGAACAAACACTTGGGTTTTACAATATAAACAAGTTCTTCGAAATGTAACTCCATGCAACCATGCTCATAAGATTTTGAAGCACCGGTCAAATCCAATCCTCCTGTATCAGGGAAAAACAGATGATTCAAGCTATCATATTGACCAACAAGATTGAGGACAGAAACAATATCGTCTACATCCGTCCATTCTGCATGGCTTGGGACATACGAAGGAAACAACTGCTCTTGAACCTCCTGCCATTGTATCAAATTTTGGCGTTCCCAGTTGCCATTAATATCAAGCCATTCCATAAAGCCTTTTTCTAATTCATCAGCCGAAGGTCTTGCAGATTCATTCAAATCTGTACATCGAATCAACAATTTTTCCAAAGGATACCAATAAACACCTTCTTCAGTCATTAATTGCCTTAACCCAAAAGCGCTATTAATTTTGTATTGACCATCAAAGGATTTCAGATCTTCTGTAAGTATCATCCAAATGGTCTTAGCCATAGAATAAACATCAGCTTTATACTTATCTGCCGTCACTGCATCCCGCTGCATCTGAGGAGCAATCGTAGTTCTTGCGCCTAATTTTGAACCTGGAGGAGTCTTAAAGGTTTTGTTTTGAAAGAAAACCAAGCCAAAATCAGAGAGCACATACTCTCCATTATATAGCATAATGTTTGCAGGCTTTATATCACGGTGAGCAATACCTTTGGAATGAAGTTCTGTAAGCATACGTAGTAGGCTCTTTATTACTTCTATTTTTTCATCAAAAGGCATTTTATCAATCAACTTCTCTATTGGTGAAGCAAGCGGCATTACATAATAGAATGGTAAATCCAAGTTGCTATAACGTTTTGAATACTCAGGAATATACTTGTCAACAATAGGAATCACTCCCATTGTTCCAGCATACTGTTTCATAAACACAACTTCATCATAAAAACGTTTATACGAATCACCACGTACCAACCGGAGAAACTTGATGGCATATTCTTCATTATTCGCATTACGACATTTCCAAACTTCACCATTTCCTCCATTGCCTAAACGGCTAACAAGAGTCCAACCATTGATTTTACGATTAGGCTTTAAATTGTAATATTTTAAATTATATTTTTGTTTAGCCATAATTATAGAATTAAACTTGCTTAATTTACATACTTTCACACTACAGCCCCATTAAAGTAGGATAATCGCTCTTTGATTTAATTGAAATACTATCTTTTGCATGGGTTTTCATGGGTGCGACAATTTGAATGTGTACTTTTGCAGTTAGCAATGATAATGCACGATGAACAAAGACAAATACGTTCTCGTCCAATTGATAGAATTTCTCGATAATAACAAATTTCGCCATTTCTGACAAGTATGATGAAACCGCTATGTGAAGCATTCACTTGCGGAAATCAGTTGCTTGCTATGATGTTTGGTATTGAAAAGTATTCAACACATTCAATATTTCTTTTGACAACTGATTTTGAGCAGCTTCGCCTGACCCATAGTTATCTGATGTCAGTTTTTTATTTCCCAAAGCAGTTTTAAAAGCCCTAAAACACTGGCTAAAATATTCCTTAGTCAATACTTTATACTCTATGCCTTTTTGAATAAGCCTTGGTAAAGATTTCATGACTCCTCTAAAGCCGGTCGATTTCCATAATATATTCTCATGTGGGTTTTCCCATTCTTCTCTAAAAACTTCTTGCAATGCCGAAAAGCAATTCAAGATGACCTTTAAGAGAACATCATCTCTTTCATCTAAAAAATAACGTCGCAAAGGAGTTCCATCATCTTTTAACTCTTTTGAAGCATACATTTTTTTCTTATCATCTTCGGGTTTTTTTGAATAAAGTATCATTACACTTTGAGCAAAAATTCCTTGAGATAATGTTGCATTTTCCTGATTCTCATTTTTCTTTCCCAGCATCTTCAACCGATTATAAAATGGTGAAGTTTCCAAACTGTTCATTGAACGTGCTAATTCATGTGCGACTTTTTGAGGGCAACGTTTTTCTGTAAGCCCAAACAAATCATACAACAAACTAGAGTTTACTTTTGTCTGCTTACTATTAATAATTGAAAAAATATAAGCCTTCTCTTCAGAATTCAAGTCAAACATAAAGACAACTGGCAACATAAAATATCCTGCATAATCAGAATCTTGCAAACCCAACAAGCGATGTTGACCATCAAGGATGTCACCCATGAAACAATTATCCTTGAAGCAAATTTTCTTACCATCCAGCCAAGCCTTATCTTCTTCCACACTAACGATGATTGGGGTAGGGAAAACTGCATCTTTATTTGAGCAGAAACTCGCAATTTCCCTTATTCTACTTTTACTTGGATCTCGCTGAACTCCTTCTTCCAAAGAACGTCTAGCACTTTTAACCGTGCGGAGCAAGACATTAGCTGGTATTGATGCTAAATAAAAAGTACCAATAGGTTGTTCAACCTCCAAAATAGAATACTTCAAAATGTTGTTTTCTGAATCCATAATTAAATTGTAACATTATCAATTCCATCAACTGACTTTTTAACCTTTTCCTTTAGTCTCTCTACGTTTTGCGAATCCACATCAGCGAAATCGTCAATTTCCGGATGTGGATTATCTTTGTCTTCTATCATCAAACCAACACTAAAAGAATAAGACGCAACAATGATAGCCAGCAATAAAAAGCCAAATTGATACCAATCTACATAAGAAATAAGCTCGCCAGACTCTACAAAAGTTTTATTGCCTACTGAAGAGAAAGAATAAAACATACCTCCAAAGACCAACAAAAGCAAAGCTGCAATAATAGACAGTACTCTTGCATTTATATAATTAAACTCATGTTTCAAAAATCCCTCAAACAAGGGATATAACATTGAGGCTACTAAAACAATAGCAAAAGTATAGAATGTTCCCGATTTACAATCTTGACTTACAGAATAAACGACTCTGTCCCAAAATATGTATTTTTCATCAATCCTTGGTATATTTAGGAAGGCAATCTTTATGATATTGGCAATAGTACCTATCAAGGAAAGACCTACCGTAAATATAAACCACAAAACAGAACGTATCAAATATTTACGGCTCCAAAAAGTCAGAAATGGTATTGTAACATATGCCCAAACCTTACCAACAAACCATTTTATGTAACTCCAAAAACCTTTCATATTAACCATCATTACACTATAAAGGTAAAAGAAGCACTTACCAAGGATACTTGGTGCCTGCAAATTCATAATCTCTTATTTTTCTGAAATAGAAATTCAAGAACATACGCCATGGACGCAACAACTTGTTCTTTATAATCTCAGATTTCGGACGTCCAATCTCTTTAGTACGCTTTGCAAGTATCGGACTATTACAATTCGCTGCGTCTACATTTAAGCAGTTGCCGTCTTCTACGTGCGTTTCCTTCCAGGAGATTTCTGTATGAGGGTATCGTTTTGCAGTAAGTGAGAACGTACTCTGATCGTGACGATGCTCCTTGAAGCCAGGTTTGTTAGCTACTATTGAGCGCTTGTCTGTTATCAATTCTTTCGAAAGATCGTTAAGAGCTATCCAATCATTCAAAAACTTCTCAGAAACAGGAGACTTCATCAACATAAAGCAACCACCCCAAAGCTGATTTGTACCAATAAAAGCATCGTCATCATAAACACCGACAGCTTTCAACAAATCGCCCTTTGTCCACTCCTGCTCTATATAAGGTTCTTGAAAAGCCAAAATTGGTTTTTCTAATGTTAGCATATCCAAATAATCCTGAAATCTTTCGAGGGCTTTGTCAGAATTATTCCAGACAATACCACCATCTGTATAGACAATAATGTCGCCATCACTCATCTTATCGAAGAATGATTTCACAATGTCAGCCTTCCATTTCCAATATCCGAAGCCACGACGATAAAGCCATGGTTTCAACTTACGCCAGTAAGATTGGTCAAGGCTATTGGTTTCGTCACAAAAATGCCATTCGGTAAATGGAAACTTTTCCGTATTCTTTGCCATTCGTTTCAATGCATTACGATAACGTCTATCTGCAAAAGAAACAAGGCTAATTGTTCTTTCCTTATTCACCATAGTATTTTTTCAATTTATCAATATCATTCAAAAGTATCCAGTTTTCCTCAAACCACTCTGGCTGATTATTCCACCATTTGGTTCTTAGCAAAAACTCTATAGTCTCTTCATCATAACGATAGCCTATGATTCTTGCAGGTGTTCCTCCTACAATTGCGTATGGCGGAACATCCTTTGTAACTATAGCATGTGCTAAGACTACTGCGCCGTCATGTATCTCAACCCCACCAATGAGAGTGACATCAAGACCTATCCAGCAGTCACTACCAATTTTGTTTACAAGTTGTTTCTCTTTGTCATAATAGCGAAACTCATCAAACGTCTGTTCTTTAGCAAACGTCTTATTTTGTGGATTACGATTATTAGACAGCGAGAAGAACAATGGAGATGTTGAAACATATGGAGCTTTATATGCATGTTGTCCATTGATGAATGTACAATGAGGTCCAACAGAAGTAAATCTTCCGATATCAGCACTCACGTTACACTCGTGTCCGACATAGCTTCCGTATCCCATTGAACCAAAATAAGAACTTTTTTGAGCAACCATGTTCATTCCCTCAAACTTACATCTATAAGAGATGTGTGAAGAGAACCAAAATTTAACCTTGTCCCCATTATGCCGTTTCTGCCATAAATAGAGGAGCAGATGACTTAAAACTGGCAACTTCTTTATTATTGCTAATAATTTTGTCATTCTATTTTAAGAAGTGAATTAACTTGTACAGCAACAGCCAATCGTATCTGCGATGCAGCCCAGGATACAGCTTTCTGCATTGCTCTGCATAGCAACCGAAGTTGTACGAAACTTTTTACAGTATCAGTAACCAAATGCATATTTATATGCATTCAGATACGGGAGTAGGTTTAAAATACTATTCTATCTTTGAATCCTTATAAAAAAAACACCTACTCTTTATTATTTGTTTTATTTTCATTTTTCGTTTTTATTAAATACAATCAATTAATAGCAACCTTCTTAAGAAAGACTTGAAACGGCAGTAACTTGATGCTATAAAATTGCGATGAGGAATATTGCGCTTGAATGTGCAAGCTATACATTTTCTTGCATATGCATTTTCTATGACTTCAATATCTTTAATTTGTATCGGCACAACTTCAGGATGAACGATATTTGTGCTATGTTCAGCTTTTCGACAATGTGTGCCACTACCATCCAAACCGCCATTTTCAACCATAGGTTTTCCAGGGTATAGTGTTAACTTTCCCTTTAAATAAAAGGATGCATAAAGACGAATATACCAAGAATCAACAAGCCCCACTTTTTGACAATAGAGAATGCCATAACTTCCCATACTGCCATCTAAACTAAAATCGTTCGACTTGAAGCGAAGTTTGCGTAGATGATATCGTACATCATTGTTTAGCAGACTCCAAGCCCTATCCCATGTTGCCCATCCCCAACAATGGAAGAAACGAAGGAAAAATGTTTCTGGCAGTTTTTCTTCTACGTTAGGAATAAAACCACTAATGGAAGAGACTCTGTCATCGTCCTTGTATTTCTCCAAGCCATCGTTCATGAACTTCAGAAAATAAGGAGACAAGATGAGGTCGTCTTCTACGACAATCACTCTGCCGTACTTGCTGATAACGTCCGTGATACCGGCAATCAAGCTGTTTGCCAAGCCCCAGTTCTTCTCGCGCTCAACGATGGTGACAGACTTAAACCCTGTGACGGTGTGTATATACTTGCGATTGTCTTCTACCCCTTTTATCGCCTTCTCGTTCTTTGCTCCGTCGGAGAAGATAAAGAGGTCGGATTTTTTTGCTTCAGCGTTCTGAAGCAAAGACTCAACCGCTCTCTGAGTATGGTCAGCACGATTGTATGTGAAAAGTGCTATTGGTGCGTATGTTTGCATTATATATATGTATTGAAAAAGGATTACAATGTAATAAATTTATACATTTACAAAATAATCGCAATTAAGTTCTTGTTTTGCCCACTCTGATATTGATACTATTTGTTTATCATTTTCATTGCTACCACCAGAGTTATTTGTTGCCCATAATGCATATTGTTGATTTGAGTCAGGAAGAACCATAAATGTAGACTTTAAATCTGTTTGCACCACCTTTGTTCCTTTAAGGCGGCTATTAAAATTTAGCCACAAATCATCAGCTTTTAAACAAGTCTGCTTTATAACATTTAAATTTATTACAGTAGACCCACAGCAATTTGGAGGGTATAACACTCCACCGACTCCGGTAGGAAACGCATTAAAACATGGAGTAGTCATATTATGAATAAAAGGCCAATCTTTATATGGGTTATCTTTTATTAGGAGATTACCACGATTAAAAGCAATGCAATCAGAATGTTTTTTATTAAACTTTATAAGCTTAGATATTGTATGATGATTATAGAGCAAATCATCATCAATCGTAATGATCGTTTTGTCAGGATAATCAGTAAAGGCATAGAAATACTTATTATGACATTTGAGGTTTTCCTCATTGAACTTGACGGTCAAGCCACGAGCCTGTAGCTCTTTTATCTTTGCAGGAAGATCGATGCCTTCAAACTCCGATTTTATCAAATACAAGCAAATAGCATACTTTTCTTTTATGCCTCTCTGGTTTGCAGCCATCTCGATAACACGCCAGACATTACCTACACGAGCAGGATAGGTAGTAAGAGACACCACATAGTCGGCCTCCTCAGGTGAGGAGATTGACTTCTTCTTGATATTGTGATAGTACCAGCACAAAAAGTTGTTTGTATGGTATATGCCGGAAAGGATGACACGGCGTAGCAGATTCTGCCCAACGAAGGGGGAACGGGAGTTGACGCTTGGATAGATACCGTCCAAGAAGTCTAATAGTTTTGCTATCATAATAACGATGTTTTATTTAAGGATGTGAAGCTTTTTCAAACCTTTGCGCAAGAATGTGAACACATCATAATAGCCAAGCAACTGGACATAGAGAACGGAGAACGTAACGCCAACCATTCCTTTAACGACCATTGCGACAAAGGGGATTGAAATAGGAAGTAATGACGTGAAGTATAATACAAAACAGAGGAAGATGCCGAACACAGCAGGAGCTACCATCTCGCGCAGATATATCATGAACGACGACTTCAAGGCGTAGGAATACATGATATAGAAACAGATGGAGGTTGTGATAATCATTGCTGCGGTGTATCCCCATGCAAGAGCCTCAATTGTGCCAAAGACGATGACGCCGACTGCAAAGGAACCTAATGTGAAGAAGGCGCCAATTAAGCTGTTCCAAAACATAGCCTTGGTATGACCAGTGGCCTGGAAGATAGAACCGCTGGAGCAACCCATTATCTGGAAAGGCACGCTGATAGCCAATATCTTGAAACAGGGAACAGACTGGCCCCATTGGTCGCCAAAGAACAAGAGTATAAGTTCGTCGGCACAGAAATAGAGTAAGGCGCAGAGCGGAACACCAATGAAAGCGAAGAAACGGAGAATCTGTGAATACTTCTGCTGTATATACTCCAAATTGTCCTGATACTTGCTGAACACAGGCAGCATAACCGGTATCAAGACACCCGAGATATACTGGAGGGGCATCAGCTGAAGATTGTACGACTTGTTGTAATAGCCCAACTGCTTCATACCCATGTATTTGCCTACGAGCATAGAGTCCATATTGCGTGACAGATAGCCTACAATGTTTGCAAGAAACTGGAATGCAGAGAAGGAGAATATGCGTTTAAGCGGTGCCCAGTCGATACTCCATACGAAATGTACTTTTGTGATGTATCGGAGAATGAACATATTGGGTATTGACAAGATAGTTGTAGGCAACACCAAGGATATTGGACCACAACCGTGGAACGCCATGGCAATGGATATTACTCCACCAACGAATTGAGTGCACAGCGATATGATGGTTATAAGTTTGAAACGCTGTTGTCTGTACAATATATTATTAGGAACGGCATTGACACATCCCATCAATATATTGACACTCATTACCTGACATACCAACGTGACTTGTGGATTGCCATAGTATTCGGCTATGTATGGGGCGCTGAGGAAGAAGGCTACGCCAAGCACCAAGCCTTGGTAGCTGTTGAAGGTGTTGATGCTGTTCATGTCCTCTGCCGTCAATGTCTTGTTCTGAATTACAGCTGGTCCGATGCCTATGTCTGCGAACAGATTGAACAAGGCGAGCATAACTGTGGCAAGAGCCACCACGCCATAATTTTCAGGTGTAAGCAGACGCGACAATATAGCGGAAACAAGGATGGTCATAACCATACCAGAATATCTCGCTATTGCCATGTAGATAGTTCCTGATACTAATTCTTTCTTTAAACTCATAAATTAATTTTGTTCGATGTCTTTACTTGTTCTTCATCCAATAAAGACGGAAATACTTTCTTGCCCAGAAATTTTTCCAGTGAAGGGCGACGGTGAGCAACTTACGCAAATCGTCAGACGGCAACGCTTCTGCAAACAGTTGCTCGTATGGCAAGTAAAGCTCTCTGTATTCTATTATCTGATTGATGCACATGGCGATGGTGTCATGCTCCTTGGCAAACTTCTCTTTCCAGAAATGCAGCACACCAGGCATGTGCGGATCGAGATACTTGAACACATTGTACATACCAATGACATAGTTCATGCAGTATCGCGGATAGAAGCCACCAACGCGCTGCACGCATAGCGGCATCTTGTAGAACATCACCTCATATCCGACAATGCCGGTGTAAAGACAAAGGAACCAACTGTAGTCGATGGTGTCTGGCTGCAGGTTAAGCTCTTTGCCTTTAAGCATGCACGACTTGCGGAAGATGACAGAAGAGATGAAGCTCGGACCTTTATGATACTTTCTGACGAACTCGGAGGCATCGGTATAGTTGAGAATCATCTGCTCGTTCTCAAGATTAGGATAGAGAAGTCGGCCTCCAGACAGATTGTCGTCTGCCATGATGTAGTTGAAGTGGAGCATTCCAAGACGGTCGCCACCCTGCTCCAAGAGAGGAATGACCACATCAAGGAAATTAGGACTTACAATATCATCGTCGCCCAGGAGAAAGACGAACTCGGAGTCGGAGTGCTCTATGCCAAAGAAGAAATTGTTCATCCAACCGATGTTCTCCTTCTGCTCGTAGAACTTGAACACGCCGGGGTTCTGCTCGGCTATTTCGGTAAGCTGCTCGAAAGTGCCGTCCTCAGAGTGGTTGTCGGTAACAATAAGGCGTACCTTATCTTGATGAGCCAATACCTGCGGAAGCAAGTATTTCACATTCTGCACCGCATATTTGCAGCGCTTGTATGTGGGTATAGCTATCGTCAGTAATTTTCTGTCCATACGGTATCAATAATCGTTTAATGTGTCCTCGATGCTCTTTTCTGCCTCAAAGCCGATGGCGTTCTTCAACTTGGTGCCATCGAGAGCAAGATACTTCATGCCGGCATCGGCTCGCTGAACAGAACCGAAACAGCCTGCCGGCACTTCTTTACCCATAGCGTGATGTATCTTTGTGACAATCTCCTTTACAGAAAGTGTTTCGCTGCCCTGGATGTTATAAATACCGGACGGAAGGCTCTTGCTCAATGCAAGATCCAAAATGCGCGGCACTTCTGACACATGCACATACTGACGCACCTGATCGCCTGCCGTGAAATGGAGTTCTTCGTCGTTTTTAATTGCATTTACAACGTATGGGATAAGTCGCTTCGGGTTCTCGCCTGCTCCGTAGATGGTAGGGATATAGAAATGCCAATGGGTGAAATCGTGCTTGTAAGAAGAAACAAAACTGCTGAGCATTCGCTTGCTTACGGTGTAGTCGTTGGGAGCGGGGCACAATGAGGTCAGGACATCCTGCTCGGTGAAGTAACGCTGCTCGGTAGTGGCACCCATCTCAAAGACACTGCCAAATGTGACGAAACAGCCTTTGTAATCCAACTCCTTCAATTTGTTGCATATGGTTACTGGAGCTGTGACATTAAGGTTGTATATCAAATTGTAGCCTTCTTTAAGATTGGCCTGAATGCCGGCACCAATTGCATAGACAATAAGGTCGGAATCGAGCAAAGAGGTGCAATCCATCTCCGAGTTCATGAGGTTGACAAGATGGAACACATCGCAGATGTGGTCGTTAGGACTCTGCAGACCATACATTTCCAATGTCCAACCCTTGGAAATGGCATATTTGGCTATCGCCGTAGAAAGGAAGCCATTGGTTCCTAATATACTTATTTTCATTTGTTTGCTATGTATTTGTTGATTTCTTCTACGCACAGATTGTATACATCTTCTGTTTTGTAGCGCTTATACCAATCGGCAACAAGAGATATGCAAGTAGTCATATCCATGCGAGGATGCCAACCCAAACGGGTCTTCGCCTTGTTGATATTGAGCATCAGAAGTTTGGCTTCGTGAAGGGCATCTAAAGTGGAAACATCCTTCAGTTCGCCGTATCCGTAACTGTTGACCAAAGCCGTAGCTACCTCCCAAACGGTGCTAACGCTTTCTTCTTCTGGTCCGAAGTTCCAACCCTCACAATATTCGGTAGGATGGTTCCACATCTTTTGGGCGAGTATCATGTAGCCTGATAGAGGCTCTAACACGTGCTCCCATGGACGAACGGACTTCGGAGAACGTATCTCGATTGCTTGATGAGCCTCCAACGAACGAATGCAATCGGGGATGATTCGGTCTAATGCCCAATCGCCGCCACCGATAACGTTTCCGGCTCTAACAGAAGCTAAAGAGACGGTGTGCTTCTTGCCGTAATCGGCAGGATTGAAGAACGAACGACGCCACGACTGGATGGCGACCTCACAGGCTCCCTTAGACGATGAATAAGGATCGTAACCTCCGAACGGGTCGGTCTCGACATAGCCTTCGGCCTGCTCCTTATTATCATAGCACTTGTCTGTAGTAATCATGACACCAACTTTCACACTCTTTGTAGAGCGTATAGCTTCCATAATATGTATGGTGCCCATTACGTTTGTCTCGTAGGTCTCAACGGGGATATCGTAAGAGAGGCGGACAAGAGGCTGGGCTGCCAGATGGAACACAATCTCGGGCTGATACTCGGCGAAAATTTCCTTCATTTTCTCGCCATCGCGAATGTCGGCACGGATGTCTGCCTTTATCTTGCTTCCAATGCCAGACAACACAAAATTGTCTTTCTCGGAATAAGGGTCGAGACCAACACCAACCACTTCTGCTCCAAGTTCGTGAAGCCAGATTGAAAGCCATGAGCCTTTGAAGCCTGTGTGTCCTGTAACCAATACACGCTTACCTCTATAAAAATCATCAAAAATATCTATCATCGTCTTATGCTTACTTTATTGTATAAGGAATGGTGTCTTTGGGGTCATACAGTTTGTCTGTATAAGCCAACAGAATAAAATCCTTATCTGAATTATTCACTACAACATGGGCTACGTTGTTGGGTATGAAGACCGAAATGGCCTTGTCTAATGACATCTCTATATCGCGACGCTCATGTGTGTCCATGTCTTCGAGTTTCAGAATGGCTTCGCCTTCAATCACGGTGAACCACTCCAACGCTTCGGGGTGATAATGTCCTCCCTTTGCCTGTCCTGGCTTACCCATCGTAAGATACACCTCGCCGGTATGTGAAGGGATGTCTTCTTCTGTACCGGTGATGGCCTTCAGGAACCAACCTCTATCGTCGGATATGAGGCGACGAGGTATTATGCGTACTTTTTCTATCTGTGACATATTCTATTTGTTTTACCATACTTTCCATGGAGCATTGTCTGTTGCCCACATCTTTTCAAGTTCCAAGTTGTCTTTCAGCATATCCATAGGTTTCCAGAAACCTTTGTGCTTATAGGCATGCATAACGCCATCGGCAGCAATCTGCTGCAGCGGTTCACGCTCGAACATAACGGGATCGGCATCTTCTGGAAGATAATCGAAAATATTCGGCTCGCAAACAAAGAAGCCGGCATTAATCCAGTTGCCTTCACCGTCGGGCTTTTCTTCGAAGCTCTCGACAGTGCCGGTTTCAGAGTTGATATGCACAGAACCGAATCGTCCAGAAGGCTTGTATACAGTCATTGAAAGCAATTTGCCGCTCTTGCGGTGTTCGCTGATTGTATCTGCAATGTTGAGGTCTGCTACGCCATCGCCATAAGTCAGGCAGAACGTTTCGTCGCCGATGTACTTCTTTATTCTTTTCAATCGGCCAGCTGTCATTGTGTTAAGACCGGTGTCTACAATGGTCACTTTCCAATTCTCAGAATGGTTCTCAAGCAACTGAACAGAATTGTCGGACAAGTCGAAGGTTACATCAGAATTCAACATATAATAGTTCATGAAGTATTCTTTGATGACGTTTTGTTTGTAACCAGCGCAGATTATGAAATCGTTGATTCCATAAGCAGAGTATATTTTCATTATATGCCAAAGGATTGGCTTGCCACCTACTTCAATCATAGGTTTTGGCATGTATTGGGTCTTTTCACTGAAACGTGTGCCAAGACCTCCTGCAAAAATCACTGCTTTCATATATATTTGATATTTAATTGTTTATTTTACGACATACCATACAAAGGTTTATGGTATTGGATCCTTTCATATTCATTACTGTCCCGTTAAAGTAGACTAATTGCTCTTTGAATTTATTGAAATACAGTCTTTTGAAAGAGATTTCAAGAGTTAGACGATTTGATTTCTTAACTAAGCAGTATAATATAAATGCCTGCTATATTCAAAGTCTACATCACTAATATCAAAGAACTTTATCATCCTTTTAAATGGTTATTTGAATAATCATTTAACTGATCCCGAGTTTAACGGGACACTAATGATATAATGTTTTAATAATCATAAATACAGGTTGTCTTATAATGTCAAGTTGTATGACTAAAACAGAGTGACCTCACTTAAAAGTTGAGGTTCAAGACTAATCATGTCTTGTTCTCTGTCCAAGTCATAGTAAATGAAAGAGCCTTCGTTTTGGAATAGGGTAGTATCCTTTGAATTCGTCAAATAAAGTGGTAACACTTTAGTAAATACACGCCAAGACGTCTTGCCACTCTTTACAACAGCATCGATATCGTCTATACGCGGCTGGATATTTATCTGAAATGAAACAGTTGCATAAGAAGCCAATTCTGCCACCATTCGCTCCTTGTCACAACCAAATATCATCAGATGAGTATGAACCTGTGCAGAAGGATACTTCTTACGTACTCCTTCTAAAATAAGTGTGTCTATGATATCTGACGGATAACATTCTTCAGGATAATCGCACATCATTTTATCTATTGAAGAGCGTTTGCTTTCATCCATTTTGTAATTGTCAGAAGGTTCTCTTTTATACACAATTTTACCAGTATATAGCCTTCCAAAAAGTTCTACCATGAAAATGATAGACTTTACATACTTGATTTCATTGTTAGGTAGTACTGTTATTGTTTTCATTTCTACCCTATTTTAATAGGTTAGTCTCTTCTAAATATATCCCTGGTATATACCTTCTCCTTGACATCGTCCAGACATGCGTCATAGCGGTTAGCGATGATTGCATGGCTTTCCGTCTTGAAGGCATCCAGATTGTTAACGACCTTGCTGCCGAAAAAAGTGCTGCCGTCTTCAAGTGTCGGCTCGTAGATGATAACCTCTGCTCCCTTTGCCTTGATGCGTTTCATGATTCCCTGAATGGCAGACTGGCGGAAGTTGTCGGAGTTGGACTTCATCGTGAGGCGATAGACACCAATGACGCATGAATTTACCTCTGCACCAAACTGGTTGTTCTCGGAATAGCTATACCAGCCTGCTTTCTGTAATACTGCATCGGCAATATAGTCTTTGCGTGTGCGGTTGCTCTCTACGATGGCCTCTATGAGGTTTTCAGGAACATCAGCATAGTTTGCCAAAAGCTGTTTGGTATCTTTTGGCAAACAATAACCACCATAGCCGAAGCTTGGGTTATTGTAATGAGTACCAATTCGTGGATCGAGACCAACACCGTCGATAATAGCCTTGGTATCGAGTCCTTTCACTTCAGCGTATGTGTCGAGCTCATTGAAGTAGCTTACGCGAAGGGCAAGATAGGTATTGGCGAAGAGTTTCACTGCCTCGGCTTCCTTCATGCCCATGAACAAGGTGTCAATGTTCTCCTTGATGGCTCCTTCCTGAAGAAGTGCAGCAAATGTTTTGGCTGCTTCTTTCATCTTCTCTACGTCAGTCACAGCCTTTATTGCCTCGTTTTCTTCTGCAAACTCAGGACGCTCGATAATCTTAGGATAGCCTACTATTATGCGGCTTGGGTAGAGGTTGTCGTAGAGTGCCTTGCTTTCACGAAGAAACTCTGGTGAGAAGAGGAGGTTGAACTGCTTTACTCCCTTTTTTGCGTATTTTAAGTATAGGCTACGGGTATAACCTACAGGGATGGTACTCTTGATAACCATCACAGCATCGGGGTTAACCTCCAATACCAAATCGATAACCTCTTCAACATGTGTCGTGTCGAAATAGTTCTTTACGGGGTCATAGTTTGTAGGTGCAGCAATCACCACGAAGTCGGCATCCTTATAAGCCGCCTTGCCATCAAGAGTAGCAGTAAGGTTGAGTTCCTTCTCTGCCAAATACTTCTCTATATAATCGTCCTGTATCGGCGAGATACGATTGTTAAGTTTCTCCACCTTTTCAGGGATTACATCCACTGCTGTAACATGATGGTGCTGAGCCAGCAATGTAGCTATACTCAGACCTACGTAGCCAGTTCCGGCTACGGCTACTTTTATATCATTGAAGTTGTTCATCGCTATTTTTTACTTATTTACTAAATTCCTTTATTCTCTGTTCTTCTTTCAGCTCGCAAACCAAAAGTTGTCCGTGCTTCTCGGCTATGATGTAGCCATCCAAGCCTTGAACCACGACCTTGGTTTCATCAGCTGCGTGGACTACGCAGTTATGGCAGTCGTAGAGGCTGATGTCTTTGCCAATCTTGGCGTTGCCGTCTTCGTCTTGTGGAAGCAAGGTGCGGAGGCTCCCCCAACTGCCAAGGTCGCTCCAGCCGAACTCGGCGGGGAGGGTGAAGATGTCTTTCGACTTCTCCATTACTGCATAATCGATACTGATCTTGTCGCAGGTAGGGAAGAGTCGGCCAACGACCTCTTTTTCTTGGTCGGTGTAAAAAGACGGTGCCATCTCTTCCATGATGGCTGCAAGCTTGGGCTGGAAGGTTCGGATTGCCTTGCTGATGGTATCAATGTTCCATACGAAGATGCCAGCGTTCCAATAGTAATTGCCAGCGGCAAGGTAGTGCTCGGCGGTGGTGAGGTCGGGCTTCTCCTTGAAGGCTTCCACCTTATATATCCCGTCTACGTCCGTGAGGTCGGCTGTGGCGATGTAGCCATAGCCTGTTTCTGGGCGGCTTGGCTTGATGCCAATGGTCACGATGGCTTCTTTGTCGGAAGTATAGCTCAATGCCTTGCTCAATACTCGCTGATACTCGGTGGTATTGATTACCAGAGCATCGGATGGTGTCACCACGATGTTGGCTACAGGATGCTTCTTCTGGATCTTCCAACAAGCATAAGCAATACATGGAGCGGTATTGCGAGCCTCCGGCTCTGATAATATGTTATCTACAGGCATGTCAGGGATTTGCTCCTTGACTATGCGAATGTATTTCTCGTTGGTGACCACCCACATGTTCTCCACAGGGCAGATGGGCTTGAGGCGGTCAACGGTGAGCTGGATGAGGGAACGTCCCACGCCCATCACGTCGATGAACTGCTTTGGGTAATCGTGGGTTGACATTGGCCAGAAGCGGCTGCCTACGCCGCCAGCCATGATTATGATTTGTATGTCGTTGAAATTAGTCATAAGACATTTATTTCATAAAGAACATTCAGAGAACTAAAGAAGCAAAGTATTCTTCTTAATTCGTTTATTATTTTCTGATGATTGATTTGACATTAAATATATGTTTTACGCTTTAAATTGTTTTATATGTTTTGCGTTATGCTTGCACAAAGCAACGAACTTAAAATTGTGTTTACTGCTGACAGAAATGTATTCCAAAGTCATCCACCCCCAACACATTCAATATCACACGGCTCATATACAACTACACTACCATCATAAAGAGCATACTGAAGTAAAGAAGCGAGGTATTCTTAACTATTCACTTTTCATTTGCTGATGTTTAAGACATTTCTTCCTATTTTGTTTTGTCATTTTGATTTAAACCACCTTGCTCTGATTTATTATCAATCCTCATCTTTTTTATTGAACTTAAAGAAGGAGGCAAAATACCATTTTCACTCTTATAAAGAGCAGATTTGATTAGATTATTCATCTTCATTCTATTTGGAGAATCAAGATTCTCTAAATGATACACTCCAGCCATCATGTCGATAATAGTACCTAAATAATAAGAATCCTTACCGACAGAATCCAAATAGGTTCTAATTGCTGTATCCCAACCTTCTGGCTGTTTGGAAACAAGAAACGATGCTAGCAAATGTTTCTTTACCTTATCTCTTTCAGACATAAACTGAGAGATATAAACAGGAGAAAGTTTCTTTGAGTATAAATCCTCCTTGAATCTCAACATCAAATTGTATGGTATTGTTACTATAATTTGAATGCGTTTTTCATCCTCATCAAACTCATTGAAACTGTCTGTTAATTTAAGATGATAATCAGGCAAAAAAATATAACCTTGCTTAGCAAACAAATGTGACACCAAGTATATAATATTGGAAAAGACTTTTAAGGCACTCGTTATCTCATTCAGAAGATTTTGTTTAACCTCTGCATCCAAATGGTCACTATTTCTAAGCACTTTGCTAGCTATGGATATAATATTTACCAAATAACCCACTGAAAAGTCTGAATATACCTTGCAAATATCTTGATGGAAAGCCGCAGCGGAATTAAACGATGTGTCAGCGATATGATCCTTTACTGACTGAGGCAAGTTTGATTCTTGAATATTTGAATCTATTTCTCTAATAATTTTCTCATTATGCGAATTATCTGCTTTAAACCTAAGAAATGCAAATGGATTCTTATCATCAGGAATTCCTGCTTTTTTTTGCACTGAAAGAGTGGCCGTTTTTAAATCTGTTGTCACTTTCTGAACTGCATCCAATCTTTTTCGATCTTTACCAGTATAAAATTCAAGCACCTCTGGATAATGTTGATATTTTTGATTATCTAACATTTTTTCAGCATATTCCACATCTACATACATCCACGAAGCTACAAAATAATACACCCAAAACGTAAACCTAAATGTGTAAAGTCTATTCTCTTCGACAATAATACGATTATAACATAAGATATCAAACAATTGATTTATATTTATGTCTGTTTGTTTCTTTTCACAAAAAGCCTTCATCTCCTCGTAAAAAGAATCTCGTGTGAAAACATAATAATCTTTATCTATAAGTTGGGAGCAGAAATATCCTAAACAGAACTCACAATCCTTGACATCTGGATTGCTAGTCCTGTAGGTTTGAAGTTTTGTATTATCAAAAATTATATTCAAAATATTCTCCAATACTGAAGTGCGGTTTACGGGGCTACGATCAAAGGAGTCTTTAAACACCGTAAGGAGAGTTACACAACTATACGGTGTTCTGTGTAAATTAAAATTCTTAAGATCTTCATCTAGTTTATTGACTATGACATCGCTCTCATCTATAAACTTATCCTTATTGTACTCATCAACGATCAAACGCTCTTGTTCATGCTTTAATGGAGTTAAATATAATGTCTTAGATATAGAAAGTTTTTCTATGACATTAAGATGTTCTCCAAAATTGGCCTCATGTGTCTTTCCCTAGAAAAAGTTGACTCGCAAAGTCAATAGTTATGTGGAAATACAA
>OIWM01001360.1_pt1 | contig 24478 bp, 21 predicted proteins | sample 1587451 | NCBI WGS metagenome assembly OIWM01 (sample SAMEA3888907, study PRJEB22519) | human gut metagenome | biome: human gut; feature: human-associated habitat; material: faeces | place: Denmark | collected 2011
TGCGCTCGAAACGGCAGGCCTTGTCGGCAATCTCATCAAAACGAATGCTTCCATTTCGGGTGCGGAATGCGGCTGTCAGGCGGAGATCGGTAGTGCCTGCACCATGGCGGCTGCGGCTTTGGCGGAGTTATTTGAACTCGAGACCGAAAAAATCGAATGTGCGGCAGAAATTGCCATGGAGCATCATTTGGGCTTGACCTGTGACCCGATCGGCGGTCTTGTGCAGATTCCGTGCATTGAGCGCAATGCCGTTGCCGCCATGCGTGCCATCAATGCTGTCAACATTTCCGGATTTTTATGGAACACGCGCAAGATATCGCTTGACCGCGTCATTGAGACCATGCGCGAGACAGGGCTTGATTTGTCCGAGCCGTACAAGGAGACCTCGCAGGGCGGACTTGCCAAAATAAAGCTATAGGGGATAGGGGAGCGGTAAAAATGTTTTTACTGCTCCCTTTGTCCCGATAGGGACAAGCTTTCTGCAAAGCAGAAAGAATAGCCGCTGGGGCGGCGGAAGGATTTAATTGGATTGTGCGAATTTGTTGTTTTTGTGTGCTGATTCGAGGTTTGGAAAACCTCGGAGCTCCCTTGAAAGGTTTTAATTGTTGCGGTGCGCTGATTCGAGGTTTGCAGAACCTCGGAACTCCCCGGAAGGGGAACGAGTTGTTACTTTTTGCATCGTGCAAAAAGTAACCAAAAAGCATGCTCGGACGCACAAAAAGTTGCCGGTGGCAAGTTTTTGTGCGTCGGAGACCGCCGAAACAGGGAGAATTGCGAACGGACGTGAGCAAGGCGACCATGTTTCAAGGAGACGACTCCGTCCTGCGACCTCGATTCAAAGCTCTGCCGGAAGTGATTTTGCAAAGTTTTCCGGCGGCACGTGCCGAAACCGGTTTTGCCTGCAAACCGCCGGCGTAAAGGCTTTGAATCGGTGCGAAAGGATAGCTATAGTGCTGACGCAAGACTGATGTTTTTTCGAAAAAGGATTATTGTACTGCAAGCTCACAGTAGCAAGCGATATTGAAAAAGGATTACTGCTCGTTAGTTTTGGTGCGGTGGAAAGTTTGTGCTTTGGTGTGCTGAAAAAAGCTTTTCTTTATCGGATAGCTTTGCATGAGCTAAAAAAGCTGTTCTTTTCCGCTAACCAAAAGTTTTCCATTTACAGAAAGCTTTACGCTTTGCTCTCAAAAGCCTCTCGTTTTCGCAACCAAAACACCGCTTGTTCGAACAACTTTTTACTGTCCTCAAAAACCGCCTTTTTTACGTACAAAAGCCTTTCTTTTGCACAAGCCTTTCCTTGCTGGTTTCAAAAACCACCCATTTTCACAAACCAAAAGCCTTTTATTCGCACAAACCTTTCCTTATTGCCATCCAAAGCACCCTTTTTCCACCCTCCGCCGCCCCTTTCAACCACCCTTAACCTACTGTCCTCAAAGAATACAGCTATTCTTTTGATCTCCGCTCTAAATTCTTACGCTGTAAAGCCGGAGCGTCGCACCGATTCAAATCATTGCCGGCGATACCCGGCGAAGTTGCAGCTTTTCGCAAAACCGGTTACCTGATGAACGCCGGTCACTTTCGCAAAAACACCGTATCGACCGGCGATTTGAATCGTCCCCGGAGTCCAGAGGTTCGCAAACCTCTGGTGTACTTTTGGTTCTTTTCGTACACGCGAAAAGAATAAACCCGTTCCCTTTCCGGGAAGCTGCGAGGTTTCGCAAACCTCGAATCAGCGCACAAAGATAACACATTCGTACAAACCAAATTAAATCCTTTTGGAACTTTTCGTTTGCACGGAAAGTTTTGCCCCATTCGGGGCAGCACAAAACGACCGTGCCGCAAGGCATAGCCCTGCGATATGGTCGTTTTGTGCGAATATGGTCGGTACTTCCTCTTTACAAACGTCTGAAAAGAGTGTATGATTGTTATGAAATCAACCGAATCCAAAAAGGAGTGATTTGTCATGAAGCATACCCGAAAACCGCGTATCGGTATTATCGGCATGGGACATTTTATCTATTGGCCGCAATTTGAAGGTCTAAAAGAAACCCTTATGCAAAAGCAACAGTCCTTCAAAGCCTATTTTTCCGGCGAAAGCGACCTTGTCGACCTCGGCTTTGCCGACGATATCGATACGTCCTTTGAAGCGCTGAAACGCGCCGAAAGCGCCGACCTCGACGCGCTTTTCATCATCATGTCTACCTACGTCACCTCCGCCGTTGTGTTCCCGTTTGCCAAATATCTGCACGTGCCGCAGATTTTGGTGGCCATCCAGCCGCTCGACCGGCTCGATTACGCCAAAACCACCACTTATATGCAGCTGTGCAACGACGATATCTGCTCACTTCCCGAATTTTCCGGCGTGTATGAACGCCTCGGCGCACCGGCTCCGTTTTTTCTTGTCGAGGCCGAGAGCCGCACCGAGGAAATCCGCCGCCGCGTCGGCATCTATGAACGTGCCATCACCGCGCTTGCCGCTTTCAAATATGCCAAATTCGGCTATCTCGGCCATACCTACGACGGTATGTACGACATGAACACCGATCCGACTGCCTTTTCGCGCACCTTCGGCGCTCATGTCAAAATGCTCGAAATGTGTGAGCTTGCCGAATATGTGCATGGCGCGACCGACGCCGAAGTAAAGGCCAAGGTCGATGAAATCAAGAGCATTTTCGATATCCGTGAGCCGTCGAACGATCCGCTTACCGACCATGTCGAGGAAAGCGACCTTGCCTGGGCGGCACGTAACGCCGTCGCGCTCGATAAGCTCGTGACGAACAACGGCCTTTCCGCGCTCGCTTATTTCTACAAAGGCGAACACGGCAACGAATATGAAGATATCGCTGCCAATCTTATCATCGGCAATACCCTGCTTACCAGCCGTGGCATTCCGCTTGCCGGCGAAGCCGACCTCAAAACCGCCGCTGCCATGATGATCTTGAAAAGCGTGGGAGCCGGCGGCTCGTTTGCCGAGCTGCACCCGTTCGACATCCACGACGATATCGTGCTTGTGGGACATGATGGGCCGCATAACATCAATATCAGCAACGAAAAACCGATCTTGCGCAAGCTCAAAAAATTCCACGGCAAGAGCGGTTCGGGCGTTTCGGTTGAATTCAAACTCAAGACCGGCGATGTTACGCTGCTTTCGTGTTCGGTTGACCGAACCGGATCGTTAAAACTCGTTTCCGCGGTCGGCGAATCGCTGCCCGGTGCCATTCCGCAGACCGGCAACACCAACACCAAATGCCGGTTTTCGATCCCGGCCTGCCGCTTTGTCGAAAAATGGTGTGCCGCCGCACCGACCCATCATTTGGCGCTCGGCGTTGGAAATCACACCGAAGAAATCGAGATTTTTGCGCGTATGGCGGATATTCCGCTTACCAAAGTTCTGGAGGATTAGCGTATGTTCAACTATGAATACCGTTCGACCACCGATGCAGGCCGCGTCTGCTTAGAGCTCAGCTTAAAGCCGTTCGGCTACGATAAGAGCCTTGAAGGCATCGAAAAAGTCTGCCGCGACTACTATAAAAAATGGGCAGCCTTGCTTGAATATGCCTCCGGCTGCTCGGTGCTGTTGTGGACAAGCGACGGCAGCGAGATTTTCGAATTCACCGGCGACCTCGATATGCCGTTCGAATGGTGCAAATACATCGGCATCGGCAACTGGGACAGAAGCATCAAAGGCGAGGAAGCCAAAAAGGCGCGTTCGCTCCATCAGCTTCCCATTTACTATATGGAAAATCCGCCGGAAATGACCTATCGGGATTTGAAAAACATCATCGATACCTTAAAGCGCGTCGGAAAAGAAATGACCGGCATGGAGATTCAGGTCGGCGAAACCTTCGATCCCGGCCCGGAATTTGCGTATTCGGCGTTCAAATATGAGCGTCATCCGGAAATCGCCAAGGGCGACATCATGGGCAAAAACCAGTGGTTACACTGCGCGGCACGCCTGCACGCCGAAAAACGCGCCTACGCCGCCTATCCGGACGGCATTCCGGAAAACACGCACATCGGCGAATTTTTGGGCAGACAGTTTATGGCATTGAAAAAGGCGGTCGGCTTTGACTACCTGTGGCTGTCCAACGGCTTCGGCTTTTCGCTTGCGTCGTGGAACTGGGTCGGCGAGCTGTTCGACGGCGAAAAATTCGATTTTTCGGGTGCAAAACGCATCCGTGAAGCCATTGCCGAATTTTGGGATTATTTCAACGCCGAGATCGGCGATACCGTCATCGAAACGCGCGGCAGCAACCTGTCCACCGGCATGGACATTGCCGCACACGGTTGCCCGATCGATGTCATCTACAAACAAAACATCGTCGCGCCGCCCAATTCGCCTTGGGCGGCCATGGACTATCGGTTCGGCCTTGAGCTTTCCGGCTTCATGAGCCACATTGCCGAGCTTCCGAAGAACGGCTATGCCTTCCGCTACTATTCGCACGACCCTTGGTGGCTCAATTCGCCGTGGTTCGACCGCTACGACCGCAGTCCGCACGACATTTATCTGCCGCTTGCCATAACGCGCCTTGACGAAAACCTGCAAGTGACGCATCCGTATGCGCTCGATTTCTTAACGGCGGACGATTCCTTCGGACGGATTCCGGCGCGCGGTGCCAACGAAATGACGCCGCATATGCTCACCGCCTTCAACGATTTCACGGATGAACCGGGTCTTGTGACATGGGTCTATCCGTTTGACGCCTATTGCAAGCTCGGCCTTGCCGACGGCCATATGGAGCGGATGTTTATGGACGATTGGTACATCGAGAGTGCCATCGACCACGGATTCCCGGTCAACACCGTCCTTTCCGACGGCAATTTCATCCCGGCCGACAAAACTGGGCTGTTAAACACGCTGCTTCTCATGCCGGTTCCGGAAGCGGACAGTGCGCTTGAAAACGCCTTGTTTGAAGCACTGGATGCCGGTGCACGCGTCCTGTTATACGGCTCGACGCGGTATGCTTCGGAGCGGCTTCGTGCCGCGCTCGGCCTTGCGCTTGCCGCTGAGCCGCTCGAGGGCGTTTTGCATATCGAAACCTCTCTGCCGCTCGATACCGCCGAGGTCGGAAAGCGTTCGCAAACGCTTATGCACGACGCACTTGTGTCGAACGGCGGCGTGTATGAGGTGACTCGCGGCGAAGGCTCATCCGAGGTCGTCTGCACGGCTTCGGCTGACGGACAAACGCGCGTGTATGCGGTTTTTGCCGACAAGTGCGGCAAAAACGGAAACGGCAAAGTCTTCTGGGTGCGCGGCTCGTTCCCGCACAAGCGCAAGATCGAAGGGCATCTGCCTCCACTTTACAAGCAGACCGAAAACTTCCCGTCGGCGCTTTTGCTTCGTGCCGGCATGGCGCGCTTCGGCTATCCGATGCACTTTGAAAGCTACGATGTCAACGACAAGCTGCCGCTCATTCTGTTCTCCAAATGCCGCGGTGCGTTGTGGTTCAATCTGTTCTCCAAGGACGCGACCGTGCGGCTGCATATGTCCACGCCCGACGGCGCACCCGTGCCGGATAACATGGAATTTATCATCGAAAACAGCGTCGGCACGTATCCGCTAAGCCGTTGGAACCATACCGACTGCCGCATTTTTGTCAAGCAAGCGGCCAAATCCAAAATCACGCTCAAAAAGGGCAGTCCCGAAACGCATTTCGACAACGACGAACGGCTCGATATGCATGGTCTTATCGATGCCGAGGTCACGTTCTATCCGACGCACGGCGGCTCGGCGTTTATGCGGTGTGTGGATGAGGACAAGGACGATTGGGCCGTCCGCACATTTGCCGGACAGAATATCGAAACGGAATATGACAAAGAGCGCGGCTGCTATATCGCACGTCATGTGACCGGCAGACTTACCATATGCTGGCAGGAAAAGGAAAACTTCGGCGACTATAAGAAGCTTGAATTTTTGCGTCCGCAGGACTAAAAGGCACATAAATCACACAAAAACGGTTTGTCCGCGCGGCAAACCGTTTTTTTCTTGCTTTTCGGAAAACTTTGTGATACAATAGTCGTATCTTAAAACATGAGAGGAGAATCTCTATGCGATCGGTATTTATGCGCTATCCGGACGGCAAAGCCAAGGCCGTCACTTTCAGCTACGACGACGGCATTCCGCAGGATGAACGGCTTGCAGGTATTTTCGATAAATACGGAGTCAAAGGAACCTTTAACTTCAACTGTGATGCTGCACGCGGAAGAACCGTCTATGACAAAGAGCAGATCAAGCGAATTTTTCTCGACAAAGGCCACGAAATTGCCATCCATGGCGCAAATCACCGCCCGACCGGCAATCTTCGGCCGATCGAATGCGTGCGCGAAGTGCTTGACTGCCGGCTGGCACTTGAGGAAAAATGCGGCCGTATTATCCGCGGCATGGCCTATCCTGACAGCGGCATCACCCTGTTCGGCAATTTCGGAAATTATGAAGCGGTCAAACAGGTTCTGACCGAGCTTGATATTGCCTATTCCCGTTCCCTTGCCGGAGACAACAACGCGTTTATGCTTCCGTCGGATTTTCATGCCTGGATCCCGACGGCACACCATAACAATCCCCAAATCTTTGAGTGGATCGACGAGTTTTTGAAGCTTGACACCTCCACCAATGCCTACCACGCCAGAAGAACCTGCCGCCTGTTCTACATTTGGGGACACAGCTACGAATTCGATAACAACAACAATTGGAATCGCATCGAAGAGATCTGCCAAAAATTTGCGGCAAGCGACGAAATTTGGTTTGCTACCAATATCGAAATCTACGACTATGTCACCGCCTATAAACGGCTGCTTTACAGTGCCGACGGTCATACTGTTTACAACCCGTCCTTACTTTCGGTCTTTTTGGATGCCGACGGCGTGCTGTATCGGATCGATCCGGGCGAAACCGTGCATTTGGCATAGCGTTTTGTAACAACCGACGCTCTGTAACAAACAAACAGTCAGAAAAATCACGAAAACCGGCCGGGTTTTCGTGATTTTTTGCGTTTTAAGACTTTGCATCTTGATTTTTCATATATTTTGTGCTATGATATACTGTAAATATATTTTTTGCCGCCGAAATACCGGCTTTTTGCCGGTGCTCGGAAATCTGAAAATCGGAAAGGACTGTTTCTTATGAAAAAACTGCTACTTGCTCTCATCGCTGCGGCGACCGCCGTTACGTTTGCCGCGTGCGGCTCCTCTGCGCCCGTGAAAGATGCTGTCAACGACGCGACAAGCACAACCATCGAAAATATGACGGCCGAAGCCGCTGCCGGTGCGTATACCTTGCGTGCCGTAAAGAATACCAACAAGGAAACAAAGCTCTCTCTTGCATCGTTTGACACCAATGCGCTGACGCTCCAAAGCGACGGCACGTTTCTTTTGACGGTGGCCGCGGCCGGTGAAGAACCGATCGAATGCAAGGGAACGTTTGACGTGACCGCAAGCGGCGCGCTCACCTTCAACGGAGAGAATGAAACCGGCGTTTATCTGATCGCCAAGGGCGAAAAGGCTCTCTGCGACGGAGAACGCATTACGGTTTCCGGCCTCCTCGGCAACGATACCGTTACCATGGAATATACCAAGGACGGCGTGGAATCGCTCCTAAGTGACAAAACCGAAAGCACCGACGACAAACCCGCTTCGGATGTGTCCGACGACACTGCCGCTGACGACAATGCCGCTGACGACACGCAAAAGGCCGATACGGCTGACAACGGTGATGCGGCTGACAATGCCGATAACACTGAAAACACCGAGAACACCGAAAATACCGAAAACACGGAAGACCTCGATAAGCCCGAAAAATAAGCTTTCGGCTTTCGTTTGCAATGTAAGAAAGGACGCAAAGAAAGATGGATACCATTACCAAACGCAAAATTTTGGAGCTGTTGGAAAACGATGCACGGCTTTCGGCGGATACCATTGCCATTATGTTGGATGAAAAGCCCGAAGATATCCGAAAGCAGATCGAGGAATTTGAAGCGGATGGCACACTGCTTGGCTATAAAGCCATCGTCGACTGGGAAAAAACCGAAAAAGAGAGCGTCACGGCCTTTATTGAATTACGCGTAACGCCGCAGGCCGACCGCGGCTTTGAAAAGATCGCCGAACGCATTTACCATTTTCCCGAGGTGCGCGATATGCATCTTATGAGCGGCGCGTTCGACTTTTTGCTTCTCATCGAGGGCAAGAGCCTAAAGGAAGTGGCCTTGTTTGTCGCCGAAAAGCTTGCTCCCATCGAAGGCGTGCTTTCGACTGGAACACATTTTGTGCTTCGCACCTATAAGGATAAAGGCGTGATCTTCGGTCATGCTCCCGAAAAAGACGAAAGGGAAGGCATACTCTGATGATCGATTACTCCAAAGTTCTTTCTAAGAAAGCGACCGCTCTCAAGCCGTCGGGAATCCGAAAATTCTTCGATATTCTCGATGAAATGGACGATGTGGTGTCGCTCACGGTCGGCCAGCCGGATTTTGTCACGCCGTGGCATATTCGCGACGCCGCCATCGATTCTTTGGAAAAGGGCAAAACCTACTATACCTCCAATTCCGGTCTTTTGCAGTTCCGTGAAGCCATTGCCGCGTATCTCGAACGCCGCTTCAACGTGAAATACAACCCGAAGGACGAAATGATCGTCACGGTCGGCGGCAGTGAAGCCATTGACCTTGCCATCCGCGCCATCATCGAGCCGGGCGACGAGGTTTTGGTGGTTGAGCCGTCGTATGTCAGCTATGCGCCGATTACCGAGCTTACCGGTGGTGTGGCCGTGCCGCTTCCGACGCGTGCCGAGGATAAATTCAAGCTCACGCCGGAGTTACTCAAAAAGCACATCACGCCCAAAACGAAGATGCTTGTGCTGCCCTATCCGAACAACCCGACCGGCGCGATCATGACCGCCGAAGAGTTACAGCGCATTGCGGATGTGCTGTGCAATACGGATATCGTGGTGCTTACCGATGAAATCTATGGGGAATTGACCTATGGCCGCAAGCACACCTCCTTTGCTTCGATTCCGTCCATGTGGGATCGGACCATCTTTGTCGGCGGCTTCTCCAAGACGTATGCCATGACCGGCTGGCGTCTCGGCTATGTCTGCGCGCCCAAAGAAATCACCAAACAAATGTTAAAGATTCACCAATACTGCATTATGTGCGCACCGACCATGTCGCAGTATGCCGGCATCAAGGCGGCCTGCGACGGCGATGCGGATATCGACTATATGCGTGAGCATTATGACCAGCGCCGCAAGCTGCTGTTAAAGGGCTTAGACGATATCGGTCTTGAATGCTTTGAGCCGGAGGGCGCGTTCTACGTGTTCCCGAACATCGGCAAATACGGCCTCACGTCGGAGGAATTCTGCGAGAAGCTGTTATATGCCAAACACTGCGCCATCGTTCCGGGAACGGCGTTCGGTGCCAGCGGCGAAGGCTTTGCCCGCATTTCCTATGCCTATTCGGTGGATCATATCTGCAAGGCGCTCGAACGCATGGAAGCGTTTTTGAAAGAGATTCGATAACGAACAAACGCTTTGCAAACGAAAAGAGGAACAAAAATGTTGAAAACAGGTCTTATCGGCCGGGAACAGGCCATTGTGAGCTTAAGCAAAAGCGCCAAGGAAATGGGCAGCGGCAGCTTGGAAATCTTCGCTACGCCTGCCTTGTGCGCCCTGATGGAGGCGGCGTGCGTCGCAAGTCTTGAAGGACAGCTCGAACCGGGACAAACCACCGTCGGCGTGTCTATGAACTTAAAGCATACCGCTCCCACCGCACTCGGCATGACGGTCGGCGCGGAGAGCGAGCTTGCCGAAATCGACGGCAGACGCTTGGTGTTCAAGATCACCGCCTATGACAAGGCCGGCGTCATCGGCACGGCGGAGCATGAACGCATGATCGTAAACGGCGACCGGATGCTGGAAAAGGCAGCCGCACGTTTTAATGCATAAGAAAAGGCCTATGAAAAACGAACATAAAAAAACGCATACCCAAAACCGCACTGCAAAGCCGCAGCCGTCGGCTGTCAAAAAACGCAAAAACGCCTTGAAAAAAGGCGTTCTTGCCATTTGTATGGCATTTGTCGTTTTAGGCGTGTTATGCGCCGTGCTTGCCGGTGTTCAGCACGCGCTGCGGAAGGATACGGCTGAGCCGGCATCCAAAACGCCCACACTTGCCGGTAAAAATTACATCAACTTCTATGAGCCGGACTACGACACCGATATTTTCACGGACAAGGATTACCTTGCGAAAAACCGCACCATCCGGTATGTCATTCCGCACACAAGCGGCAATTCTTCCTTGGTGCTTGACGAGTATAAGCCGGAAGAGCTGACCGAAGGGCAGCGCTTTTTCGTCCGCTATTTCGACGCGCTCTCACATGGCGATACCGATGCCTATCACACGTTTTTCGCCGATGAATACGTGGAAAGCCCGACCGGCTTTGAAACGCACCCGACCGACCGCGTGTTTCCCATGCAGCGCGTGTACGACATCACCGTCACCGAGCTTGGACGCACAAGTCCGACCGACACAAGCTATACCTATAACGGTGTTCCGGCGGTGTTCGGCGTGTATGAGGTGCGCTATAAGATTTTGAAAAACGACGGCGAGCTGCGCTATGATTTGCCGGAGGACGGCGAAAATCCGCTCGTTTTCGAGTTGGTCAGCACCGGCGTTGGCACGGCGGACGAAAAAACCGTCATCAAGGCGCAGTATAAATATACGGATATTGCCGCTTCGTAACGCAAAGGAGAGGGAAAGAGAGGTTTATATGTCAAAGCAAAAGAATTCCGTCCGCTTCGGCATGGTTTTTGCCGGACTTGTCTTTTTTTTCAATCCGAATGTCGCCCTTTTCGACCTTCTGCCGGACGTTATCGGCGCACTGCTCATCTATTTTGGGCTAAAAAATGCCTCCGAAGCCGGCGCCTATTTTGACGACGCGCGAAGCGTCAGCTTTGCCATGATTTGGCTGTATGCCGCAAAAAGCGTTTTTGCGGTTTCACTGCTTCGCTATCCGGCAAACGCTCTGCCGTATACCTTCCTGTCGGGCGTGTTGGAAATCATCGTCCTCTTGCGCTTTTTCGCGCGCTTGTACGATGGCTTTGAATATGCTGCCATGCGTTCCGGAAACGGTGAAACGGCGGTGTATGTCAAAAATGTCCGCGCGCTTTCGTATATTTTCGCCGTCTGCCGGTCGGTTTTCGCCTTTTTGCCGGAAATACTGGAGTTATTGCAGCAAAACGACGACCTTGACCTGTCGGCAAACGCCACGTACCGGATGCCGATCATCCGGCTGAAGCCGTATGTGCTGTTATTCTGCATGACGGTCACACTGCTTTTGGGCATTCTGTACCTGATACGCACCCGTGCGTTTTTTGCCCGTGTGAAAAAAGACACGGCGTTAACGGAGTATTTGACGAATCTTTATCGCGACGCACACCAAAACGACCGTGCGCGGTATGCTTCCGGCGCATTCGGCACATCGCTTGTGCTTTTGGCGGCGGCGGTGGTGTTTGCGGCCGATTTCACGTTGGATGGGTTTGATTATCTGCCGGATATTCTCGGCGTTTTCTGCGTTTTTGCCGCCTTTTTCGTGTTAGCGCGTTTTGACGGCAAAAAAACGCCGGTTTTGCCGCTTCTTTTGTATGCGGCGGCAGGAGTTTGCGGCACGGTGATCGGCCTTGTTTTCCGGCCGAAGGCGTTTACCGTATTGAACATGGCCGGTTTGGAAAGCGGCCCTGTGTCGCCGATTGCCCGCTTTTTTGAAAGTGCCGCCGCGCCGGTTTGGGCGTGTGCCGCCGGAATTCTTTCTGTGGCGTTTACAGTGTATCTGCTTGCGGCTTGGATCAAACGGGCGAAAGCCTTTTGCGCTTCCGAAAAAATCGGCACGTATGACACCAAATTTCTCTCTTGCGCCGTGCTGTATGGGCTTGCGGTGTTTCTTAAATCGCTTTCTTGGGTGTTGGAGGCCGCACGTGCGCATTTGGCGTGCAACGACGCGGTCGCCAAGCATCTGGCGGCGCGTTCGCATATGAGTGCGGCCCGCTTTTCCGAGGCCGTCGCGCAAAACGGTACGGTGGCGCTGTTTGAAAATTTAGACGGCCTTGCACCGGTGATTGCCACCGCTTCGCTTGCATTTGCGTTCTTTGCCGTGCTTGCGTTTGTGTCGTTCAAGGCCGCGTCTTCCCGTGCGTTTGACCCGAATGCCGAAGAATAAATCACGGAGGTTGTTTTCATGCCGCAAATCAAAGTGTTTCATGCAGGCGATATCCTGCATATGAAGAAACCGCACGCCTGCTCCAAAAGTGCCGCTGCGTTCCTTGTGCTGTATGCCGGCAGTGACGTGAAGGTGAAATGCCTTTCCTGCGGCAGAGAAATGCTCCTTGCCCGTGTCAAGCTTGAAAAAAGCATCAAAACGATTGTTCCCAAAGACCTGAATAAGAAAGAGGAAACCTAAATGTTTGAAAATCTGCGCGAAGCGGAAAAACACTATGAAGAGATCGCCGAACAGCTGATGAATCCCGATGTGGTGAGCGACACCGAAAAGTTCAAATCGCTCATGAAGGAACACAAAAACCTCACGCCCATCATCGAAACCTACCGTTCCTACCGTGCGGCCGAGGACAACCTTGCCGGTGCCAAAGAGCTTCTCGACGAAGGCGGCCTTGACCCGGACATGAAGGAGCTTGCCGAAGAGGAAATCAAAACCGCCAAAGGCGATATGGAAAAATTGGCCGAAGAGCTGAAAATTCTCTTGTTGCCGCGCGACGAAAACGACGACCGCAACGTCATCGTCGAGATCCGCGCCGGAACGGGCGGCGAAGAAGCGGCGTTGTTTGCGCACAGCCTGTTCCGTATGTACAGTATGTACGCCGAAAGCAAGGGCTTTAAGACCGAAATCTTAAACAGCAATGAAACCGAACTCGGCGGCGTCAAGGAAATTTCGTTTATGGTCGAGGGCGACGGTGCGTATTCGCGTTTTAAGTTCGAAAGCGGTGTTCACCGCGTCCAACGCGTTCCCGAAACCGAGACCCAAGGTCGTATCCACACCTCCGCCGTTACCGTGGCCGTGCTGCCCGAAGCCGAGGATGTCGAAGTGGAGATCAACCCGGCAGACCTTGAAATCGATACCTACCGCAGTGGCGGTGCCGGCGGCCAACACGTCAACAAGACCGACTCGGCTATCCGTATCACGCATAAGCCGACCGGCGTTGTGGTGGAATGCCAGGACGAGCGCAGTCAGTTCAAAAACCGCGATAAGGCCATGAAGATGCTCAAAACCAAGCTTCTCGATATGGAGCGCGAAAAGCAGCAGAGCGCCATTGCTTCCGAACGCCGCAGTCAGGTCGGCTCGGGCGACCGAAGCGAACGCATCCGCACCTATAACTATCCCCAAGGACGCTTAACCGACCATCGGATCGGCCTCACGCTCTATTCGCTCGAAAGCATCCTTGACGGACGGCTCGACGAGGTCATTGACGCGCTCATCACCGCCGACCGTGCCGAAAAACTGCAAAATTCGCAGAATAATCTGTAATTTCACGCATAACAGAGGCCTTTTTATGATACTTTCAAAAACGCTTGTGCGGCCGGTTTCGCTTAACGCCGACACACCGGACGACCGTGCGGCTCTTCAAACGGCGGCCGACCTTATCCGACGCGGCGGCCTTGTCGTGTTTCCGACCGAAACGGTGTACGGACTCGGTGCCAACGGACTTGACGAAAACGCCGCGCGCGCCATCTATGCCGCCAAAGGCCGTCCGCAGAACAATCCGCTCATTTTACATCTGTCCGACGCGTCGGAAATTCCGCTGTATTGCGACGTTCCCGAAAAAACCAAACCGCTTCTTGAGAAGCTGACCTCTCTTATGCCGGCACCTTTGACGGTGATTCTCCCGGCAAAACCCATCGTGCCGCACACCATCACAGCAGGACTGCCGAATGTGGCCGTGCGCGTGCCGACCTCAAAAATTGCCCGTGAACTCATCCGCCTTGCCGGTGTGCCGATCGCCGCGCCCTCTGCCAACCTTTCCGGAAAACCCAGTCCCACCTGCGCAAGACACGTGCTTCAGGATATGGAAGGGCGTGCGGATATGGTGCTTGACGGCGGCGATTGCACGTATGGCGTGGAATCGACCATCGTCACGCTGTGCGAGGAGGTTCCGACGCTGTTACGTCCGGGCGGCGTGACGTTTGAAACATTAAACGAGCTTTTGGGAGAGGTGCATATGTCGCACGCGGTGCTTGAAAGCTTGAAACCCGGCGAAACCGTGCTGTCGCCCGGCATGATGTACAAGCATTATGCACCGGCACGCCCGGTGGAGTTAATCTCCGGCGACCGTGTCAAGGGCATTGCCTATGTCAATGCGTGCGCCGAAAAAGAAAAATGCGCCGTGCTGTGCTACGACGCGGACGCACCGCAAATCAAGGCAAAGGCCGTGCTTCACGCCGGAAATGACGCCGATACGGCGGCATATGCCGCGCGTATTTTCACGATGCTACGCGATACCGATGCGATTGATGTGGACAAGGTGTATGCCTTTCTGCCCAAAGATACCGCCGGCATCTCGCTTGCGGTATATAACCGGCTGTTGCGTGCGGCCGGATTTCATGTAAAACGGTTTTAGACCGTTCCGGAGGATGTTTGGATACGATGGCTTGGCTTATGCGGCTTGATTTTTCAATTTTATATTGGATACAGCACTCATGGCGGTGCGGCTTTTTGGACTTTTTGATGCCGAAAATCACGTTTCTCGGCGAGGTCGGCTGGATTTGGCTGGCATTTGCGGTGATATTGCTTTTTATGCCGAAATACCGTCGTGTCGGGATTTTGGTGCTTGCGGGACTTTTGACCGGCGTGCTTATCGGAAATGTGGCGCTAAAGCATTTGTTTATGCGCGCGCGTCCCTGTTGGTTAGATCCGACCGTGCAGATGCTCATTTCGGTGCCGCGGGATTATTCGTTCCCGTCCGGGCATACGCTGGCTTCCGTGATTGCCGCCACGGTGCTTACGGCTGCCGACCGGCGGTTCGGCTATGCGGTGATTCCGCTTGCGGTGCTAATTGCCGCGTCACGACTGTATTTGTTCGTTCATTTTTCCACAGATGTGCTGGCATCGACGGTGCTTGGCCTTGTCATTGGGCTATGCGTTTGGAAATTCGGCAGCAGATTGCTTGATAAAATGGTGCCGCAGAAAAAAACGGTATAAAGAAACGCAGGATTCGCTTTGGATCCTGCGTTTTTGTTTGGAAATACCAACAACCCTTCCGTCGCACAGGGATGTTTGGATTCTGCCGCACAAAGGCTTTGCTTTTCTTATACCCGATAGATAGCGTTTAACAGCCGCGTGCCGGTTTCCGTCTTGAAAAATTTGTCGCGGAAGTTTCGGATATTTTCCGCCGAATAGCCGCTTTCGTCGGCATTGACAAGATAATCCGCTTCGATGAGGATTTGATAATCCACACCGGAAACAGCCGACAGCGTGTGATGATGTCCGACAAGGTAGGAAACGCGGTCGATCTGCTTTTCCGTAAGGCCGGTATCCGCCAAAAAGCCGCGCACCAAAACCGCTCCCTCGGCTTCTTGGTATTTGCCGTTGGTATTGCCGTACTTTTCGCGGCAGAGCGGACAGGCGATGTCATGCGTGATGGCCGCTGTTTCCAAAAGAAACTGCGTGTCCGCGTCGAGCTTTTCCGCGTCTCCGATGGTTTTGGCATAGCCCCATACCTTCAACAAGTGGTTGATGTCGTGTCGGTTGCCGTCCGAAAAGGCAATCATTTTCTGCATGATTTCCGAGATGGTCATACAGGTTTCCTCCTTAGTCAAAACAGAGTGCCGTTCCTTTTTTCGGAACGGTAAAGGCGGTCATGTCACAGCCTTCAAGCTTTAATAAAGCAATTTTGTTGCGGATGCCGCCGCCGTAGCCGGTCAGGCTTCCGTTTGCGCCAACCACACGGTGGCAGGGAACGATAAGGCAGATCGGATTGAAGCCGACGGCACCGCCCACCGCTTGCGCCGACATACGTGCAAGCCCTCGTTCGGCGGCAAGTTCACCGGCAATAGACCCATAGGTAACGGTTTGTCCGTAGGGAATGTGAAGCATCCGCTTGATGACGGCTTGACGGAACGGCGTGGCGTCGATTTTATAGGCAGGTGTGAAATCCGGCTGTTTCCCGGAAAAGTAGATGTCAAGCCAGCGCACGGTTTCTTCAAAAACGGGCAGCTTTTTTGTTTCGCCTTCTTTTACTTTGCGCACATCGCGCGAATGCTCAAAGCACAGTGCCGTAAGATGTGTGCCGTCGCTGTTCAGAAGCATATCGTCAAAGTCGGTCGGCGTTTTGTAGGTATATATGTAATGCATTCTTTCCCTCTTTTCGGGCTTTTTTCTATTGTACCACACAATGTCGCATTTTTCAAGCATAACTTGATTTTCATTGACGTCAAACTGCACAAATCGTTTGTGCAATCTGACGGAAAAGCGCAAAAGGCGTTGTCAAACCTCGCCGCCTATGCTACAATGGCAATGGCTTAAAACAGGCATTTTTAAGCGTAAAACAGAAAATACTTTCAGACAAGGATGAAGCTTTTATGGAAAAGAAGCTCTTGGAAGCCTATTATCTTGCCGACGACGGCGATTATGGCAGAAACTGGTATCCGGCTCCCGGCTCGACCTGGTGGTACGACGGCCGCGGCGCCAAAAAACTCGAACGCAACTATGCACCTTACTCCATCAGCAACGTAAGCGGCGAAGCACCCACCGGCATGACGCGTGAGCTGCGCAAGACTGCGCACGGCGTGGTCACCGTCAACGCAAGCGTGACGATCAAAAGCGGTTTTGACGGGCTGTTTATCCGCCTGTACGACCTCGACGGAAACGACGCGGCGGTGCTTTATACCAAAAACGGCGGCTATTACGCACTCGGCAAAAATCAAAAAGAAACACTGTTATTCGAAGAAGAACACCAAACGGGTACGCACGTTTTCAAGATCATTCTGAATTTTGAGACCAAAAAAGTGCGCTACTATGTGGACGACCTGTTCGGCGCAGAACTTCCGCTCACGGCAAAATACATTAAGTTTTACCGCATCGGCACCTTTGCCGGTTCGGTCATCGATGTCGCCATGGGCGAAACGCGCATTCATGCAAATTATATCTTGAACGAGACGTTTTCGTTATACGCACCGCATACCACTCCGCATGAATGGACAAAAGAATGCGCCGAAGACGCGGAAATCGCCGTCGAGGACGGAAACCTTTCGCTTACCTCCGCCAATAACGGGGAAGGCCGCTTTGCCAAAACCTTTGAACCGCTCTGCGGCAAATATGCGTTGGAAAGCTTTTTCTTCATGCCGAAGTTTAAGGCCGGCGTACATATAAAGCTTCTTGCTGGCAAAAAGACCGCGCTCGATTTCTATACGGCCGACGGCAATTTCTGCGCCGACGGCAAGACCATCCGCTATGCGCTCGATGAACTGTGGTATCGCCTGCGTTTCGAGATCGATACGGCAAAAAAACAGATTCTCATCAAAATCAACGGCAAAAACATCGAAACCGTCAAAATTCCGGCCGGTGCTTGTGCCATCGATACGGTAAGCTTCGAAGTCTGCGGTGAGGATGTCGCGCTGCTGATCGACCGCATCAAGCTCTTCCCGCTCATCGATTATCCCGACTACTGCCCGAAGCCGAAGCTGCCCAAAGGCAAAGACGATTACGTCATCGGCATGAATATGTGCTCGTTGTGGCATACCGGTTCGCATATCGGCTGGGACTGCATCACGCCGTATCCAGAAATCAAGCCGGTACTCGGCTATTACGACGAGGGTCTGCCGGAGGTTGCCGACTGGGAAATCAAGTTTATGCTGGAAAACGGCGTTGACTTCCAGTTATACTGCTGGTATTCCAGCCAAAGCAACGCGCCGATCAAGGTCACCGGTCTTTCCGAAGCCATTCACGACGGCTATTTCAACTGCAAATACAGCGACATGAGCCGCTTTGCCCTTCTCTGGGAGGCTGCCAACGCCGCACATCCGGCCGGCAGCGAAGCGTTCCGCCGCTATTTCGTGCCGTATTGGATCGAACACTTCTTCAGCGACAAGCGGTACATGACCATCGATAACAAAGCCGTCATGGCCGTGTTCGGCACATGGCAGCTCATGCAGGATTTCGGCAGTCCGGAGGGCGTGAAAGCCGAATTCGACTATCTGCGCGGCGAGGTCAAAAAGCTTGGCTATGACGACCTTATCATCATGAGCTGCGGCGGTCCGGGCGCAGACGTGCGCGACTGCGGCTTTGACGCGGCGTATGCCTATAACTGGGGCAAGGACGGCTATGATGCGGATTTCACGGCAAGCATGATCCGCAGCCAACAGGAGCAGAAGTTTGTCCATGTCGTGCCGACCGCTTCCACCGGCTTTAATAACGTGGCTTGGGCGGAAACGCGCAGTCCCAACATGACCGCCGAGGACTTCAAAAAGCTGCATACCGTGTTCCGTGACGAAATGCTGCCGTCATTCGCGAAAGACCCGAAAAAACCGGATTGGACGCATCGCTTTATCATGATGAGCAACTGGAACGAATACGGCGAAGGCACTTATATCATGCCGTGCAAGGGCTTAAACGGCTTTGGCTACTTAAACGCCGTGCGCGACGTGTATACCAAGGAAAAGCCGCATGAGGACGATGTTCCCACACCGAACCAGCTGTCGCGTCTTTCCTATTTGTATCCGCAGGAACGCAAAATGATCCGTGTGCAGTCCCGGCTTCCCAAGCCTGTGCCGGACACGGTGCTCAAAACGATTTCTTTCGGAAAAGGCAATTTCGCCGCCAACTGGACGGCAAACGGCTGTGACGCGGCCTATACGCCGAGCGGCACGGTTGCCGGTGTGACGCACATTTCCGATTCCAATTTCACCTCTGTAAAGCCGCTTTCGATCTCCATGAAGGGCGTGACGCACGTGCGCATTCGGGCACACGTGTCGGCGGCGACCACCGTGGAGGTGTTCTATGTGACCGAATCCGGCTCGACCTTTGTACAGCATCAGTCTTTCGGCGTAACGCTGACGCCGGAAACGGATAGTGCTATCTGCACGCTGCGCGGCCAGCCGCATCTCGATGAACCCATTACCGCTCTGCGCATCGACCCGGCAAACTCCACGAATGTTTCGTTTGAGCTTTTGGGCATCGATTTGATGAAGGATTCCAAAAAGCCGGAGTTCCTGCTTGACGGCGAACCGCAGCCCATCAACTTTGGCTGTGAAGAACGCGACGGCTATACGCTGTTCCCGTTCAACCCGTATCATGTACTTGTTTACCGTCTCGGCCTTTACTATGAATACATCGCGTCGGAAAACAAGCTTTCGTTCTTCTCGAAAAACGCAAGCCTTGTCTTTACGCTCGGTTCGCGCCGCGTGATTGTCAACGGCGAACAAAGACTGCTGCCGATTCCGGTGGAATGCAAGGATGGACTTCCCATGCTGCCGTTAGAGCTTATGAGCGACGTGTTCGGCTTCAAGTTTAAGTACAAAGCACCTAAGCTTACCATTACAACCAAATAAAATTTTGCCGGGGTTTGCAGTGGCAGACCCCGGTATTTTCTCTTATGCACAAGTATGTACAAGAAAAAAGCCCTTGAACAAACGTTCAAGGGCTTTTTTGGTGCTCCTGCGGAGAATCGAACTCCGGACACCATGATTAAAAGTCATGTGCTCTACCGGCTGAGCTACAGGGGCGACCGAAAAAACGTGTGATTCGTTTCACAGCCTTAATATATTACCATAAAGCGCGGCTCTTGTCAAGAGGTTTTCGCAAAAAACTTGTTTTTGTCGAAAAATCGAAGACCTTTGGGCAACGTTTCCGGGAAACAGCTTACCGCCGTTTCCCGGAAACACCGGACTATTTGGATTCGCGGTTTTCGATATCCGTAATCATATCCACACGCTTCTGATGTCTTCCACCTTCAAACGGCGTGGTCAAAAACGCTTCCACGATCATTTTGGCGGTTTCGGGGCCGATGACGCGCGCGCCGATGCAAACCATGTTGGCGTCGTTGTGCTGACGCGTCAGCTTCGCGCTGTATACCTCGCTGACCGCCGCCGCACGGATGCCGTGCACCTTGTTGGCGGCAAGCGACATACCAATGCCTGTGCCGCAGATCAATACGCCGAGCGAACCCGGATCGGCAAGCACCGCCTTGGCCGCTCTTTCGGCATATTCCGGATAGTTGACGCTGGCCTTTTCATCCGTGCCGAGGTTGATGACATGAAAGCCAAGGCTTTCAATATAATCACACAGCTCGTTTTTTAGATCGACCGCCGCATGGTCGTTGGCGATATAGACGTTTTTCATATTCTTTCTTCCTTATACTGTCGAAACGTTCGAGTCATTCGGCGTTCCGGATTATTCCTCTTCCGGAACGGCACGGTGCTCTTCTTCATGCGCACCGCAGCAGGCGCAACAGCCACCGCATTCTTTTTCAAGCTCGGTCGTGTCGCGGCCGGTCTTTTTGTAATAATCCAAAACCGCGGCTTTGACGGCTTCTTCAGCAAGCACCGAGCAGTGGATCTTTGCCGGCGGCAGTCCGTCGAGTGCCTCCACAACGGCGGCGTTGGAAAGCTCAAGTGCCTTGGAAATCGGCTGACCCTTGATAAGCTCGGTCGCCATGGACGAGGTGGCAATGGCCGATGCACAGCCGAAGGTTTCAAACTTTGCGTATCGTTCTCGTCGATTTTCAGATAGATCTTCATGATATCGCCGCATTTGGCGTTGCCGACTTCACCGACCGCCGTTGCGTCCGGCATTTCGCCGACATTGCGCGGATGGGTGAAATGATCCATAACTTTTGCGGAATATAACATAGGAAACTCCCTCCTTTACCGGGATAGCAAACACATTTTAATGTTCTTTTAATTCTTTCGGGCAGATCGGCGAGAAGTTGCGAAGCGTCTGCACGACGTATTTCACCTTTTCGACGATGTAATCGATGTCTTCTTTGGTGGTCTCATGCGAAAGCGTCAAACGCAGCGAGCCGTGTGCGATTTCGTGCGGCAGCCCGATGGCAAGCAGCACGTGCGACGGTTCGAGCGATTTGGACGAGCAGGCCGAACCGGTGGAAGCGCAGATGCCTTCTGCGTCGAGTAACAGCAGCAGCGATTCGCCTTCAATATATTTGAAGACAAAGCTTGCCGTACCGGGAAGCCGTTTGGTCGGATGTCCGGTAAGCTGTGCCTCCGGAATTTCGGTGGTCAGACGGTAGATAAGCTCGTCGCGCAGCATGGCAAGACGCGCATTGTCGTCCTTCATTTCTTCGCTTGCGATTTCGAGCGCTTTGGCAAGACCCATGATGGACGCCACGTTTTCCGTGCCGCCACGCTTGCCGCGTTCTTGTCCGCCGCCGTCGATAAGGCTCTTGATGACCACGCCGCTCTTGATATACAGCGCACCCACGCCCTTAGGAGCACGGAACTTGTGACCGGACAGCGAGAGCATGTCCGCATGGAGCGTTTTGATATCGACCGGAATATGACCGACCGCCTGCACCGCATCGGTAAAGAACAGAACCTTTTTCTTGTTCTTTTCGTTGTACTCCTTGATTTTTTCACCGATTTCGGCAATCGGCTCGATGGTGCCGATCTCGTTGTTGGCGTACATGACAGCCACGATACAGGTATCGTCGCGCAGGTTTTTGATGACATCGTCCGGATCTACCTTGCCGTCGTGATCGACGTCGAGATAGGTCACGGCAATGCCTTTCTTTTCGAGTGCCTTGCAGGTGTTGAGCACGGCATGATGCTCGATCTTGGTTGTGATGACGTGGCAGGTGGATACCTTATTTTTCTGCAAATAAGCGTCTACCGCGCCTTTGATGGCCCAGTTATCGCCCTCCGAACCGCAGCCGGTGAAATAAATTTCACGCGCTTCACACCCTAAGATCGCCGCGATGCGCGCACGCGCACCCTCTAAGAGCGTGAAAACCTGCTGGCCTTTGGAATATAAGCTGGACGGGTTTCCGTAGAATTCGCCGAGATACGGCAGCATTTCCGCAAGCACGCGCGGATGAACGCTGGTAGTTGCCGCATTGTCGGCATAAACAAACCGTTTTTCACTCATGGATTTTCAACAATCCCTTTCTTGCTTGCGCGTCCTATCGGATTAAGACACGCATTTATATTCAAGCGCACCGCCAAAGCCGTGCGCGTGTGACGGCGAAACAAACCGAGAGCATTACGCCTTCCTTATTTTACAGCATAATGCTCCCGATTTATACCTTTACTTGTAAAAATACAGGCAGCACATACCTGTCGGTAAAAAGGAAGAAAGACTTACATCTTTTTTTCTTCGATAAAGTCCGCAACATCCTTTACGGTTTTAAGCGTAAGTGCTTCTTCATCGGAAACCGTTATGCCGAAATTCTCTTCAATAGCCATCAGCATATCGACGATTTCAAGGGAATCGGCACCAAGATCCTCGACAATGTTGGTATCGGCATCAATTGTAGCCGGATCGATACGGAATTGCTTGGCAAGTAAGTCGATGATCGTTTCTACCATGGGTCAAACCTCTTTTCTGCATGGAATTCATAGATAATGTCACGAAACCGGAGGAAAACAGCGGTTTTTCCGGTTCACCACACATAATTATATGCAAACAAGTGCATCTTGTCAAGTATTATTTTATTAACGGCGTCAAAAGCCTGTCACGACGGGCAAAACCGGCGGTTATTTTCTATTCGCGATCCTTCAGAATGTCGCTTAGGCGGATCTTGCCCAAATAGCGCGCAAGCAAGGCGCGTGTTGCAAAGAAGCAGGCAAGCACGATAAGCACAATGCTGACATAATGCACCGGCAGCACGATGGCTGGGAAACCGCCGTTGACGTTGGATACACAGAACGGATACAGCGCATTGACGGCCAATTTGCAAAGCGGCATACCGAAAACAAGCGATGCGGCCGTCACATAAAAGCAGCCGGACAGATAAAAGCTGTTGACCGTCTTTTCCCTGTAGCCGAGTGCCTTGAGAAGCGATATCGAAAAACGGCTGCGGTCAATTTCAAGCTTCATCAAAAGATACATTACCGCCACAAAAATGATCACCGATACGCCCACAAGCATATAGATCATATCGCCCATCAGCGTCATGAATTTGTCCGCACCGCGCTGCAGGTCGCTCTTGACAATCTGCGAAACCATCATGTTGTGCCGGAACGTGATCGGCGTATCCGAATAGACCGTGTTGTAGTAATAGTCGCTCGCTTTCGGCATCCGTTCGCCCTTTTTGAGGTCGTCCTTGTCGAAATAGTCAAGCCCGAAGGCTTCGCGCATGGCATCAAGATTCATGAAGAAATACAAGCCGCTGCCGTAGGTCACTTCTCCTGCAATTTTGAAAGCATACCGCTTGTCGGCGGCACTGTCGTGGAACACCACCGTCTGTCCGACCTTGTAGCCGAATTTGATGCGTGCCGAGCTTGACATATAAACTTCGCCCGGCTCGTCGGACAAGTCTGCGGCAAAGTCGAAGTATGGATTGTCGCGGTCAATGCCCGAAAGCGTCACTTCCATTTCGCCGCCGGTCATGGCGTAATCCACATTGAAGCCGGTCGTGTAGCCGACCACCGCGTTTTTTGGCAGATCCTCCACCGGGTTGCGTAATACATACAGATATTCGTAATGCACATCGTCCGCAATGCTGCCGATATACGACGAAATGCTGCCGAAGCAGGAGAACGAAAACATCATGAGTAACACCGACAAAATCACGCCGGCAAACAGCGTCAAATTGCCCTTTATCTCGCGGCAGAACTGGCGAATGCGGTATTTTGCCGAAAAGCTCATGCCGTGCAGCTCAAAGTTCATGCGGCCGATGCCGGTCACCTTTTCATGCATCATCTGCAGCGGCGTTTCGTCAAGCTTTTTCTTTAAGACGTGCCGGTTGATAAAATAGGCAAGCGTAAGCGGCATCCCGACAGCATAGGCTTCCACATAAAACGGATAAATATGCACAAGCTCCGGAAATGAATACATCGCTGCATACGAAGCCGCCAAAAAATCCACTAAGGCAAAGCCGCCGAACAGCCCGACAAGCGAGCCGATAAGCGTTATGGCAAGCGGAATTTTCATGTAGTGCGACAGAATCTCCTTTTTGCTGTAGCCGAGCGCATAGAGCGTTCCGATGATGGCGCGTTCCTTTTCGATCGTGCCGCCGGCAAAAATGGCTAACATATAGGTAAGCAGCATGAGCAAAATCACGCCGACCACAAGCCCTGCCTGCTTGCCGAGCTTGGAATCGTTTAACGGGTCGTTGATGCGAATGCTGTACCGGGCTTCGGCAAAGCCGGAAAGGTTGACAAATTCCACCTTGGTGCTTTCGGCAAGATAAGCACCGAATTGCTCCTTGAATAAAATCGCCGCATTGGAAAGCGACATCGCGCCGCTATATAACTCCTTGGTCGCACGCTCGCCGTCATAGGCGGCATAGGCGCGTCCGACCGCATGAATGCCGCGT
>OIWM01001370.1_pt1 | contig 24291 bp, 22 predicted proteins | sample 1587451 | NCBI WGS metagenome assembly OIWM01 (sample SAMEA3888907, study PRJEB22519) | human gut metagenome | biome: human gut; feature: human-associated habitat; material: faeces | place: Denmark | collected 2011
ATCCAAGAAAATGTAGGATCTTGTTCAACGGTCAAGCCCTTTATAAACATCGGTGTGGCAATAGAAGAAAAGTAAAGAAGGATTGAAGTGATAAACAAGCCAATAGATCGTTTCCAGCTTCCTTTTTGATTGAGCTTTTCTACGGTCTCCTTAGTGACAAGAGACTGACTTTGCTCGAATGTATAATTTAAGAATTTCAATAGTTTTCTCCTTTTATCAAGAAAAAACAGGAAGGTTTCCCCTCCTGTTCCTTAATTAATCCTCGCCATCTGGACCTGATTTATAAGTAAGGTAGAACGTATCGTCATCTTCTTTAGTATCAAATGACAAGTAAACACTCTTGAGTTTACCATCTCCAGCCTCATAGTCACTATAAGAAATACTCATTTCTTTTTTGAATTCACCTTGACGAGATGTTGAGATTGTGTATTCTGCACTTGAAGCTTTAGGGTGATCCTTAACAATATCTTCAAGTTTCGTACCGTTTGATGGATCAGTGTAATCACCCTTCTTGAGAGCATCGAACTGTTCTTTTGTCCAGTCAGCTTTGTAAGAGCGATCAACTTCAACCTTATCTTGAGGGAATCTACCTGAAGCATATGACAAGATAAATGTACCGTCATATTGTTTCTTAAAGTTTAGGTAAACACTTTCACCATAGTCTTTACCAGAGTAATTCAACTTCATCTCATCGCCAGAGATTTGTGCATCAGAAGCCTTACCATAAGTCTTGATGATAGACTTAACGGTATCCTTACCTGCTTTCAACTTCTTGAACTTAGATTCATTCCAGTCAAATTTAGCATTTTTGTCAATGTAATCGTTGACGTCAGTGCTATCACCTTTTGAATCAGATTTAGAATCAGATTTAGAGTCAGATTTTGAATCGCTGTCATCATCTTTCTTGTCAGCGTCATCATCGTCTTTATCAGCAACTTTTGATGTCTTGCTTGGGCTTGTGTTGTCACTAGCGTTTTGAGAGATTTGGAAAATCAAACCGCCAATAGAAACAAAGAGCATGAAACCAGCAACACCTGTTGCGATGATTGAAAGCAATTTCTTGCTTGATTTAAGGCTAAAGACAAGTGAAACAACTGCCACTGCAACTGCGAGGACTGTCAAGATGATGAAGAGCCAAGCAGGACTTACGAACCATGCCAAGATTGCAAAGATTACTGAAAGTGCAATCGCAACGATTGGCAAGATAAGATTGAAGAGAGGTTTATCTGCTGAGCCAGCTGCTGCTGGATTAGGAACTGTTCCAAATCCTTGAGCTGAAGAGATAGGTGCCTTTTCAAACATGCTTGAATCAAATTGTGGGGTTGGCTGTTGCACAGGTGCTTCTGAGAAAGCTTCTGCACCAACTGGTGATTCACTGCTTACTTGTTCTGCGACAGCATCTTCAGCTGTTTCAGCCACATCTGCGATGTCATCTTGTTCTGTGACTTTTTCAGTAGCAACTGGTTCTGTCGCTACTTCTTCAGCGACAGGTTCATTAGCTGGTGCTTCTACAGATGCTGCTTGAGCAGCCAAAGCACTTGTATCAAAGTCAGCTGCTTTAGCATCCAAAAATTCTTGGGGGCTAGGCTTACGCCCATGTACCGACTCAAAGAGTTCAGCCCATTCTGCTTTAGTTGACATAAAAATCTCCTTTTATCAAGAAATCTAAACAAGAGGTCCCTTCGACTTGGTGAAGTTTTCTATAGTTAGGAGTTAGACACCTCTCTCTGATAAGAGCAAGTAGCATATGTCCCTTAAAAAGTCCGACCTCACTTTACAACTTGAGGCAACCTTTCCCTATATCTAGTCCCATGTTCATTTTCTTGTTGATAGTTCCATTCTACCATATTTAAAGACCTCTGTTAACCGTTTCCCAAAAGGTTTTTTTCTGCTACAATAGTAGGTATAATGCACCAAAGGAGTTATATATGAAAAACATTAAAAAGTACATTCCATTAATTATTGTACTTATTATCGCCGGACTAGGTTTTGCCTTTCGTGAGAACATCTCACGCGCCGTTCGTGGAGATGCCTACGTTGATAACAAGATATTCACTAAACAATTAGAAAAGGCTCAAAAATCTGGAAAAGATGCCTTTCCACAGTTGTCAGACAAGGTTAGTAAGGACGAAGCTGAAGTTATCCTCCACACTTCAAAGGGGGATATCACAGTCAAACTCTTCCCTACACTTGCTCCTAAGGCTTCTGAAAACTTCTTGAAGCACGCCAAGGATAAATACTACGATGGTCTTACCTTCCACCGTGTTATCAAGGACTTCATGATTCAAAGTGGTGACCCTAAGGGTGACGGTACTGGCGGAGAATCTATCTGGAAGAAAGGGTTCGCTGTTGAGCCTACACCATTCCTATACAACATCCGTGGCGCACTTGCTATGGCTAATACTGGTGCTAAAGAGTCAAACGGCAGCCAATTCTACATTGTTCAAAACAAGGATGATCAAAGCAAACAGCTAGGAAATGCTGGCTATCCAAAACCTATCATTGACGCCTACAAAAAAGGCGGTTACCCAGCTGGCGATACTAAATATACCGTCTTTGGTCAAGTCATCAAAGGCATGGATGTCGTTGATACCATTGGCAACCTTGAAGTCGATGACAACAGCAAACCAAAAGAAAATGTAACGGTCAATTCCGTTGAAGTCGTTAAAGACTACAAATTCAAATAAACAAAAATCCGAGAAGCTGATTCTCGGATTTCTTTTTTTATTTAACAGCGGTGAGGAGATAATCACCAGTGTTAACACGAGCTTCTTTAGTTGTTAAGACATCATCAAAGTCAGCTGTATTGGTTACAATGACTGGTGTGATAACCGGTAATTTAGCATCTCGGATAGTTGCTAGGTCAAATTCTATAAGTTTTTGACCCGCTTCTACGACATCCCCTGCTTCCACATAGGTCTTGAACCCTTTTCCAGCAAGAGAAACAGTGTCCATACCAATATGGATGAGAAGCTCTGCACCATTTTCAGTTGTCAAACCAATAGCATGGCCAGTAGGGAAGACTAAATTAACCGTTGCCTTAGTTGGTGCGACCACTACCCCATCAGAAGGGTCAATAGCGATTCCTTTACCCATAGCTCCTGAAGCAAAGACTTGGTCAGGAACTTGGTCAAGTGGTACGACATTCCCGATGAGTGGGCTAGCAATGATTTCTTGTTGAATTTCTTTAGGAGCAGGTGCAGCTTCCTCAGCTTTTTCTTCAACCTTAGCTGCTCCACCACCGTATAGATTTGGTACTCGTACAAAGAGTTGGATGAGGAAGGCAAGAACACCACCCACAATGGCAATGACAATGGCAATGATAACTTTAGAAAGATTACCGTCAGGCCCAATAAGGCTTGGGAAGACAAAGACACCCAGACCACCTATTGAATACGTCTTAATATCTAGGGCCATCATGGCAGCCCCCATAAGTCCTGAAACACCACATGAAATGTAGAATGGCGTTTTCATTGGAAGGGTTACCCCATAGATAGCAGGTTCTGTAACCCCAAAAATAGATGAAATGAAGGCTGGCATAGAGATGGTACGGACTTTTTCTTCTTTCGTTTTAAGCATGATAGCTCCCAACACACCTGTTTGCGTGAAACATGGAAGGATAGCCGCTGAAAGAATAGTAGAACTTCCGTTTGTTGCCACATCTAAGATAGCAAGGGGAACAAGCGCCCAGTGCATTCCGAACATAACCAAGACTTGCCACAAAATACCAAGTATAAGACCAAAGACAATCGGACTAAAATTCATGATTGCTTGGAAAAGGCTTGTCAATCCATCAGAGAAAGTATTAGCAACCGGTCCTACCACCAAGAATGTTAATGGGACAGTAATGAGTAATGTAAAGAAGGGTACTACGAAGACTTTAATGACATCTGGAGTAATCTTGGTAAAGAATTTTTGAATGTATGAAGCCACCCAAACGGCCAAAATAGAAGGCATTACAGTTGAGAGGTAGCCACCTGCAGGAAGTGCAAATGGAATAACTCCTAGAACATGACCTTGACCAGCCTTTTGAAGAGCAGTCACCAGCGTAGCAATATCAGGATAAACAAGTGCCGCTGCAATCGCAATAGCTGTAAACTCGTTAACCTTGAAACGACGAGCAGATGTCAAAGCAATTAAGATTGGCAAGAACTGGAAGAAACCATCTCCTGCTGCATTCAAGATGACATACATAGGACTCGTTGCAGCTGACAAGCCACAAGCTGCCATGATAGCAACTATCCCTTTGATAATCCCCGCCGCAGCCAAAGGTCCAAGGAAAGGTTGGAAAATACTTGAAACCAAAGATACAAAGCGGTCAAAAAGATTCCCTTTAGGCGCATCACCTTCATCAATATCAAGACTACCACCTGCTGGAAGACCGCCAACTTGGAGAACCTCCGCATAAACATCAGGGACATGGTTACCGATAACGACCTGATATTGACCACCTGCCTTAACAACAGTAACAACACCGTCACGGTTCTTAAGGTAGTCATCATCTGCTTTAGACTCATCTTTCAAATCAAAGCGCAAACGTGTCACACAATGTTTTAAGCTATTGACATTTTGCTTACCACCAACGTGTTTGAGAATGTCTTCAGCTAATTCAGTATATTTAGCCATAAGGGCTCCTTTCTTTTCTAGGATTTTAGTTCTTTCGAGGCTTTTTCAACGAAAAAAACCTAAATAAATACCAAGAACCAATTAGGGTGAGTATACACTACTCCCGTTAGTTTTTCGTATTTATCTAGGTTTTGCCTGCTGACCAGTAACAATCCTTTTGCTATGGTTATATAATATCAGAGTTCAAATATTTTTGCAAGCCCTTACAAAATTATTTTTTGTTTTTTGAGGTAAAATCTTGACCAAGATAATAAGTCATGATAAACTATTGTTAGTTTATAAACTAACAGAAAGAGAGTTACACGATGAAAACAAGTGCAATTATTGAATTTAAAGATACATACGCTAGCATGGAATGCCACGAACTTGGTTACCAAACCAAGGAAACTGCCTTAGCTATTATTTCTCCTACTGGACATATTCTATCAAGTACACCGCTTTTCAGAAAGGTATATGGTTCAAATACTGCTCACATCGACCAACTTCCTTTCAATATAGATAACCTCAGTATCACAGCAAGAGGTCTTAGTAAAAAGGCTAAAGCCAACTTGGAAGATTGGATTACCCATACTATAATTCTTCCAATGGACTATGATAAGTCCTTTACTAAGCATCAAGAACTTTTGCACCTCTTAGCAGATTCACCTATCGTTGAGTCTGTCCAATCTTTAACTTATAAGACAGTAAAGATTCATTTTTCCGAAGCACTCAATGATGAACATATTCGCCAACTGCAAGGTTTTATTCTCGCTCAGGCAGGCATCTACAGCTATATTGGGACATCTACAGTCTCAGACCGAAATGCCCACCAGGCTCTTGAATGGGCTAAACTTGATGTTAATGGTCGTTCGCACAACGATCACAAGCCTGCTATTTTCCATCGTAGTAAGGACCTCTTAAGTGGTTTCTTTCACCATGGAAGCCAAGAAAGTATTGCATAGATAATAATTGGGACACCTTGTGTCCTTTTTTGGCAACTAAAAAACCCACCATAAAGGTGAGCTAAATCGATTTATTTACTGTGTTTCCAGTTACTGTAGATACTAAATACGACAATCCAGATGGCCGCCCCAATAGCTCCGACAACTGTTGACTTTTGCAAGAAGAGACAAACAAAGACGAAGATGAAGAAAAGGATAGTCAATGGATTAAGAATCTTATAGGCTGGCATAAGGAAGCCATCTGCCATAAACTCTTGAGACTTACGGTACTTGAGATGAGCAAGCATGGTCAAAATATAGATGGCAATGTAGACACCTGATGAAGATGCGGTAATCAAAGCGAAGGCGTCAGATACACCAGGTAAGACGTTGATGAAGGCTGAAACACAAACTACAATGGCTGAAACAATGATAGCACGTGAAGGAATACCATTACGGGCCAAGGTATCAAGTTTCAAAGCTTTCATAAACTTACTGTTTGGTGTTTCCCTAGCGATTTGGAAAAGGTGACGGCCAGTTGAATAAAGTGTTGAATTCAAAGAAGAGGCTGCTGCTGTCAAAACAACAAAGTTAATGAAAGCCGCTGCCCACTTGATACCAGCCATTTGGAAGACCGTTACGAAGGGTGATTCGTTAACTGGAAGTTTTTGCCATGGGAAGATAGCCATGATGGCAATGAGGGCACCCACATAGAAAATGACAATACGAATCGGAATCTCCTTGATTGCCTTTGGTAAAACCTTACGTGGATTTGCTGTCTCAGATGTTGTAATCCCTACAAATTCGATGGCTTGGTAGGCAAAGAAGACCATTTGGAAGGTCATGACAAAGCTCACCCAACCTTTAGGGAACATCTGAAAGCCGTGTGTAATATTGGAAAGGCTAGCATGTCCGGCAGGCGTTTCAAAGTTAGTTGCTACCATGAAGATACCTGTTGCGATAAGAGCAAGAATGGTGATAATCTTGATCATCCCAAACCAAAACTCAACTTCCCCGAAAATCTTAACCGCAATCAAGTTAACCGAACTCAGGATAATCAAGAAGACAATCTGAATCTGCCAGGCAGGCCAACTTGGAAACCAAAACTGCACATAGTTCGATACAGCCGTAATTTCTGCCATACCAAGAAATACCAGTGATACCCAGTAAGACCAACCTGAGAAGAATCCCCAGCCTTTACCAAGGTATTTCGTAATAAAATTAATAAAGGTATGTTGGTCCGGGTCCATGTAGAGCATCTCACCGATAGCTCGCATCATGAGGTACATGAAGACACCTGTCAGCATATAAACAAGTATGATTGAAGGTCCTGTTAGGGAAAGGGAACGCCCTGCCCCAAGGAAGAGACCTGTACCGATTGTACCAGCGATGGCAATCAGCTGGACGTGACGGTTTTGAAGACCACGCACCATCCCATTCTCAGTCTGGTTGTCGTCGTCTTTATGATGTTGCTTTTGCGACATTTTTTTCACTCCAATTCTATTAAGCAAGACTCATTGAGTCCTGCAATTTTTAACATAACTTATATTGTACCATTTTTGAAACAATTTGTCAATATTATACAGAATATTCAGAATTTTATACTTCAAAACAAGGGCTTGGAAAACTTCCAAACCCTTGTTACTAGTTATTATGATTCAGGATCATCAAGGCTACGACCATGCAAGCCTTTTTCACGTTGTATTTGACGTAGTTTCTCAGGTGTCACATCGTTACCTTCTTCGTCAACCACTTTAATTCCTTCGATGTGGTGACGAACTGAGCGACGATAACCCTCAATGTATTCCTCACGAAGTTTTGCTTGTTCTACCGCTTCTTCTGGCGTCAAACCTTCTGTTTTTTTCTTTTTAGCAAGCTCATTGATACGAGCAATTTTTTTAGGATCCATTCCCTTTTACCTCTATTTTGTATTCAATTGATTAAAGGCTGCAACAGCTTTGGCTTTAGCCACAAGACCCGAAAGAAGGGCCAAACGGTTATTTTTAACAGCCTCATCTTCTGCCATAACCATGGTATTGTCAAAGAAGGCATCGATGACTGGGCTAAGAGCAAAGAGCTGAGCCAATTTGTCACTAGCTGAACCAGTCAATTCAAGCTCTTCAATCGCTTTAGAAAGGGCTTTTTCTTGGTCATTTTCAAAGAGACTGGCATCGACTGCTACTGAAGCATCTGCTTTTTCTGCCAAGTTGAAGGCACGTGAGAGTGATTCAACAGCCGCCTTGTAACCATCAGCCTTAGCAGCTTCTGAGAGGGCGTCAGCTGCTTCAAGCATATCTGCCACGACAAAGTTTGAACCAGCAAGAACGGCTTCCTTGATATCTTTAGATGTGCGTCCCATCATCTTGTCCACACGCGCTTTGATGAAGTTGATGACTTCTGCTTGATTGTCATAAGAAAGACTATCAAATGAAAGGGCGTAAAGTCTGTCGATCAACTCATCCATAGGGATGTGCCAACCAAAAGCATCCAAGATACGAACAATCCCTTGTGTTGCACGACGAAGCGCATAAGGGTCATTTGAACCTGATGGAATCAAGCCAACTGAGAAGAAGGAAAGGAGGGTATCCAATTTATCTGCAAGCGCAAGGATGGCACCAACCTTAGTCTCTGGAAGAGCTCCGTCTGCTGAATCAGGAAGGTAGTGCTCACGGATAGCTGTCGCAACCGCAGCATCCTCACCAGCAAGGAGGGCGTATTTTTCACCCATGATTCCTTGCAATTCATCGAACTCTCCGACCATACCAGTCAAGAGGTCAAATTTATAGATTTCAGCTGCACGCGCTACGGCTGCCGTTTCTTCGGCAGTCAAACCAGCTTGCTCAGCCAAGGAAGCGGCAATGACACCAGCACGGGCCATGTGTTCTGAGAGAGAACCGATTTTTTCATGGAAAGTCACGTTAGCCAATTTAGCAACGAGGTCTTCAATCTTAAGTTTTTGGTCTTCACGCCAGAAGAATTCACCATCTTCAAGACGGGCCACCAATACTTTTTCATTTCCTCGGATAACATTTTCCAAGTGCTCAGCGTTACCATTACGGACTGAGATGAAGTTTGGTTTAAGCTTACCGTCAAGGTCACGTACAACAAAGTAACGTTGGTGCGTTTCCATTGATGTCACCAAGACTTCTTCTGGAACGTCCAAATACTTAGTATCGAAACTTCCCATAAATGCAGTTGGGTATTCGACCAAGTTCAAGACTTCATTCAAAAGTCCTTCTTCGATTTGGACTTGAACACCTTGTTCTGCTTCGATAGCTTTGATTTGCTCACGAATCATGTTTTCACGTTCTTTGCTATCCGCAATCACGTAAACAGTACGAAGGTCTTCCTCATAAGAATCCGCATTGGTAATTTCCACTTCATGTCCAAGGAAACGATGTCCACGACTCACACGACCTGACTTGATATCCAAGAAGTCGAGGTCAAGCGCTTCGTCGCCCAAAAGAACTGTCAAGGTGTGAACTGGGCGAATGTATTCAAATGTGTTGTTAGCCCAGTGCATGCTGACAGGGAAAGTCAATGAAGCAAGCACTTCTGGAACGCCAACCAAGACTTCTTTAGCAGGTTTTCCAGCTTCGTGTTTAGTAACATAAACGTACTCTTCACCTTTGACTTCACGGAATTCGATATCGTCAACAGTCAAGCCTTTCCCACGGACAAATCCTTGCGCCGCTTTTGAGAAGTTACCTTCTGCATCCAAGGCGATTTTCTTAGAAGGTCCTTTAAAATCTTCGGTCAAATCGGATTGTTGATCAGCCAAACCAATCACACGGACTGCCAAACGGCGTGGTGTTGAGAAGGTTTGAATGCTTTCGTATGAGAGACGGTTATCATCCAAGAAGGCTGCCATTTTCTCCCCGAGTTGTTTTTCACTTGGTGTGACAACGTAGGCTGGCAACTCTTCAAGTCCAAGTTCTACTAGTAAGTTTTTTGTCATGTTTCTTCCTTTACAAAATTCTTTTTTTGATAGGTGCCTTAGGTACTGGGGACGTTGCTAACTAACTTTGTGAGGCTGTATGGAAATCTGGTGTCTCCTTGACATAGATTTCCAACAGTCTTATCAAAGTGGATTTAGCTAACTGATTTTTGAACCTAATGTTTCAAAAATCCCCATATACCAGTACGGCGGCGCCTATCCCTTTAGCAAGTCTTCGACTTGCCTCTGGGTAGCCATGTGGGCTCACTTTGTTTGCCCATTTTCCATTCTTGTAACTTTGCTTATTCTTCCTCTTCTGCTAGGAGTTTTGCGCGTGTGGCTTCATCAAGAAGTGGGTAACCAAGTTTCTTACGTTCTGCAACGAAGGTTTTGGCTACGACACGGGCCAAGTTACGGATGCGGGCAATGTAACCGGCACGTTCTGTAACAGAAACAGCGCCACGAGCATCTAGCAAGTTAAAAGTATGTGAACATTTCAAAACGTAGTCATAGGCAGGGTGAACAAGACCCAATTCCAAAGCACGTCCTGCTTCTTTTTCAAATTTTTCGAAGTTTTCAAGAAGCATGTCTTGGTCAGAAACTTCAAAGCTGTATTTTGAGTGTTCGTATTCTGGTTGAAGGAAAATTTCTCCGTATTTAACTCCAGGAGCCCACTCGATATCGTAAACGGAGTCCACTTCTTGGATGTAAGAAGCCAGACGTTCCAAACCATAAGTGACCTCAGAAGTAACCGGACCAGTTGCCAATCCACCAACTTGTTGGAAGTAGGTGAACTGAGTGATTTCCATACCGTCAAGCCAAACTTCCCAACCAAGACCAGCCGAACCAGTTGATGGGTTTTCCCAGTTGTCTTCAACGAAACGAATATCGTGTTCCAAAGGATTGATACCCAACTTTTCCAAAGACTCAAGGTAAAGCTCTTGTATGTTAGATGGTGATGGTTTCATGACCACTTGGAATTGGTGGTGTTGGTAAAGGCGGTTTGGGTTTTCTCCGTAACGACCATCTGCTGGACGACGAGATGGCTCTACATAAGCCGCATTCCATGGCTCAGGACCAATGGCACGAAGGAAGGTGTAAGGACTCATCGTACCCGCACCTTTTTCGTTATCATAAGCCTGCATGAGCATACAACCCTGGTCATTCCAGTATTGTTGCAAAGTAAGGATAATTTCCTGGAAGGTTAGTTTTTTAGACATTATTTACTCCTTTAATTTATATTATCTTTTTAGGTTTATTTATCAAGCAACCAAGAAAAAGCTGGATCCTGAAAAATATGACGTTTGGGAATAGTTTGTAAATTCTGATCGCATTCATCTATTGTACCTAATTTCAAAGCACAGACTTCTGGTATATTTTCTTGAACAGTGAAAATTTGACTATGACAGTTCTGGCAGTAATAACGCTGTTTTCCTTGAGAAGAACTATACGTAACAAGCTTTTCTTTTCCATGCAATACTAGATTTTTACTGCTAACTTTAGCATTAACTGTATAGGCAGACGCAGTTGCTTTCCGACAGAATGAACAGTGGCAAAAAACTAATTCAGATAATTCCTCATCTAGAGTGTAAGTCACTGCTTTACATAAACAAGATCCTTTAAGCATTGTACTCCTTTCTACCTAGGCATTAGACGAATTCAAAAAGAACCGAATTTCAACACCCAAGCCTTGCGACTAGGGGCGTCAGAAACGCGGTTCCACCCTAATTTATTACTTCATTTTATCTGTTTGTCTTCAGCCATTTGCTGAGAGAAAGCGCCACTTGCCTACTTTGCTCTACTTGGCTTCCACTGTCCCAAGCTCGCTAGAAAAACGCCATAAGCCCTTCTTTCTTGTCAGTATTATAGCAGAAATAGAGAAACTTGTAAAATAAAATTCTAATCCTTCTTACTAATCCCCATTTCCTGACGAACATGTGCATGGGAGTCTTCATGGAGAATATCATTATCAAGAATTGAGGCTTCTCGAAGTTCTTGGGCCTTTTTCTTGTCCCGATGGGTCAAGTCTTGATTGGGATCATAAGCTTTCTCAACGATAGACAAGAGATGATTTCGAATTTCCTTTTCCTTACGAATCTTAGCTTTTTTGCGGTAGCTAGCAACAACTAGCACGACCAACATCAGCATTCCCAAATAACCGATAATAGGATACATAACCGCTACCAGTTGACGGAAACCCATGAAGGAAATAGCAAAACCAGCAAGGGCAAATGCAGCCACAAAGAACTTGAAGCGTTTCTCACTACCTGCTGAAAAGCGTTTACCAAGGGCATAGTAGAGACTAAAGACGGTATTAAAAATCAAACCAAAGATCACCAAGGCGTAAAGTGTCGCAAAGATAGGATTCACTTCCTTAGCAATAGCCAACATAGGAACATCCGAGCTAGCAATTTTATCACTGTTAGCAAAGAGGATCAATGTTGTGACAAAGAAAATCACACCAACCATAAATCCTCCCCAGGCTCCACTCTTTTCGGCTTCATTGATTTTGAGAATAGAGCCACCCATGACAAAGGCCATGGCTATGGCTGACATGACACAAACGGCAAAATAATTAACCACAGACAGCCAAATACTTGGGAAGGGAGATTGAATGGTTTGCGACACCTTATCCATCTCAACAAAATCCCAATGACGTCCTAAAACATTGGTCACGAATATCATGGCAATCATAACCAAAATCATAGGGGTAAAAACTCCAATAACACCAATGATTTTTTTGAAATCTAGGAAACTCACAAAGATAGTCAGAGCTGTACACAGGAAGGCACCTACCCAAATCGGAAAACCGAACTGTTGGTTTAGGTTAGCCCCTGCTCCGGCTGTCATCACAAAGCCAAACAGGAAACAAGTGATAATCAAAGCGATATCCAAAATACGGTAAATCACAGGATGACTGATTTCTGCCAGGACTACTGAATGATCATCTGAGCGGTAATAACTTCCCAGAACAATCATGAGTCTCCCAAAGCCAACATGCAAAACTCCTAGAACTATGACACCTATCAACCCCCAGGCTCCAAAACTAACAAAATACTGTAAGAGGTCCTGTCCTGAAGATACCCCTGCACCAATCATTACACCGACATAGGCCAAGGCAATGCTCCAAATACGTTTTGACATATTACCTCCTGTAAAATACAAAGTATTTCTATTTTACACTACTCTGACACCTTTGTAAAAATCAATAAAAAACAGCACCTTCATAAGAAAGTGCTACTCATACTCTTATTTTTCCCAACCTTTTCGTCCATCAACAAAGGTTGCTTGTAATTCCAAGGAGTCATCTAATACAATAAAATCAGCTGGTAAACCTGCTTTTAGACTTCCGCAAGTATTTTCAAGCCCAACCGATTTAGCTGGAACACTAGTGGCCATTTGTAAGGCTTGAGCAACTGTCACAAGTCCCCAATCAACCACATGTTTGACACCGTTTTTAAGTTGTAAGATAGATCCAGCTAGATTACCACCTTCTTTGAGGCGGGCGGTACCATTTTCAACAATAACAGGAAGTTCGCCTAACATATAGTCGCCGTCCGGACAGCCTCCCGCTGACATACAGTCTGTAATTAGGGCAACTCCTTGTGGTGTCTTTTGCTTGATAAGAACCTTACAAGCTGCAGGGACCACGTGATGACCATCTGCAATCAGCTCACCAATAGTTTCAGGACTATCAAAGGCTGCCCCAACCATACCTGGCTCACGGTGGGTAAAGCCACGCATCCCGTTGTAGACATGAACCCAAACGGACGCCCCAGCTTCCACTGCTGCCATGGCTTCTTCATATGTGGCATTGGAATGACCTAGAGCGATTGTCACACCTTGCTTGGTCGCTTCTTGGATAAATTCAGCCACTCCCTCACGTTCAGGAGCAAGGGCCAATTTAATCAGTTTTCCTTGAGCCGCCTCCTGCCATTCCTTCAGTTGTTCCACACTTGGATTGCCCATATACTTAGGATTTTGAGCTCCCTTGTAGGTTTCAGTGAAATAAGGTCCTTCAAAGAAGAGCCCTTGAATTTTGGCACCAGTCTCCTTACCAACCGTATTAGCTGTTGTTTGGCAAATAGCCTTCAACTCTTCAAATGGCGCTGTTAAAGCTGTCGGTAAGAAGGAGGTCACACCTGCTGAAAGCAAGGCTTGACTCATGCCTAGAAGACTTTCCTCAGAATTATCCATGACATCATAACCCGCAAATCCATGAATGTGAGTATCTACAAGACCCGGAGAAATCTGATAATCACTGTAATCTAGTACCTCTGCACCTTCTGGTACATTTTCCGTCCAGTCACCAAAACGGCTATCCTCAACCGCTAGGTAGCCACCTTCCTTGATTTTATGTTCAAAGTAAAAACGTTTGGCTGAAATATAATAGGTCATAGGACCACCTCTCATCATTTTTCTATATTTTTAATACGCTTTCATTATAACAAAAAAGCCGAGAAATTTTCTCGACTTTCTCTATTAAATCACACCTTCTGTAACCTTTTCAACAAGGTTAATCGCATGATCTGCGATACGTGTGTAATGTGAGAGGTAATCAACATAGTTGATACCTGCTTGCGCAGTACACTCACCATTGTTAAGACGTTTGGTATGTATTTTACGCAATTGTTTTTCAAGTTTTTCCAACTCTTCATGGCGAAGGATGACTTGACCTGCAAGTACCTTATCGTCATCTACAACAACACGAATACTATCAAGGGCGATACGGTGAGTACGGTTGTAAACATCCGCAAGCTCAGCCTTGGCAGTATCAGAAAATTCAATTCCCTTATTATGAATGTGTTGTGAAAGGTTTGCACTTGCAACTGCAAGGTCACCAATACGCTCCAAGTCACGAACAGAGTCAAGCACACTTGCCAACACTTCATTTTCAGAAACGCTTAGAGATTCGTTAGAGATGTCAATCAAATAAGTTGTCAACTCTTCGTCAATACTATTAACTGCTGTTTCATACTTCTCAACCTTATCGAAGTATTTTTCATCTCCCTTAGCAAAGAAAGCATAGGAAGCTTCCAAAGACTGGATGGCGTACGATGCCAAGTGCACCAATTCTTTCTTAGCATTACCAAGGGCGATAGCTGGTGCTTGTGTGATAAGCAAACGGTCCAAGTAAAGTGCTTCGTACTTGTTAATCTCATCTTCACCAGGAATAATCTTAGTCACAAGGTAAGCCAAGAGTCCGATGAATGGGAATTGAACAATAGTATTTGCGATGTTAAAAGTACCGTGAGCAAAGGCGATAGTCATCTCAGGTGTCAAACCAAGCACAGACTTAAACCATTGAATCAAGGCTGTGAATGGTACCAAGAGAATCAAACACAAGACCGTCCCAATGACGTTGAACAGTACGTGGGCCCCTGCCACACGTTTAGCTGCAATGTTTGAACCAAGAGCAGCTAGAACCGCTGTGATAGTCGTCCCGATATTATCCCCAAAGAGGATTGGAAGGGCACCTTGCAGATCAAGCAAACCACCTGAGTAGAGACTCTGAAGAATACCGATGGTCGCTGCTGACGACTGAATCAACATGGTCAAGCCAGCACCGATGATAACCCCCATGACTGGGCGATCACCCAAGGTTGCCAGGTAATCTTTAAAGGCTGTAACTGACTTCAAAGGCTCAACCGCATCTCCCATAAGGTTAAGGGCAAAGAAAATTCCCCCTACACCAAACAAGATACGACCTAGGTTATTGAGCTTCTTATTGCTTGTAAAGAAGAGAAGCGCAGCCCCCAGGAAAATCACTGGAAGGGCATAGTCACCAAGCTTGAAACCAATCATGAAGGAAGTTACGGTTGTACCGATATTTGCCCCCATGACAATACCAATAGCCTGACGAAGACTTAAAAGCCCTGCCGAAACCAGACCGACGACAATAACGGTAACCCCTGAACTCGACTGAATCAAGGCCGTCATGACAATACCAATCAAAACCCCTAAAAACGGGTTGCTGGTATACTTATCGATGTAAAAACGCAACTTATCTCCGGCTGCTTGTTGAAGACCATCTCCCATGTACTTGATACTGAAGAGGAAAAGCCCCAAACCACCGAGGAAAGAAAACGCAATATCTTGCCAATTTACTGACACATTTTTGTCCTCATTATTTAAAATTTTTCGGTAAAACCGACCTTTCTATTGTATCGATTTATCAGAGAATAGACAAGACTTTTTCCACAAAATAATAGAAAGATCAGAAGAAAATCTGACCTTTCTAGATATCTCAATTAATCCACTTGAACATAACGGCGAACACCACTATAGCTGATGTAAGAAATCCAACTATGACCGTCTTGCGTAACCTTCAAATCGAAGTTAATCTTATCGCCTGCTTCTAAGTAAAATTCTACTGGAGCTGTATCACTAGGCGTATTTTTGACAGCCGTACGTTTGGTAAGCGTGTAGCTACCAGATTCTGATATACCACCATCAATTGGAAGTTGATTGTCAGTAACTGTCACGTCTTTAGGTAGCGTCACATTATCTGATTCTTTAAAGTAGACTTTTGTTCCACCAGTACTGGTTACTTGAATGGTATCTTGTTCATAACTTGGACCAGAAACAGCTGCCTTTTTAGAGACAAAGCTAATATCTCCAACGATACCAGAGGTGTCCCCCCTATCTCTTGAGAGGGTAGCATCATACTTACCTGAACCCTCTTGATAATTATCTTTCGGATGCACATAATTGTGAACTGTCGCTTGACCTTGGGCAGTAATATCTCCTACTAGGCTAGTATTGTTAAAGACCAGACGACTGCCATCACTAGACTTCCAAGTTCCGGCAATACTATCAAACTGACCACGCGCTACCGCACTCACATCCATATCCACAGTGGTCACTTGCATATCTGTTTTAGCTTGAGCTTGACTGCTTGAAGTTTGACTATCACTTGAGCTCTTTGGTGCTTGAGATTGACTGGCTGAAGACTGACTCTCGTTTGAAGATTTAGGAGTTTGGGACTGGCTGCTTGAGGGAACAGATGAACTATTTGAAGATGATGACTGAGCCTGACTGCTACTTGAACTTGGGGCAGAAGCCTTTTGACTACTTTGCGTGCTTGAAGACTCCGCCTTTGAACCCGAAGATTCCTTGACCTTTGCACTAGACTTGCTAGTCTTACCGCTATCTTTACTGGATGTTTTAGCCTTACTTGATGAGGTCACCTGGCTGCTCTTAGGCGTCTTATCTGCTGAACTCGATTCCTTATGGCTGGAACAGGCCGTCAGCAAAGCCATTGAGGAAAGGGTAACCATTGAAAGCACAATTGCTTGGGAAAATTTGTTTTTCATAATCATTTCCTCATTTCTAGTCTTTCATAAAAAGTAAAGATAGGGCCTATATTATAAGGAAACATCAGGTTCTCTCTACTTTTAAGGGAAGAATATCTTCTACACTTTTATTATATCATTTTCTAATGTAAACGCTAACATGTTAGCCTTGTAAATCCTAAAATAGAGATGAAAATATCTTGAATCCTTGTGATATAATAGAGACAAAAAATTGAAAGTTATACCATGACACTTTATCTTCTAGCACAAGTATTCTCAGCCATAGGTGCACTATGTGTCGCCATATCCTCTTTTGCAAAATCAAAAAATAACATGCTCGTCTGGCAAATTACCGACTATATTTTTACTGCTATTGCCAACCTGCTTCTCGGAGGCTATACCGGTGCTTTAACCATTAGTATTTCCATCATACGTAATAGCCTGATGGTCAAAAAGAAGATGACCAAGACTATCTTGACCATCCTCATCATTATTCAAATCATCGTCGGAACCTATCTCAATCAACTTGGGATTATTGGTTATTTACCTATCATCTCTTCAGTTTCCTATAGCCTAGCTATTGCTGCCACACCAAACCTTCAGTGGCTTCGCTGGGTCATTATTGAAAATATGTTACTTTGGCTAATTTACGATTTGACCATTCAGGCTTACCCAGCTGCCATCACTGATGTCACTATCACACTTACTACTCTCATTGCCATTATCAGAAATCGAAAAACCTTTAGCAAACAATAAAGCTAAAGGTCTTTTTCTTATAGAGCCCAAGTACGAATGGCGTGTGCCACACCTGCCTCGTCATTTGTCAAAGTCACATACTTACACAAAGCCTTAATGTCGTCACTCGCATTACCCATGGCAACGCTTTGACCGACGAATTGAAGCATTTCAAGGTCATTGGCAGCATCACCTAGAGCCATGATTTGATTTGGGACAATTTCAAGTTTTTCCGCCAAATGCTTAAGTCCACTGGCCTTAGTTGCCCCTTGTGGCATGATTTCAAAGATATAATCTTGACTACGAACTGTGCTATAGCTCTGACTAAGTCCATCTTGCACGGCGTTTTGGAAGGCGTCCAAAGGTTCAGAATCTGCCATATACATAGCTTGGAAAATCACTTGCCCTTCCGCAAAGATTTCTTCCAAACTCCTAGCTTTCGCTTCTGTGAAGACAGTGCCAGCATCATAAGCTACTAACTCAGGCACCTCATCGCCCACAACATAGTAAGTCTTTTCTCCAGTCAAGGTTAGAGCCACCTCTGGAAAGTCTTCGCAAGCCTGCAAGAGTTCTTCCATCTCAGGGCGAGATAAACTTTCAGATTGCAGCAAGGTCCAATTTTTTGTTTCATAAGTTGAGCAACCATTGTTCATGATAATGTACTCTTCTTCACTCAGTCCTAATTTCTCAAAATGTGGAAGAATGCCTGAACGTGGGCGTCCTGTACAAAGGACAATTTTGATACCTGCCGCAGCCGCTTCTTGAATAGCCTTAATATTCTCTTCAGGAATCTCTTTTTGGCTATTTAAGAGCGTCCCGTCCATGTCAATTGCAATGAGTTTCACTTGATTCTGATTCATTTTACTCTCCTTCGGCCCTAATAAGTGTCATAAATGGTTAACTGGTATTGTTCAATGATGCTGTTTAATTTTTCTCCATAGGTTGTATCCGTAGCATAGACCCCTGTTAGGGCAGCCGTTGCATCCTTATAATTCTTAGTCTTGGAACGGTGTACACCTACATAGTAGCTGCCCTCAAGGAAGTCTACGTAGTCCTGTAAAGAATTTTCCACAGAGCCATAAGAACGAAAAGCTGCATCAATATAGTAAGGATTGCCCTTACCATCATCCTCCCAGGTTGGTAGGGTTACACTTTGACCATTGTAGTCCCCCTTAATCCCAAAGAAGTTATAGGATGGCTTCTGACTCAAAGTAGATTGTCCAGAGTCAGATTCCAAGATAGCCTGAGCAATCATGACAGATGCATAAAGATCGTTTCTAGCCGCCAAATAGCGGGACGTCTCGCCAATCTCGGCAATAAAAGCAACCGTCGTCTCATCCGTAGATGTCATGTTCTTTTCCATGGTCAACCTTGGAAAATTCAAACTAGCAAGGAGTCCCAATAAGGCAAATAGCCCAATAAAAATCAGACTCCACTTCTGGAAAAATTTAGGAAAGAGCAAGAAAGACTTCTTTTTCTTTTTAGTTTTCTTAGGTCTAGCTTTCGACTTGCTTTTCTTTTTTCCTTTTGCCAATTGGTCACCCCCTCAATCATACTAACTTCTCTAAGTATATCAAAATTCACTAAAAAAGACCCAAACCAACCGGTTTAAGCCTCCATTATATTAAATGGCGTCTCCACCACGTTCACCAGTACGAATACGGATAACACTCCAAATTGAAACAAAACCTGCTCCAGGTGTGATTGCAACTAAACCTGCTACCAAACCGGTTGAACCACCAACCAAGGATGGATGTCCTGTGACATGTTTTTCAATTGCCAAGCATGAAAACATGGCTGCAGCAGCTGACACATGAGTGGTTATTAGCGCGTGAACTGCCAAACCATTAGCAGCCAAGGCTGATCCTGCATTAAAGCCAAACCAACCAAACCATAAGAGACCCGCTCCCAATAGGACAAAAGGAACATTATGAGGACGGTGTTCTAAAATGCCAAAATCACGCCGTTTACCAACAACGATTGCCAAAACTAGGGCTGATACACCTGAGGTAATATGAATCACATCACCACCTGCAAAGTCAATCGTCCCCCATTTTTCAAGGAGCCCTTCATCCCAAACCATATGTGCAAATGGATAATAGACAAAAAGTAACCAAAAAATAACAAAAATGGCTAAAGGTGTAAAGCGCATCCGTCCTACCACTGAACCCGTCAATATCGCCACACAGATAATCGAAAACATCATCTGAAAAGCAGCAAACAGCATATCAGGAATGGTTAAACCACGGCTTGAGGCCGTTTCAGACACACCATTTAAAAAAAGGTGACTGAAATTACCGAAGAAATTCCCATGACCGCCAAAAGAAAGCGAGTAGCCAACAACAATCCACAAGAGAGAAGCTATAGCTAAGGGAAGAACAGACATCATCATGGTATTGATAACATTCTTACGACGTCCAAGCCCACCATAGAAGAAGGCCAAGGCCGGTGTCATCAAACAAACCATGGCAGAACAAATCAATATAAAGGCACTGCTACCTGTATCCATGAAACCACTCCAATGCGTAAATTATTTTATGTCAGATAATGCAACACAAAACCATGAGATAAACAAGTGTATTTACGATATTTTTTTGATAATTCTTTCTTTTCTAATATCTTGTGTTGCCACAAAAAAAGAGCCTCTTAAACCCCATGAAAAAGGTTATAAAGCTCTTGTCTATTCATTTTTCGCTCTTTAGCAACGGTTTTTATAGCCTGATTAGGTTTCATTCCAGAGGCAATTAAAGCTTCTACAGCCTCTACCGGGGTAACATTTGATGTTAGATTTTCTTCCTTATCATTTTCAGAAGCTCCAGCCACAATCAGTAAACATTCACCCTTGAGAGGATTACTAGCAATATAATCTAAAACTTCTGAAATAGATCCTCGTTGGTACTCTTCATAAAGCTTGGTCAATTCTCGAACTAAAGTTACTTGACGGTTGCCATAGACCTCATGCATATTTTCAAGAGTATCCGCCACACGGTAAGGTGAATCGTAAAAAATCTGTGTCTCAGGATAAGACAGTTTTTCCTTGAAGAAATCAATCTGCTGTCCTTTTTTACGGGGTAGGAAGCCATAAAAAATATGAGGTTGGGGTGCTAAACCACTGGCAATCAAGGCTGTAATACCAGCCGATGCTCCCGGTAAGGCCACCACTGGAATATCCTCAGCAATGGCAGCTTTGACCAAATCATGCCCAGGATCCGAAATAGAAGGCATCCCCGCATCAGAAACCTGAGCCAAAGAAAGACCTGACTTCAAGCGCTCCAGTAAATCTGGAATTTTCTCATAAGCATTGTGCTCATGAAAAGAATACTGCTTCGTTTCAATCTCAAAATGCTTGAGCAAGAGACCCGTATTGCGCGTGTCCTCCGCACAAATAAGATCCACCTCTTTCAGGATTTGCACACTACGAAAAGTCATATCCTGCAAATTCCCAATAGGTGTGGGAACCAGATAGAGGGTACCGTAGCTAGATTGCCCCTTAAAACTCTTTTGAATCTGCATGCTTAGTCTCCGTACAACAATTCTGCACAGAAGCCACAAGCTTCATTATTATCACGACGTTGGCCATAAAAATCTGGACAAATATGAAATCCATCATCATAAATAGCCTCGAGATTTACCTTGCCATGAGACATTTTAGTCCCTGTCTCCTCTTGAACCACTTGACTCAAGTGCTCACGCAACTTGTCGTTTTCCAACTTGAGGGCCGTATTCTCATCAAGAATCCCTGAGAAGTTCGCCTTAATTGCTTCCACTTCTGCCAACATCGACATCAAATTTTGTGATAATTCCTCGAATTTATCATACAATTCACGCTTTTCCATTTAGCTGAACTTCCTCCACTCCATAAGTTAGGGGCGCACGCCCTTTTTCAAATACAACCTTAATAGTCCCTGCAATCACATCAATGGCAGCGACCTGACCTGTGCCATCCTTGGTTTCAATGTCATCACCCAAGTCAGGATAACTAGCCTTGCTATCTCGGTAAAAGTCATCTTCATAACTGAGACAACACATAAGTCGACCACAGACCCCGTTCATCTTACCAGAATTCAAAGATAAACTTTGGTTTTTAGCCATCTTAATTGATACTGGTGGGAATTCACCCAAAAAACTAGAACAACAAAGTGCCCGCCCACAAGGTCCTAAGCCACCATAAATCTTTGATTCCTCACGACTTGAAATTTGGCGCAACTCAATACGTGTCTTAAAGTAAGAAGCCAGATCTTTGAGCAACTGACGAAAATCTACCCGTTTTTCAGCAACAAAACTGATTAGTACATAAGAGCAATTTAGCGGAAAGACAATGTCAACGACCTTCATTTCTAGCTGATTTTGAGCAATTAAATCAGCTACTACTCCCATACTCTTTTCAGCCTTCAAAAGATTTTCATCATATCTAGCAAAATCTTTCTCTCCTGCCAATCCTTCAACCCGATTCAAATCCGCAGGCAAACTAACCTCTGGAAAATCTGTGTTTTCCATGACAACCTGGGCTAGGCGTTTATCTTTTTTCTCCAAAACGACTACAAAGTCATCTTTGACATAATTTTTATCAGGAACAACATATTCTACTGCTCCAGTTTCTTCAAATTTTATTCCAATGACTTCTGTCATGATAATACCATATACTCCATCGCATTTTGAAAGCTGACATTAGCTAGCCACATTTTTCGTGCCTCATAAACCAAGTCTAACCATCGTCTTGCTTGTGGATTTTGTATATCCTTCCCCAATTGATAAGTTAAAAAAGCCCAGACCATCTCTTGTTCCGACTTTTCACTACACTGGACAGCCAGTTTTGCAACATCCAAATAAAGCAGGTCCTGATTAGATAGCAGGGACTGTGTGAAACGCTCTACTGTATTAATCAGATCAAGAATCCTATTATCCTTAGCTAAGTCTAAAGCCTGAACATCATCTTTAGCAAAATCCGCCAACACTTTGGCTTGTGTCAGCAACAAGCCTTCCTTCTGCAGCAATTCTTCCAGATAAGCCCGATTCTTAGGAAAATAAAAGAGTTGAGCTCGACTTTTAATCGTCGGTAACATCCGACTATCATCAGCTGTCAAAAGAAAAATATAAATCTGACTTTGAGGTTCTTCAATAAACTTTAATAGACTATTGGCAGCATTGACATGCATCTTATCTGCATCACGAATGATAAACACCTGAGCCTGCCCCTCAAAACTCGATTGACTAAACTCTCTGGTCAACTGACGAATCGTGTCCGTCTTAATAATCTGTCCTTGTGGCTCTACTAATTTAACATCAGAAAAGTCCCCCTGTGCAATCAAGCGACAAGGACGACAATGACCACAAGGTAGACCATTCTCAGGAGTCACACAAAATCGACTCTGTGCTAGCCAAATAGCCATGTCGAGACTTCCAAAATCACCCGAAAACAAATAAGCATGACTCAAACGATTTTCCCTGATAATTTGTGAAAACTCTTCAAATAGTTTGCTTTGACTTTCAGCTAACTTCATCTTGCTCCTTATAAATAGCCTTTAATTACTTTCCAAGCGTCCTCTACAACATCTTCAAAAGCCTGTGAGGCATCGATTAGCTTGATACGTTCTGGTTCAGCCTGTGCCAAATCTAAATAACCTTGACGTACACGCTGATGCAAGTCAAGCTTCTCTAAATCCAACCGATTGACTTCACGTTCACCGCTGGCTGCAATGCGGGCCAAACCAGTCTCAGAATCCACATCAAACAATAGGGTCACATCAGGTTTATAACCATCAGTCGCATAGGCATTTAACCAGGCAATCTCATCCTGATTCAAGCCACGGCCAGTACCTTGATAAGCAACTGATGAATCAATAAAACGATCCATGATGACCATATTGCCTTTTTCAAGCTCTGGCAAAACCTTCTCAACCAGATGTTGACGGCGAGCCGCAATATAGAGCAAGAGCTCTGTCTTAGCATCCATAGCCGTATTATCTACATCCAGAATAACCTCACGGATTTGCTCTGCAATAGCTACTCCGCCTGGTTCACGTGTCGTCACGACTTTAGCTGGATAGGCTTCTCTAAGACGTGGCAAAAGCACCTCCAAAACTGTAGTCTTTCCAGCACCATCTGGCCCTTCGATTGAGATTAATAACCCTTTTGACATGATACTTCCTTTAATTATTATTACCTTCTATTTTATCAAATTTTAGCTTAAAAGCACAATCTCAATTGAAATATAGGTTATCTAAAAGGATAAGAAAAAAGATTTGCTTTTAAAACAGCATGATATAGTGATTGTACGGTTTAGAGAGCCTAAATGTCCTAAATTAGAAGATGATAGTATTTGCATTATAACTGAAAAACCAACATCAAATGCTACGCATATGAATCATGCAATACAAAAAATGTTTAAATATATTAATAGTACATATAATTGTAATATTAACGCAGATGTAAATATAGACAGAGATTCTATAGAAATATTTAATATGTATCAACATGAAATGAAATTAGGCTCACTGGCGGTAGTTAATCCAATATTGGCTAAGGAATGGAACTATAATAAAAATGGGAAATTGATACCTGAAAAGGTGTTTGCAAATGCAGGAATTAAAGTATGGTGGAGGTGTAAAAATGGACATGAATGGATGGCGGTAATAGCTAGTAGAAATAATGGTGTTGGTTGTCCGTTCTGTTCTGGAAAAAGGTCATGGACAGGTTTTAATGATCTGAAAACAAAGTGTCCTGATGTAGCTAAAGAGTGGAATTATGAAAAAAATGAAATAAAAGGTCCAGAATATAT
>OIWM01001372.1_pt1 | contig 24245 bp, 18 predicted proteins | sample 1587451 | NCBI WGS metagenome assembly OIWM01 (sample SAMEA3888907, study PRJEB22519) | human gut metagenome | biome: human gut; feature: human-associated habitat; material: faeces | place: Denmark | collected 2011
TCCCGAGTGGCCAAAGGGGGCAGACTGTAAATCTGTTGTCAGTGACTTCGGTGGTCCGAATCCACCTTCCCCCACCAGAAAAAGGACTTGCAAATGCAAGTCCTTTTTCAGTTCTATTCGCCTTGCGGCGCGTTCAATTGATACGCTTGATACGCTGTGATATGCGGCTTTCGCCGCGCGATATTCGCTTCGCGAGTGTTAGGGCGAATAGAATTTCACTATTAAGGAAACCGCCCTCACAAAAGTTGAACAAAAAATCCAACGATTGCAAGGGCGGTTTTTCATGACAATTCTATGAGTTAAACAACAATGGTATAAGCGTGGAACAGCAAAGCAACGAGAATTTTCGCATTCACACGTTTAACAATACAACTGCTATAATGCCGAGACCATAGCCGATATATTGCATCCTGCTAAGCTTTTCTTTATACAACGTCACAGCACAAATAAAGGTAAGCACAAGACCGCCGGCCGAAATACTCGGAAACAGCACGGCATTCGGTAGCATGGCGGAGGTCACCATCACCAAATAGTTCATAAAGCCATTCGCCAAGCCTTTGACAACACCGTATTTCAAGCACGGCTTTAACATGGAAAGCTTGTTTCCCGGCTGCATAAAACCAAGCACAAACAACACAATCGTCACCGGAATCAGAGCATAGATCATGAATTCGTTTTTATACGCCCCGTCAAATGCCATTTGCTGCATTTTCTGCACGGTCGAACACATTCCGTTCGAAATAAAACATAAGAGCACATAGACAATCCACATCGGCGTAAAATGCAGGTTTTCGTTTTTCTTGAAATTGATCAAAAACAGTGAAACCGCCCATGCAGCTAAGCCGAAATACAGCGTCGTATGCGGCGTTTCCTTTAAGAACAAAAGCCCGTAAAAGGTCGGAATCAAAAGCGAATACGACGACATCAGCGACGTGATTGAAATCGGTCCCGTTTTTATGGCAAAAATTGCCGTAGCCGAAGCCGTTCCGAAAGCAACGGCAAAGCCAAGCGAATATGGGATAAGCGATGCTTCAAACGAAAGCCGACCGCCGCTGTTCAGCAAAAAGAAGCACAACGCACAAAAGCAAACCACCGCCGTAAACAGATTGCAGTTCGGTTTTGCGGTTTTGAGGTTGTATTCTTTCGCCAAAACAACTTCCAACGAACCTTCTAAGATGATGAGCACCAAAAATAAATAGGCCATGTTCTTCTCCCCTATTCTCTTACTTCAAAGCCGGCAAAGGAAAACGGCTGCATCTGTGATAAATGAACGGTATTTCCTTCCAAACGTGCCGTACAGCCGATGCATTCGATACTTGTATACGCCTTATCAAGCTCGATGACCGGTTCGAAAATCTCATCGGCAAAGATATTCCAAAGGCCGACCGAAAGTGCTGATTCACCTTTTTTGGCTAAGATATACAAATCGGGATTTCCATAGGCATAGGCCGGGATTTTTGCGTCAAAACGGTCACACGCCCACTTAAGCTCCGCCGAACGGTAATAGCTGCGCAACAGATTATCCCTGCCGTAATACAGCTCATAGCCTTCAAAGGCAAACACAAGGAATTTTCCGCCGTCAGCGTTCTCGTAGTAATACGAACCGGGCGTTTTCGGTGTCAAACTGCCGTCGCCGCGCTTGCAGCAAAACCGGCTGCGGATGTCCACGTTTTCAGCGGTCTCTATCGCGCGAACCGTGTTCCACACAAACGTCTTATCACCGTCATCACCGAAAAACTCATACGAGGCCTTATACGGTTCGCCTACGCTTTTCAGCCCGACATCTACGCCGTTGGCTGTCAGGATTTCTGCGGCACGCACATCCAAAATCAAGCCGTTTTTATAAGCATTTTTCGGCACCAGCGTGACATTTTCCGCAAAAGCAATGCCGCACACGCCCTCGCCGTCGTAAACGGTCGGAAAACCGTTGTCCACCATCAATTTAGACGCGACCGAGAAAAACAGATTATCTGCTTCATCGCTTCTTTCGAAGGCTTTCGGAATGCGCATATCCGTAAATTTTTCCATTCGCTCATAAACGCGCACACCAACCGGCGTTTTGCCGTCAAAATGCGTTTCGATTTCCTGATACAGCGGACGGTGCCGCTCGTGCCGCTCGATGTAACCGGTTTCATAGCCCGGCTTTGCATAATAGTCGATGGCATATTTCAAAATGCCGTCAAAACCGCCCGAAACACGCAAAGCCGTATCGAAGATTTCTAAATAGTTTGCCGGGCAGTTGCTGCGCGGCCGTGGCGACGCATCGCCCTCCGACAGGATTTCGATTCCTTCGCCGCACCAGCTTCGCTCCATACGTTCGGTTTCGATAACGTTTTGCAGCCGACAGTTCCAACCTCGGTTTTCCGCCCAATACGGCGCACCGATCAACCGCAAAAACGGCTTGGTGTTCCCGGCAAGGATACGTGCAAGCGTCGCCGAATCGGTTCCGTCAAAATCCCACACCGTAAGGCACGCGCAAAAGCCAATCCGAACCGCCGGATTGACGCGATCCACCGCCGCGCGCACTTCGGCGGCAAACAGCTCAAGGTAATACTTTTTGGAGGCCTGCCAAGCGTCTCTGTAAATGTTTTTTTCGCCGGACACCAACAGTGACGGCAATTCGGCTCTATCGATAGGCTTTCCCAAAAGCTGTTCCATATAGGCAAGATGGTTTTCGCACACGCATCCCAAGCCGCTCGGCAGCGTTCCGTACCGGAAATCGTCGTCGAACAGAATTAAATCGACACCGCACGCCGCAACATCGGCAATGTATGCACACGCAAACGCGCGGAAGTTTTTATCGGACGGGCAGATCTCATCCTCCGAAACTTTGCCGCCGATGCCTTTGATATGTACATAGGTGTTTTTTTCACTCAAGGCGAACGCCCAAATCCATGCACCGACCTCAAGCCCATGTGCTTTGAAAAACGCACAATTGCTTCGCACGGCATCCAATTCCCGCTGTTTCGCTTCTTCGGAGATATAATACTGTTCGATGGACAGCATGACGCGCACGGCATCCAAGCGGCGAAGCTCTTCAAGATGCTGTTTTAAGAGATTTTCATCCTCACAAACGCGGATGATCGGCACGGAGATTGCATAAGACATTCACGGTCCTTCTTTCGTCAAAAAGATATATTGCTACTATTATAATCGCTTTGCTTCGACCGCGATAGACAAAATCGGATACGATTTTATGCACTATTTTCCGGAATATGGCTTGTTTGTGAAAACATTCTCAAAGCCGCAGCTTTCTGCCTCGGCTTACAGACATTTCAACCGTGCGGCACTTGCTTTTTTTTCGAAAATGTGCTATACTTTTTCCAAAAATAAAACCGGAGGAACCCTTGTGAATATCGCTGTTGACATCGATGATACTTTAACCGATACATTTGATTATTACATTCCGTTTGTCGCCGAATTCTTCGGTGCCGACGCAGACGAGCTGAGAGAGAAAAACATTTCCTACAACACCTTGCCGGACGCATGGAAAAAGCAAGAATATGCCCTCGGAAAAGCCTACAACGACAAATACATTCCCGACGCGCCCTTTAAGCCGGATGCCGCCTGGGGCATTCGGGAGCTTCGCAAGCAAGGTCACAAGATTTTCATTATCACCGCCCGTACCGACGATTACTACGACGATGCCGTCAAGGCTACAACGCTCGAGTTAAACAACGGCGGCATCGCATACGACAAACTCATCTGCACGGCTGATAAAGCCAGTGCCTGTGTTGCCGAAAGCATTTCGATTTTAATCGATGACGCGCCGTTCAACTGCCAAGCCGCCAAAGAAGCCGGCATTACGCCGATCTTATTTGAAAGCAAAGCTTATCCGAACGCCGGAAAAGATTTTTTGCACGCCGCCGACTGGAAACAGACCGTCGCCATCGTCAAGCGTCTGGAAGAAACGTTAAAAAACAAATAGTATCCCGGCATGAAAGACGATGCACTTCGACACTTTATTCCGTTATCTTGTTAAAATGATAACAAAATATCTCTAAATCGAAAATCATTTTCAACAATCTGCACAAAATGTTGACTTTTTCGAACAGACAAGCTATAATATAAATATTGTTGTATTTTGAAACAAGCGATTAAGACCATCCGGATTCTTAATCGTTATTCGTTATGAGGAGGATTCCGTATGCTTGAAAACCTTGCGCCGGAACGCGTGTTTCATTATTTTGAAAAGATCTGCTCCATTCCTCACGGTTCGGGAAACACCGATAAAATCCGCGCTTTTTGTGTGAATTTTGCCGCAGAACACGGCTTGGAACACACATTTGACGCGCACAACAACGTCCTCATCCGCAAAAAAGCCTCGCGCGGCTATGAAAACCATCCGCCCGTGATTTTGCAGGGACACATGGACATGGTCTGCGAAAAAACGCCCGACTGCCCCATCGATTTTACCAAAGACGGTTTGCGTTTGAAAATCGACGGCGACAATCTTTCCGCCGAAGGCACCACGCTCGGCGCGGACAACGGGATCGCCGTTGCCATGATTTTAGCTGTTTTGGAGGACGATTCGCTTTCTCATCCGCCGCTTGAAGCGGTTTTCACGACCGACGAAGAAACCGGTATGTACGGTGCTCATGGTTTTGATACCGCAAAGCTTTCCGGTCACACTTTCATCAACCTCGATTCCGAGGAAGACAACGCCTTGACGGTCGGCTGTGCCGGCGGTGCCAAAGCACACATCGATCTGCCGCTTTCAGACGAAGCAAACAACGCTCCGTGTGTGAAGATTTCGCTTTCCGGACTGCTTGGCGGCCATTCGGGCAATATGATAGGCGAAGGCCGACAAAACGCCGATAAGCTGCTCGGTGCGCTTTTGGCGCGTCTCTCCTCCTTCCGTCTTGTTTCGATTGACGGCGGTTTTAAGGACAATGCCATTCCGAATGCCGCTGAATGTGTGCTTGCCACAGACGTTTCCATCACGGAGCTGACGGCTCTTGCAGCGAAATTTGTCGAAGAAAACCGCGTTGCCACAGACAGCGGTCTTACGGTTACAGTTTCCGCCGCGCAAGCTCATACGGCAGCCCTTGACAAAGAATCAACCGACAAGATTGTCGCTTTTCTGACGCGTGTTCCGTTCGGTATTCAGGCGATGAGCAAGCAGATTCCGGGATTGGTGCAAAGCTCGCTGAATCTCGGCATTATGAATATCACCACTGAGGCCGACGGACGCGTTTTCCATGCCGTTGTATCGGTTCGCAGCAGCGTTGCCGCCGAAAAGCAGAAAATGCTCGACGATTTGCAGGCACTTGCCGCATCCCTCGGCGCGGATTTCGCCGTACACGGACACTACCCGGCTTGGGAATACAAAGAAAACAGCCGCTTACGCGACATTATGACTGCGGTCTATGAAAAGCAATACGGCAAAAAACCAATCATCGAAGTCACGCACGCCGGATTGGAATGCGGCCTGTTTGCCGGAAAAATCAAAAATTTTGATGCCGTTTCTGCCGGTCCGAATATGTGGGATGTTCACACGGTCAACGAGCATTTATCCATTTCTTCCACAGAACGTACCTATACTTATCTTTGCAATGTGTTAAAGGAGCTTTGAAAACGATGACAAAAGAAGCTATCAAACGGATTCAAAAAGAGCTTGGAGCAAACGACGCCCTACTTGTAGCAAGCATTCCCAATCGTTTTTACTTAACCGGTTTTGAAACCAGCGACGGTTTTGTGTTTATCGCACGGGATACTGCCGTGTTTTTGATCGATTTCCGTTACGTGGAAAAGGCAAAGCAGATTGTTGACAGCTGCGATGTGCGCTTATCCTCCGCGCCGCTCGACGAGATCAAAGAATTATGCGAAGCAAACGGCATTCAAACGCTGTATGTTGAAAGCGAAAAAACTTCCCTCGATTTTGCCAAGCGTTTATCCGAAAAGCTGGCGAGTGCCAAGGTGAAGGTTTCCGATTCCGATAAATTCGATATTCTGATCCGTGACTTGCGCAGCATCAAGAATCAAAAAGAGCTTTCCTTAATCAAGGAAGCACAAAAAATGACCGACGACACCTTTACCTACATTTTAGAGCGCATTGCCGCAGGACGCACCGAAAAGGATGTCATGCTTGACATGGAATTTTATATGCGCAAGCTCGGTTCGGAGGGCGTTTCGTTTGATTTCATCGTTGTTTCCGGCAAGAACTCCTCCCTGCCGCACGGCGTGCCGACCGACAAAAAAATTGAACGCGGTGATTTCGTTACTATGGATTTCGGCGCAATCGTCGGCGGCTATCATTCGGATATGACACGCACGGTGGCTGTCGGAAGCATTTCCGACGAACAAAAAGCCGTATACGACACCGTTCTGAAGGCACAGCTTGCCGCACTCGACGCCGTTCGTCCGGGACTTGTCTGCAAGGACATTGACAAAGTGGCGCGCGACATCATTTATTCTGCCGGTTATGAAGGCTGCTTCGGCCATGGTCTCGGCCACAGCGTCGGTGTGGAAATTCATGAACGTCCGAATTTCAATATGCGCTGCGACACGGTGCTGCTTCCCGGCACGGTGATGACCGTCGAACCGGGCATTTATCTCGAAAATAAGTTTGGCGTTCGTATCGAGGACATGGTTTATGTCACCGAAAACGGCTGTGAAAACCTGACGCACAGCCCGAAAGAGCTAATCACGCTGTAAAAGCCGGTTTAGGCAATTTCACCAAAATGTAAGGGTTTTTGCTTTTGGCTATTGCATTCTTTTGCGTTTTATGCTATAATACATAAGTAATTCAATGATATGACAAAAATACATCAAGGAGCTGAAACAGTTGGCAAAATATATTGTCAAGCGTATCGCACTCGGTCTACTCAGTATTTTCGTTGTTGCGACGCTGACCTTTTTCTTAATGAACTTAGTCCCGGGCGGCCCGTTTGTCGCCGAGAAATCCATCAGCAAAGCGGCACAAAAGGCTTTGGAAGCCAAATACGGTCTCGACAAGCCCCTCTTTGAACGCTACATCACCTATATCACCGACTTTGTTCAGGGCGATATGGGACTCAGCCTTCGTCAGCGCGGCAAAACGGTTTCCGATATCATTTTCTCCAAATTCCCAGTTTCTGCCGGTCTTGCCGGTATCGCCGTTGCTGTCGCCCTTTTAGTCGGCATTCCGCTCGGATGTCTTTCGGCCTACAACCGCGGCAAATTTGCGGACAATTTCATCATTGTTCTCATGACCTGCGGTATCGCCATTCCGAGCTTTATCACCAGCGTTATTCTGTTATATACGTTCGGCAGCCAATTGAAGCTATTGCCGACCATCGGTCTTCGAACCGCCACCTCCTACATCATGCCGGTAACGGCGCTTGCCATTTATCCGACGGCGTATATCACGCGTCTTATGCGTTCGAGTCTTCTTGACGTCATGGGACAGGATTACATCCGCACGGCAAAGGCCAAGGGACTTTCCAACTTTGTCATTCTGTTCAAGCACGCGCTTCGCAATGCCATTCTGCCGGTTATCACCTACGTCGGTCCGATGCTTGCCAACCTCATGACCGGTTCCTTTGTTGTGGAAAAGATTTTCACGATTCCGGGTCTCGGCGGCGAATTCGTATCGGCCATCACCAAGCGCGACTACACCATGATTATGGGAACGACCATCGTGCTTGCCACTTTGATCATTACCGCCAACGTTATTGTCGATATTCTTTATAAAGTCATCGACCCGCGCATTAAATTGAAGTAAGGAGCGGCAGAGAGAACCTATGAACAAGAAATTTCCGAGTCTTCATCTGAATCCGGATGACTTTGCTCTCGCTTCTCCCGATGAAAAGCAAAGCTTGGTCGTCATGCGCGAAAGCGTGAACTTCTGGAAAGACGGTTTACGCAGACTGCGCAAAAACAAAGTGGCTATGGTCAGCCTTGTGTTCGTGATCATTGTCATGATTTTTGCTTATATTCTTCCCTCGTTCTGGCCTTACAGCTACGAACAGATGATTCAAACCAGCGAAAACCTCAAGCCGTTTACCTACGGTTCTGCCGAACAGGCACGCATCGATGCCGGCGAAAGCGTTTTTCCGCACATCTGCGGCACGGATAAATTAGGCCGCGACTTTGCTGCCCGTTTGATGATGGGTACGCGCATCAGCTTAACGGTCGGTCTTATCTGCGCAGCACTCGTGCTGATTGTCGGTTCGATCTACGGTGCAATTGCCGGCTTTATCGGCGGTTGGGTGGATAACATCATGATGCGTATCACCGATATCCTGTACACCATTCCCGACGTATTGCTCATCATTCTGCTGTCGGTTATCTTAAAGCCGCGGTTGGAGGAATTAGCCCAACTTCCGGGTCTTAAATGGATGCAGACGGTCGGTCCGAACTTGATCGCCATTTTCCTTGTATTCGTGCTGTTATACTGGGTCGGCATGGCGCGTATCACGCGTTCGCAGATTTTGGTGCTGAAGGAATCCGAATATGTTACGGCCGCACGTGCCATGGGTGCCGGAAAAAGCCGGATCATCCGCAAGCACTTGCTCACCAACTGTATCGGAACGCTGATCGTCACCACAACCTTGCAGATTCCGTCTGCCATCTTTACCGAAAGCTACCTCAGCTTCTTAGGACTTGGCGTATCTGCGCCGATGCCTTCGCTCGGTTCGCTTGCCACTGATGCCGTAAAGGGCATGAACACGTATCCGCATTTGCTCTTTATGCCGGCTATTCTGATCAGCGTCATTATTTTGGCATTCAACCTCCTCGGTGATGGTCTTCGTGATGCCTTTGACCCGAAATTAAAGAGCTAGGAGGAGTTTGAGACGTATGAGCAAGAAATTGTTAGAAATCAAAGACGAACGCCTCTCGTTCTTCACGCCGGCCGGTGAAGTCAAGGCGTTGAACGGTGTCTCCTTCTCCATGAACGAAGGCGAAGTTCTCGGCATTGTCGGTGAATCCGGCTCGGGAAAATCGGTCACCGCCTATTCGATTATGGGACTGACCGCCTATCCCGGCAAGCTTGTCGGCGGCACGATTTGGTTCAACGGCCACGAAATCGACAAGATGACCGAAAAAGAAATGCGCAAGATCCGCGGAAACGAAGTTTCCATCATTTTCCAAGACCCGATGACCAGTCTTAATCCGGTTTACACAATCGGCGACCAAATTGTGGAAGTCATTCGTCTGCACACCGGAAAATCCAAAAAAGAAGCCACCGAACGTGCCCGTGAGCTAATCGAGCTTGTCGGCATCACCGAACCAGAAAAGCGGTTGAAGCAATATCCGCATGAGCTTTCCGGCGGTATGCGTCAGCGCGTGATGATTGCCATCGCACTCGCCTGCGAACCGAAGTTGCTTATCGCCGATGAACCGACCACGGCACTCGACGTGACCATCCAAGCACAGATTTTGGAACTTATGCAGGAGCTGCGTCAAAAGCTCGGCATGAGCATTATCATGATCACGCACGACCTCGGTGTTGTGGCAAGTATGTGCGAAAAAATCGCCGTTATGTATGCCGGACATATCGTGGAATACGGTACGGCCGATGAGATTTTCTACAACCCGTGCCACGAATATACCAAAGGTTTAATTCGCTCCATTCCGAAGCTAAATGTCGAGCAGACCGAACGTCTGATTCCGATTGAAGGACAGCCGGTGGATCTTCTCAATCCGCCTGCCGGATGTCCGTTTGCACCGCGCTGCCGCGCCTGCATGAAGGTATGCCTTGACCGGATGCCTCCCAAGACGGAATTGTCCGAAACACATTACAGCCACTGTTGGCTGTTGCAGAAACAAGCCATGGAGAAAGGAGAGACTGTCGGTGAGTGAGCAAAAAAAATTAGTCGAAGTACAGCACTTACAGCAGTACTTTCCGGTCAAAGGCGGCCGCCACAAGCAATTTGTGCAGGCCGTGGATGATGTTTCGTTCTACATTTACCGCGGCGAAACGTTAGGTCTTGTCGGTGAATCCGGCTGCGGCAAAACCACCGTCGGGCGCACGCTTTTGCGCTTATATGAGCCGACCGACGGCACCATTCTTTACGACGGAAATGTCATTTTTGACAAAGCAAGCAATACTGCCGTCGATATGCTCCCCTATCGCCGCAAAATGCAGATGGTGTTCCAAGACCCGTATGCCAGCCTTGACCCGCGTATGACCATCGGCGACATTGTCGGCGAAGCCATCGACATTCACAAGCTCGCCGCAAACAAAAACGACCGCCGCGACCGCATTATTTCGCTTTTGGAGCGCGTCGGCTTAAACAGCGAACACGCCAACCGCTATCCGCACGAGTTTTCCGGCGGTCAGCGTCAGCGTGTCGGCATTGCCCGTGCGCTTGCCGTGAATCCGGAATTCATTGTATGCGATGAACCGGTTTCGGCACTCGATGTTTCGATTCAGGCGCAGGTCGTCAATATGTTTGAGGATTTGCAGCATGACCTCGGTCTGACGTATTTATTCATTGCGCACGACCTCAGCATTGTGCGTCATATATCCGACCGTATCGGCGTTATGTATTTAGGAAAGCTTGTTGAGCTTGCGGAAAGCTTTGAACTCATTTCGCACAGTCTTCATCCGTACACCAAGAGTTTGATTTCAGCCATTCCCGAAGCCGATCCGATTACGGCGCGCGCCTCCAAGCGCATTCCGCTGCAAGGCGATGTCCCCAGCCCCTTAAATCCGCCGAGCGGCTGTCGGTTCCGCACCAGATGTCCGTATGCCACCGAACAGTGCGCGGCCATTTGTCCGCAGTTAACCGAGGTGTCTCCGGGACATTTTGTGGCCTGCCACAACCTGCATAAAGTCCACTAAAAACGCACGACTCCATCGTTATCTATCCGTCCGACGGGCGGTGGATATAAATTCATGCGGCAAAAGCCGTAAATTTTAAGAAAGAGGCGATTCCATGAAACTCAAGAGATTAGCGGCAATTGTTTTGGCTCTGACTCTCTCCTCCTCCATGCTCGTCGGCATGACGGCTTGCGGAAAGAAAGAAGACGACACTAAAACAAAGGCTTCGGAAGTGACCGTACAGATCGGTCCGAACCCCGAAACTCTTGACCCGGCACTCAACAGTACCGTAGACGGCGGTAATATGCTTGTTACCCTGTTTGAACCCCTTCTCATCATTGACAAAGACAACAATGTTGTCGGCGGTCAGGCAGAAAAATGGGAAGTCAGCGACGACGGCCTTACCTGGACCTTCACCATGCGTGACGGTCTTAAGTGGTCGGACGGCTCTGAGCTTACCGCAAAAGACTTTGAATATGCCTTCAAACGTCTTACCGATCTTGACCTTGCATCCCCCTACGCAGAAACTGTTATCGGTATGGTTGAGGGTTATGCCGACGCTTGCGGCAATCCCGATCCCAATACCGGCGACCCCACCACCGAACCGAACAAGGATTTATTAAACGTTAAGGCAAGCGAAGACGGCAAAACTCTTACCATCGTTCTTGCTTATCCCTGCTCTTACTTTGATAAGCTCGCCGCATTCGCTACCCTCAGCCCGGTCAACGAAGCTACCATCACCGCAAACGGCGATGCTTGGGCAGTCAAGCCGGAAACCTACGTTTGCAACGGTCCGTACATGATCAGTGAATGGACGCCCAACGAACGCATCGTTTGCAAGAAGAACCCGAACTATGTCGGCGGTTGGGATAACTCCAAGATCGTTACCGACACTCTTACGTTCTTGCTTCTTGAAGATTCCAGCGCTTCGTTTGCGGCTTACAACAGCGGCACGGCTCAGCTCATCAAGGATGTTCCGACCGAAGAAATTCCGAGCCTCACCGGCAAAGAAGACTTCCATGTTGATCCGATCCTCGGCACCTACTACATCAGCATGAACCTCAACAAGGAAATTTTCCAGAATCCGCTCGTCCGCAAGGCTCTCACCCTCGCCATCGACCGTGAATACGTTGCAAACACTGTTATGCAGGGAACGTATTCGCCGGCATACAATTATGTCGGTCCGGGTGTTGTTGACGCAGAAGGTATGTTTTTGGACAACTCCAAAGCTGCCAACGGCGGCAAGACCTACATCGGCGAGGATTTCGCCGCTGACCTTGAAGAAGCTAAGGCTGCTCTTGCAGAAGCCGGCTATCCGAACGGCGAAGGCTTCCCGACCATCACCTACTCCACCAATGAAACCGGTTACCACATTCCGCTTGCAGAATACTTACAGCAGGCTTACAAGGAACTCGGTATCACCTTGAACATCGACAAGGTTGAATGGTCCTCCTTCACGCCGCAGCGTCGTGCCGGTGAATACGAAATGGCTCGTAACGGTTGGGTTATGGACTACAACGATGCCTCCAACATGATCGAACTGTTCTATTCCTCCAACGGCAACAACGACGGTAAATACAACAATCCGGAATTTGATGCCGCTATCGACGCTTCCAAGGTTGCTGATCCGGCTGAGCACTTTGCACAGCTTCACGCTGCTGAAAAGATCGCTATGGAAGATTATGCTTTCATTCCGGTTGCTTACTACAACGACTTCTGGCTCCAGAGCCCGTCGCTCAAAGGCAGCTGGCACAGCCCGTACGGCTACTGGTACTTACAGTACGCTTACGTTGAATAATCAGCTATTCGCTAAATAACCGCCGCCCACGTCGCTTACCGGTGACGTGGGCGGTTTCAGCAAACACGCAAAAATTCTGAAATTCGGAGGAAAACCATGACAGTAATCGACAGATTCTTAACCTATGTGACCTTTGACACAACTTCCGACGAAACAAGCGATACCTGCCCTTCCACAGCAAAACAGCTGATACTTGCCGACTATTTGGTGAAAGAATTAAAAGACATCGGGCTAACCGATGCCATGCGTGACGAAAACGGCTATGTATACGGGCATGTGCCGGCAAGCACGGGTATGGAAAATGTACCGAAAATCGGCCTTATCGCACATATGGATACCTCTCCCGATGTAAGCGGCAAAGACGTAAAGCCGCAGATTATCACGTTTGACGGCACGAATGCACCCATGGTGGACAAACGCTATGTTGGTGAACAGCTGATTGTCACCGACCAAACCACGCTTTTGGGTGCGGATGACAAGGCCGGTGTCGCCGAAATCATCGCCGCGTGCGACGTGCTTATGAAAGACGCGGCCATCAAGCACGGGCAAATCAGCATTTGCTTTACGCCCGACGAAGAAATCGGACGCGGCGCGGACAAGTTTGATTTTGAACGCTTTGATGCCGTGTATGCTTACACGGTTGACGGCGGCGAATTAGGCGGCATTGAATGCGAAAACTTCAACGCCGCGTCGGTAAAACTCATCGTCCACGGCATTAACACCCATCCCGGTTCGGCAAAGAACAAAATGCGCAACGCGATTCTGTTTCTGCACGAGTTCATCGCGCTGCTGCCGCCGGCCGAAACACCGGCTCACACCGAAGGCTATGAAGGCTTTTACCACATCAATGCGGTTGAGGGCGACGAAACGACCGCTTCGCTGCATATGCTCATTCGCGACCACAGCGATGCAATGTTTGAAAAGCGCAAAGCGTTTGTTGCCGACACCGTCCGCTATCTCGGCGGCAAATACGGCGAGAACACGTTTGATTTGACCATCACGGACAGCTACCGCAATATGCGTGTCATCATTGACAAGTATCCGGAAATCGTTGCGCGCGCCGAAAACGCGATGCGTGCGTGCGGCGTGACGCCGGAAATCACCGCCATTCGCGGCGGCACAGACGGTGCAAGACTCAGCTTTGAGGGTCTTCCCTGTCCCAATCTTTCCACCGGCGGTATGGGCTTTCACAGCATTTATGAAGCCATTCCCGTCAAGGCTTTGGAAAAGATGACAGAGGTTTTGGTGAAGCTTGTTTCGGCAAGTGAAGCTTAGTTTACTGCACGAAAAAACCGTTTACCCAGACAAGGTAAACGGTTTTTGTCAGATTATATGAACTGTGTCAGAACTTCATTGTCTTCAGCCAATTTATCATCAGCTGTCCCCATTGACAGGTACCTTCCACATCCTCCGCCAGGCCTCTGCCATGGTTGCCGTTCGGGAAAATATGCATTTCAAACGGAATCTTTTTAGCATGGAGTGCCTGTGCAAGAAGCAAGCTGTTGTTGACATCCACGCAGGTATCGTCCGCCGTATGCCAGATAAACGCAGGCGGACAATCGTCCGGAACGCTGCATTCGCCGGACATTTTATCGACTAATTTCGGGTCAGGATTCGGTCCGAGCAGGTTATCCTTTGAGCCTTTGTGTGTATATTCTTTCATGGTAACCACCGGATAGCAGAAAATTCCGACGTCCGGGCGGCTGGAAACGCGGTCGATGGCGTCTCCGTCGTTTTTGCCGCTGTCATAATGCTCACAAGCGCTCACGGCAAGGTGGCCGCCGGCGGAAAAGCCTAAAATACCGATTTTTTCCGGGTTTACGCCCCATTCTTTGGCATGATAGCGTGAAAAGCGAACCGCGCGGTTCGCGTCGGAAAGCTCTGCCGGATGTTTGTAAGGCGCAACGCGGTAATTAAGAACCAACGCCGAAATTCCGGCTCTGTTCAAGCACTCAGCAATCGGTTTTCCCTCATGTTCGGCACGTCCTGAATAGCCGCCGCCCGGACACACAATAACAAGTCCCTTATCCGGATTACCGTTCTCCACAAGATACGGCGTTACCGTTGTTTCCGGCTGTCCGTATTCTGCATTGTAATACGGCGTTCCGTTTTCCCACAGTTTCATTTCTTCCATGTTTCTATCCGCCTTTAAATTTACTATACAATTAATTCATAGTCCTTGCCGAGTTCGCCATGGTAGGCGGCAAGTGCCGGTTTTACACAGTTTTCGATGAACTCTTTGACCTGTTCGGCACTGCGACCGGTATAGTTTTCGGGAACAACGATTTTATCCAGATCCTCCATGGAAAGCCCAAATGCCGGATCGCCTGCAATGCGTTCGAGAAGGTCATTCGGTTCGCCAAGCTCTTTGACGACCTTGCCGGCAGCCATGGCGTGTTCGCGGATGCGTTCATGCAGCTCCTGACGGTTTCCGCCGCGCTTGACAGCGTCCATCATGATGTTTTCGCTTGCCATAAACGGCAGTTCCGCCATCAGGCGCGCACGAACCATCTTCGGATACACCACAAGGCCGTTTGTCACGTTCATGTAAATGTTTAAGATCGAATCGACCGCCAAAAAGGCTTCGGCCACCGAAATGCGCTTGTTTGCCGAATCGTCGAGCGTTCTTTCAAACCATTGGGTCGCCGCCGTAAAGGCCGGATTGAGCGAATCGCAGATGACGTAACGTGCAAGCGCGCAAATACGCTCGCTGCGCATGGGATTGCGTTTATACGGCATGGCCGAAGAGCCGATCTGATGCGCTTCGAAGGGTTCTTCCATTTCCTTGAAGGATTGCAGAATACGAAGGTCATTGGCAAATTTATAGGCGCTTTGAGCAATGCCGGAAAGCGTTGCCAAAATTGCCGCATCTACCTTGCGGGAATAGGTTTGACCGGAAACCGGAACAACACCGTCAAAGCCGAAATCGGCGCAGATGAGTTCTTCTAACTTTTTCACCTTTTCCGAATCGCCCTCGAACAGCTCCATAAAGCTGGCCTGCGTGCCGGTCGTTCCCTTCGAACCTAACATTTTAAGAGAGGATAAGCGGTAGCGCAGCTCATCAAGGTCATACAAAAGCTCGTTGATCCAAAGTGTGGCACGCTTGCCGACAGTGGTCGCCTGTGCCGGTTGGAGATGTGTATAGGCAAGGCACGGCATATCCTTGTATTTCAAGGCAAATTCCGAAAGGTTGGCAATGACCGAGCACAGCTTTTTTTCAACGATCTTCATGGCCTCGCGAAGACCGATGATATCGGCGTTATCGCCGACATAGCAGGACGTTGCACCCAAATGGATGATGGGAGCGGCTGTCGGACAGGCTTTTCCGAAGGTATACACGTGCGCCATAACATCGTGGCGCACTTCTTTTTCTCTGGCTTCGGCGACGGCATAATCGACATCGTCCAAATGTGCCGCCATTTCGTTTAACTGCGCATCGGTAATATCGAGGCCGAGCGCCTTTTCAGCCTTGGCAAGCGAGAGCCAGAGTCTGCGCCAAGTGGTGAATTTCATATTTGCGGAGAACACGTACTGCATCTCTTTGGAGGCATAACGCGTGGAAAACGGGCTGACATACGAATTATAATCCGGCATGACTATCTCCTTTGTATTGGAACGAACGGTTTATTTTTTCTTTTCTTCAAGCAGTTTTTGCACGGAAGCAAGCTTTGCACTCACGCAAAGCACCTTCATGCCCTTTTCAAGCTCTTCAACCGTCGGGAAGGACGGTGCGATGCGGATGTTGGTATCGCCCGGGTCTTTGTGATACGGGAAGGTGGCACCGGCTTCGGTTACGACAACGCCGGCTTCTTTAGCAAGAGCCACGGTTTTCAAGGCACAGCCTGCGTACACATTTAAGCTGATAAAATAGCCGCCTTTCGGCTTTGTCCACATGGCAATACCGGTATCGGCAAGGTTTTCTTCAAGCACCTTTTCGCATATTTCAAATTTTGGACGCAAAATAGCCGCGTGTTTTTTCATATACGCGCGAATGCCGTCCGCCGACTTAAAATAGCGCACATGACGCCACATATTCATCTTATCGTGTCCGATGGTCTGCTGCTGCATGATGGATTTGATATAATCCATATTTTCTTTCGAGCCGCCAAGTGCTGAAACGCCCGAGCCGGGATAGCTGATTTTGGACGTGGACATGAAGATAAGCGGCAGGTTGCCGTTGCCGTATTTTTCGCATTCCGGCAAGATATCGACAAGCGTATCGCCCTCATCGTACAGATCATGCACCGCATATGCATTGTCCCAGAACAGGCGGAAATCCTTTGCCGCCGGCTTCATGGAAGCAATCCGGCGCACAACGCTTGCCGAATACGTAATACCGGTCGGATTGGAGTATTTCGGCACGCACCACATACCCTTAACGGTCGGGTCTTTGATCAGCTCTTCGACCATGTTCATATCCGGTCCGTCCGCAAGCAGCGGCACATTCACCATTTCAATGCCGAGCGATTCGCAGATGCCGAAATGCCGGTCATAGCCCGGAACAGGACACAAAAACTTGACTTTTTCCTGTTTGACCCAAGGCGTTTCGCCGTTCACGCCGTATAACATATAGCGCGCAACCGCATCGTACATTAAGTTCAGGCTGGAATTGCCGCCGACGATGATCTGATTCCACGGCACACCGATGATATCCGAGAACATCTTTTTAGCATAGTCAAGACCGTCAACCAAACCGTAGTTGCGGCAGTCGAAGCCGTAATCGGTATAGCAGTCGGCATTGGTGGCAATGGCCGTGAGCATCGGCTCGGACAGGTCAAGCTGCTCTTTGCAGGGCTTTCCGCGCGTCATGTTGATATTCAGTTCTTGCGCTTTTAACGCCTGATATTCCTTTATAAGTTCGCTTTCCTTTTCCTCTAACTGATGGCAGTCCATCGAAAGATAACTCATGAAAACAGATCCTTTCCAAAGCATTTGCTGCAAACATAGCGGGGCAAATCATTCTGCCCATCTTGAATTATTATAGCACGAATTATTCGAAAATGCAAGAGGAATCCGCATTTTTCTTCATTTTTTGCATAATACGCAATTTTATGTTGCAAAACGCATTAAATCGGGTACTTTTCACGAAGAATGTAACGAATGTATGGATACAGCAGGACGAGCGACGCCAGCGTCCATGCGCCCGGGTCGCCCAAGCAGAGCGTATAAAACGCTGTCGAAGAGGAAAACGCATTTGTCGGCGCGCCGTTCACAAGTCCCGGCAGGAACGAACAGATTAACACGCGGCTGACCAGCTCGGCAATCCCGGCACCGAGCGTGAATTCGGAACGACCCGTTCCCTGCACCGAGCTGCGCATGACGATCAAGAAGCCAAGGATCATATAGAGCGGCATATCGGCATACAAATACAGGTTGCCGTAACGGATGGATTCCAAAGAAATCTTGTCGGCACTTAAAAAAATGTGCTGATAAGCACCGCCGACAGACAAAAGCAAGCCAACCGTCGTACACAGCACGCTGAAAATGAGCATGATCACAAGTGCTTGGTTTGTGCCTTTTCGGATACGTGCGTAATCGCCTTTGCCGTAGTTTTGTGCGTTATAGCCGACCATGGCCGAGCCGAGGCCGTTAAAATAGACCATCAGGAAATTGACAAGCTTGTTGGCCGCGCCGAAGCCGTTCTGCGCCGGGTTTCCGGCGACCATTCGTCCATCCGGCTGCAAATCGAAGCGAATGACCGCGCCCTGCATGGTAATAATGCCGACGGCAAGCACGGAAAATTGAAGGCCGAGCGGAAGCCCTTGGCGCAAATGCGATGTAATATCCGCTTTTGTTACCTTAAAATCCTCTTTTTTCAATCGCAAATCCGGATAGCGCACAAACGTATACACGAAGCACGCGGCAGCGCTGAGTGCTTGTGCAAGCACCGTGGCAATCGCCGCTCCTGCCGCTCCCCAGCGAAAACCGATGAGAAACCACAAGTCAAGACCGATATTCAACAGTGTTGAGAGTATAAGAAAGACAAGCGGTGTTACCGAATCGCCCACGCTGCGAAGGATGGTGCAGATAAAGTTATAGCTCATCTGTGCAACAAGGCCGATAAACATAACAAAGCAATAGCTGTAGGCCGCACGGTAAACACCCATGTTATCGGGCGTTACATTGATCAAGCGAAGCAGCCATGGCAAGAGCGATACTGACAGCGTACTTAAGACAAGCGTCGTCGTACACGAAAGAAGGATCTGCGTTGCGAACGATCGCCGCACACCGGCTTTGTCACCCAAACCAACGCGGTTTGCCGTGATCACGCCGAAGCCTGCCGTACAGCCGAAAGCAAACTGCAAGAAAATGAAGGTCAACGCAAACGTATCGTTTACACCGGCGACCTCATCGGCCGAAAGCGTCTGACCGCAGATGACCGCGTCCGTAAGCACATAGATCTGCTGCAAAAGGCACGACAGCATGATCGGAAGCGCATACTTCAAGATGACCTTCCACGGCGTGCCGGAGGTAAGATGGAGCGGCTCGGAAAAACGGTGTTTTTGATTATTTGAATGTGCTGAAGAAAAAGCAGAACGCACAGGCACAACTCCTTTCGGATTTTCTTTTCCGCCGGAATTATAAGTAAAAATTTGCTTGTTATCAAGCTTCAATTTGCAAACATCTCATGAACACTCTTTGCGTGCCGCAAAATAAAGAATTGCAAGACAAAACGCCCTGCAATTCTTTTTGCGCATATTCGGTTTAATATTCGGCAATCAGCGTTTGCATCAGCTCATTAACCGTCACCGGATTTGCCTTTCCGCCGGTTTTGGCCATGACCTTGCCGATGAGTGCTTTGAGAGCGGCGGTTTTTCCGGCTTTGTAGGAAGTGACCGATTTTGCATCGCTCATCAAGACCTCACGCACAGCCTGTTCCAACACGGCACGGTCGTTGATCTGTTCAAGTCCGTGTTCGGCCACATACGCGGCCGGGTCAAAATCGTTTGCAAGCAGCTCCGCGACGATTTTTTTGCCGGTTGAGCTGTTGATTTTTCCGTCGCCAAGCAGATCCGCCAAGGCTGCAAGGCGTTCCGGCTTTACCGGAAGATCGCCGGTTTCGGAATCATAGTTTCGCAAAATATCGGTGATCAGCATATTGGCGGCAAGCTTCGGATAGCGCGTGGCACAAGCCGTTTTTTCGAAATAATCTGCCACGGCAAGCTCGTTGGTGATGACTTCGCTGTCATACGCCGTGAGGCCGTAGGTTTCGGCATACAGTTTTTTGCGTTCGTCCGGAAGCATGGGAATCTCCGCCTTTAAGGCAGCAAGCTTTTCTTCGGTAATGACAATCGGCGGCAGATCCGGATCCGGAAAATAACGATAATCGTTGGCGTCCTCTTTTTTGCGCATGGAATAGGTTTTGCCGGAATCGGCGTCAAAGCGGCGCGTTTCCTGGACGACGCCCTCTCCGCTTTCAAGCGCATCAACCTGGCGACGATATTCATAATCGATGGCTTTGGCAATAAACTGGAACGAGTTGATATTTTTCATCTCGGTACGCGTGCCGAACGGCTCACCGGGCTTGCGCACCGAAAGGTTGACATCGCACCGCAATGAGCCTTCGTTCATCTTGCAATCGGACACGCCGGTATAAAGAATGGCCGCGCGGAGCTTGCGCAGGTAAGCGTCCGCTTCTTCGGCAGAGCGGATATCCGGCTCGGACACGATTTCAATGAGCGGCACACCGCAGCGATTACAGTCGATGAGCGTTCCGAGCTTTGCGTCATGCACAAGCTTTCCGGCGTCCTCCTCAATGTGAATCCGGGTGATGCCGATGCGCTTAGAGCCGTTCGCAGTTTCGATATCCACGTATCCGTGTTCGCAGAGCGGCAGGTCGTACTGGGATATTTGATAGGCCTTGGGAAGATCGGGATAAAAGTAGTTTTTGCGGTCCTGTTTGGAAAAACGCGCAATTGTGCAGTTGGTGGCAAGGCCTGCCTTGATGGCATAATCCACAACCTTTTTGTTCAGCACCGGAAGCGTGCCGGGCATTCCCATGCAGACCGGACACACGTGTGTATTGGGTTCTGCGCCGAAATCGGTTTTGCAGTTGCAAAAGATCTTTGTTTTTGTCTTCAATTCCACATGGACTTCCAATCCGATGACCATTTCATAGCCTTTATAGAGTGTCATATGCTCGCCCCCTTATTCTTTCTCAAACGCAAAACCGGCACGGTACAAAAGCGGCTCGGAAAGTGCTTTGCCGATAAGCTGCATTCCGATCGGAAGTCCTCCTTCGGTCTTGCCGCACGGCAAGGACAACGCCGGAACGCCGGCAATGTTGACCGGAACGGTATAGATGTCGCCTAAATACATTTCAATCGGGTTTCCGGTTTTGGAGCCGAGCTTATAGGCCGGCGTCGGTGCAACCGGCGACAGGATAAAATCGAATTTTTCAAACACCTTTTCGTATTCGGCGATAATTAAGCTGCGCGCCTGCAAGGCTTTCTTATAATAAGCATCGTAATAGCCGGAGGAAAGTGCGAAGGTACCAAGCATGATACGGCGCTTGACTTCATCGCCAAAGCCCTCGTTACGGGTGTTCTTGTAAAGCTCGTCGATATCACCGTAAGCCTCGGCACGTTTGCCGTAGCGGACACCGTCGAAGCGTGCAAGGTTGGAGGACGCTTCGGCCGAGGAAATGACGTAATACGCCGGAAGCGCATCGGCAAGTGCCGGCATTTTGACTTCGGAAATGCTTGCGCCGAGTGCTTCAAAGCGTTTGGCTGCCGCAAAGACAGCGTTCTTCACCTCGCTGTCGATGCCTTCGGCAAAGAATTCCACGGGAAGTGCCACCTTCATGCCGCGCACGCCCTTTTCGATAGCGGCCATCGGATCAGTATAACCGTCGGCTATCGAAGTTGCGTCCTTTTCATCGTGACCGGAAATCGCTGAAAACACAAGCGCATTGTCGTACACATTTTTGGTAAGCGGCCCGATCTGATCGAGCGATGAAGCAAACGCCACAAGGCCGAATCGCGAGACCGCACCATAGGTCGGCTTCATGCCGACCACGCCGCAAAAGGCTGCCGGCTGACGTATCGAACCGCCGGTATCCGAGCCGAGTGCAAACGGTGCAAAGCCTGCCGCAACCGCCGCCGCGCTGCCGCCGCTTGAACCGCCGGGAACGCACGTTATATCAACCGGGTTTTTGGTAACCTGAAACGCCGAGTTTTCGGTGGTGCTTCCCATGGCGAATTCATCCATATTCACTTTGCCGAGCATGACAGCCTTTTGTGACTTCAACTTTTCCATGACCGTCGCGTCATAGCACGGCACAAAATCTTCTAACATATGGGACGCACAGGTCGTTTTGACGCCTTTGGTGCAGATATTGTCTTTGACAGCCATCGGAATGCCGGAAAGCACACCGGTCTTTTCACCGGCAGTATCGTAGCTTTTTGCCGCTTCTTCGGCTTCTGCCGCGGTTACCGTCAAAAATGCGCCGATACCGCCGTCGCGGCTCTCAATTTCTTTCAAAAAAGCCGTTGTCAGTTCAAAAGAGGACAGTTCGCGCTCGTCCAGCTTTTTTCGCATTTCGGCAAGCGTAAGGTGCGTAAGTTCAGACATGGTTTCTTTCCCCTTTCTCATTCGACAACACGCGGAACGGTGATATATTCCGCTGTTTTGGTTTTGGCATTGGCAAGCAATTCCGCCCGCGTATAGTTCTGTTCCGGTTCATCCTCGCGGAACACGTTGCTTGTGGGAACCAAATGCTCGCGCACCGGAACACCGTCAGTATCGAGCGCATTTAAGGCATTGGCAAAATCGATGACCGATTCCATGTCCTGCTCCAGCTTTTCCTTTTTATCGTCGCCAATGGTTAATTTCGCAAGCGACGCGACCGCATCCACATCGATTTTCTTAGCTTTCTTTTTGGCGGAAACACGCGTGCCGTCCGCATCGACGGTTTCGGAAAGCGACAGGAGCGACAGCTCCTCCAACTGCTTCATATCCACCACATTCGGTGCTTCGGTCATGGGACAGGACGCGTCTTTGGTTTTCGGGAATGCAATGACATCGCGCAGCGAATCCGCGCCGCGCATGAGCATGACGAGCCGGTCAAGACCGAACGCAAAGCCGGCGTGCGGCGGTGTGCCGTAGCGGAAAGCGTTGATCATAAAGCCGAAGCGCTCTTCGGTCTGCTCCTTGGTAAAGCCGAGAGCCTTGAACATCTGCTTTTGGATCTTGCGGTCATGAATACGCACCGAACCGCTGCCAAGCTCCACACCGTTGAGAACCACGTCATACGCCTGCGCACGCACGCGTTCCGGATCGCTTTCCAGATATTGCAAATCCTCGGGATACGGCATGGTAAACGGATGGTGCATGGCAACATAGCGTTCTTCCTCTTCGGAATATTCAAATTCCGGAAAATCGATGACAAATAACAGCTTATAATCGTCTTTGCGCTTGAGTTCGAGCATAGTGCCGAGGTCATTCCGAAGCGCACCCAACACCCGGCGAACCGTGGCAAGCTTATCCGCACAGAACAAAATGAAATCGCCCGGCTTTGCCTCCACACGTGCAAGCAGTTCTTTCATGACATCGTCCGAAAAATATTTGGTGAGAATGGTATACAATTCGCCGTCCGGCCGCACGGCGATCCATGCCATGCCTTTTGCGCCGTAGGAAACGGCTTTATCGGTCAGTTCTTCAATCTGGGAGCGTGTAAAATCGCTTTTGCCGCAAACGTTGATGGCGCGAACCACGCCACCGCTTTTGGTGACCGATTTGAACACCGAAAAATCGCTTTTCGCCGCGATATCGGTCACGTCTACGATCGGAAGCCCGAAACGCAGATCCGGCTTGTCACAGCCGTATTTATCCATGCACTCTTTCCAGGTGATTCGCGGAAAGGTATAGTCGATATCCACGTCAAGCGTGTTTTTGAAAATGTATTTGAACAGCTTTTCGAGGTGAACGAGCACATCCTCTTGTTCGACGAACGAAAGCTCCATATCCACCTGTGTGAATTCCGGCTGACGGTCGGCGCGCAGATCCTCGTCACGGAAGCAGCGTGCGATCTGATAATACTTGTCCATGCCGCCCACCATGAGTAACTGCTTGAATATCTGCGGCGACTGCGGCAATGCATAGAACATACCGGGATGAACGCGGCTGGGAACGAGATAGTCGCGCGCGCCCTCCGGCGTGGATTTGGTCAGATACGGCGTTTCGACCTCGGTGAAGCCGTCGTTGTCGAGATAGCTTCTGGTCACGCGCGAAACCTTATGGCGGAAACGCAAGTTTTCCTGCATTTGCTCGCGGCGGATGTCGAGAAAGCGATATTTTAAGCGGAGATCCTCACGGACGTTTTCCGCGTCCTCCAACTGAAACGGCAGCGGTTTGGATTCCGACAGAAGCTCCAGCCGATCTGCTGCCAGCTCCACCGTACCGGTCTTGATTTTGGGGTTCACGGTATCCTCGCTTCTTAGCCGGATCTTGCCGCCAACCGATATGACGTACTGGTTTTTTAGGTTTTCCGCGATATGAAAATGCTCCGGCGAAAGCAAGCTTTCATCAAAGACGACCTGCAAGGTTCCCTCACGGTCTTTTAGATCGATGAAAACCACGCCGCCCATATCGCGCTTAGTCTGCACCCAGCCCATAGCTGTTACCTCCGCGCCGACGTCTGCTTCACAAAATGCGCCGCAGTACTTTGTTCGTTTCATTTCAAATTGCTCCCTTCGA
>OIWM01001384.1_pt1 | contig 24100 bp, 19 predicted proteins | sample 1587451 | NCBI WGS metagenome assembly OIWM01 (sample SAMEA3888907, study PRJEB22519) | human gut metagenome | biome: human gut; feature: human-associated habitat; material: faeces | place: Denmark | collected 2011
TGGAAGCGCGCATGGGCTGCGGCTTCGGCGCGTGCATGGGCTGCACGATCGACACGGTGAACGGCCCCAAGCGCGTCTGCCGCGAAGGCCCCGTATTCAGGAGGGATGAGATCAAATGGTAAAAACAAACGTCACGCTCTGCTCTCTTCCGCTCGATAACCCCGTTATTCCCGCGAGCGGTACCTTCGGCTACGGCCACGAGTTCGCAGAACTCTACGATATCAATTGCCTCGGCACGTTCTCCTTTAAGGGAACGACGCGCGATGCGCGCCTTGGCAATCCCCAGCCGCGCATCGCTGAGATGCAAAGCGGTGTGCTTAACGCCGTGGGTCTTCAGAACCCCGGCGTGGACGCGGTTATCACCGAGGAGCTTCCCAAGCTCGCGCGCGTTTTCCGCAAGCCCGTCATGGCAAATGTCAGCGGCTTTTCGCTCGATGAATACGTTGAGGTCTGCCAGAAGCTCGACACCTGTCCGCAGGTTGGCTGGCTCGAGGTGAACATCTCCTGCCCCAACGTCCACGGCGGCGGCATGAGCTTCGGCACTGACCCGAAGGCTGCCGCAGCGGTCACGCGCGCGGTGAAGGACGCGGTCAAAAAGCCCATTATCGTCAAGCTCTCGCCCAACGTCACAAGCATTGCGGACATTGCCAGGGCCTGCGAGGACGCAGGCGCGGACGGCATCAGCCTCATCAACACCGTGATGGGCATGCGGCTCGATCTCAAAACGAGAAAGCCGCTTCTTGCCAACAGCACGGGCGGCATGTCCGGCCCCGCACTCTTCCCGCTTGCGGTGCGCATGGTCTGGCAGGTGTACGAAGCGGTGCGCATTCCCATCGTCGGTCTCGGCGGCGTGATGAGCGCCGAGGACGTCATCGAACTGATGCTCGCCGGCGCAACGGCTGTTGAGGTCGGCGCTGCCAACCTTGTCGACCCCTTCGCCTGCCGCCGCATCGTCGAGGATCTGCCCCGCGTCATGCAGAAATACAACATCAACGATTTGAACGACATCATAGGAGGTGCCCACCATGGGTAAGGACGTTATCATCGCGCTGGATTTTGACAGCAAGGAAAAAACCCTCGCATTTCTCGACCGCTTCACCGGCAAAAAGCCCTTTGTGAAGATCGGCATGGAGCTCTTCTACGCCGAAGGCCCGTCCATCGTGCGCGAAATCAAGGCGCGCGGCCACAAGATCTTCCTCGATCTCAAGCTGCACGACATCCCCAACACCGTGAAAAAAGCGATGGCCGTGCTCTCCTCCCTCGATGTGGATATGGTCAACCTCCATGCCGCAGGTACGCGCGCCATGATGAGCGCCGCGCTTGAGGGTCTCACCCGCGCGGACGGCACGCGTCCGATGCTCATCGCCGTCACGCAGCTCACCTCCACCAGCCAGCAGAGCATGGAGGAAGAGATCGGCATCCACCGCCCCCTTGAGGAAGTGGTCATCGACTACGCCCAAAATGCAAGACTCGCCGGGCTCGACGGCGTGGTCTGCTCCCCGCTCGAAGCCGGCCGCATCCATGAAGCCTGCGCGAAGGAATTTGTCACCGTCACCCCCGGCATCCGCTTTGCCGACGCGAAGGCGGACGACCAGGTGCGCATCACTACGCCCGCAAAGGCACGCGAGATCGGCTCGGACTACATCGTCGTTGGCCGCCCCATCACGCAGGCGGAGGATCCCGTCGCCGCCTATCGCCGCTGCGTCAGCGAGTTTGTGGGCTAAGCAATGCGCCGCAACATCATCTTATTTGATTTGGACGGCACGCTGACCGACTCCGGCCCCGGCATCATGAAGGCCGGACAGTATGCCCTGCGCGCGTTCGGCATCGAGCGCGACTGGCGCGAGCTGTCGTTCTTCGTCGGCCCGCCGCTCAGCGAGACCTTCGCGCACTTCGTGAGCGCAGAGAATGTCGACGCCGCGGTCGCGAAATTCCGCGAATACTATCAGCAGGACGGCTGGCTCGACAACGCCCCCTACCCCGGCATCCCCGCGCTGCTTGCGCATCTCAAGAGCGAGGGCAAGCGTCTTTTCGTCGCCACGTCGAAGCTCGACACCATGGCCGAGCGCATTCTGGAGCACTTCGGTCTTGCGCCCTACTTCGACGCCATCTGCGGCGCACCCGAGGGCGACAGGGAAGCGGGCAAAAAGGTAAATGTCGTCAAAGCCGCGCTTAAAGCGGCTGGCTGCGACGATCTTTCCCGTGCTGTGATGGTCGGCGACCGCGAGCATGACGTCATCGGCGCGCATCTTGCGGGACTCGACGTGATCGGCGTGCTCTACGGCTACGGCAGCCGCGAAGAGCTCACCGCCGCCGGCGCCGACCAGATCGCCGAAACCCCGGAGGCATTGGAAACGCTAATTTTGTCAACAGACTGACATTTTGAAAGGAGAAGAGATAGAAATGGAGCATTTGGAACGCAGCATTGCGGAGGGACTGCTCTCCATCCGCGCAGTATTCTTTCGCCCGAACGAGCCCTTCACCTGGGCCAGCGGCATCAAGAGTCCCGTCTACTGCGACAACCGCCTGATTCTGACCGCACCCGAGGTGCGCACGCAGGTGGAAAGTGCGCTGTGCGAGATCATTCGCGCCGACTATCCCGATGTGGAGGTACTGATGGGCACGAGCACGGCGGGCATCGCCCACGCTGCCATCGTCGGCCACATGATGGGGCTGCCCATGGGCTATGTGCGCTCGTCCGGCAAGGATCACGGCCGCCAGAATCAGATCGAGGGTCGCCTCGAGCCGGGTCAGAAGGTCGTCGTCATTGAGGATCTGATCTCTACCGGCGGCAGCGTCCTGGACGTTGTGAGCGTCCTGCGCGAAGCGGGCGCGGAGGTGCTCGGCGTTGCGAGCATCTTCACCTACGGCATGCAGAAGGGGCTTGACCGCCTTGCCGCCGCCAACGTGAAGAACCACAGCCTGACCAACTTTGACGTCATCGCCGACGTAGCGGCGAAACAAAATTATATCCACCCCAACGATGTTGCGCGTCTCATTCAGTTCCGCAACAACCCATCGGACGAATCTTGGATCGGAGGAAAGAACTAACATGGAGCATTTGATCGACATTTTACAGCTGAGCACCCAGGAAATCGACGAAATGGTCGCCACGGCCAATGACATCATCGACCACCCAGAGGCCTACGCACACAAGTGCGACGGCAAGATCCTCGCAACGCTCTTCTTTGAGCCCTCTACCCGCACGCGCCTGAGCTTTGAGTCCGCGATGCTCGGTCTCGGCGGCAAGGTGCTGGGCTTCTCGTCCGCAAGCAGCTCTTCCGCCGCCAAGGGCGAGAGCGTTTCCGACACGGTGCGCACCGTGAGCTGCTATTCCGACATCATTGCCATGCGCCACCCGAAGGAAGGCGCGCCTCTGGTCGCTTCCATGCACTCTGAGGTTCCCGTCATCAACGCGGGCGACGGCGGCCACAACCACCCCACGCAGACGCTGACCGACCTGCTCACCATCAACCGTGAAAAGGGCCGCTTCAACGACCTGACCGTCGGCTTCTGCGGCGACCTCAAGTTCGGCCGTACAGTTCACTCCCTCATCAGCGCCCTGAGCCGCTACACCGGCATCAAGATCGTGCTCATCTCCCCCGAAGAGCTCAAGCTCCCCAGCTACGTGAAGGCCGAGGCGCTCAAGAAGAACAACATCCCCTACGAGCAGACGACCGATCTCGAGTCCGTCATGCCCCAGCTTGACATTCTCTACATGACCCGCGTGCAGCGCGAGCGCTTCTTCAACGAAGAGGATTACCTGCGCCTGAAGGACAGCTACATCCTCACGCCCGAAAAGCTCGTGAATGCAAAGAAGGATCTCTGCATCCTGCACCCGCTGCCGCGCGTAAACGAAATTTCCGTTGCCGTGGACGATGACCCGCGCGCCTGCTACTTCAAGCAGGTCAGAAACGGCCGCTTCATCCGCATGGCACTGATCCTCAAGCTGCTTGGTATCGAATAAGGGAGGGACTTATAAATGATCATCGACGCTATTTCCAACGGTATCGTTATCGACCACATCTCCGCCGGCAAGGCGATGGAGCTCTACAACATCCTCGGTCTTGACAAGCTTGACTGCTCGGTCGCGCTGCTCAAGAACGTTTCGAGCGGCAAGCTCGGCCGCAAGGACATCATCAAGATCGACCGGGTACTCGATCTTGACTGGGACGTCATCGGCTATGTCGACCCCGACATCACCGTCAACATCATTAAGGACGGCAAACTCGCCGAAAAGCGCCAGCTCAAGCTGCCCGAGCGCATCACAAACGTCATTCGCTGCAAGAATCCGCGCTGCATCACCTCCGTTGAGCAGGAGCTGCCGCAGATCTTCACGCTGACCGATGAGGAAACGCGCACCTACCGCTGCCTGTACTGCGAGACCAAGGCCGAAAACTAAAAGAAGCCGAAAAAGAGGGAACATTACGCAGGAGATTTATGCCAGGCTTATCATGTACAACTTCTCTGAATTGATTACCTCACACGTAGTCATTCAGAAATTCAAAACAAAACACCCTTGCAAGGCGAATTTCTCTGTTGCTGTACAGGTTTGCAGACAATTTCTTCTTGGTAATGTTTCTCCACCAGACGTTGAAGCTATGAGAACCTTGGGACAAGCCTTTACGGCAATCCAATCAAAACAAAACGAGATTACAAATGTACGTATTTCAAGCGTTTATACGCTCTAAAAATGGCTGTATCGCCCTCATAACCCGGAGGCCGTAGGTTCGAGTCCTGCCTCCGCAACCAGAAAAGTCCTGAAACCGGTCGGTTTCAGGACTTTTTTCTAGCCTGCTGGCGGTAATCGGAAGGCGCAAAATAACGCTTTCTAACACTTTTCTAACACATTTTGTCAGAGAGCCATCTGCGACTTTTTATAAGCTATAGATTTCCGTCACTTGGATGTTTGACAAGTGACGGAAACGTGACGATAATGTTGTATATTAAACCAGACTACTTTTTTGAGGGGGGATAGTGTGATGGAAGACACAATTATCAAAGCGCTTCTGCTCGGTTACGCGCATATTGAGTGCAATGGCACGCCCATAAGAATTTGCTTAAAAAAGGCGCAGGGACTTCTTTTTTATCTGCTGGTGCATAAAAAGGCAACAAGAGATGAGCTGACAGGCCTCCTCTGGGGAGGGGAAGACAATGAGCTTGCCCGCCGACACTTGCGCGATAATCTCTATCATCTAAAAAAGGTTGTACCGATTGAGCTTGTGGTTCCCGCAGGGCGTAGCGCAATTCAACTTAATCCAGAACTTGGATTTTACATTGATGTCGATGAATTTCTCAAAGCTGTGGATGTCGAGGCTTATCAGGGAGAGTTTCTGAAAGGGTTTAGCGTTCCGAACTGCTATGAATATGAGGAATGGTTGGAGCGGACGCGTACTTCCTTGCGAGAGGCCTATTTGCAGCAGCTTGACAAGCGGGCCGAATTCTGCCTTTCTGAAGGAAAAGACGGCGAGGCCGAGGCCCTCTGGCGAAAATATTTGCAGGAAGAACCTCTGTGCGAAACGGTTTCCATTTCTCTGATGCGGTTCTATCGCGCACAGAAGGATTACAACCGGGCGGCGTTGATCTACCGCGGCCTGCACAAGGCTATGGCTGATACGCTTGGTATTGCGCCACTCAAGGATACTTCAGAATTGTACTATTCCATTATGAAAGAGTGGAATGAGCAATCGGAAAACGGCGAAATTAACGATGACTTTCTTGTTGGACGGCAGAATCAGCTACAGTATTTACTCCATTTGTTTTCGCGTATGCATACATCAAAGCATGCACGGTCTTTCGTAATTCTTGGAGAAGCGGGAGTCGGCAAAACCCATCTTTTGTCATACTTTCTTTCGCATGGTGATGTATCAAGCTATGAGATTATTACTACATCCTGCTTCAAATCCAAGCAGGATGAATACCTTTATCCGTGGCAGACTATTATGCTCTCCCTCTCTAATTTTATAGAGAAAGAGAGCATCCCCATTCCTAATGCATATATGCAGGCCGTCAGTGCGCTGTTCCCTATGCTCGGGGAATTTGGCAGTGCGGATGTGAGAAAGAAAGCACATCTACTTGTCGATAGTGTAATGGGGTTTGACAGCGTGCTTACCGTACTGACACTCGCTTCGAAAAAGAAACCGCTTCTGCTTGTGGTGGAAGATATCCAGTGGATAGACAGCATGAGCCTTGCACTGCTTGATCAAGCGCTGCACAAGATTGGACCTGAGAAGTTTGTCTTTGCAGCTACCTGCCGTCAGCCTTGTGGAAAAGAAGTGGAAAGATTTTTACGTAACGTCGAAGAGGATGAGCTTTGCTCCCTCCTTTCCCTTGCAGCGTTTACCTATGAAGAAACGATGCAGTTTATTGAGTTGTGTGGTGCCCGCGGTATCGTTTTGCAGGACAAGGACCGCATCTATCACGATACGCAAGGGAATGCGTTTCTGCTCACACAACTCATCGGTAGCATCATGGAAAATGGTCAACCTAAAGTTTTGCCACACAGTATGGATGAGATTCTATCCTATAGGCTATCTGGCCTTAGTTTTGAGGGACGCCAAGTACTCAATCTTGTTGCTATGTTCCCTGACTATGCTCCATACAGGGTTCTTGAAGTTGTTAGCAGTAAGCCAACGCTCGATCTGCTCTATGTCTGCCAGGAACTGTGCCGTCGTGCTATTCTTAATGAAGTCTATGATGGAGGAAGTCTCTCCCTGGTCTTTACACAGGCGGAATTTCGGGATCTTACTTATTCACATATTCCAGCGCTTTCGCGCCGAATCCTGCACTTGAACATAGCGCAGGCACTCTCTGCGCTTGACTCGGCTGCAATGCCAAATTTGGACACACTTACAGCGTATCATTATGAGCAGGGCGGAGATGCGTTTCATGCATTTCAATATAAAGTCCGCCGCTTTCGTACATATGTATTTTTTAACTATGCACTTCTTAATGGTATGCCAAGCAGCAGTGAAAGCTTGTTGGATTCCACACCAGAAGCATTGGAGTCCTTTCAAAAGATGAAAAAAGAGCTATGCCATTTGCAGCGGCTTCATCCAGAGGATAGCGCTCTCAAAGCTGCAGAAACGGATCTTTATTATTCTATTGGGTGCTTCTGCATTTATCGTGGGCTTTATGAACAGGGAGTTAGCGCAATCCGGAAATTGCTTCAGAATCCTGCGTTATCTGAGGAGGCACGGGATCTCGCCCATGAACAGATGATATTCTATGGTATTCAAACCTATCAGACAAATGTGATGCGCGAGAATATTGACGCAGCGTTGTCCCTAACGAAGGGGAAAAATGCTGCGCGCTATGCAATTAACCGCCGTTATAATGGCTATCTTCTTGTGATGGAGGGTCGCTATGAAGATGCGCGTGAAGAATTGCTGCGGACTTTGGTACTGCTGCACGATAGTGCAGAAGATGAGGTGGAGCGTCGGCTGCAAAGCGCTTATGCGCATGATTATATCGGTGAAGCGTATCGAAAGCAGGGCATGTATGCGCGCGCGATTGAAGAATATCAAATTGCCATCGATATGATTGGAGAATACCCAACCTCAACCAGTACGCCGATATTCTACGTGGACTGGGCAATGGCTTCGCTGGCGATTGGAGACTATGCCGCAGCACATAATGCGTTGAGCAACTCAAACCGTGCAGCAGATAATGTCAAGGAACCAACAGGTTATTTCCGCACGCTTTATTGTGCCTGTAATGCGCTGATGTGTTTTGCTGACGGTGATTATCGGCACTGCGCAAGTGAAATTTTACAGTGCGAACAGCTAACAAAAGCTCTGATCGTCCCCTATGATACGGGTATTCTTTATCTGACAAAGGCCCTGCTTTGCTGCTACAGTGCGCAACTCGACATCGCAGAAACCCCACTTGCCGATGTGTTGACAGAGGATATCGCCTACTATTGTGCGCACTGCAGAAAATGCATGGCAGGAGGAAAAGCAGGTGCCTTTGAGCAGGAACTGCTCAAGAGACTTGAGTGCGGCTGTTCTGATCCCTTGCCAGGGTTTCTTCAAGTGACGAAAAACTGACGCTGCATAGATATACTTTACAACAGAAAGATGAAAAAGCTGCTTTTCTTTCTGCTGTGTCGGGCCGTTTACAGCGGGAGCGCTGTGGCTTCCATCTGACAAAATCTTTGTGGAGGGATATATTTATGACTTCGATTTATGTTGCACTTATAATCTATCTGGTCATCTTGTTTGCAGTTGGTATTTATTACAGTAAAAAGAATGCAACTATCAGCGACTTTCTCCTTGCGGGAAAAAGCCTTGGCGTTATCGCGGCAACGCTAACAATTTCTGCATCTCTGTTTGGCGGCGGACTGTTGACCGGTACCGCACAGAAGGCGTATAACTCTGGCCCTATGATGTATGTTTACGGTATATTCGGTTCTGGGTTTGGATTGCTGCTTGCTTCATTTCTCGTCAAAAAAATGAAGGACTTTTCAAATTTTGGCACTATTACCGAATACTTAGAGACTCGCTATAATAGTAAATTTCTCCGCAGTGCTAGCGCTTTCCTCTCCATGGTGGCCTTGATAGCGCTTGTTGGCAGTCAGGTTGGCGCAGCCGTTGGCATTATGAATGCGCTCGGTATGAAAAATACAACGATTGCGGCGCTCTTTGCTTGCATCGTTATTATTGCGCTTACGTCTATGGGCGGGCTAATGGCAGTTACAGTGACAGACGGTTTTCAGATTATACTAGTTATGGTTGGCGTTGTTTGGATTACTGTAGCGGCGCTGGGCGATATTGGCGGACTTTCGGGCCTGAATGCATCGTTAACGGCTATTCAGAGCGAACTTCCCGAAGGGTATAACGTGTTTATGGACTCTGAAAAGTTTAAGTCCCTTCTATGGATGATTCTTCCTGGGCTTATGTACATCATGATCGGTCAGGACATTTATCAGCGGCTGTTCGCTTGCAAAGATCATAAAACAGCGATCAAGGCTAGCGTTTGCTCCGCGGTGCTGGTTTGCATCGTATCCGTGATGCCTGTTACTCTAGGCCTAATTGCTCGCGTGAAACATCCCGAGTTGGCAACAGCCGGTACCTCCGCAGCGGCTTTTGCAACAATCGCCATGAGCACCCTCCCTGGTTGGGCTGTTGGCATTATTATTGCTGCGGCGCTTTCTGCTATTTTTTCTACAGCGGACTCTTGCCTGTCGGCAGCCGCATCGCACTTTATGACTGATTTATATCTGCCCTACATCGGTAAAAATGTGGACACTAAGGACAGACGTCTTGTAACAATTTCTCGCGCTTTTACCGTGATTGCTGGCCTTGCTGCGGTGGGGGTTTCTATGCTGCTTCCTACCATTCTCGACGGTTGCTTCTATGCTTACTATATTTATACGTCTGGTGTTTTTTGCCCAATCGTCTTTGGTGTATTCTGGAAGAAGGCTACTAAACAGGGCGCGATTGCTGGCCTCTTGGCAGGCGGCCTCTTTATGATGTATGCACTGCTGACAGGATTTAGTGTTGCAGGTATCGGCGGCGAGTTGCTCAGCGGTATCGTCAGCGCGATTGTGCTCGTCGTGGTTTCTCTCGCAACTCAGCCCAAGAAGACTGCGGCCTAATCCGCATTTTCACAAACGGCTCATATTTTCCAAAGGAGTAATTTACTTATGCTGATCTATCAGGATGCGAAAAACATCCATACTGTTACTCTGGATGACTGCCGCAACAGCATCGAAGAGTTTGTCGCCGTTGCACGATATCATGCAAAGGTGAAGTTTACCGAAGGCTTCCGCAAGCGCGTGAGCGCCAGCCGCAAGTCGCTAGAGGCAACTATTGCAAGCGGCGCTGGCGTTTACGGCGTTAACACGGGATTTGGCGACAATGTGCGCTATCGCATCAGCGAAGATGAGATGGTGCAGCTGCAGGAAAACATCCTGCGCAGCCACGGTTGCTCGGTTGGACGAATCTTGACGGAAGAGGAAGCCCGTGCGTTGATGCTTATGCAACTGATGAGCATTGGCAAGGGGTATTCCGCGGTGCGCCTAGAGATGCTTGAGCAAATTCGGGTGTTTCTCAATGAGGGCCTCTATCCCTATGCACCCTGCGAGGGAACCATTGGAGGCCTTTCGTTCCAGCCCTACATCGCCGTGACCTACATCGGCGAGGGACGACTTATTGAGAACGGAGTGCCTTGCCCTGCGGCCGAGGTGCTTAAGTTGCACGGTATCAAGCCACTGAGCATCAAAGCTCGCGAAGGCCTCGCCCTGCTGTCTAACGCGAGCCACTCCATCGGTGTTGGTCTGCTCGCCGTTTATGATTTCATCATGACGATGCGCCACGCAGACCTCTGCGCAGCCTTAGTATGTGAAGCGCTACGTAGTACGGACAAGGCCTATGACCCGCGCCTCATTCAGCTGAAGAACCACAAGGATACGTCCGAAACGGCGGAATTTCTTTGTAAAGTTCTTAACGGCAGTGAAATCATGAATGAATCCCGCACACTGCGCGTGCAGGACAGCATGAACACCCGCATTATCCCGCATGTTCATGGAGCCGCCAAACGTATGGTCACGCAGACCTACGATGCGCTGATGGAAGAACTGAACGCCGTCTTTGACAACCCCGTCTTTCTTGCTGACGGCACAGCGCTCATGGGTTCGAACTGGGATGCAACAACAATCGAACTTTACTGTGATTCCCTTGCTATTGCCGTCATGGATGTTGCCAAACTTACTGAGGTCCATGTGGAACGTTTGGTCGACCCGCACTTAAGCGGTCTTCCTGCATTCCTTGTGAAGAATCCTGGCCTGAACAACGGCTATATGATTCTGCAATATGTTACTGCTGGACTTCTTGCCGATATTGCCTTGCTGGCTTCTCCTGCTGCCTGCTTTAATGCGGCAGTCAGCGCTGGTCAGGAAAGTCCCATTTATCGTGATGATACTGCGGCTCGCCAGCTCTATGCGGCAGTGCAGAAGCTGCGCCGCATGGTTTCCATGACCATGATGACAGCCTTACAGGCGATTGACTTGAGTGATCATAAAGCTATGTCTCCTGTGACACAAAAGCTCCATGATGATGTGCGAAAAACAGTTACTTTTATGGAAAATGATGACATGATGTACGAACGCATCGAAGCCATGGAAGCACTTGTTGAGAGCAACGAACTACTCAAAGACTGCAATGTTCCGTTTACAATCTAGAGATTGCGCAATATTAACCATATGACTAAAAAAGAAAAATGATGAACAGTCGGCCTGAGATATTACTATGAAGATGGTAGACGCGATTGCCGTATAGAGTTGCTATCGACACGCCTAATAAAGTCAAGGCTGTTCCAGACTGTAGAGTTTTAGAAGATGCAGAGCAAATTTGAGCATTCGGTATGCGGCAAAAGTTTTCCCTTACATTTTCCCTTTAGACTCTATCAGGCGGTAACATCAAGAGGCATGAATTGATACTTGATCCCTTGAAGAGCGCATGTCTCAGCACAAAAAAATAAGGGGCATCACACCCCGGTTTACCCATCGACGAGTTCGAATCTCGCCACTCGGACCAAGAAAAATCCTTGAAGCCGTAAGGCTTTGAGGATTTTTTATTTTGCATTGACAGCGGAAAATGTGTGCTGCATCTAACACTTTTCTAACACTGTTAGATGTTGATTGACCGTCAATAGCTCTTCACGAATGGATTCGTTCAACACTTGGTTGATGATATTTTTTAGCTCGCGTATACATAACCAGAGGAATGAACTCTGTTGATGTAGTAAAGCTTGCTGGTCTAAAGATGTAGCTATTCAGATAATTGATTTTGGTTCTCTTACTCAAGCATAAAAGCGCTGGTATCCTCTAAGTTTTTCCCTTTAGACGAAAGAATAAAGCAAGTATGAGCAGGGATGGGTTAAAACAGGTGCTGCGCAGGAGGGAGGACGAACTGAAATCGTCCTCCCTCAGTTCGTAGATCAAAAGGTTTTGCAACTTAGCTGCACTTGGCTAAAAGTGGTGCGCGGGAAAGAAAAACGAAATGCGGATCACATGATTTTCAATGGCCAAAAACGGCAAAAAGATTCGATCACTTTTGGAGAGTCTCATTAAAATGCCCATTGAATAACTGTTTGCACAATGCTATAATCCAATTCTATGCATCAATAAAAACAGTGGGTTAGAGACTTTCTTCACACCCCATAAAAGGAGAGACGATCTATCATGGACATCAAAGGAGATTGGAAAAAGCGGGCCGTCTGCGGATTGATGGTGCTGGCAATGGCACTGAGTTTGTTGCCAACTTCTATTCTGGCGGCCGATACGCGCAGCGTTACGGACAACGCCATCAAAAACGGAAGCTTTGAGGAGCCTGCGTTTCACGACAAGAATTCGCCGCAGTGGCCTGCAAACAATGTTCCTGACTGGGATACAACGGCATCCGACAAACTGATCGAGTTCGGATCGACGAGGAAAACTGGAAAAGTTCCTCATATTTGGGGTAATCCGGATATTCCGGATGGGGACCAGTTTGCGGAGCTGAACGCCGACGAAGAGAGCACGCTTTATCAGTATGCCGAGACGGTCGGCGGCAATGTGTATGAGTGGGGCCTTTCTCATCGCGGCCGCGATGGCGTTGACCAGATGGCGGTCATCATCGGCCCGAAGCAGGCCTTTGACCCGGCCAAGCCGAGCGCAGACGGCAAGGACCAGTTCATGCGCATGACGGACTGGGTGAAGAGCCATGCTGAGAAGCTGGGTGTGAAGATTCCGGTTACCGGCTGTACGCAGAAGATCACGGTCTACTCCAAAAAGTTTGCCAAAAAAGGCGGATTCCAGAATGATATCGGGGATGCGTTCAGCGCTTCGCCGTCTGACGTGTACACGGAGAAATGGAATGTCTGGATCATCGGCACGAGTAACACGGCCTGGGGCAATTACGGCACGAAGAGCTCGGCCTATGCGGCGGGAAATCTTGCATACAGCTGCCGCTACGCCGTGCCGGACGGGCAGGCGAAGACTGTCTTTGCCTTCTGCTCCTATTCGGCGACAGGCGGTAGTACATGCGGCAATCTGATCGACAATATTCATTTCAGACTTTATCAGACCATCACGGCGGCGGCCACGGCGGGGGGATCGGGCTATATCGGCGTTTCGACCGGCGACGAAGACGAAAGCGTGCTTTACAAGATCGACGACAAGATGCGAGAGCTGGTAGTGGCTGACGGCAGCACCATCACGGTGCAGGCGGTCGAACCGGACAACGATGTTCAGTTTGTCGGCGCGTATGTCACGCGCCAGACGCAGAATGGACTGAAGAAGGAGTTTATTCCCGCAACGAGTCCGAGTTGGGATAAAGTTGACAGAACCTATACTTATGAGCACCCTGTGGAGGAACCGGCGGATATCGTGCTGGTCTTTGTCAAAAAGCCTATGGTCATATATGAGGCCAACGGCGGAGACCAGTATACCCACGGCGACAATGGGACGAATGCGGTCTCCTTTGCGCAGCAGGTAAGCGATGATGGCAGCAAAACAGAACGCCTTCCCTATGAGTCACAGGAGGCCACCACAAAAACAAAGGACGGCTGGCGCTTCGACGGTTGGCTGCTTGCGCGAAAGGAAAAAGTGCTGCCCGCGGTCCACACCGTGAGCTATGACACGGCAAGCGAAACCTTTACCTTTACGGCGGATGATGGCACAAAGGAAACACTCGAATCCGGCGGCGCAACGCTCATCGCCCAGTGGAAGTGGCGCCAGCGCTTTGTCACCGCCTCGCGCGTGAAGGACGCGGACGGCAAGGTGAGCGCTGATTTTCGGGAGAATAAGGACTGCGGCACGATCAAGATCGTCGACCACGTGGGCGAGTCCGTAGCGAACAACCCGGCGGCAAAGGACTATTTTGCTTCGGCCAGTGAACGCGTCACCGTGACTGCGACGGCTAAGGCAGGCTACGTATTCATCGGCTGGTATCAGCAGGTCGACGGCAACAAATATGATCTCGTCAGCAGCAAGCCGACGCACAGCTATACCGTGAGCCGCGAAGGCGTACAGACGATCTACGCCCGCTTTGCCCCCACGCATACGGTGACGTATCAGTGGGCAAGTGTGGATGCCGGTAAATGCCCGTCGAATACGCCGGATCCTCCGAGTCCCGGTACGGTCATCGACGGCGGCACATATTATATTTCCAAAGACTTTATAAAAGACAAGACGACCATCGACGGCACGGTCACGAAAGATGGTAGAACGGTTCCCGGCAAGTGGGTCTTCACCGGCTGGCATGACGGCAAAGAAGACGGGAGCAGCGGGAACGACGTTGATATTGTGATCCGCGAGACAGAGCTTATCAAGGTGACGGGGGACCGCACGCTGACGGGCTTCTGGACATTTATTCCGGAGAAGGAGCACACGCTGACCTACCAGTTTGCGGAGGACGACATCTGGACACCGAGCATTCTTTCCGCACTGGCTGCTGAGAAGCAGTATTTCCGCACGGAGCCGGTCACTGCGGCGGGTGAGCCGAGTTATAAGCAGGGCGGGCTTTACGTGAGTCCGGACCTGATGCTCAAGGGCGCGTGGACATTTGGCGGCTGGAAGCGCAGCGATACGAAGACGACTGTCAAAGCGAACGACAAGTTTGAGATGCCGGGAAATGATGTGACGCTGACCGGCCAGTGGAGCTTTACACCCGATACGTATACGGTGTCGTATGATATTGGAAATGGCACAGGTACGCCGCCTAAATCGCACGACAGTTACGATTATTCTGCGCTTCCGGATGAGGCTGGTTGTGTGGAAGCGAGCGGTATTCCGTTCGGCGCGTCGATCACGCTGTGCAAGTTCACCGGTACGGCGCCGCAGACTGCGGATGGCAAAGATACTTATTTTGCCGGTTGGAGCATTGTTAACCCAGCGACTGCGGAAGATGTGAATGCCATTCAGACGTATGGCCCCGGCGCGGTGGTCGACGATGAGACGCTGAGAGCGAGCGAAGCGACGAATCATCACGTGACGCTTTACGCCGTCTACAAGCCAGTGGGCACGGCGACTGTGGAGTTTGACGCCACACCGGCTGAGGGCGGCACCGTGAGTCTCTTCAGCGGCAGCTTCACAGTAACGGGCAGTAACGTTACAGGCGTCGATGTTGTATCCACTGCTGAACCAAAGGCGGGTTGGCATTTTGTCGGCTGGTACGAGGAAACGGGAAGCGACAAGACAAAAGTAACCGAAGGCCTTAGCAATGATGACCTGACCCTGACGGTCACTGCCAAGACGATGGCGGAAAAGCTGGGGCTGCTTTCAAACGAAACTCCAGCGCACGTGGTGCACTATGTCGCCGTGTTTGAACCGAATACGTTTACCGTATGTTTCAATGCGAACGGCGGCGAGAGAAGTATGGGCAATCAGACCTTCGGAGGTGCCGACAGTCCGCGAAATCTGACGAAAAATGCCTTTATCAAGGCAGGCTATGAGTTCGTCGGCTGGGCGGAATATTCCGATGAGGAAAAGCCTTCCGACGGAACGGGAACGATCTATCGTGACGGTGCGCTCTTTGAGAATGTGACGACCTATCGGGGAGAACAGATCAATAACGGAGATACGATCACCCTCTACGCCCAGTGGGAAAGACTGGCCGATGTGACCATCTTCTACACGCCGGAACCGACTTCGCTCGGCACGGTCGAGCTCAATCCGACGGAAAGTAATGAGCTCGACCCGCAGGACGGCATGGTCTCCGAGTCGCTCAATCCCAAGACCGGCACGGCGCGCGGCGCGACGGCTGTGCCGGGAAAAGGCAGCGTGTTTGTCGGCTGGTACGATGCGCAGGATACCGAGCGGGAGAATTCCCTGACGGATGGCAAGACCTATACGCCGGAAAAGGACTTGTCCGGACGCTACCGGGACGGCAGCTATGTGGCGCTGTTCCGTCTGAAGCAGTATGTGCTGCGCTATGACGCCAACGGTGGCACGGGTACGATGGAGGACCAGACCTTCCCGCACGGGCAGGCGCATCCGCTGGAGAAGTGTGCCTTCAGCCGCGAGGGCTATAGCTTCGTGGGCTGGGCAACGGAGCAGGAAGGCAAGGTCAAGTACGAGGATCAGAAGAGTATCAAGCTGGACGAGGAATTTCCGAATCTTACAAATGATAACGATGAGGTGTACCTCTACGCCGTCTGGGAGGAGCAGAGCGTGACGCTCAGCTATGAGCCGAACGACGCGGAGCTCGGCTCGGTGAGCAAGGCGTCGGAGACTGTTGATGCCGTGACGGGTACGGCCAAGGGTTCGACCGCGCAGCCGAAGAGCGGCGCGCGGTTCGACGGCTGGTACAGCGCCGACGGCGCGCTTTTGTCGAAGGAACTTACCTTCGTCCCGACGAAGAAGGACGGCGCCGTCTGGCAGGGAACGACCTATTACGCGCACTTCAGTGCCAAGAGAAGTCCCTCGACTCCGTCCACACCGGCAAAGCCGGACGAGACAAAGCCGACGCTTGCGCCCATCCCGGAAATGCTCAACGGCGAGGATCATTACGCCTACTTGCTCGGTTACGAGGATGGCACCGTTCGCCCGAACGGAAGCATCAGCCGCGCCGAGGTGGCGACCGTGCTCTTCCGCTTGCTCAAGGACGATGTGCGCATGCAGAATTTGACGAAGGACAACGCTTACAGCGATGTGTCGGATACTGCGTGGTACGCCGCGGCGGTGTCCACACTCTCGAAGATGGGCGTCATCAGCGGCTATCCCGACGGCACGTTCCGCCCGAACGCACCCATCACGCGCGCGGAATTCGCCGCGATGATCGCGCGCTTTGACGAGACTGCCAAGTCGGCCGACACGCCGTTCACCGACATTTCCGGCCACTGGGCCGAGAATGCGATCGGCAAGGCTTACGGCAATGGCTGGGTGGAAGGAAGCAGCAAAACGGTGTTCAGTCCGGAAAGCAACCTCACCCGCGCCGAGACAGCGACGCTTCTGAACCGCGTGCTGCACCGCCTGCCGGAGAAGGAGAGCGACCTGCTCGCAAACCAGATCGTCTGGCCGGACAATCCGGAGACCTTCTGGGGCTATCTTGCGATCCAGGAGGCGACGAACTCGCACGAGTACGAGCGCAAGGCGGACGGCGTTCACGAAACGCAGACCGCCAAGCGTGAGAACCGCGACTGGTCGAAGGAATTTGAACAGTAAGCATATAAACCGCCATCTCAGGGAGCAGTAGCTCATTGAGATGGCGGCCTTCTGTTATTGCGGCATATAGCATTCTTCCGGAACTCTCACGGGTAGCAGCTTTTCAGACCACGCTTCATCTGTTTCGCTCAGACCCGGCGCATTTCGCAGAACCCAAAGCAAGTCCGAGACGTTCAGTGCAGATCCGTTCGAGTATGAGTTCATGTATGCCCCGATGGGCGATGGCGGCGTTTACGAATATGTCGAGCTGTGGTACGGCTTTGCGGTCAAAAAGGAGAGTGACGCGCAGGACTACACCAAGCATGGCTCATGTCTCGCGTGGATGATTTGGAAATGTCTCGCAATATAATTATGCATACAGGGGGTCTTCCTGCAGACGAAATTGACCGGATTGAAAGTATCGTCAGAGATTTGTTGAGACGGATAGGCTAATATATTGGAATACTGATTGTTTCCGTCCGATACTCTTTTTTATCCTTTTGATTTGATGAAATCTTATAATTCTACTTGAGCCAAAAACCGGCAAGTTCCTGTAGAAACTTGCCGGTTTTTAATTTTATTCGGTTGTTTCCTCGCGCAGCAAGTCTTTGAACAAGCTGCTCATATAATCGCTTCGTCCATAGAGAACGCGGTCAATGTAGACATCGCAACCTTGCACACGGTAAAATACCATATAATTGCCGCTGACAAGAAAACGATAGTCTGTTCCTACATCTGCAATGGAGGATAACGGGGTTCCCATTTCTGCGAAATTTTTCAACGGGTCAACCGCGTTCATAATGTGATCTATCACGCGCTCCGCAGCAGAACGATTCTGAAGTTCCGATACGATGTAATCCCAAATATCATCCAAATCGCGACGGGACTCGGGTGAATAATGAATTTTATTCTTCATTCGCTCTTGCGCGGAAATGCGCCATCATATCGTCCGGTGTCAGCCAGCCTTCCGTTTCGCCGGAGTGGCGGCCTTTTGCAAGCTCATTCATCAGGCGGATGGTCGCCTGTGTTCTCTCATAGTCCTGCATATCCACGATAGCATACCGCCCGCGCCCGTTTTTCGTCAAAAAGACAGGAGCGCCCACAGTCACATCATGCAGTACCTCGCTGTAATTTCGCAGGTCAGAAATGGGTTTAATGTTCGGCATTATCTATCAGCTCCTTTCAAACATAGTATATCCCATTTTGCTGTAAAATTCAACAGCAAGTTTGCAGCGTACATTTATAGAAATGCGCACTGCCTATGTATTTAGAATAAATACCTCATGCCGACTGGCAGCAAACCGTTGATATATCTGTGTTTTCTGAAATCCTATAATTACACTCCGACCAGTAAAAATACTTGAAATTGTATGATTTCAAGGCTTTTTTACAACTTCTGAGAGCGAAATGCGTAGTGCGAAAATGCGCGAAAACTCCAAAAGCGCACAAAAAAGCGCACAACTGTGAAAATAGCGAGTGAAAGTCATTGATACGCCAGAAATGAAAGGGTGCGTTTCAATGGCGAACATTCGAGAAAACAAGAAAAACGGCAAGGTTATTTCTTTCCGCTTCACTGTCTGTTTAGAGCGCGATGTGCGCGGCAAGCAAATCAGAAAATACACAACTTGGACAGCGCCTGCCGACTTGACACCCGCAAAGGCAAGAAAAGCGGCGGAACGTGCGGCGGACGCGTGGGAGGAGGAAGTCAGAGCAGAGTACCAAAAGCAAAAGGAACTCGGCAGCGCGTACCGTTTACCGACTGATGAACGGAAAGTTTTTAGCTGTTGTCCGATTGCCCGATGGACTCTTGCTAAAGTGTTGTGTTATAATTAAAATAATTATAATGCAGATTTGTTAGGAGGGAAAAACGTGAAGCAGATCAGAGTAACTTTTAGTCCGGATACGCCGGAATCCTATAAGATAAAAACAGTAAAGAAAATTGTAAATCTCGGCTGGGTCCAAAATAGTAAAAAGGTGCAGATTATTCCTGCAAAAGATGATCCAAATCCAAACAGACGCGACATCACACTTTTCTTTGACTGGCCTGACGACTCTGATGTTGTATATCCTGTGGATATAGACTTTGCAATACTTCCATAATTTGTTTGAAGTGATAATAATTACAAAAAATGACAAAAGTCCTTGAAACTTACGTTTTCAAGGACTTTTCACTATCTAAGAGTAAATGCGTGGATATGGAATTGCACCGCCCGCTGAATGCGTACTCAAAAAATTTTCCTCCGATACTATGCTCTCAGCTTATTGTTTTCGACGGTTTTCTGCGCTACGCTAAGAGGGAATATTTTGGAAGGGAGTTGCTATTATGGCAAAAGTAAAAAAGCGCGCACTGAGCATTGCACTTGTCCTTGCGATGCTGCTGAGCCTTTCGGTGACCGCCTTTGCGGCGCAGAACGACGTCAGTATTGAGCTGGACGGAAAGAAAGTCGCGTTCACCTCAGAATCGGGCAAACCGTTCGTCGATGTGAACGGCAGAACGCAGGTCCCTCTTCGCGTGGTCATGGAACAGTACGGCTGCGATGTGAAGTGGGACAGCATGAGCAGCACGGCCATCATCACGAAGGGCAGCACCACCGTCACCGTACCCATCGGCAAGAGCTACATCACGGTCAACGGGAAGAACGTGCCTATGGACACGGCGGCGCTTGTGCAGGACGGCCACACGTATCTGCCCATCCGCGCGGTGCTGGAGGCGTTCGGTGCGAATGTGAAGTGGGACAACAGTAAGGTCTCCGTCACGTCCGCCTCCGCCGGCGGCTTTGACAACATTTATGTGGATGACGACGGTGATCTGATCTTCGAGCTGGCAAACGGCAGCAAGATCAACGCGGGCAGCGTCAGCAGCGGCAAGGATGGCAAAGACGGCAAGAATGGCGTTTCCGTCACCGACGCTTATGTGGACGCAGGCGGTGACCTAATGATTAAGCTCAGCAGCGGCCGCACCATCAACGCGGGCAATGTCGGCACGGGCGGCAGCCTGAGCAGCCTGACCTTCGCGGACTATGATGTGGGAACAAAGTTTTACCTCATCCAGCCGACCGGCAGCTTCACGGTGCCTGTTGTGTCAAACGGAGCGGAATACGAGGTCACTTTTGACAAGGTGTATTATGAGCTGACCGCTGACTATACCGGTGATGCAAGAGCGTGGGTCTGCACGGAGAACAACACGGTGTATGCTCCGCACAGAGCAACGATGCATATTGAAGGCTCGGCTGATCCTGCACTTGCGGGGTGTAAGATTTCAGTGAGATTCTTAACCCTCGAGGGGGCTGGCTTTTCTTTTGAATATTCGGCCGTGATTGCTGATGATGGCAGTTTCTCTGTCTCCGTCACGCAGGGGGAAAATGGAACGACTCCATGGAATGCACCCAAAAATCTGGTGCTCAACAAGGTGACACTCAGTGGCACTCCGACTGTTGACAGTACGATTCGCAAGCTTCTTGCCAAGGCTGCGGGTGACTGGGAACTGATCAATGGAGATAAGGACTCCACAATGAGCATCTCTGCCAATGGTAAGCTGATTTATAACGGCAACGAGCGTAGGGCAGAATATCTGGCTGGTGGAGACAGATACCTGAACATCTCTGTTGATGGAGAAGTCTATATATATGACAGCCATCGTGATATTATTTATAATGGCTCAGGCAGAAAAGATGATGAGCAATACCGCCGGAGTGGAAGCTATCAAGTGGTGGACCTTACAATGGATAACTTCTTTGACTACTATGAGCTAAAAGATGTGACGGTAGTTGAACATGATGCTTTTGGTGAGTTAGATTACATTTATGTGGGAAAGGAATTTTCGCTTAAAGGTGAGTACGGACTTGATCCCATCATTGATTCAACTGTGAACATCGAATCCTATTCGAAAGGGGCTTACAGATATTACAAGATTGATTCGGAGAAAGAAACCTATACGATTGGGGAAAAGGTTGGGGACGATCGTTCCGGTACAGGCTCTCGGACTTACCAAGGTAGCAGAGTGACTTCCCTTTGTGGAGATGGATATATGCTTACTCCGCCAAAAGGAGACACTTTCTTTTATGAAGAACTGAGACCTACAAAGGTGCAGGGTACTCTGTACCTCATCCACAACACCTCTACCACCACCGACTGACCCAACACAAGCAAAGGAGCGGGGCGCAGCCCCGCTCCTTTTTCATACTTTTTTACCTCTCCAGCGCCTTGATCTCGATCGTGCGGCCGCCGAGGCTTATAGCTACCATTCAACAAAGACCGTTGATACGAAAAATGCGCGAATGATCGGTCAGGGTTCCTGCTCCTGTGCGTTTTCCACCTGATACACAGCTCGCATGATGTCGCTGAGCTGTTTTTTTATGTCCTCTTCAGAGCGTTTTTTGCCGCCGGTGAACCAGACGCGCAGACTTTCGGAAATGCCGCCGGCGAAGAACGTCGCCATGACCTCCGGAGACGCGGGCATGCGGCGGCCGCGCGCCTGATCCTGCTTGAGCTTCTGGCAGATGTCCGGCGTCACCTGCTGGGACATGATGTTCAGGAGCAGCACAAGGCTGTCCGAGCGGATCGCAGAGCGGATCAGCTTTTGGTTTGCCTTGGCAAACTCAAATACATAATCCAGCATCTTGTTGTAGAAGACCACCGGGTCGTCCGCGGGGCTGTCCTGCCGGATGCGCTCATTGTATTCGTTGATGACCTCCTTCACGATGAAGGCCAGCAGCTCGTACTTGTCGGCAAAATGCTTATAAAATGTGGATTTCCGGACCATCGCCCGGTCGCACAGCTCTTTGACCTTGATGTCTTCAAAGGGCATTTCCCCCATCATTTCAATCAGCGTTTTTGTCAGTGTCATGTAGGTCTTTTGGATCCTCAAATCAAGTTTTTGTTCCATGGTTCCTCCTGTAGGGAGACTCTTTTTGTGCTTAAGTCAGATAAGGGACTTTTTGAAAAAACTGCACGATTGACCATTATCTTCCATGCTATTATAATAGCGCCATCGAGGGAAGTCAAGCCCCGAACAAAAAAGTAATACTACAAAATGGAGGTATTTGATATGTATCACAGCAATGGTAATTATGAAGCGTTTGTTCATCCCAGCAAGCCCGAAGGCATTGAAAACGAGTCCGCCTACATCGTGGGCACCGGCCTTGCCGGCCTGTCTGCCGCCATTTTTCTGGTGCGCGATGCACAGGTGCCCGGCGAAAACATTCACATCTTAGAATCGTCTCCCATCGCCGGCGGTGCGCTGGATGGCGCTTATATTGAGGGTTACGGCTACTGCTGCCGCGGCGGCCGCGAGCTGGAAGATCACATGGAGTGCCTGTGGGATATGTTCCGCTCCGTTCCGTCCTTGGAGAACCCCGGCATGAGCGTGCTGGATGAGACCTACTACCTGAATAAGGATGACCCCAACTACTCGCTCGAGCGCGCCATCTATTCCGGCGGCAAGAGCGCCACGACCTTTGACCTCAGCTTCAGCCCCCGCGTCAATCAGCAGATGCAGGTGTTGATGATGACGCCGGAGAGTGAGCTGGACGACAAGCCCATCTCTGATTTCTTCGACGATGAGTTCTTCTCCACCCCGTACGGGCTGTACTGGAGCACGATGTTTGCCTTCCAGAAGTGGCACTCCGCGCTCAAATTCAAGCGCTACTGCCTGCGCTTTATCGTCCTTTGGGCGGCGGCAAGACCAGCACCAGTGGTATCGTCACGGTGCAGGATTCCAGCTGGTGCATCAGCTTCGGTTTTGACCGCCATCCTCGCTGGTGTGGCGCAGGGCTTGCAGCCCCTATGGGGCCAGTGCTACGGCAGGAAGGATACCAGCGGCATGACATAGTATTTTCGCAGCGGATTAGTCATCAATACCGTGCTGTCCGCGCTGATCTACGGCGGGCTTTACTTCTTCGCCGTGCCAGTCATCCGCATTTTCAACCGCGAGCCGGCGCTCGTCGAGGCCGCCTCGGCGGCGCTGCCGCTCTTTGCCCTGTCGTTTATCCCGATGGCGCTGAATCTCATCTATACGGCCTACTTTTTCTCCACCAAGCGCACCGGAACGGCCAACGCCATCGCCGTCAGCCGCGGCATCGCGATCAAGGCGCTGATGATCTTTGCGCTGCCCGTGATTTTTGGCACAGAGGCCATCTGGATCGCGCCGTTCGTCACCGGGGTCGTGACGCTGTGCGTCGCCATCGTTTTGAGCAAGACGAGCAAGCTGCATTAACTTCAAGGAACTTCAACCACCGGCTGCTTTCTGAAATGATCTGCCATAAAGACTTTCAGCGCATGATGCTGGATGCAGAAATTTATGTTGACCGCATTGCGAACATGTGGATCACCAACATGAATGCCGCCATGGAAGCTGTCCGGCAATCTGTGATTACTGCATTGATCAGCTCGCGGTGGAGCGAGAGGTAGCTCATGAGGTCGATAGGGGCCTCGAACACGTGCACCTGATTCGACGTAGGATCGTGCGGGATGGCGAAGCCGATATTCTTATCGCTGCCTGTCACATCTCCGCGAAAACCTTTGCCGTCCCGGTCGTAGGTCCCGCGCAGGCATGCATATTTTGCCTGCCCCGCGCTGTTCCTTCCGACGAACACGCAGTTGTGATGCTCGGCATCCTCGTACAACAGACCGCTGTTCATAAACTGCCGGATCACCTGCGCGGCGATGCCGCGTTTGCGCAGGTAGGCAAAGACTCTGCAGTCATCCGTGTTTCGAGGAGGCAGGGCGAAGGGCTTTGGCGGGTCGATCTGCTTGACGGGAGTCACTGCTTTGGTGGGGGAGTCTCTGGCCCGCCCATTGAAGGTGAGCAGATACTCGACAGCTTCCGGAAATGTCTTGCCGCAGAACTGCTGCACGAGCGTGATGGCATCGCCGCCGGTGTTCTGCGAGTAGCGGAACCAAGTGCGGCGGTCTTTGATCCGCAGGCTGTCCATTTCTGCTGTGGTGTGGTACCGGCCAATGCGTTTGACCTGATAG
>OIWM01001399.1_pt1 | contig 23935 bp, 24 predicted proteins | sample 1587451 | NCBI WGS metagenome assembly OIWM01 (sample SAMEA3888907, study PRJEB22519) | human gut metagenome | biome: human gut; feature: human-associated habitat; material: faeces | place: Denmark | collected 2011
GCGACTTCTTTTTCCTACTTTTTGTAAAGTACAAAAAGTAGGGCAAAAAAACTTTCAACTTTCCTTTCGGAAAGTTCGCCCATGCAGGGCGGCTTGCCCTGCTATGCCTTTGCTATATAAAGGAGTGATACAGATGAATTACTTCGGCTCAACCGATGTCGGCTGCGTCCGCCAAAACAACCAAGACTATTTCCGTATCGATACCTTCGGCACACATACCCTCTTTACCGTCTGCGACGGCATGGGCGGCGCGGCCGGCGGTGCCGCTGCCAGTAAACTCGCTTGCGACGTCTTTGCACACGCCGTTGAAAAAACCTTGTCGGAATCCGAAAAAATCTCCGATCAAACCTTGCTCCATGCGCTTTCTGCCGCTCTTTCCGAGGCAAATCAAGCCGTTTTCTCCCTTGCTAATGCCGAGAAAACGCTTGCCGGCATGGGTACAACGCTTTGCGCCGTGCTCGTGAGCGGTGCAAACCCCAACCGCCTTTGCGCCGTCAGCGTCGGCGATAGCCGGATCTATCTCTTCAAGGACGAAAAAATCACCCAGCTTTCGCATGACCATTCCTATGTCCAAGCACTCGTCGATAACGGCACTATCACGCCGGATGAATCCAAACACCATCCCAATAAAAACATCATTACTCGTGCGGTCGGCACGGCCGACTCGGTCGAAGGCGATTGCTTCTTGCTCGATTTCGACGCCGATGGCTTTCTGCTGTGCAGCGACGGGCTTACCGGTTTTGTGTCCGACGATGAATTAAACGCGCGTTTTCGGCAATATACTAATGCGGAAGAAACGGTGAACGCTTTGATTGACGACGCAAAACGCGCCGGCGGCGGCGATAATATCACAGCCGTTCTGGTGCGCCGCTAAAGCCGGTCAAATGAGTTAGTCTAAGGATAAGGGAAAGGAAAACATCATGGATAATACTTCCTACGATAAGTTAATCAATCGCATTATCGATAAACGCTATAAAATCGAAACAGTCGTTGGCGTCGGCGGCATGGCGTATGTTCTGCGTGCCAAGGATTTGACTACCGGCCGCGATGTCGCCATCAAAATTTTGAGCGACGAATTCAAGGACGACGAACGCGCCGTCAAGCGGTTTATCAACGAATCCAAAACCGTTTCCATGCTCGACCATGAAAACATCGTAAAAATTTTGGATGTCGTTATCACCGATGACCTCAAATATATCGTCATGGAGTTTATCGACGGCATCACCCTAAAGGATTACATCGACCGCATCGGCACGCTCTCTTGGAAGGAAGCCGTCTATTATATCAAGCAAGTCCTTCGCGCCCTCTCGCACGCGCATGAGAAACAGGTCATCCACCGCGATATCAAGCCGCAGAATATTATGCTTTTGTCCGACGGCACCGTCAAGGTGACCGATTTCGGCATCGCCAAGCATCCCAAAGCCGAGGCCATTACCATGACCGATAAGGCCATCGGCACGGTCAATTACATCAGCCCCGAACAGGCCAGCGGCGCGCCGGTTGATTCCAGAACCGATATCTATTCCACCGGCATCATGCTTTACGAAATGGTGACCGGCCGTCTGCCGTTTATCGCCGACAGCCCGGTGGCCGTTGCTATGATGCAGGTGTCCAACGAGCCGGTTCTGCCGCGGGAACTCAATCCGCAGATTCCGGTCGGCCTTGAGCAGATCATTCTCAAAGCCATGCAAAAAAATCCCGACGACCGCTTTGCCAGTGCCGCCGCAATGTTAAAAGCCCTCGATTACTTTACGGAAAATCCCGATGTGGTGTTTGCCGGAGGAAAAAACACGACCGGCGGAAATGTTGCCGTCGGAGATACCGCAAGCTACGAGGATGAGCAGAAGAAAAAGGCGCGCATGAAAAAATACGTGCGCGGAAGCCGCTCTATGTTCCCGATCATCGCCGGTGTGGCGGCCGCTTTTGCCGTCGTCGGCATCGTCTTTGTCATTTTCTGGGTGCTGCCGTTCTTTAAGGGAACGGTTACCGATAGCGAAGGCAAGGGAACCATCGATGCCATCGGCGACGGCTTTTCCACGGCGGTTGACCGCTTTTTGGGCGTAGATGGCGCAAGTGCTCAGGAAAAAAAGGTCACGGTCGAATCGTTTGTCGGCCAAAAATACGACGACGCACTGATTTCCGAAATGAGCACACGCGGCTTTTCCGCCGAAACCGTCAATTATGTCCGTAACCCGAATTACGGCCTCGGTGAGGTGGTGCGTCAAGAGCCGGAGGGCGGCGCAATCCGCTTAAAAGCCGAAAACGGCCTTGTTCCGGTGGTGCTGTATGTCAATATGGGACAAAAGGATATGAATATGCCGGACTGCACGCTGGTAAGCGTCACGGATGCGAAAAAGCTTATCCGCACGGAATATAACAGCGTGTCCTCCGCCGAGCTTTCCGCCGACGCCATCGAGGTCGTCGAGGAATACCACGATACCTACCCGGCCGATTATGTCATCCGCACGGAACCGACTGCCGGGTCGCTTGTATCGGTGGACGACGCCGTCCGCTTTGTGCTGGTGGTCAGCAAGGGTCAGAAAATCACCAATACCACCGTGCCGGAGCTTGAAGGCTTAACGCTTGCCGACGCTAAGAAGCGCATTTTGAACGCAAAGCTTGCGCTCGGCAAAATCTATTATGAAGAAAGCGCCGCCGTCGGGGCAGGACGCGTGATGAAAGCCGGTCATGCCGCCGGTGAAACCGTGGCGCAGGATATCACCTCCATCGACCTTTGGGTCAGCATCGGTTCGGCTGCTGGTTCGGAGCTTGTGCCGGATATACCCACCACACCCAAAACCGAGCCGGATACCACGCATACCGGTACGACCGGCGACAGCGGCCACGGAAATGCCGGAAATACCGGAAGCACCGAAAAGACCGAAAAGACCGAAACCGATACGCCGCAGAAAGATCCCGAGCTTGTCGTGGACAATACCGGAAACGCCGCCGGCACGGGTGAAAACACGGGAACGGAAAATCCCGATGCTTCTTCCGACATTGCCGGACTTCTCGATATGCGCAATTCCGATGAGAACTAACACCGTCCGAACGGAAAGGAAACCACATGACCGCAAGGCTTGAACAACCAGAGACCATCGCCGCCGAAACACATATCTGCGGCAGAATCATCCAAAGCACCGGCGGCCTGTACCGCGTGGAGATCACCGCCTCCGACGAGCCGCAAATGGTCGGCACGACGGTCGATTGTCGTGCCAAAGGCGCTTTCCGGCACGAAAAGCTCACGCCTCTTGCCGGTGATAAGGTGCTTGTGCGCCGCTCGGAAAACGGCGAAGGCTTTATTACCGAAATTCTGCCGCGCAAGAATTCCCTCATTCGCCCGGCGGTTGCCAACGTCGATACGCTCGTGCTTGTCATCGCGTCGGCGCATCCCGATCCGGATGTGTATATTCTCGATAAGCTGACCGCCATCGCCGCCTTCAACGGCATCGATACCGTGCTTGCAGTCAACAAATGCGACCTGCGCAGTGCTGATGAACTGCAAAAAATCTATACCTCTGCCGGGATTCCGACCTTTTGTCTTTCGGCAAACGACCCGGAAAACTCCTGGGCGGTGTTGGACGAGATCCGACGCACCGTTCGCGGCAAAACCGCCTTTTTCTCGGGCGCGTCGGGCGTTGGCAAATCAAGCTTACTCAATGCGCTGTATCCGTCGCTTTTGCAGCTTGAAACCGGCGAGATCAGCCGGAAAATCGCGCGCGGCAAGCATACCACCCGTGTGACGACGCTCTTTCGGGTGGAGGAAAATACCTATATCGGCGACACGCCGGGATTTAGCATGGTGGACGTGGCAGGCTTCAATCTGCTCACGCTTGACGGCCTGTTGGAGTCCTTCCCGGACATTGCCGCCTATGCGCACGATTGCCGCTATACCGATTGCACACACCTGTGTGAGGACGGCTGCAAGGTGGTCGAAGCCGTAAAGGCCGGCAAAATCGCACCATCCCGTCACGAAAGCTTTGTGCGGCTGTATAAGGAATTAAAAGCCATCGATCCATGGAAAAAATAACGGAGGAAGCTATGACACAAAATCAACCGGTTTGTCCCGGCAAAGCGCCGCGCGAATCCCAAACCGAGCAGGTGCAGATTCTTTCGCAAGGGTCGTTAAACGGCTATAAACGCTTATTTGGCGGCAAGCTCATGGAGTGGATCGACGTGGTGGCCGCCGTCACGGCACGCCGCCATTCCGGCAAAAACGTCACCACCGCCGCCGTCGACTCGCTGGAATTCAAATCCGCCGCCTATGCCAATGATACGGTGGTTTTGATCGGAAAAGTGACCTATACCGGGAACACTTCCATGGAAATCTGCGTCAAAACCTATGTGGAATCCATGGACGGCACAAGACGGCTTATCAATAAGGCGTATGTGATCATGGTTGCTCTCGGAGAAGACGAAAAACCGGCACACGTGCCGCCGCTTTTGCCTGAAACCGACGAAGAAAAGGCGGAATTTGATGCCGGAAAAGCGCGCAATGCCTTGCGAAAGGCACGCCGCACACAGGATTCGGCAGAATAACAGTTTTTCGGCACATAATTTTCACATAAGCTTGTTATACTGCAAATGTAAGAATGGAAAAGCTTTCGAAACGCGTTTTTGACGCGGAATCAAGTGGAAAGGATGTTTCATTATGGAAATTACGTTAACAAAAGAAAATTATAAAGAAATCGTGGAAAACGCGAATAAACCCGTTCTCATTGACTTTTGGGCAACCTGGTGCGGCCCGTGCAAAATGATCGCACCCATCGTCGAGCAGGTCGCCGAAGAGCGAACCGATATCACGGTCTGTAAGGTCAACGTGGATGAACAGGAGGAGCTTGCGGTGAAATTCGGCATTCAGTCGATTCCGACGCTCGTGCTTGTCAAAAACGGTGTCGAGACCGGCCGCGCGGTCGGCTATCGCGATTTCAAGGGCGTGACCGATTTTATCGATCTGTAAGAGAGGGAGAAGTATGGTACGCCTGAATCCTGACAAAGAGATCGTGAAAACCGTCAAAGAAGGCCTTGCGGCGCGCGGCGGCTATTGCCCGTGTGTGCGCGAAAAGAGCGAGGATACCAAATGTATGTGCAAGGAATTCCGCGAGCAGATCAAAGACCCGAATTTTGAAGGCTTTTGCCATTGTATGCTGTATTACAAGGATAAAACATAAACGGCTTTTGAAAAAGAAAAACCGGATCATGCTTTATACAGAAACGGCGGCGCAGTTTTTTGTGCCGCCGTGCGTTTGTCTTTGCGCAACGCAAAAATGAAAAATTCGTGAAAAAACGACTTTTTCTCTTGAAAAATAAAACAAGGTATGCTACAATAAAAACAGAAACAAAAATAGGAGGTTTTTCGTATGAGTTCACTTTTAGCAAAACTTGGGCTTTTTGCCGGAGGCGTTCTGTTTGGAACGGCCGGAATCAAGATCCTTTCCAGCAAAGATGCCAAAAAGGTTTACACGGAAGCAACGGCAGCCGCCCTTCGCGCGAAAGACTGCGTGATGACGACTGTAACCACCGTTAAGGAAAACGCTGACGACATTCTTGCCGATGCAAAGGAAATCAATGAAAAGCGTGCCGCTGAGGACGAAAAGATCGTTGAGGATGCCTCGGAAAGCGAAGCAGCTGCCGAAACAGCCGAAGCCGCCGAATAAAATATGTTGTTATAAAGGCTTTGCTACGGCCTGAAATGGGGCTGTCGTAAGACAGTCCCGTTTTTCGTATGTATAAAATTTGACAGAGGTCAAAAACCATGAAATGCAAAATCTTACATGAATCGAACGGCAGACTGCGTGTGCATTTGTTTGCCGGGCATATGTCGCTTGCCCAAGCGGATCTTACGGAATACTATTTGAAGCAGATACCCGGCGTCAAGGACGCGCGCGTTTACGACCGCACCATGGACGCCATTGTTTTGTTTGACGCACCGCGTGCCGACATCCTTGCGGCTCTTGCGCGGTTTTCCTATGAAAGCGCCGAAAAGAGCGTTAAGGTTCCCGAACACACGCCGCGCGCGCTCAACCGCGATTTTGAGGAAACGCTCATCTCCACCGTTTTCCGGCGTTTTGCCGTCAAGCTGTTCTTTCCCATGCCGGTTCGCGCCGTGCTTTCGGCCATCCGTGCCGTCAAATATATCCACAAAGGCTTAAAGGCTCTGTGGCACGGCAAGCTTACGGTATCGGTTCTCGATGCCGCCGCTGTGACGGTTTCTCTTATCCGCGGCGATTTCTCGACGGCAGGCTCGGTGATGTTCATGCTCCGTATCGGCGAGATTTTGGAGGATTGGACGCACAAGAAGTCGGTCGCCGATCTTGCCGGTGCCATGTCCTTGAATGTCGATAAGGTCTGGGTGAAAAACGATGTCAATGAAGAGCTTCTGCCGATCGGCGAGGTGCGCGAGAACGATTTGATCATCGTGCGCACCGGAAGCTTAATTCCGCTTGACGGAAAGATCGCCGAGGGCGAAGCCACCGTCAACCAATCCTCCATGACCGGCGAATCCTTGCCGGTTCGCAAGAGCGTCGGCAGCTATGTGTATGCCGGCACGGTGGTGGAGGAGGGCGAATGCGTCATCCGCGTGGAAAAAACGTCGGGCGGCGGCCGGTATGACCGCATCGTCAAGATGATCGAGGACTCCGAAAAGCTCAAATCCACCGCCGAGGACCGCGCGTCGCGCCTTGCGGATAAGCTTGTGCCGTACACGCTCGGCGGCACGGCGCTCACCTATTTCCTGACGCGCAACTTAACCAAAACGCTTGCCGTTTTGATGGTCGATTTTTCGTGCGCACTCAAGCTTTCTATCCCGATTGCCGTGCTTTCGGGTATGCGCGAATGCCACAAATACCGCGTATCCGTCAAAGGCGGCCGCTTCTTGGAGGCGGTGGCCAAAGCGGATACAGTCGTGTTCGACAAAACCGGTACGCTCACCTATGCCAAACCGCGTGTCGCGGAGATCGTCACCTTCGGCGGCCTTGCGGAAAACGATATGCTGCGGCTGGCGGCCTGCCTTGAGGAACACTATCCGCATTCGCTTGCCAACGCTGTCGTTGAAGAAGCCAAGGCGCGCGGCCTCAATCATGAGGAATACCATTCGAGTGTGGAATATGTGGTGGCGCACGGCATTTCCAGCATGGTGGAAAACAAAAAAGTGGTCATCGGCAGCTCGCACTTTGTCTTTGAAGACGAGGGCTGCACGATTCCGGAAGGCGAGGAAGAAAAATATCACGCACTTTCCGGCGAATATTCGCATTTGTATCTTGCCATATCCGGCGTGCTTGCGGCTGTCATCTGCATTTCCGACCCATTGCGTGCCGAAGCGAAAGCGGCTATCAAAGCCTTGCATGACTGCGGCATCAAGCGCGTTGTGATGATGACCGGCGACAACGAACGCACCGCAGCGGCTGTGGCGGCGGCTGTCGGCGTGGATGAATACCATGCCGAGGTTCTGCCGGAGGATAAGGCGGCGTTCATTCGGAAAGCCAAAGCCGAGGGACACAAGGTCATCATGATCGGCGACGGCGTCAACGATTCACCGGCTCTTTCGGAGGCCGACGCAGGCATTGCCATCGGCACGGGCGCGGCCATCGCCAAAGAGATTGCGGACATCACCGTCTCGTCGCAAAATCTGTTTGAGCTTGTGACCTTGCGTAAGCTAAGCGAAGCACTTATGGCACGGATCGACCGGAATTACCGGTTTATCGTCGGGTTCAATTTGGGCCTCATTTTCTGCGGCGTGACGGGCATCATGCTGCCGACGACATCGGCATTATTGCACAATATGTCCACGCTTGCCATCAGCTTGCAAAGCATGACGAATCTTTTGCCGGAAGAACAATAAGGCTTCCCGAAATAACAGGAATATAGCCGCACAGTTCGGACGTCCGAACCGTGCGGCCTTTTCATGCCTTCCGAACGTGCGGATATCGACCGAATTTTGCTCAATTTTCTTTTTTGGAATTGACTTTTGCCTCGGATTCGGCTATAATAAAAGGGAATATAGAAATCGGCGCACAAGCCGAAGCATTGCAAAGGAATATCGCTTTATGAATACCAATCTTATTTTGAAAAAAATCGATGACCTTCCTGAAAATCCTCTCGAAAACGCCGTTCCGGATGGCGGCCTTTGCGCCATTTTCCGCACGGTGGGCTTTGTGGGCGACAGCCTTTCTTCGGGCGAATTCGAAGCCTTGACGGAAGACGGCGTCAGAAGCTGGCACGATATGTTCGAATACTCTTGGGGACAGTTCATCGCCCGTCGGTGCGGCCTTAAAGCCATCAACTTTTCGCGCGGCGGCATGACGGCTAAAGAATTCAATGCGTCGTTCGGAAAGGCCTGCGGCTTTGAACAGCCGGAAAACGTCTGCCAAGCGTATGTCATCGCCCTCGGCGTCAACGACGTTCTGAACACCGGGAATCCGGTCGGAACGTTAAAAGACATCGATTTCGAGAATTACGAAAACAACAAGTCGACCTTCGCCGGCGAATATGCCAAGATTTTGCAGAAGATCAAAAAAATGCAGCCCAAAGCGCGCGTTTTTCTTATGTCCATGCCGCGCGAGACGTATGGCGGCAAGGAAAACAATCCGGAGCTTCGCAAGGAACACCGCGACTTTTTAGCTTCGCTTGCCGAAAAATTCGAGTTCACCTATGTGCTCGATTTCTACAAATACGCGCCGGTATACGATGACGAATTTCGCAAAAATTACTACCTCGGCGGTCATTTGAATGCTGCCGGCTATAAGCTCACCGCCGATTTTGTCATGAGCTACATCGACTATATCATCCGCAAACATCCGGAGGATTTTTGCCAGGTCGGCTTTATCGGCACGGGATTCCATTACCACGGCGTTAAGTGGTAACGATTTTTACACAAAAAGAGGTTTGACAAACGATGCATAACCAGTTAACCGAAGTGGATATTCAAAAGATGAAAGAGGAGATCGAATACCGCATCACGGTCAAGCGTCCGCTCTTACTCAAGGAAGTGGTGCGCACCCGTGCGTTCGGCGATCTCAGCGAAAACGCGGAATACCACATCGCAAAACAGGAAAAAAACGCCAATGACCGCCGTATCCGCTATTTGCAGAACATGATTAAGACCGCCGAGGTCGTGTCGGTCAACACCGATGCCGATACATTAGGCCTTTTCGATACGGTCACCGTTTATGTCGAAGAGGACGATGCCGAGGAAACGTACCGGCTTGTCACCACGGCGCGCGCCGATGTGCTTGAAAACCGTATCAGCGGTGAAAGTCCCATGGGAAAGGCATTACTCGGGCATAAGGTCGGCGACCGCATCTTGATCGAGGTCAATCCGGCATACAACTATTATGTCGTCATCCGTTCCATCGAAAAAGGCACGGACGACGCGTCGCTGTCCATCAATTAAGGGAAAATTATGCGTATCATCGGACTTACCGGCCCGACCGGCGCCGGAAAAGGAAAATTTTCGCAGATCGCCGTGCGCGCTTTCGGCGCCGAGCATATCGATACCGACAAAATCGCGCGGCAGGTTGTCGAGCCGGGTTCAGCCGGGCTTGCGGCACTGGTCGAGTATTTCGGAAACGGCATTCTGCGTGCGGACGGCGCGCTTGACCGCAAGAAGCTTGCCGCCATCGTTTTTTCTGACCGCAGGAAGCTTGCCGCGCTCAACGGCATAACCCATCCGCTTGTCACAAAAGAGGTCGAAAAACGCCTTGCGGACGCACGTAAGCGGCAGTGTCCGTTTGCCGTGATCGACGCGCCGCTTCTTTTCGAGAGCGGCGAGGACAAGATCTGCGATGTGACCGTCGGCATTCTTGCCGATGAGCAAACACGCCTTTTGCGTATCTTGGCACGGGACGGCATCGACAGAGAAGCCGCCGAAAAACGCCTTGCCGCCGCCAAAAACAACGAATATTTTCGTGAAAGGTGCGGCTGTATTCTCGAAAACGACGGCGACGAAGCGGCGTTTGAAGCACAGATCCGCCGTTTCTTTGAAGCCCTTTCAGAGCAGCATTCATAACGGATTTTACGAGGAACACACATGAAAAAATCGTTTGTTATCATTTGCATTCTGGCACTTGCCGCCGGATTTGCCACTCTTTGGATTTTTGTCAAGGATAAAATTTTAGAGCGGACGCATCCGCTTCCGTATCGGGAAACCGTTTCGGCCATGGCCGAAGAATATGCCGTTCCCGAGGAGGTCATCTACGCCGTTATGAGCGTGGAAAGCAATTTCAAAAGCGATGCGCAGAGCTCCAAAGGTGCGATCGGCCTTATGCAGATTACGCCGGATACCTTCACCTGGCTGTGCTCCAAAAACAACGCCTCCGACACCAATCCCGAGCTGTTGTACAATCCCGAAACCAACATCCGCTACGGAACGTATTTCTTGAGCCTTCTCTATTCGGAGTTCGGCGTGTGGGATACGGCGTTTGCCGCCTATAATGCCGGACGCGGCCGCGTGAACGAATGGTTAAAAAGCCCGGCGTACAATTCCAACGGAAAGCTTGTCAACATTCCGTATCCCGAAACGGCGGCCTATGTGCAAAAGGTCGATAAAGCGATGCTTGTTTACAAAAAGCTGTATTTTTCGAAAACAGCGGAAGCGGCGGATGCCGCCGATTTGACGGATGCGCCGGATATGACGGATGACGCTTTGATACAGGAGAATTAGCTATGGCAGATTATGTGGCTTTATACCGCAAATGGCGGCCGCACGTGTTTGCGGATGTCATCGGACAGGAGCATATTACCAAGGTTCTGTGCAGCGAAGTGATGCACGGCTCGGTTTCGCACGCGTATCTTTTCTGCGGTTCGCGCGGCACGGGCAAAACCACCTGCGCCAAAATTCTGGCCAAAGCCGCCAATTGCGAAAATCCGCAGAACGGCGATCCGTGCGGCGTGTGCCGGACGTGCCGGGCATTCGACAGCTCGTATGACATCATCGAAATGGACGCCGCCTCCAACAACGGCGTGGACGATATCCGCGATTTGCGCGAAAAAGTGGCGTTTATGCCGATCGAAATGAAAAAACGCGTGTATATCATCGATGAGGTGCATATGCTCTCCAACGGCGCGTTTAATGCGCTTTTGAAAACCTTAGAGGAGCCGCCGTCGCACATCCTGTTCATCCTCGCAACGACCGAACTAAACAAAATTCCGGCGACCATCCTTTCGCGCTGCAAGCGGTTCGATTTCCACCGCATTTCGCCGGAGGATATGCTGCCGCGGCTTCGGTATATCTCGGATGAAGAAAAAATCGGCATCACCGACGACGCGCTTCGCTTGATTGCCTTTCTTGCCACAGGCGCGATGCGTGACGCGCTGTCCATGCTTGAGCTGTTTGTCGGCAAAACCGGCATCGACCGCGAAAAAGCGTCGGAAGCGCTGGGCGTGGTCGGCAACGCGCCGATTTTGGCACTGTTAGAAGCGGTTGCCGCAGGCGACACCGCAAGAGCCTTGTCGCTGTTGGAGGAACTGTATACGGCAAGCAAGGATATGGGCGTGCTGTGTTCGGAGCTTGCCGAAATGTTCCGGCATTTGCTTGTGGTCAAATATGCAAGCGATTCGGTCAGCAAGCTGGTGGATGCCGAACCGGATGTGATTGCCGCCTTGCGCAACTGCGAGGACAGCTTTACCAAGGAACGCCTGTTATATTCGCTCGAAATCACCGAACAGACGCAGAATAAGCTTGCGCGAAGCGGCCTGTCGCGCCGCACGCTTGCGGAGCTTATGCTCATGCGGCTGTGCGATGCACGGCTGTCGAATTCGCCCGAAGCGGTGCTTGCCCGTCTCTCCGATATGGAAGCGAAGCTTGCTTCCGGCAGCTTTTCCGCGCCCGAAGCGGCTCAAAAGCATACTTCTGCGCCGCCGCCGCGTGCCGATTCCGCACCCGTGCAGGGCGAAGAGATCCCGCTTCCGGAAGCACCGCCCGAGGCTTTCGATGAATTCGACGCACCGCCAGCCACATCCGAACGCCATGCGCCGCAAAAGCGCGTTTCGCCGGCAAAACCGGACGAGCCGCCCGTTCCGCCTGCGCCGCCGCAAGAAGAAAAAGGCACCGAAATGCTTGCCTTTGCCGAGCTTCTCGAAGAGATCAAAGCGCAGGATATGGTCACCTATTCGATGCTTTCCGGCGCCTATGCCGAGCAGTTTCCGGATAAAATCAAAATCTATGTCAATTCGATGGGCTATTTCATGTTAACCACCGATAAACCCAAAAACGAGATGATCGCAAGCCTTGCGTCCAAGCTTTTGGGAATACCGGTGCGCGTCGAATACGCCCGCACGACGGGCAATGCGGTCGACAAACCGGTCGATTTATCCGCTTTTTAGCGGCTGTTAAAGCGACATCACGAAAGGAAGGCAGCGTTATGCAACCGATTTTTTCTATGGTTTTACTGTTTTTTGTGGGCAGCGGCGTTGGTTGGATTATGGAATTCTTCTTTCGACGCTATTTCGCACCCGAAAAAAAGTGGTGCAATCCCGGCTTTCTGACCGGCCCGTGCCTGCCGATTTACGGCTTCGGCACGTGTACGCTGTATTTGCTGTGTTCGGCGGAACGCTACATAGCCATCGACAACGTGTTTTTACGCAAGCTTGTGCTGTATTTACTCATGACGCTTTGCATGACGCTCATCGAATATATCGCCGGTCTTATCTTCGTGGTAGGCCTCAAAACCAAGCTTTGGGATTACAGCGATGAAAAATTCAATTTGCAGGGCATTATCTGCCTAAAATTCTCACTTCTTTGGGCGGTGGCCGGTGCGGTGTACGATTTGCTTGTGCATCCGCTTTTGTGCGACCTTTTGGTGTGGTTTGATGCGAATTCGCCGTTTGTGTTTGTCCTCGGCTCGGTGTTCGGCATTTTTGCCGTGGACGTGGTGTATTCGTTCGGCGTGGTGGCAAAGATTCGTGCCTTCGCGGCTGAAAACCACATTTTGGTGCGTTACGAGGAACTCAAAAATACCATTCGCCGGACAGCCGAGGAGCAAAAGAAAAAGTACAAATTTCTGTTTGCCCTGCGTCCCGAAGTGCCGATCCGCGAGCATTTGAACAAATATCTCGAGCTTGTGCGTGCTTTTGATAAGGACGAAAAAGAGAAAAAATCTCCAAAGGGCAAAAAAACAAAGAATAACGCATAGATGAAAGTATGCGGCAGATTTTGAAAACCGGACAAAAATCTTTGTTTTTGTCCGGTTTTCCTTATAAAGGACCGTGTATTTGCCGACAAGCACGGTGCTTCACCCAAAAGAACCTGCCGCATAGGCAAGCCTTCCTGTCAAAATCAAAACAGGCTGTGAAAACCAAAACGGAATTCACAGCCTGTTATGATGTCTAACGCGGTATTTTACAGTGCTTATCAGTCGAACAGCTCATCCGCGTCAAGCTCGGAATCGGCGGACGGGTCGCCTGAGACAAGTAACTCCTCTGCGGCGGAAAAACGGATAAGCTCCCATTCGGGTGAACGGTATTGTTTCATGGAACTTTCTCCTTTACGCTTTGACGTCGGCTTCGGCAAGGATTCTGTCGATGTAATCCTTGTTTGCGGTGTAGGCATCGCCGCCGGCCGCTTTGATGGCTTCGGCAACATCCTTGATGCTCTTGATGCGGCATTCGCCGTAATAGTAGACCGAACCGATTTTCACATAGGAACGTGCCGCAAGCGGCGTGTTGTAGCGGTGCGCATAGGTCGTGCCGTCCGCATGAGTGTAGCTGTTGTCAAGATTGATGACAACGCCGGTGAAATATGAGCCTTGCTCACCGTAATCGCCGAACGGCGTTTGGCCGTCGGGCGTTTCGAGAATCTTTCCGGTTACAGAGCCGTCCGAAGCATAGTTTCTTGCACCGACAAGCTTCAAGCCGCTTGCGGTTTGTGCGGCAAACGAACCGGCGCTTTTGTTTGCAATCGTGCCGTCGGCAATCTTCACTTCATCGGCGGCATCCAGACCTTTTTGCTCCAGAATGTCGCCGCGTGCAACGATAAAGCCGCATTCTTGGGCTTCGGCAAGAGTCGGTGCATTGATAAACGCGGCAAAGCGGATGCCGGCATTGCCGCCGGTGCGGATGCTGTTTGCTTCGGCTGTGGCAAGGTTCACCTTGACGTTTGGCTTGTAGTAGAGGTAAACGGCGCGGACATTGGAATTATTCGGATCCCAGGCATCTCTTGCAAAGCCGAGAAGTGTCGCCGAGGTGTCGCGCGTCTGCGTGAGGGTCGTCCAAACGCCGGGTTCGGCCGGATATTTTTTCCAATTGGTATAAACGTTGCACCAGGAAACCCAGCCGTCAGCGGCCGGTTGTTGGATGCTGTAAAAATCCTTTTTCTTCGCCGCACTGTTGTACAGCTCCACGCACATGGTTAGTTTGCCGTCCAACGCTTTTCCGTCGGCATCCGTAAAGGCACCGCCCGAAGCGGAGGCATACACGCCGAAGGTGTTGCCGGCGAAAACGGTGTCGCCGGTGTTGATGGAGCGCGTGTAGGTGTAATCGGTGGTGTCAAGCGTGCTTAAAAGACCGCCAAGCGTGATGTTGGATTCGTTGACCATGTCGCTTGCATTGCCGTTGTCAAAATAGATGAGTCTGCCGTAATCGGTTGTTTCGGCCGGCTTTTCGGCATATGCGATGGTCGGCGCATAGTAGACATACACGCTGCGGATGTGCGAGCCTTTGTTGTCCCAGGCATTGCGGCCCATGCAAAGGGTGTTTGCCGAGGTGTCGTAAGTGAATTTCATGGTCGTCCACGACGCAGCGACCGCTTTTGACGCACTCCAATTGGTGTAAATTTTGCACCACGCATCCCAGCCGTCGGCAGCAGGCTTCGGCTTGACACCGTTGTGGAAGACTTTGTCCGAGGCGGTGGAGTTGTAAATTTCCACACAAAACGTCAGCTTGCCGTTTAAGCGTTTGCCGGTTGCGTCCTTGAAGGAAACGCCGTCGGACGCGACAATGCACGGACCGAACGTTTCGCCTTGGAACGGCGTGTCGCCGGTGTTGATGGAACGCGTTATGTATCCATCGGTTTCGGAATACGGCTCGACCACACCCTGCAAGGAAATGTTGGTAAGGTTGATGCGGTCGTCGGCGTTGCCGTTGTCAAAGAAAACAAGCACACCGTCGTCGGTGGTTTCGGCCGGCTTTGCTCCATAGGCCGCTTCGGAAAGCACGGTTTTCGCGACAGCTTCGGGAACCTCCGCCGAAAGCTCGGGCATTTCGGGTGTAAAAGCCGCGGCGGTACACGCCAAAACGCTGCATACCAGTAAAAAACAGAAAAGAAAATGCGGTACGTGGTGCTTCATGATCATCCATCCTTCTTTGTGATATCGGAATTCTTTCCTTTATTATACGGGGAAAACGGCGGCAAGTAAATGTCGAAAACACAGGTGTTTTTGTCCATATTTTGGATAATGGGCAAATTTCGACAAATTTAACCGTTCGCGGATAGCAATTTCCTTGACAGAATGGGTTGAATGTGTTACAATCAAAATAAAAACGGGGAGGGAAGTCTTATGAACGCGTATATACCGAAGCAGTTTGACTATTGGCCGACCCTTGCACTTGAAAATTGTGAGATCGGCGACGTCGGCATCGGCATCGACAGCGAAAAACGCGGTGAGCGGTATGTGCCGTTTCATCCGCACGGGCCGCTGTTTGAGGTGACCTGCATTTTGGAGGGACGCGGCGTCAGCTATGCCGGGACTTGTCCGATAAAGGTGCAAAAAGGCGATATTTTTCTGTCCGTGCCGTTTGAAGAGCATCGGTTGGACAGCGATCCGGAATCTCCGCTCTGCCAAGAGTTTCTGACCTTCGGCGTGCGCGGCGAACGGTTTCTGCCGCTGTCCGATCGGCTGTGGAAATTGGGACTTCCGCCGCAAAACCGCGTTTTTCACGATGAAAGCGTGGTGACGCTCATCGATTTGATTTTGGAGGAATTGCAGAACGGCTCGAAAATCTATCGCAAAGAGATCCTTTCGTCGCTGACGGATCAGGTGGCCTTGCGGGTGTTGCGCGCCTTTTGGGATTATTCGCCGAAGCCGCTGTCGGTCGTGCCGTCGGACAAAGAGCTGTGCGAGCATATCACGCATTACATCGATACGCATTTGTATACCTTACGTACCCTCACCGAGCTTGGCGAAGCCTTGCGCTATAATTACAGCTACCTTTCGTCACGCTATCGAAACGTGACCGGCCATACCATCAAGGAATACTATACCAGGCGGCGGATGGAGGAGGCCAAACGGCTGTTAAGCACGCAAAACGGCAGCATTTCGCAGGTCGCCGAACAGCTCGGCTATTCCGGCGTGTATGCGTTCAGCAAAGCGTTTAAGGCTTATTATCGGATGCCGCCGAGCGACTTGCTCAAAGAAGCATAAAAAGAACGCAAAAACATACTTGCTTTTGCGTTCTTTGAAAGGTTTGCCGAAAGCGTTGCAGGATGAGCTGCTTATTTTGCACACGTGCTTCCGAAATATTCGTTTAAGGCTTCTTGCAGCGCACTTCCGCTGGAGGAGTGACAATGCTTGAGCACCGCTCCCGTCTTTTGCGCTTGTTCCGAGGCCACGCCGACCATTTTATGCGCGACCGTTCCGGTGAATACGATCACCATATCCGGCGAACCGATCTGATTCTTGAAGTTGGCGGGAAATTGGGTGAAAACCTTGCATTTACATCCGTATTTTCCGCAGATTTCTTTGTAACGGCAGTGCATACGGTCATGACCGCCGACAATGACGATGCTCATTTGTTCATCTCCTTGATGCTGACATATAGTTAGTTATAACTAACTTGTTGATTTTGATATACCGCAAAGCGTCTGCCTTGCGGTATATCTTTATGAGGGAAAGTGAAATGCTTATGCTTGTGCCAAAAGCAAAGCCGGAAAGCGTTTACTTTTTGGCCGCGTTATGGCATGAACCATGCATGGCACAATGCGCGCAGTTCGCACCGCAGGTGGATCTACCTTGCTTCTTGCACTTTCTAAGGTACACCACAATCGCGGCAACCACGGCAATCAGAACGAGCGCCACAACAATCGTCGATAGATTTTCGGCTAAAAACGTTAACATGATAAATCCTCCTTATTCAGTTTTTAGTATATGCGAAAAGCGGAATTATTTCAAGGCTTTTTCTTTTTCGGCAACTTTAACATTTCCGGAAAACTTGCCGGCTTCCTTGTACGGCTTGAACAGCTGATAGATGATGCCGACGAGAAGGACGATCGATACGATGACACCGAGAATGTTAACGTTTTTGCCGCCATCGTAGAAGATGTTGCCGAACTGGGTGATCATGAGGGCGATGACATAGGCAAAGCCGCACTGATAGCCGATAGCGAACCACGTCCATTTTGCGTTGTTCATTTCACGCTTGATAGCACCGATGGCTGCAAAGCACGGAGCGCAAAGCAGGTTGAACACGAGGAACGAGTAACCGGTGATCTGCGTGAAGGCTGCGCCAATTGCGGGCCAACCGTCGGGATACAGGATACCCATGGTGCCGACGATGTTTTCCTTAGCCACAAGACCGGTGATGGAAGCCACAGCGGCCTGCCAGTTGCCCCAGCCGAGCGGTTTGAAGATCCAAGCGAGGACACCGCCGATGGTGGCAAGAATACTCATGCCGATCTCTTCGTCATTCAACATACGGAAGCCGTCCGGTGTGAAGCCGAAGTAGGTGGTGAACCAAACGAAGATGGTCGAAAGCAAGATGATGGTACCGGCCTTCTTGATGAACGACCAGCCGCGCTCCCACATACTGCGAAGCACGTTGAGAACCGTCGGAAGGTGGTAAGCCGGAAGTTCCATAACGAACGGAGCCGGATCGCCTGCGAACATCTTGGTCTTCTTAAGCATGATACCCGAAATGATGATGGCAGCCATACCGACAAAGTATGCCGAGGTAGCAACCCATGCCGAGCCGCCGAAGATAGCGCCGGCGATCATCGAGATGAACGGCACCTTTGCGCCGCAGGGGATGAAGGTGGTGGTCATGATGGTCATCTTGCGGTCGCGGTCATTTTCAATGGTACGCGAAGCCATGATACCCGGAACGCCGCAGCCCGTACCGATAAGCATCGGGATAAAGGACTTACCGGAAAGACCGAATTTGCGGAAGATACGGTCGAGAACGAACGCGATACGCGCCATATAACCGCACGCTTCAAGGAAGGCAAGGAGCAAGAACAATACGAGCATCTGCGGAACGAAGCCGAGCACCGCGCCGACACCGGCAACGATACCGTCGTTAATCAGACCCTTCAGCCATTCTGCACAGCCGATGGCGTCAAGACCGTCTCCAACCAATACCGGAATACCCGGAACCCAAGGACCGTATTCAGCCGGATCGGGCTCGTCAAAACCGTTTTCTTCTAAGTAAGCAACGGCTTCCGTGTAGCTCTTGCCAACGGTGGCTTCTGCTTGCTCTTCAGACAGATTTTCGGGAACTTTATCGTAATATGCGGTTTTCTCGCTTGTAGCAAGCGTTTCTTCATCTGCAACTTCGAAGGTTACAGAATCGGATTCCGGCTTATACGCTTTCATTTCTTCCAGCGCAGCATCCGCATCGAAATCTTTTGCCGCGAAATCAATGCCGGTAAAGGCACTCACCGCTTCGGTAGCATCGCCGTATTCTCCGGCGACCTCATCGTAATCCGCACGGCCGATGCCGAGCAAATACCAGCCGTCGCCGAACAAACCGTCGTTTGCCCAATCCGTTGCCGACGAGCCGACCGTTACCATGGATATGTAGTACACCAGGAACATAACGACTGCGAAGATCGGAAGACCCAGCCAACGGTTGGTAACGACCTTATCGATCTTATCGGAGGTCGAAAGCTTGCCGACATTCTTTTTCTTGTAGCAGTTCTTTATAAGACCGGCGATGTAGACATACCGCTCGTTGGTGATGATGCTTTCCGCATCGTCGTCGAGTTCCTTTTCGGCAGCCGCGATATCGGTCTCAATGTGCGCCATGGTGTCTTTCGGAATGTTTAATTCGTTAAGAGCCTTGGAATCGCGTTCGAAAATCTTGATGGCGTACCAACGCTGACGTTCCTGCGGCATATCGTGCAGCACGGCTTCTTCAATGTGGGCGATGGCGTGTTCCACAGGACCCGAAAACGTGTGCATCGGAACGGTCTTGCCGTTTCTTGCGGCAGCGATGGCGGCTTCGGCAGCTTCTTCGATGCCGGTGCCCTTTAAGGCCGAAATCTCAACGATTTTACATCCAAGCTCACGGGATAACTCTTCTACGTTGATCTTGTCGCCGCTCTTGCGGACAACGTCCATCATGTTGATGGCGATAACCACCGGAATGCCAAGCTCGGTAAGCTGGGTGGTAAGATACAGGTTTCTTTCGAGATTGGTACCGTCGATGATGTTCAAAATGGCGTCGGGACGCTCACCGATCAAGTAGTTACGGGCGACCACTTCTTCGAGCGTGTACGGCGAAAGGGAATAAATACCCGGAAGGTCGGTGACGATTACGCCGTCGTGTTTCTTTAATTTACCTTCTTTTTTCTCTACGGTTACACCCGGCCAGTTACCGACGAACTGGTTCGAACCGGTCAACGCGTTGAATAACGTTGTTTTACCGCAGTTCGGATTTCCCGCAAGGGCGATCCTCAAATTCATGATTGGTTCCTCACTTTCTGCGTTAGTCTAAGCTAACCTATAAGTAACATGATCTGCATTTGCAAACAAAATGACCGAGCTTATTCGATTTCGATCATTTCCGCATCTGCTTTGCGCAAGGAAAGTTCATAGCCTCTGACGGTGATCTCAACCGGATCGCCGAGCGGCGCAACCTTGCGGACATGGACGTCGACGCCTTTGGTGATGCCCATATCCATGATACGGCGCTTGATGGCACCTTCGCCGTGAAGCTTCACGACGCGGACATTTTCGCCGATCTTGGCTTCTTTGAGTGTTCGCATTGCGTGTATCCTCCTTAATATATGAAAATAAAATGTGGAACAAAGGAAATTGTGTGGGCGCAAAAATCAGACCATGATCTTGCGTGCCATTTCTTCGCTGATGGCAACTCTTGCCTCTTTGACATTGACGATAACGCTGCCGCCAAGCTTGCTGACGACCGTCACCGTTCCGCCGACGACAAAGCCTAAGTTTTCGAGATGCTTTTTGACCTCCGGCGTGCCGCCGATGCGCTTGATGATGTTTTCTTCGCCAAGCTCTGCGAGTGACAAAGGCATAGAACGGACCTCCTTTTTGTTAGCGCGGACTAACTGTGCGCGTAAAAATACAGTTAGCCTTTTCTAACTTCGTGGTTAGTTTAGCATAACTAACGCCAATTGTCAAGACCTTCCCTGAAAAAATTGCAGATTTTACGCTTTCGACAAAAAGAACGTCGATTTTCCGGCTGAAATTTGGATATGTTGCGGAATATCCGGAAATCCTGCCATAAAAAAGAACCGCCGCATACCGCAAAAAGTCTTGCGGCAGGGCAGTTCTTTTGAGAAAAAATCACAGTGTGAGCAGCTTTGCACCGGCAGAAGATAAACGTTCCGCTTCGCGCGTTTGGCAGGATAAAACGATGACCTGATACTGTTCGGCAAGTGCCTTTAAGATCTCACAGACCTTATCAAGCCGCTCATCGTCCAAATGCACAAAGGCGTCGTCAAACACAAACACCGGCGGCTCTTTGTACAGAAAATGCGCCAAAGCAAGCCGCAGAGCCAAATACGCCGCGTCCAACGCACCGGCACTCAAATAGGCGATATCCCGGTATTCGGCTGTGCCTTTTTCGAGAAATGTCAGGTGCAGTTCGTTGTCAACGTATAGGCCGATGTACTTGCCGCCGGTCATTTTTTCGAATAATGCAGACGCATCCTTGGTAAGCAGCGGCGAAACGTTGCCGCGCATTTCTTCATGCGCGCTTTCGATGGCGGAAATGGCAAGCGACAGGGCGGCGTGCTGTTTTTCGAGCGTTTCGATTTCGGCCGATAAGGCGGAAATATGCGCGGCAAGCTCATCCGGCTTTTGCATGGTGCCGGTCAAAACGGCCGCTTTCTTTTCGAATTCGCGCTCTTGCACGAGAAGTCCGTCAATGGCACGGCGATAAAAATCAAGCTCACGTTCGATCTTTTCCGCCTCGCGTAACGGCAGGCTTTGGTCGTAAGCGGCGGCTTTCTGCCGGAGCAGCTCAAGGTTCCCGGCACTTTGGCAAAGGCCGTCGTATACAGACGCGGCTTTGGTAAAGGCGCGTTCCGCGTTTTCGGTACGGGCAAGAGCCGCATCCAATGTGCGGATATGCTCTGCTGCCGCCGAAGCTAATGCCGAGGAATCGGAATACGACACGCCGCGGCCGGTTTTGTCGAGCATATCGGAAAGCGTTTGCGCGACTGCGGCACGTGCCGCACAAGCTGCTTCCAACAGCTTTTCGGCGTTCTCCTTCTGCCCTTTGGCACGGGAAGCCGTTTCGGCGGAGGCGGCATAGGCACGCAAGCGGCCTTCTAACTCATCGAGAGTCTGACAGCCGAACCGCGCGGCCAATTTTTCAAGCTCCGTGCGGATTTTTTTGGCACGAAAGCCAAAAAACAGGGCAATCGGGAAGGTGACAAGCAGGATGGCAAACACAAGTGTGAGCGTTTTCGCGGTCTTGTGCTTTTTGCGTAACAGTGTGATGTTTTCGTACAGGGACGACGGGTTGATCCCGGCTTCATCGATGGTGTTGTTGAATTTCATCTGCCGGATGTCGCGGAAGCTTGCCTGGTAGGCTTTGTCGGCCTCGGCGAGCGTGTCACGGGCAAACGCGACTTTTTGGTCGGCGCCGGAAAGCTCCACCAACGTCCGGTTCATTTCGGCAAGAAACGCGCGGTCGGGCATGAAGCCGCCGAAATTGACGGCAAGCCGCGTGTCCTCGAAAAGCGCACGGCTTTGGTCGGCCGCTTTTTTGGCTTCGTCCACTTTTTGGCAGAGACAGAACGCTTCATACGCAAGGCGGTTTTGCTGTTCTTTTTCCAAACGGGCAAGCGTTTCGCGGTTTTCGGCAAGCTTGGTCTGCACGCGTCCGAGTGATGCTTTCGCACCCAAAAGATCGCGGTGCAGGTCTTTTAAGCGAACCTCGGCTTCTTTGGCTTCGGCAAGCTCGGCACGCGCCGCAAACAACCGTCCGCTGCGGCCGGCTTTGCCCAAAATGGAGGTGTCAAGCTTTTCCAGCCGTTTGAGCGCGGTGTCGGAATCGACCGTGCTGTCGGCGGCAAAGACCATGTTTTTGATGGCAGCCGAGAGGGCATCCGCATCGCCGAAAAAAACATCGCCCGAGCCGATGAACGCGGTTTTGTCGAAGGTGTCGGCACTCACGCCCAAAATGGCTTCTCCGGCGTTTTGCCCGTTAAAGACGGGCGTGCCGCTTGAATCGGTGGCGGAAAAAGCCGCCCGGGCGGCCTGTTCACGGCGTAAGACATAGGTGTCGTCGGCGGTGACGACGGTCATTTCGCCGAGCGTTTTCGGTTCATCCCACGGTGTATAGCGTTTTTTGTCGTTGTCGGCAAGAGAACTGCTTCGGGAGGAGGTGTAGCCATACAGCATGAAGCGGACGAAACGGGCAAATGAGCTTTTTCCGGACTCGTTTTTGCCGCAAATGACGTTGAGACCGTCCGCGAAGTCGAAAGACTGATGTTTGAATTTTCCAAAGCTTTGAATCAGCGCAGATCGGATTTTCATCGGCAGGCTCCTTTTATAAGATAAGTTTCGGCGGTCAAGCCGCCTTTTTACGGTCTTTCGAAAATATCGTCCAAATCAAAATCCAACCGTTCGCTTTTGGAAGCATTTCCGCTTGTTCCGTTTAACAGGCGGTTTTCCGGATTTTTGAAATAGGCTTCCACTTCTTCGGGCGTTTTGAGATCCTTTTCCAGCCATCCGTCCAAAATTTTGGCCATATAGGCAATTTGCGGCTTGCCGATCTTGGAGATTGTTTTTTCATATGACAGCGCAACCAAATCTTCGGAAATACCGCGCTTTTCCCAACGGTCGATGTGGCCGCATTCGGGCTTGGTAAAGGCACGGGATGCACCGATGACGCGTTTGACCATGCCGCGGTAATCGTCCTTTTGCTTGCGGTCGAGCAAGTATGCTTCCAGTTCCTCGTAAGTGTGGATGCCTTCATCGGTCAGATTCATGACGGTTTTTTGTATGTAACGAATCGAGCTTTTGCCTTTGGAGACACAATATTGCGCCACGCCCATGATGACTTCGCATTTGATGCCGAGCGTGTCGTATAAAAACAGCACGATTCCCTGTTCGGCTTCATTGTATAATCGCCCGGCAAGCTTTTCCAAATAGGAAACTAAGCTTGCGAATTCGGCATTGCGGTCGCGTGCCGAAGCGATTTCCGAAAGCGTGTAGCCGCTGGTTGGAGATGGAGATGGAGACGGAGATGGAGACGGAGATGGCACTTGGGCGGCAGGCTCCGGTTGTGTTTCGGTCGGCGCGGGTTCTTTGGGAGCCGATACGCTTGAAGCCGGTTGGTTTTCCGCTGTCGGGAGCGGTTGTGGAGCTTCCGGCGTTTCTTCCTCATCGGACAGCTCGATCACGCCGACACCGCGCCAAAAAGCGAGTGCGGAGGAAACGGAATCGGGAGTTTCCTCCAAGGCGCGGCAAATTTCGGCAAGATCGGCAGAGTGGCCATGTGCAAAGAGATAATATAGAATTTTCAGTTCGGATTTTTTGGCACGGTTCAAGTATTTTGCCTCGATCTGAGGCATGATGAATACGTTGCCGGTGTGTTTATCGGTTATTTTCACAGGTTTCTCCGTGCGCCGGAGCGGCGCTGTCATATTTTGTTGCTTGCAAAGCAAGCGATGTATGCACGCAGGGCGTGCTGCCCCGAATGGGGCAAACTTTCCGAAAGGAAAGTTTCAAAGTTTTTTTCCTACTTTTTGTATTTTACAAAAAGTAGGAAAAAGTTGCTCGGACGTGCAAAAAGTTGCCGGTGG
>OIWM01001405.1_pt1 | contig 23826 bp, 19 predicted proteins | sample 1587451 | NCBI WGS metagenome assembly OIWM01 (sample SAMEA3888907, study PRJEB22519) | human gut metagenome | biome: human gut; feature: human-associated habitat; material: faeces | place: Denmark | collected 2011
CTCGGTGACATAGACCTCTCCGTGCTGGTAAGGGCTCATCGTGCCGGGATCGACGTTGATGTAGGGGTCGAGCTTCTGCGCCGCGACCTTGAACCCGCGCGCCTTCAAAAGACGTCCGAGCGAGGCGGCGGTGATGCCCTTGCCGAGACCGGAAACCACGCCGCCGGTGACGAAAATGTACTTTGTCATATCTTTCACACTCCCAAAGGATGAATATACACAAAAAAATTTGGGGAGGGGAGGTGAGCCTCCCTTCCCCGGGAGGCGGCTGAGCCTCAGAGAAAGCGGTAGACCCCGTCGCGTTCGGCAACGAGGGAATGTTCAAAAAAGGCGGTGAGAGCTTTGACGAGCGAGGCGGTGTCCGTCGCGCCCGCGGTCTCGAAGGGCGAGTGCATCGCCAGCTGCGCGAGACCGATGTCCACGGCGTTGAGCGAAACCTGCGTGTTGGAGATGTTGCCGAGCGTCGAGCCGCCCGGCATGTCGGCGCGGTTGGCGTAATACTGCACCGGCACGCCGGCGCTCTCGCAGATGCGGCGGAAGATGCCGGCGGAAACGGCGTCGGAGGTGTAGCGCTGGTTGGCGTTGTACTTGATGACAACACCGCCGTTCATGCGCACGGTGTGGTTGCGGTCGGCAAATTCGCCGTGGTTGGGGTGGACGGCGTGCGCGTTGTCGCAGGAGACGAGAAAGCTGCCCGCCACGAGACGGCGGTATTCGCTGCCGTCCATGCCGAGCGCGGCGCACAGCCGCGTGAGCGTGTCATAAAGGAAGGTGGATGCCGCGCCCTGCTTCGTTTCGCTGCCGACCTCTTCGTTATCGAAGATGCAGCAGACGGGAATGGAGCGGCTCTCCCCGGCGGCGAGAAACGCCGTCAGCGAGGAGAAAGCGCACTGGAGATCGTCCAGCCGCGGCGCGGAGATGTATTCGCCGAGCGTGACGCCCTTCTGGGGATCGTAAAGGAAAAGATCGCCGGTGACGATGGCGTCCTCCGCAACACCGGCGGCCTTGGCGACGGCGGCGCGGAAGCTGCCCTTTTCACTGCTCATCCATACGGGCAGCATATCGACGGCGGCATTATAGCTCATGCCGTCGTTGGCATTGCGGTTCATGTGGATGGCGACGTTCGGGATGATGGCGCAGGGGTCCTTGAGATCCACGAGCTTCACCGAAAGCTTGTCGCCCTCGGAGACGAGAACACGGCCCGCCACGGAAAGCGGCCGGTCGAGCCACGGGGCGCAGAGCATCCCGCCGTATTTCTCCACGGAGAGACGGAGATAATTCCCGTCCGGAAGCTCCGCGTTCTCCTTGATCTTGAACGCCGGGCTGTCGCCGTGCGCGGCGGTCATCATAAAGCCCGCGATCTCCCCGGCGGGGACGCGGAACGCGATGAGGGAAGAGCCGTTGCGCGTGACAAAATACTTGCCGCCGGAAACGATCTCCCAGCGCTGCGCCTCGCAAAGCTCGGTATATCCGGACTCGCGCAGCATGTCCGCGCTGTGGGCGCAGGTGTGGAACGCCGTGGGACATACGGCGATATAATCAAAGAGCTTTTCGTTCATGTTGTTTCCTTTCCGTCGTCCGGCCTCTGCCGGAACAGTACAAGTTTTTCGAGCGGGAAGAGCACCGCCGTCTGCACGACGCCCGCGCCGAACGAGGCGAGCGTGCGCGAGAGGGGAGCGATGCGGCTCGACGCCATCGCGGCGACGATCTCGCCCTGCATCCACGTGGCGAAGAGAATGAGCGCGAAGAGGATCACGAGATACACCGCGAACCCCGCGCGGGTACCCTTGCCGCGAAACGTTGTTTTCATGTTGATAAAATAGCCGTATATGTTTGCAAGACCGTTTGCCAGCAGGAACGGCAGCACATATCCCCATGTGACAACGCCGTTCACCACATACTTCGAGCCGTCCGGGAAAAGCGCGTCGGCACGGAATATGCCGCGCAGCAGCGGCGGCAGCGGCGAGACAACACGGTCGAACGCGAGCGGCAGGAGATTGGCGAGCAGAAGCTGCAAGATCGTCACCGTGAGACTTACAAGATTGAATTTCACAAACTGCCAGAGCGTGCGTCCCTTTCCCGCGGAAAGGCGCTCGTCCAGCCGCTTCCATGCGTTCACGGCGAAACGGTCACTCCCATTCGATGGTCGCGGGCGGCTTGGAGGTGATGTCGTAGACAACGCGGTTGATGCCGCGCACTTCGTTCGTAATGCGCGAGGAGATGCGCCGCAGCACATCCCACGGCAGGGGCGCGAACACGCAGGTCATAAAGTCGCTCGTTTCCACGCAGCGCACCGCGACAGTATAGTCATACGTGCGTCCGTCGCCCATGACGCCGACGCTCTTCACGCCGGTAAGCACCGCAAAATACTGATCGGCGCGGCAGCCGCACTTGCCGATCTCCTCGCGGACAATGGCGTCCGCCGGGCGGAGAATGGCGAGCTTTTCGCGCGTGATCTCGCCGAGCATGCGCACGCTGAGACCGGGGCCGGGGAACGGCTGACGGTTCACGAGACTTTCGGGCAGACCGAGGAGAAGGCCGAGCTTGCGCACCTCGTCCTTGAAGAGATAGCGCAGCGGCTCCACGACGCCGGAAAAGCCGAGATCCTTCGGAAGCCCGCCGACGTTGTGGTGGCTCTTGATGACCGCCGAGCCCGTGCCGGACTCGACGACGTCCGGGTAGATCGTCCCCTGTGCGAGGAAGCCGACCTTGCCGAGCTTTTTCGCCTCGTCCTCAAAAACGAGAGCAAACTCGCGCCCGATGATCTTGCGCTTCTGCTCGGGATCGGTCACACCCTCGAGCTTTGCAAGAAAGCGGTCGGCGGCGTCCACGCAGCGGAAGTCGAGCGCCTTATCCTCGAATACGGAGCGTATCTCCTCCGTTTCGCCCTGGCGCATGAGACCGTGATCGACATAAATGCACGTGAGCTGGCCGGGCACCGCGCGCGCGAGCAGCGCCGCGCACACCGAGGAATCCACGCCGCCGGAGAGACCGAGCAGTACCTTTTCACTGCCGACCTGCTCGCGGATCTCGCGGATCTTCGTTTCAAGGAAGCTCTCCATCGAGTAATCCCCGGCGCAGCCGCAGATATCAAAGAGAAAGTTTTTGAGAATGAGATTGCCCTGCACGGTGTTGGTCACTTCCGGATGGAACTGCACGCCGTAGAGCCGGCGCTCTTCGTTCACATACGCCGCTACGGGCGTGAGATCGGTGTGACCGGCAACGCGGAAGCCCTCGGGCAGCGCCGTGACGAGATCGGTGTGGCTCATAAGCACGTCCGTCGGCACGGTGCAGCCGGAAAAGAGCGGGAGAGAGGTGTCAAGGGTAATGGGGAATACGCCGTACTCGCGTTTCGTGCCCGCCTCGACCGTTCCACCGCAGAGATGGCAGATGAGCTGCATGCCGTAGCAGATGCCGAGCACCGGGATGCCGAGCTCCAGCACGGCCTTGTCGCAGGTAGGGGAATCGTCGCGGTATACGCTGTCCGGTCCGCCGGTGAAGATGATGCCCTTCGGCGCCATCGCGCGGATCTCCTCCACGGGCATTTTGCACGAACGGATCTCGGAATAGACGCCGTGCTCGCGCACGCGGCGCGCGATCAGCTCCTTGTACTGCCCGCCGAAATCCAGAATCAATACAGTCTCTCCGGTCATAAATAGCCTCCGCAGCAAAAATTTTTAAAAATATATATAAAGGATATCCGTCAGCAACGCATAATTCGGCAAGAGCGGGCGGCGCAAAAGCGCCGCCGAGCGCCGAAGACGATATTATGCGGCGCTGACCAAACGAAAAAAGCGTCGCCGACGCGGTCAGGTAAACCGCGTCGGCGAACGCCATTGCTCACCTTTACGCACACGAATTATACGGAACGGAGCCGTCTTTGTCAATAAAAAATCGCGGGCAATATTGACAAAATCATCGGCACAGGGTAGAGTGAGCAAGTTAAAGTGATAAAGACAGGGACAACCCCTCCGTCTTTTGCCTTTGGCAAAAGACACCTCCCCTGTTAGGGGAGGCAAGATCGTTTTCTGCAAACCCACTTGGCTCCCCACGATAGGGGAGACTGCACGGCGCGGCCGTGACCGAGGGGGTCTTCACCCGGATATCTACTATATATTATAAAAGGGGCAGGGCTTATGAGCGGTATGACAGAAGAATTCGGCTCGATGGTATTTTCGGATGCCGTTATGCAGCAGCGTCTCCCGGCGGAGATCTACAGCGCGCTGCGCTCGGCCCGGCAGTACGGCAAGCGCCTGACGCTCGCCGAGGCGGACGTCGTCGCCGAGGCGATGCGCGACTGGGCGATCGAGCGCGGCGCGACGCATTATACCCACTGGTTCCAGCCGATGACCGGCATCACCGCCGAAAAGCACGACAGCTTTCTCTCCCCGGCGAAGGACGGCGGCGCGCTGCCGGAGTTTTCGGGCCGCGAGCTCATCCACAGCGAGCCGGACGCATCGAGCTTTCCGTCCGGCGGTCTTCGCGCCACATTCGAGGCGCGCGGCTACACCGCCTGGGACCCGACGAGCTACGCTTTCGTGAAGGACGGCGTGCTCTGCATCCCGACGGTATTCGCCTCCTACGGCGGCGAGGCCATCGATAAGAAAACGCCGCTTCTCCGCAGCATGGACGCGCTGAATATCCAGGCGCTGCGTATTCTGAAGCTCTTCGGCGACACGCAGACCGCCGCCGTGCGCGCGAATGCCGGCGCGGAGCAGGAGTATTTCCTCATTGACCGCGGCGTTTACGAGCAGCGCCCCGATCTTATCTACACCGGGCGTACGCTTCTCGGCGCGCGCCCGCCCAAGGGACAGGAGCTGGACGACCATTATTTCGGCGCGATCAAGCCGCGCGTGGCGGCTTTCATGCGCGAGCTGGACGAGGAGCTCTGGAGGCTCGGCGTCCCGGCCAAGACCGAGCACAACGAGGTCGCCCCCGCGCAGCACGAGCTCGCGTGCGTCTATTCCACGGTGAACATCGCCGCCGACCACAACCAGCTCGTCATGGAGTGCATGAAGCGCGTGGCGGATCGGCACGGCATGGTGTGCCTGCTGCACGAAAAGCCGTTCGCGGGCGTGAACGGCTCGGGCAAGCACAACAACTGGTCGCTTTCCACCGACCGCGGCGAAAACCTTCTGAACCCCGGCGACACGCCGGAGGAGAACGCGCAGTTCCTGCTTATCCTCACGGCTGTTCTGCAGGCCGTAGACGAAAACCAGGACCTGCTGCGCATCTCCGTCGCGGGAGCTTCCAACGACCACCGTCTCGGCGGCAGCGAAGCGCCCCCGGCGATCCTCTCCGTGTTCCTTGGCGACGAGATCACCGGCATTCTCGATTCCATTGAGAACGGCACGCCGTATGAATCCGGCGAAAAGGTGCAGTTCAAGGTCGGCGTGCATGTCCTGCCGCGCTTCCCGAAGGATACGAGCGACCGCAACCGCACCTCGCCCTTTGCCTTCACGGGCAATAAGTTTGAATTCCGCATGGTCGGCTCGTCGCAGTCGATCTCCGAGGCGAACATCATTCTCAACACCGCCGTGGCGGACGTGCTGCGCCGCTATGCTGACGAGCTGGAGGGCACGGCGGACTTTGAGAGCGCGCTGCACGAGCTCATAAAGCGCTCCATCCGTGAGCACCGCCGCATCATCTTCAACGGCAACGGCTACGAAGAAGCATGGGTGCGCGAGGCCGCGCGCCGCGGCCTGTGCAACTACCGCTCCACGCCGGACTGCGTACCGCATCTGCTCGACGCGAAAAACGCGGAGCTTTTCCGCCGCAACCGCGTGTTCAGCGAAACGGAGCTCCGCGCCCGGTGCGAGATCGTGCTTGACCACTACGCCAAGGAGGTGCGCATCGAGGCGCTCACGCTGCTCGATATGCTGCGCAAGGATGTGCTCCCCGCGGTGAGCCGCTTTACCGGCGCTCTTTCCGCCACGGCGCACGAAAAGAAAAAGCTCTGCGGCGAGAGTGCCTGCCGGTATGAAAAAACGGCGGCGGCGGAGCTCTCCGCGCGCGCAGCGAAGCTCTGGGACGGTGCGGAAAAACTGGAAAAGGCGGTGCGCCGCATTGACGACGGACGCCTCTCCACCGAATCCGCCGTGGAGATCTGCCGCGGTGAGATATTGCCGGAAATGGAGATCCTGCGCGAAATTTCCGACGGCGCGGAGCTCATCATGGACCGTGCCGCGTGGCCGTATCCGTCTTATGGTGAGATCCTTACCAGCGTATATTAATTTAGAAGAAAACCGGCGCTTTTTGGTAAAATACCGAAAGCGCCGGTTTTGCCGCCTTGACATCCGGCGAGGAAACCGATATAGTATGGCCACAAACAAACAGCGTGCGGATCCGCGTCGAAAGACGTCGTCGGGGGAGACCCCGCCGAGGGAACACGGATGCAAATTCCGGACTATCCCAGTAACCGTAAAGCGGACAAAAAAGCCGGTACCACTGCCGAAGGGCGGGAAGGGGCTTGAGTAGGATGATGCCAAGTCGGGAAACCTGTTTTCGCATGAGAGCTTCTGGGACGGGGTATAGCTGTGCGATCCATCGCCGATTCCGCCGCCATTTCCGAGAGAGGGGCGGCGTTTTTGCGCCGGAAGGCTGGTTGTTTGAATACTTTTTTGAGAAGGAGTTCAAGAAATGAACGCCAAAAAGATCCTTGCTCTTGCATTGGCAGCCCTGATGCTGCTCTCGCTCGCCGCCTGCGGACAGAGCGCTGAGCCCATCGCGACGGAAGCTCCTGCCGAGCCTACCGAAGCCCCCGTGGAAGCCACCGAAGCCCCCGCGGAGGATACCTCCGTCACCGTGACCGACATGACCGGCCGCGAGATCACGCTCGAAGAGCCCGCCACGCGCATCGTTGCGCTCACGGCGTCCGACTGCGAGATCATCTGCGCGCTCGGCGGCATGGACCTGCTCGTCGGCCGCGGCACCTACTGCGACTACCCCGCCGAAGTGCAGGAGATCCCCTCCGTGCAGTCCGGCTATGAGACCAACATCGAACAGATCATCGCTCTTGAGCCGCAGGTGCTCCTTATGAGCACGATGGCCCAGACCGAGGAGCAGATCAAGGCGCTTGAGGACGCCGGTGTCCACGTTGTCGTTTCCGACGCGCAGGATATCGAGGGCACCTATGCCGCCATCCGCATGATCGGCGCGCTGCTCGGCAAGAACGAGGAAGCCGAAACGGTCATCGACGGCATGAAGACGACGTTTGAGTCGCTCAAGGGCGTCTGCGGCGACGGCGAAAAGACCATTTACTTTGAGGTCTCCCCGCTGGAGTACGGTCTGTGGACGGCCGGCGCCAACACCTTCATGAACGAGATCGCCGAGCTGCTCGGTCTCAAGAACTGCTTTGCCGACGTGGAAGGCTGGGCGGAGATCAGCGAAGAGCAGGTGCTCGAGCGCAACCCCGACTATATTATGACCATTTCCATGTACTTCGGCGAGGGCCCCACGCCCGAAGAGGAGATCGCTTCCCGCGCCGGTTGGGAAAATGTGACGGCTGTGAAGAACGGCGCCATCCTCAATCTGCAGAACAACGAGCTTTCCCGCCCCGCACCGCGTCTGGCGGAAGGCGCGCAGATGCTCGCCGACTTCATTGCCGGCGTTGAGGCCAATGACAAGGCGGCCTGAGCCAAAAGAAAATAAAACCATGGTACGCCGGGAGGGGTTTGGCCTTCCGGCGTATCTGGCATTTGCCGCGGCGACGGTATTCACGCTTCTCGTGTGCGTGTCGCTCGGCAGCGTGAAGCTGCCGCTGCGCGAGACGTTCGGCCTTTTGTGGAACGCCCTGGCGGGCCGCGGCACGGGAACGGGCATGAGCGCGACGATCGTATTCTCCGTGCGCCTGCCGCGCGTGCTGTGCGTTGCGCTCACGGGCGCGTCGCTCTCGGTGTGCGGCGCGGCGATGCAGGGCCTTTTGAAAAACCCGCTGGCGGACGGCTCTACGCTCGGCGTATCGTCCGGCGCGTCGCTCGGCGCGGTGATCTCCATCGCGTTCGGCATAACGCTCCCCGGCATCCCGCTCGCCGGGACGATGAGCATGGCAATGCTTTTTGCGTTCCTCTCGCTCGTCGTCATTCTGGGTCTTGCGTACCGGCTGGACGGCTCGCTCTCCACCGGCACGATCATCCTCATCGGCGTCATTTACTCGATGTTCGTTTCAAGCGTTCTCTCGCTCGTCATCACGTTCGCGCCGGATAAGGTGCAGTCCATCACGTTCTGGACGATGGGCTCTCTCGCGGGGCGGGGGTATGTCCACGTCCTTGTGCTGCTCGGCGCGCTCGTCGTTTTCGGCGGCGTGCTCTTCGGCTGCGCGCGCGAGCTCAACGCCTTTGCCGTCGGCGAGGACAACGCCCGGCACATCGGCGTGAACGTCCGGCGCGTGAAGCTCACGGTCATGATCGCTGTATCGGCGCTCATCGGCGTGTGCGTGTCCGTCGGCGGCACGATCGGCTTCGTGGGTCTCGTGACGCCGCATATGGTGCGTCTCATCACCGGGCCGAACCACCGGCGGCTGCTTCCGGCGAGCGCGTTCGGCGGGGCGATCTTCCTCATGCTGTGCGATCTTCTCGCGCGCACGCTCTTTGACCCGCGCGAGCTGCCCGTGGGCGTCGTCACGTCGTTCATCGGCTCGATCCTCTTCGTCGTCATCTTCATCCGCACAAGGAGGGGCGAGAAATGAGCATGCTGGAAGTACAAAACCTCTCGGTGCGCTTCGGCAGCGCCGTGATCGTGGACGATGTGAGCTTTTCCGTGCAAAGCGGCGACTGGCTCATGCTCATCGGGCCGAACGGCGCGGGAAAATCCACGATCGTGAATGCCGTGTCCCGCGGCGTGCCGTATACGGGAACGGTGCTTTTTGAAGGGAAGGACGTGCAGAAAACACCCGCCCACCTTCTCGCGCGCGGCATGGGCGTGCTCGCGCAGCACCACACGGTCGGCTATGCCTTCTCCGTGGAGGAGGTCGTGCGGCTCGGACGCTATGCCTATGCTCCCGGTATTTTCTCCCGCCGGAGCGACGAGGACGAGCGGAGCGTCGCCGAGGCGATGGAGCTGACAGGCGTGGCGCATATCGCGCGCCAGTCCGTTCTCACGCTCTCGGGCGGCGAGCTGCAGCGCGTCTTTCTCGCGCAGCTCTTTGCGCAGAACCCGCGGCTGCTCCTGCTTGACGAGCCGACGAATCATCTTGATCTTGTGTATCAAAAGCAGATATTCTCCCTTGTGCGCGAGTGGCTCTCCAAGGGCGGCCGCGCTGTGGTGTCGGTCGTGCATGATCTCTCGCTCGCACGGATGTACGGAAGCCGCGGCGTGCTGCTCGACCACGGTAAGATCGCCGCCGCGGGGGAGGCCGCGGACGTGTTCGCGCCGGAAACGCTCAACGCCGTTTACCGCATGGATGTTGCCGACTGGATGCGCACCATGCTCTCCCAATGGGAAAAGTGAAGAAAGCAGCAAAGCGCCGCCGGAACCCCGGCGGCGCTTACTGCGTCTGTTATAAATGCATAATTATGCCGATGATTTTATCAATGTAAAGAGATAAAATGCGGAAAATGGAGCGAGGGTATTGACAGAAGGGGCCCCCAGCCGTATAATCCGTGCATAAAATAAGAAAGCACCTGATAGAGGTCGCGGAAACGAAGAGTATCTTGCAGCACACGCCGGCAGGCGGCTGCGGGAGAAAGGCAATTCCGCCGAAGCACCGCATGGCTGCCGCCGTGCTGCTGCTGGGCCGACGCCCAATAAGCGCCGGACTGTCACAGTTACTGTGGAGAGCTATCAAAGGAAACCGGTTTTTGATTTTCTTTTTGAATCTCATTTTTCGGAAAGCCTGCGATACCACATCGGGTCGCAGGCTTATTTAATTTTTCCGAAAAGGAGACAGAAAAAATGAGAAGAAGAAACATCCTTGCGCTGCTGATGGCAGCCGCCCTCTGCCTTTGCCTGCTCGCCGGGTGCGGCAGTGCAGAAACGACCGACAGCACCGGAACGAGCATCGCGGAAGCCACGACGATCGCCGATCTCAAGGGCATGAAGATCGCGGCGCAGGCCGGAACGTTCCACGCCGACGCACTCAACCAGATCGAAAACGTGCAGGGATCGACGTATCCCGAGTTTGCCGATCTTCTGACCGCACTCAAGAGCGGCGCGATCGACGGCTACATCGCCGAGGAGCCGACGGCCTTCTCCGTCTGCCAGAGCGACGATACTCTTACGTTCCTCCCGTTTAAGAACAATGAGACCGGCTTTACCGCCACGGCGTCCGATGTCGGCATCGCCATCGGTCTGAAGAAGGGCTCGGAGCTGCGCGAGCAGATCAACGCCGTTCTCGCGGAGATCACACCCGAGCAGCGCAGCGCGCTCATGGAGCAGATCGTGACTCTCAGCTCCGGCGGGGAAGTGACCGAGTTTGCCGTGAGTGCCGAAGAGCCGGAAAACCCGACGGGCACGCTCCGCGTCGGCATGGAGTGCGCGTATGAGCCGTATAACTGGACCGACATCTCCGGCGCCTCCTTCGGCGCGGTGCCCATCTCCGGCGAGGGCAAGGACGGCCTTTACGCCAACGGCTACGACGTGCAGATCGCAAAGTATGTCGCTGCACGTCTCGGCATGAATCTGGAAATTTACTCCATCGAATGGGATTCGCTGCTGCCCGCGCTGGAATCCGGCGCGATCGACGCCATTGCCGCCGGCATGAGCCCCACGGCCGAGCGCGCTGCGCAGATCGACTTCACCGATACCTATTACGAATCCAACCTCGTCGTCATCATCCGCAAGTAATCTGACCGAAAGGGCCGGTAAACAGCCATGAGCTTTTTTCAGGACGTAATCAACATAGTCGCCAAATATTATCCCCAGCTGCTCAGCGGCGTGGGAAACACGATGCTCATTGCGCTTACCGGCACTGTGGCCGGTCTCGCCATCGGCCTTCTGACCGGCATCGTCCGCACGGCGCCTTTCTCCCGCAACGGGTTTGTGCGCGTGCTCCATAAGATCCTGAACGCCGTCATCGCCGTTTATGTGGAGATCTTCCGCGGCACGCCCATGATGGTGCAGGCGATGGTCATCTACTGGGGTTATGCCTTTGCCTCCGGCGGCAGCACGCTGCCGCTCATTCCGTCCGGTATCCTGATCGTTTCGGTCAACACCGGCGCTTACATGGCCGAGATCGTCCGCGGCGGCATCATCTCCATCGATAAGGGCCAGTTTGAGGGCGCTATGAGCATCGGCATGACCCATTCGCAGACGATGTTCAAGGTCATTATCCCGCAGGTCATGCGCAACATCCTGCCATCGGTAAGCAACGAGTTTGTCATCAACATCAAGGACACCTCGGTGCTGAACGTCATCGGTGTAACGGAGCTTTACTACTTTGCCGGGATCATCAAGCGCCAGAGCTTTGAAACGTTCCAGACGTATCTTGTCGTGTGTGTGCTGTACTTCATTCTGACATTCACGGTCACGCGGCTGCTGCGCTTCGTGGAGCGTAAACTCGACGGGAACGACAGCTATGTGATCTTCGGCTCGCAGAGCGACAGCGCCGCCGAGATCCGCATCAAAACCGCGAGGGAGGGCTGAGCCATGGGTGAAAAGGTCATAGAGCTTGTGCATCTGCAAAAGCAGTTCGGCGATCATACCGTGCTGCGCGATATCCATCTCAGCGTGGAAAAGGGTGAAGTGCTCAGCATCATCGGCGCGTCCGGCTCGGGCAAGAGCACGATGCTCCGGTGCATCAACCTTCTTGAAACGCCGACGTCCGGCCAGGTGCTTTATCACGGGCAGGACATCACCGCGCGGGAAATGAATCTCTCGCAGTACCGCGCAAAGGTCGGCATGGTGTTCCAGAGCTTCAATCTCTTCAACAACATGACCGCGCTGCAAAACTGCGTCACCGGTCAGATGTCCGTGCTCCGGCGCAGCCGGGCCGAGGCGGAGAAAATCGCCATGGAATATCTCGGGCGCGTCGGCATGACGCCGTACATCCACGCCCGCCCGGCGCAGCTCTCCGGCGGACAGAAGCAGCGCGTGGCGATCGCCCGCGCGCTTGCGATGGAGCCGGAGGTGCTGCTCTTCGACGAGCCGACGAGCGCGCTCGATCCGCAGATGGTCGGCGAGGTGCTCGATGTTATGCGCTCTCTCGCCGGAGACGGACTCACGATGATCGTCGTGACGCACGAAATGGCGTTTGCGCGCGACGTTTCCACGAACGTCGTCTTTATGGCCGACGGCGTCATCTGCGAAGAGGGACGCCCGAAGGATATTTTTGAAAACCCGCAGGACCCGAAGACGCGCGATTTTCTCTCGCGCTTCCTCGTGGGGTGATACCAAAGACCGCAGCGCTGCCACGCGCTGCGGTCTTCTTATATCGGCCCGGCCGGTTGACACGCGCCGGACGGCACTGGTATAGTGGAGCCGAAAAGGAAAGGGGGGCGAGATATGGAACACCGCATTTTGCTCGTAGAGGATGACCGCAGCCTCGCCGACGCCATCTGCGCGCAGATGAAGCTCTGGGCGCTGGAGTGCACCTGCGCTGCCGATTTCCGCGCGGTCATGGCGGAGTTTGCGCGCGTGCAGCCGCACCTTGTGCTGATGGACGTGTCGCTCCCGTACATGAGCGGGTATCACTGGTGCGCGGAGATACGAAAAGTAAGCTCCGTGCCGGTCATATTTATCTCTTCGGCGAGCGATAATATGAACATCATCATGGCGATGAACATGGGCGGCGACGATTTCGTCGCCAAGCCCTTTGATACGAACGTGCTCATTGCCAAGGTGCAGGCCCTTCTCCGCCGGACGTATGAGTTCGCGCGGCAGCGCCCGTGCTCGAGCACGCCGGGGCGATCCTCAATACCGGTGACAATACGCTCACCTATGCCGACGAGCACATCGCTCTCACCAAAAATGAATACCGCATCCTTCTCACGCTGATGCAGAACAAGGGGAAGATCGTCAGCCGCGAAAAGCTCATGGAAGCGCTCTGGCAGACGGACTCGTTCGTGGACGAGAACACGCTCACCGTGAACGTCGGCCGCCTGCGCAAAAAGCTCGAAAACGCGGGGCTGCGCGATTTCATCACGACGAAGTTCGGCGTGGGCTACGCCGTGGGGGAAAAATGAAGCTGCTCGGAGACTATATCAAAAGCCGCCGCGGGGTGCTGCTGTTCTTTGCGCTGGCGGCGGCGCTGCTCGTCGTATCCTTCGCTCTCTTCCATCTGCCGCTGCGCGCCGTGGCGTATCCGTGCGCGCTCGCGCTGCTGCTCGGTCTCGCGGCGCTCGCGCTCGATTTCCGGCGCGTATATAAGCTCCATCGGGAGCTTTCCCAGCTGGAGACCACGGCGGCGGAGCTCATCGGCGTGCTGCCGGCGGCGGCAAGCGTGCCGGAGGCAGACTATCAGGCGATCGTGCAGAGTCTCTGCCGCCAGAGCGCGGACGCCGCGGTAAAGGCCGCCGCCGACCGCGCCGATATGCTTGAATACTACACGCTCTGGGCGCACCAGATCAAAACGCCCATCGCCGCCATGCGTCTCCGGCTTCAGAGCGAGGACAGCGACTCCTCCCGCCGCCTTCTCGCCGATCTCGGACGCATCGAGCAGTATGTGGAAATGGTGCTCACGTACCTCCGGCTGGAGGGCGAGGGGACAGACTATGTATTCCGCGAAGCGAAACTCGATGATATCGTCCGTCCGGCGCTCCGGCGTTTCGCCGGGGAGTTCATCGCGCGCCGCCTGACGCTCGACTATACGCCCACGGACGTGCGCGTGTTTACAGACGAGAAGTGGCTCTCGTTCGTCATTGAGCAGGTGCTCTCGAACGCTTTGAAGTATACGCCGCAGGGCGGCGTTTCCGTGTACGTTGAAGAGCCGAAAACGCTCTGCATCCGCGATACCGGCATCGGCATTGCGCCGGAGGATCTGCCGCGCGTCTTTGAGCGCAGCTACACCGGCTTGCAGGGGCGCGCAGACAAGCGCGCGAGCGGCATAGGACTGTATCTCTGCCGCCGCATCTGCCGGAATCTCGGCCACACGATCACGGCGGAGTCGCGCCCCGGCGAGGGGACGACAGTCCGGATCAAATTGGAAGAAAAGAAGATCACGGTAGAGTAAATGTGACAGAAATGTTGGATTTGCCGTGCGAGTGTAAGCCGATCCGATGGAACGGGTCGGCTTTTTCGCTTATACTGATGCCAGAAAACGAAAGGAGTCCATTTCTCATGAGTTTACTGGAAGTTTCCGGGCTGAAAAAAGTATATAAGACCCGCTTCGGCGGCAATGCGGTCGAGGCGCTCCGCAACGTCAATTTCTCCGTGAACGAGGGCGAGTATGTCGCCATCATGGGCGAGAGCGGCAGCGGCAAAACGACGCTCCTGAACATCCTCGCCGCGCTTGACAAGCCCACCGCCGGCACGGTGCTGCTCGACGGGCGGGACTTTACCAAGATCCGCGAGAGCGAGGCCGCCACGTTTCGCCGCGACCATCTCGGGTTCGTGTTTCAGGAGTTCAACCTGCTCGACACGTTCACGCTCGAGGATAACATCTATCTCCCGCTCGTCCTCGCGGGCAAGAGCTACGATGAGATGCGCACCCGCCTCATCGATATTGCGGAAACGCTCGGCATCCGCGAGCTTTTGAAAAAGTACCCCTACGAGGTCTCCGGCGGCCAGAAGCAGCGCGCCGCCGTTGCCCGCGCGCTCATCACAAAGCCGCGCATCCTGCTTGCCGACGAGCCGACCGGCGCGCTCGACAGCAAATCCACGGACGAGCTGCTCCGTCTCTTCGGCGAGGTGAACCGCGGCGGGCAGACGATCCTCATGGTCACGCACTCCGTGAAGGCCGCGAGCTGCGCCGGGCGCGTCCTCTTCATCCGCGACGGCGAGGTGTTCCACCAGCTCTACCGCGGCGACGCCACGAACGAGCTCTTCTACCAGCGCATCTCCGAAACGCTCACGATGCTCGCGGGAGGCGGTGAGGCGCGATGAAAACCGCTCTCTATCCGCGTCTCGCGTGGGACGGCCTGCGCAAGAACAAGCGGCTCTTTACCCCGTATCTGCTCACCTGCGTGTGCATGGTGATGATGTTCTATATCCTCTCGTTCCTCGGCTCGCCGGAGACGTGCGCGCTGCTGCCGCGCGGCTCCAACACCACCGGAAAGATCCTCAATCTCGGCAGCTTTGTGATCTTTGTGTTCTCCGCGATCTTTCTCTACTATACCAACTCGTTCCTTGTCCGCCGCCGCGAGCGGGAATTCGGACTCTATAACGTCCTTGGCATGAATAAGCGCAATCTTGCGCGCATCGTTACCTGGGAGAGCCTCATTACCGCCGCGCTCTCGCTCGTGCTCGGTCTTGCGCTCGGCATCGTCCTCTCGAAGCTCGCGGAGCTTGGACTGGTCAATATGCTCGGCGGCGATATCAATTACCGCATCCGCATCGACGTTGATTCCCTGACGCGCGCGCTGGGACTGTACGCGATCATCTTCGCGGTCATCTGGCTCTCCACGGTCGTCCGCGTCGGGCGCAGCAGCGCCGTGGCGCTGCTGCGCAGCGAGTCCGTCGGCGAAAAGCCGCCGAAGGCAAACTGGCTGCTCGGCCTTGCGGGCGTCGTGATCCTCGCCGCGGCGTATTACCTTGCCGTGAGCATCACCAACCCGCTTGACGCGATTGTATGGTTCTTCGTGGCCGTGATCCTCGTTATTATCGGCACATATCTTCTGCTCGTCGCAGGCAGCGTTCTGCTCTGCCGCGTGCTGCAGAAGAATAAGAAATACTACTACCGGCCGGAGCATTTCGTGTCCGTTTCCTCCATGGCCTACCGCATGAAGCGCAACGGCGCGGGCCTTGCGAGCGTGTGCATCATCGCCACAATGATCCTCGTGATGATCTCCTCTTCCTCGTGCCTTTATTTCGGCGCGGAGGACGCCGCGAATATGCGCTACCCGAGAGATATAAACATCACTCTCGCCGGGGAGACGCCGGAGCAGATCACGGACGGCAATATCGAGCGCTACCGCCGTGCCATCGCCGATTATACGTCAGAGCGGGGCGTTCCGCCGAAGGACGTGCAGAACTACCGCTATATCAATACCAGCGGTCTTTTCTCCGGCGACACGGTGCAGTGCTGGTATTCGCGGGAGGGCGTCTCGGCCTCATATTCATATTCGGAGATTCGTGACATCTATATCGTTTCCTCTGCGGATTATGCCGCCCGAACCGGAGAGAATGTTTCGCTTGCGCCAGACGAGGTGCTGCTGCTGACCTACAAATGCTCCTATGAGCGTCCTACGCTGACGCTTGCTATGGACGACGTCTCCCACACGTGGCGCGTTGCCGATGTGCGAAACGGTTATTTTCTCCCGCCGGCGGTCGGTGGATTTATCGCGCAAATGACCCTCATCGTGAACGACACGGCCTCCGCCGTTCAGGATTTCCGCACATATAACGGGCATGTGGTTACGATGCAGTATAAATGGGTCTACAATTTCAATACCGACCTCGGCGATGAGGAGTGCGTGGCGCTCACACAGGGCGTCATGCGCACCCTCGGCGAGGTGGAGCCGGAGCAGGGCTATATGTACCTCCTAGCTGAGTGCCGTGCGGACGGAAGCGCCGATTTCTACGGCAGCAACGGCGCGCTCTTCTTCATCGGCATTATGCTCACGCTTGTATTTATGCTCGCGGCGGTGCTGATCCTCTACTACAAGCAGATCTCCGAGGGCTACGAGGACCAGAAACGCTTTGAGATCATGCAGAAGGTCGGCATGACGAAAAAGGAGATCCGCCGCAGCATCGATTCCCAGCTGCTGACCGTGTTCTTCCTGCCGCTGCTGCTGGCGGGTGTGCACCTTGCTTTCGCCTTCCCGATGATCCGGCGGCTGCTCGAGCTGTTCTCGCTTTACAATGTCGGCCTCTTCGTCACCACGACGCTCGTGAGCTTCGGCGCTTTTGCGCTGCTCTATACGATCGTCTACCGTCTGACGGCGAAGGCGTACTACAACATCGTGAGCGCATGATTTTTTCCAAAGAAGGCGGGGGAGACTCCGCCTTCTCCTTTTTAAACAAATCTTAAAGACCCTTTAATGGATTTTGCTCTGCGGTGCGTGATATCCTTGGCATCACAGGGAAAGGAGAAAGCGCCATGCAAACCGTGAAAATGATAAACTTCATTCTGATGTGCCTGTTTTTTGCCTGCTATATGTATCAGTTTCTGTACATACCCGTTTCGTGGCTGCCGCGGAAGCGGCGGGCGCGGGAAGTGCCGCTGCACCGCTTCGCGGTCCTCATCGCCGCGTGCAACGAGGAGACCGTCATCGGCAATCTTCTTGACAGCATCAAGGCGCAGAGCTACCCCGAACGTTTTCTCAAGGTTTTCGTCGTGGCCGACAACTGCCGCGATAAAACGGCGGAAACGGCGCGCGCCCACGGCGCGGAGGTATATGAGCGGCACAACGCTTCGCTCCGCGGCAAGGGCTATGCGCTCGACTTCCTCCTGCGCGAAATGGAGCGCCATGCGCACAACGAGTTTGACGGCTACATCGTCCTCGACGCCGACAACGTGCTCGAGCGCGATTTCGTCTCCCGCATGAACGAGACGTTTTCCGAGGGCAAGGATATCGTCACCTGCTACCGTGACTCGAAAAACTACGGCGACAACTGGATCTCCGCGGGCTACGGTCTCTGGTTTCTCCGCGAATCGCGCTATCTGAACGGCGCGAGATCCCGCATCGGGGCGAGCTGCGGCGTTTCCGGCACGGGCTTTCTCTTTTCGCGCGCCGTGCTCGAAGGGCAGGGCGGCGGCTGGCCGTTCCACCTGCTGACCGAGGATATCGAGTTCACCATCGAAAACGTGACGGCGGGACGGCGCGTCGGCTACTGCCCGGAGGCCGTGCTCTACGATGAGCAGCCCGTCCGTTTCAAGCAGTCCTGGGCGCAGCGTCTGCGCTGGTCGCGCGGGTATCTGCAGGTGTTCCGCAAATACGGCGGAAAGCTCCTCTCCGGCATGTTCCGCGGCAGCTTCTCCTGCTACGATATGGCGATGAGCATCATGCCCGCGGCGGTGCTCACGGGGCTGAGCATCGTGGTAAATCTCGGCGCGGCGGCGGTCAACGTGTTCCATTACCATGAGTGGGACGTGCTTGCCATATCGGCGCTGCAGACGGTGATGAATCTTTATCTCACGCTCTTCGTCCTCGGCGCGGTCACGACCGCGACGGAGTGGCGCAGCATCCACTGCGCGTCGTGGAAGAAGATCGCCTATGTGTTCACGTTCCCGGTGTTCATGCTCACGTATGTGCCGATCGTGGTGCAGTCGCTCTTCGTAACGCCCGAGTGGACGCACATCGACCATACCCGGGCCGTCACGGTGCAGCAGATCTGCGCGCCGGATTACCGCGACGCCGTGTAAAAACGCTTTGACGCTTTTTTATCCGATATACGAAAACAGCATCGTCCGAAAGAATATCGGACGATGCTGTTTTCTGTCAGGAGATGAAAGCAGGAATCCTCTTGCTTATACGCTCTTCGGCGGCTTTGCCATGACTCGCACGGACAGCGTTCCCCCGGGTTGCCCGGCGGAACGGCCGCGTTCTGCCCGGCTTCCGTGACCGGCTCGCGCCTTGCTCGACGCGCTCGTCCACGGCGCGCGGGACGAAAAAAAGCGCGAATTATTTTCCGGCGGTGTGGACAAAAAAGAGCTTTTGCGCTAAAATACGCTCCGCAGGAGGATGAACTATGAAAACGAAAAAAAGGCTCCGCGCTCTGACGGGAGCCATAACGGATATCGTCCTTGCCGCGGTGATTCTGCTTGTGTTTGCTTATTTCCACCACGGGAGGATGTATCTTCTGGGACGGGGCTTCGTGGAAGCGCCCGCCGCGACGGCGCAGCCCACGGCCGCCGCAGCGGCGCAGCCGACGCCCGAAACGGAAGCGCCGGACGAGACGCTGGTCGCCAACGGCCCGTTTACCGACGGGGCGATAGAACAGACGGAAAACTCCTACCGCAGCGCCAATGTCAGCGTGAGCTGGACGCGGCACGAGGACCGCTCGAACGACGGGCTCGTCGTATACTATGTCGCGGATATCTGGCTGCGCTCGAGCGAGTATCTGCGCACGGCGTATGTGACGAACGGCTACCGGAGCGTACACGATATGGCCGCAGAATCCAACGCCATTCTCGCCATCGACGGGGACTATGCCTTCTCGCGGGAATACGGGCCCATCGTGCGCAACGGAGCGTTCCTCCGCAACACGGGATTTGACGACATACTTGTATACTATACGGACGGCTCCATGCGGATCTTCCGCGGCAATGCCTTTGACATGGATGCGGAGATGGAAAAGGGCGCGGTGCAGGTGTGGTCGTTCGGCCCCGCCCTGCTGGACGCCGAGGGGAAGAGCATCGACAAATTCAACACGAACATCGCCGGACTGAATCCGCGCGCGGCGCTCGGGTACTATGAGCCGGGACATTACTGCTTTGTGGTCGTGGACGGCCGCGGAGAGAACGGCTCGCGCGGGTATAAGCTCGAGGAGCTCTCCCGCCTCTTTGAAAGTCTCGGCTGCACGCTTGCCTACAACTTCGACGGCGGCAAATCCGCCGTTATGGTCTGGGACGGCGATACGACCGTGAACACGCCGGCCGGCGGCGGCCGGAACGTGACGGATATCCTGTACATTGCAAAGGAGTGACCGCCGGTGAAATTCCGAAATCTGCTCTCGCACCTGACGGCGGCGCTTGCGCTCGCCGTGGTCGTGATCCTCGTGATCGATCTCTTTTTCAACAGCGCCATGTATCTCGCCGCCGGACGCGAGTTCAAGTATCTCTGCATGGCGCTCAGCGTGTGTGCGCTCGTGTGCGCCGTCATGCAAAGGAGAGAAACAAAATGAAGCTCTGTTTCAAGCAGCGGTTTTTCTCGTGGTTTGACAGCTACGACATTTACGACGCCTCTACCGGCGCAACGGCTTTCACTGTGGAAGGAAAGCTCGCCTGGGGACACTGCCTGCACATTCTCGACGCGCAGGGGAGGCACATCGCCACAGTAAAAGAGCGCGTGCTGACGTTCCTGCCGAAGTTCGATCTCTACATCGGCGAGCGGAGCATCGGCACGATCCGCAAGGAGTTCACGCTCTTCCGCCCCGCGTTCGTGCTGGACTTCAACGGCTGGCGCGTGCAGGGCAGCTTTCTGGAGTGGGACTATACGATCGAAGACGCGGCGGGCCGCACCGTCGCGCGCATAGCCAAGGAGCTCCTCCGCTGGACGGATACTTACACCATCGACGTACCGGACGCGAGGGACGCGCTGTGCGCACTCATGGTGGTCCTCGCCATTGACGCCGAAAAATGCTCGCGCGGCAGCAATTGAAGCCATATTAACGTCATACGCCCGCGGAGATATTCTCCGCGGGCGTATTTTGTCGTATGCGGCGGTCATTCCGCCAGAACCTTTTTCACCATGACGATTTGGTCCGTCCGGTATTCGACCGAGAAACCGCAGCGGAGGAAAAGTGCAACAGACGGATTGTCCGCGGCAATGTCATCGTATAAAACGCCGACGCCGTTTTCCTTTGCCGCCGCGCACAAAAGCGCAAGCCCCGCCGCGCCGTAGCCCCGGCGGCGGTAAGGGGCGTACACGATCACGTCGGCGAGATATTTTTCCCCGTCAAAGTGATAGGCGATCTCCCCGACGAACTCGCCGGAAGCGCTCTCGCGGAGATAGCGGTAATACCGTCCCTCCGGGTGCGCAACCCAGCGGCCGTACCAGTCTGGCCAGCGTTCCTCCGGAAAATCCACCGTGCCGCCGTAAGCGCGGTTATAGGCCATCGTCGCTTCGTCGGCAAGCATTTTCCGCCGGAACCACAGCTCATCGGGACGGGGGAGATATGCTTCGATCATTCTTTCTTTTCAAACTCCTTCGCTACATTCTCCAGCAGCTTGCGGATGGGCAGATGCTGCGGGCAGACGTGCTCGCATTTGCCGCACTTGACGCAGTCGGACGCCTTGCGCCCGTCCATGGTGTGGATATCATAGTAGTAACCGGCGTTCCAGTCGCGGTAGAGCTGCCGGGTGTTCATCGTGGCGAACAGGTCGGGAATGGCGATGTGCTTCGGGCAGCCGTCCGTGCAGTAGCGGCAGGAGGTGCAGGGGATGAGATGCTTGCCGCGGAAAATGGCCTGCACGCGCGCGATGGCGGCGAGCTCGGTATCGTTGAGCGGCCGGAAGTCTGCCATGAACGAGAGATTGTCGCGCATCTGCTCCATGCTGCTCATGCCGGAGAGCACCATCATAATGCCGGGAAACCCTGCGGAAAACCGAAGCGCGTAGCTGGCCGGGCTGCCGCCGTGCAGTTCATCGAGAACGGCCTTTGCTTCCTCCGGGAGATTGACGAGATTGCCGCCCTTGACCGGCTCCATGACGATGACGGGTTTGCCGTGCTTCACACAGACCTCATAGCACCTGCGGCTCTGCACCGCGGGGTCGTCGTAGTCCAAGTAGTTGAACTGGATCTGCACGACCTCGATCTCCGGATACTCGGTCAGGATCTGCTCGAGCACCTCGGCGCGGTCGTGGAACGAAATGCCGACGTGACGCACCTTACCCTCGGCCTTGAGCGCGAATGCGGTCTCATACGCGCGGCACGCCTTGAAGTGCGGATAGTTGAGCGCGCACTGCGAGTGCATCAGATAGAAATCAAAATACTCCACGCCGCAGGCGGCGAGCTGCTCTTCCAATACGGGACGAATGGCTGCCTCGGTCTTAAAATAGTTTTCGGTCAGCTTGTCCGCGAGAACGTAGCTCTCGCGCGGATAGCGGCTCGTAAGACACTCGCGCAGCGCGATCTCGCTCTTCTCCTTGTGATAGCCGTGGGCGGTGTCAAAATAATTGAATCCGGCGTCCAGAAACGCATCCACCATGCGCTTGGTCTCCTCGGTGTCGATCTCGCCGTCCTTCATCGGCAGACGCATAAAGCCAAAGCCGAAGTTCTTTTTGATCTTCTCCATGTCTGCTCCCCTTTTTTTGATCCTTTGCGGAATATATCCATTGTAGCATCCAGACAGCGGACAAATCAAGAGACTCGTCTCTTGTGCCAAGCTCTCCGGCGTGGTATTCTGAATCTGGAAAGGTATATACACGCAAATTACCGCAAGGGCGGCAATACGGGCTTCGATACGGTGATCACCCGTCTCCGGATGCAGACCTATATCACCATCGGGGACTTTGTGTATTCGCAGGATAAATTCGGGCGGGCCCTACGGCTGGGGCATAGCGGAGTATACGACGCCGGAGGCGCAGCTCGGCCCGGACTTCGTCACTTCGGCCTATCGCAGAAAGCCGGAGGGATCGAGAGAGCGCATTCTCGCTCATCTGCGCGGCATCCTGCCGGAAGTTCCGGAGAAACGGCTTTTAAAGCTGATCTGATGCAAGCGCAGCTGAGCGGACAGGAGAAGAAACGGAAGCGGCGCTGCGGCGTGAAAGGAGAAAATACCATGTCGGTCTCGGTGGAAAAGAAGCCTTTTGGTGTAACGAGGGACGGGGAAGCTGTCAGCGTCTATTGCATCGGGAATGAAGCGCTGGCCGTGGAGATCATGGAGTATGGCGCGGCGATCCGCTCGCTTCGGGTGCATCATGGCGGCGCGTGGACGGACGCAGTCCTTGGCTATGATACGCTTCGGGAATATGAGAAAAACGACGGCTATCTCGGCGCGTGCATTGGACGCGTCGGCAACCGCATCGGCGGCGCGGCCTTCACGCTGAACGGGAAAGACTATCGGCTTGCCGGAAACGACGGGGAGAACCATCTGCACGGCGGCGTGCGCGGCTTTGATAAATATGTATGGTCTGCGGAAAGGCTGCCGGACGGCGTACGGCTCACGCGCGTATCGCCGGATGGGGAAGAGGGGTATCCCGGCACGATGTGCGCCGCCGTGAGCTATCGCCTGTGCGGGGATACGCTGACGATGGCATATGAAGCGTCCGCCGATCGGGATACCCTTTGCAATCTGACGAATCACAGCTATTTTAATCTTAACGGCAGCGGTTCCGTGCTCGGCCACACGCTGCAGATCTGCGCCGAAGAGTTTCTGGAAAACAGCGCGGCGACGCTGCCGACCGGGAAGCGGCTGCCGGTTGCCGGAACGCCATTTGACTTCCGTGTACCGAAGCGCGTCGGGCAGGATATCGGCGCGGACGATATCCAACTGCGAAACGGCGGCGGGTACGACCACAACTTCTGCCTGACCGGAGAAACGGCGGCGGTACTGCGCGGCGACGCGTCCGGCATCACCATGACGGTGCGGACGACGCTGCCGGGCATGCAGCTCTACACCGCAAATTTTCTGACCGAACGCCGCGGCAAGCAGGGCGCAATATATGCGCCGCGCTGCGCGCTGTGCCTGGAAACGCAGTACTTTCCGAATGCCATGGCCTGCGATGGTTTTGAAAAGCCCATCCTGCGCGCCGGAGATCTCTGGCGGCAATGCACAACGCTGACTTTTTCGGGAAAAAGATGAAGGCCTGTGCTTAAAACCACGGGCCTTCAGGGGACGGAGCGGAATATTACGGCTTATGGGTGCTTTTCCCGGTATTCGCGCGGACTGCGGCTGTCGGAGAAATACCTGCGGAAAAGAAGGCGGCCGTATGTTTTAAGAGAAACGAGCAACGGATTACGGCAGACCGAGAGGCTGAAGCTGCGCCTGGTGAGATCGAATTGTGTAGGAAGAGATTATCTCGATAAACTGCGAGGAAGTGGGTTCAGATTCCAATGGATAACCGGCCATCTGACAGAGCAAGCCGGGATTGACAGACCATGCGCGGGAAACGGCAGTCCGGATATTTCG
>OIWM01001408.1_pt1 | contig 23786 bp, 22 predicted proteins | sample 1587451 | NCBI WGS metagenome assembly OIWM01 (sample SAMEA3888907, study PRJEB22519) | human gut metagenome | biome: human gut; feature: human-associated habitat; material: faeces | place: Denmark | collected 2011
CCACGGGCAGTTGCATGACTACGATTTGACTACTATCACCTGTAAAACCGAAAAAGCCGGTTCGCCTAGTGTTTTCAATAGTTTCAGGAAAGTTCAAAGGAATCGGACGTTTTCGCCGAAAGCTGAACATTCCTTGAAAACACAGCATTTTATCAGATGATGTCTGAAAACTCCGACTGTTGATATGTATTCTGTAGTGCTATTATGAAGCATTCCGGTGGTTTCAAACCTTTCATCAAGGTGACATCACCCTTAGGTTCCATTGCGCGAGCATGCAGGTTCAAGTCCTGTCGGGCGCACCACGAACACGGCACGGTTCTATTTGCTGAATAGAGCCGTGCTTTTCTTTCTTTTTGCAATTTTTATAAAGATGCCACCACCTCATGTTCAAATGCTGATTTCATGAACGGATCTGCCGCGCGCTGTCTGTGCGGTAGCCCAGCTCAAAAATCTTTTCCAGCTGCGACGCTCCCACACCGGGTCCGTCGTCGGAAACGGGAATCGAAACCGTATCGCCCGATATGTCCGCAGAAATCACGACGTGACTCGCTCTGTATTTGCGGCTGTTGTCCAGCAGATTGGACATGCAGCGCGAAAGAAGCTCCCGGTCAGCCATCACCGTTTCATCCGGCAGATCGTCCAGCCCCTCCGCCTCGAAGCCTGCCGCAATCTCCGCAAACGTTCCGGAAATCTCCAGTGCTTCCGGCTTTGCGGGCGCTTCGCTGAGATCCAGCTTCGCAAACGAAAAGAGCCGGTTCACGAGCGTCTCGAGCTCTGTCTCCTTGGCGTAGATCGTCTGCAAATAACGCGCCTGCGTCTGTTCATCCTTTGCCGCACCGTCGAGCAAGCCCTCGGTGTAGGCGCGGATCGACGTCAGCGGGCTTTTGAGGTCGTGAGACATCCCCGCAATCAGCTCCTGCTTTTGCTGCTGCTGGCGGCTCTGCGCCTCCAACGAGGTTTTCAGCCGCGCTGCCATCTCGTCGACCGCGTCGCAGGCAGGCTTGAATTCGTCCGGAACGACATAGCCGATCGGCGCGTCGAGGTCTCCTTCCTGAATCCGCTTCACGCCGGACACCAGAATATCCAGCGGCTTCTGGATGTGCCGGAACAGGTGCTTTGTCAGATAGAGATTCGTAAAGCCGATTGCCGCCAGCAGCGCCAGAATGACCGTGCCGCCATAAATTGCGGCAATTGTTTTCGCGCCGTCAAACGCCGCTTCCAGCTGTTCGCCCGTTTCATGCAGCGCTGCCATCGATAGCCCCAGCCGCGGAAAATACACCCGCTTCAAAAGCAGTACCGCGAGTCCGCCGCCCAGAAGCAGCAGCGCCACCGCAATTGCCACGGGAATCAGAATCATGATAAGATTCGAGCGCGCCAGGCGCTTTCGGATTGTCATGCCATCACATCCTTTGGGAGTCTGGAATCAGGATACCACAGGTCTGCCCGGATGTTAAAACTGTTTTTAAAACCGGGCGTTCTGTGTGAAATTCCGGTTGCAAAAATGCACGAAACCGCTATAATATCAGTTGCAATTTGTTGGTTTGGCACATATCGTGCAGAAAGGAATCCCATGCCGGTCAATTATCATACGCACACCTTTCGCTGCGGTCACGCAGAAAACGTGCCGGACGAAGCATATCTTCAGCGCGCCATCGAACAGGGCTTTACGGTCCTCGGCTTTTCGGACCACACGCCCTGGCAGGGGCTCAGCCCGGCGGTCTGCCGGGGCGTCCGCATGCTCCCGGAAGAGCTTCCGGGGTATTTTGCGTCCATCCATGCCTTACAGGAGAAATACCGCGGCGTGATTGAAATTCCGCTCGGGCTGGAATGCGAGTACTTCCCCGGGCATATGGACTATTTGCGTGAAATCCGTCCGCAGGTCGACTACCTCATTCTCGGGAACCATTTTCAGTGGACAGACCCCGGGCATCCGCGCGCGTATACTGCCGCGCCGATGCTGCTGGAAGAATACCTGACGACCACCCTCGCCGGGATGCGCACGGGGCTCTATGCGTATCTGGCGCACCCGGATCTGATTTACACCTCGCAGCCGGTATTTGACGAAACGTGCCGCGAGGCGGCATACACGCTCTGCGAGGAGGCAAAGAAGCTCGACCTGCCGCTCGAGTACAATCTCTACGGTGTGGATAAACGCGCGCGCGGCGAGTTTTCCGGGCTCGGCTATCCCTGCGCGCCGTTCTGGGAGATTGCAGCGAAAACCGGCGTGCGCGCCATCATCGGCTTCGACGCACACAAACTCCAGCACCTGTGCGAGCGGGCGCGCTATGAAGCGGCGAAGCAATATCTGGAGGGTCTGGGGCTTCCGCTTGTGCAGCGGCTGTTTTAATTTGGTTTCCAACCGCTTTTCCGCGCGCACTTGCAATTCCGGCGCGCAATTGGTATGATAGTACCATGGAGAAAAGAGTGTCTTATTTTGTCAGCCGCAAGAGTCTTCTTGTCTGGCTGAGCGCATTGGTCATGACGGCTTCGGCAGTACTCCGCATCGCATATTCCTGCGGGAAAGGCGCAGATGCAGCGACGGTGTGGTTCCAGATTGTGCTGCCGGTCGCGGCTTGTCTGATCTTTGTGCTGATGATCTTGCTGGGCGGGCAGGAGCGGTTCTACCACACCGCCATTCCGGCGTTCCTGCTTGCGATTTATTACAGCGTGCGCGTATCCGCAGTGCTAACCAGTCTGAGCCTGCGCTTTGTGTTCTGGGTGGCGTATCTGGCGATTGCGGGCTTTTACGCGATGACCGTTTCCGGGCGCGTGCGCAACAACTGGGCGCTGGTGCTGCTGCTTGCCGTGGGGATCGGCGTGCTTGCCTACACGCACAGAAGCGCGTTTTCCGGCGCCAACTGGTCGGCGCGCGTGGGCTTTTTGCCGGAGCTTCTGTTTCTGACGGGCGGGCTTTTCGCGGTGCTGGCAATGCAGCCGCACGCGGACGGCAAATACCACCCCACGTGGGGCGACCGCGTCGACGGGCGCAAGCTTCGCTCGCTGGATCCCGTGCAGGTGGTTGCAAACTACATCATGCCGACGAGAGTCGGCGCTTCCAACTTCGTGCGCGACTCGGTCGAGATTACCGCCATGGAGCGCTACATCCGCGAGAAGCGGCGCGCGGGGCTGACCAGCTTCGGCATCACGCATGTGTTTCTGGCGGCGTATGTGCGCACGGTGGCAAAATATCCGGCGCTCAACCGCTTTTTGTCCGGGCAGCAGGTCTACAGCCGCGGAGACGATATTCAGTTCTGCATGATGGTCAAGGAGGAGATGTCGACCGACGCCGCCGAGAGCGCCATGAAGCTGCACCTGACGCAGACCGACTCGGTGGAGGAAATCTACCGGAAGATGAACGAACAGGTCACACGCATCAAGGAAGCGTCCGACGCGAGCGACTTTGACAAGACGGCGAAACTGCTGTCGCTGATTCCGGGCGTTGTCTTTAAGTTCGTGGTCTGGGTGCTCAAGGTGATGGACTACTTCGGGCTGCTGCCGAAATTCCTGCTGGAAGTCAGCCCGTTCCACGGCTCGATCTTCTTTACCTCGATGGGCTCGCTCGGCATTCCGCCGATTGTGCATCATCTGTATGACTTCGGCAACCTGCCGGTGTTCTGCGCGTTCGGCTGCAAATACCGGAAGAACGAAATTGATCTGGACGGCAATCTGGTCCAGCGCAAGTACGTGGATTTTACGGTCAACACCGACGAGCGCATCTGCAACGGGTTCTATTTCGCGACCGCGCTCAAGCACATGAAAAAGTACTTACAGCACCCCGAGCGGCTCGACGAACCGCTGGACGAGGTCGTCAAGGACGTCGACTGACGCACACACATACAACGAAAGGCTCCCCGATGGGGAGCCTTTTTTGCGCGTTTTTATGGGCAGGTAAAAAACGCGCCGGATTGCTCCGGCGCGTTTTTTTGATTGGGTCTTACTTTTCGAGCTTGGTCCAGTCGACGTTGTCGATCAGCTTGGTCCACATTTCGTCGCCCGTGGTCTCATAGACGCTTCTCTGGTACTCGTGAGAGTTGGAAGCTTCCTGAATGGCGATGTAGTACCAATCGCCCGGGTTGTTGTCCGGGAAGGTGAGCATGATGCTGCGGCTGAGCAGTCTCAATTCCTTGGCGGGAACGCGCTCGAGCACGCGGTTAATCATGGTGACGGTTTCGGCTCTGGTGATCTTCTGGTCCGGGCGGAAGGAGCCGTCGGGGTAGCCCGCAATCCAGCCGTTGCCGGCGGCGAGCTCGACATAGGTCTTCGACCAGTGGCCGGAAAGATCGGTGAAGGACTTCGTGCCCTTGCTGAGATTTGCAAAGTTCGCAATGATCTTTGCCATCTCGCCTCTGGTGATGGGCTGGTTCGGACGGAAGGTGCCGTCGTTATAGCCCGTGACGATACCGGCGTTGGAGAGCGTGGAGATGGCGTTGTTGAACCAGTCGCCCGCGTTCACATCGGTATAGTCGTTGGTCTTGGAGAAGTAGTAGTCGCGGCTGGAGTCGGTCAGCAGGCGGAAGAAGATCGTGCAGGCTTCGGCTCTGGTGATCTCGCCCTTGGGCTGAACGGTTCCGTCGGGGTAGCCCATGATGTAGGCGACATGGTCGTCGCGGTTGAGCTGCGGGCCGACCTTGACCGTGCCGCCGGACGAGCTCTGCTTGCCGTAGATGTTGATAATGTCGGCATCGGCGCCCTTGTCGGGGTCGGCGTATGCCATCCGTGTGCCGAGGTGTTCCACCATCGGTTCGCGCGCACTGTAATACGAGATATTCGGTCTGTCCAGATAGAGCGTGATACGCTTTGTCGAGTAGCTCATATTCTTGAGGTCGCCCTTGAGCTCCCAAAGGTACACAACGGGATATTCCTTGCCGTTGAATTCCTTCTTATCGAGGTTTTCAAATTCCTCTTCACTCAGGTTAAAATCAAAGCCGCCCCAATCGCCTTCGCTTGTTTCTCCGGCTTTTACCGTTTCGTCAACATCAATCGTGAAGGTGTCAAGAATCTCTTCGCCCTTCTTATCGGAGGTTACCTTGAACTCGAACGGGACGGTTTCCCCGTCCTTGTTGAAGGTGCCCTTCTCGCTCTTGACGTACTTGTATACACTGCCGAAAATCCGGAAGGCTTTCAGTGCGTCCGGCGTGATCCTGACCAGTCTGGACTCTCCTGTTACGTTGCCGCCAAGCGCGTCTTTCGCAGCGCCAATCGCCTTGTTGCTGATCTCGTAGCCGCTGTCGCCAAGCTGGACCTCGTAGGTTGCCTTGATGGTGACACTGTCGCCAACGTTCAGATCATTTTTCAGTGTGATTTCGTATCCATCAACCGTATAATCATCGCCGCTGATGATGTTCAAATCACCCTCAGCGCCTGTGAACTCGTCGGTCAGAACGACATCCGTGAGGTTCAGCTTGCCGCTGTTTTTTACGGTGATCTCGTACTCAATCACGTCGCCCTCTTTGACTTCCACCTCCGGATCGTCCGGATCCAGCGGTTCGCCGTCACGGGTCACGTCTGTGATGGTCTTTGCAACCGTCAGCCCGGGCACAGCCTTGTAATAAAGCTTGAATACGTTCCCATTCGGGTCCAGAACAAGATCGCCTCTGATTCTATTGTCGGCGCTATCATCAAACTTGTAGCCCTTGTCATCATAGGCGGTTTTCATGGGCTCCGCCGTGAAGTCCTCGCCAACCTTTCCATCCGTCGTAGCTCTATCTGTTGCTTCCGAAGGATAAGTGCCGTCTGCCTTCATCAGGTAATACGCAATGGTAAGCGTTGTGTCTGCGGGCTCGTTCTTTGTGAAGGTCCACTTGCCGTAGAGCGTCTTGCCGCCCTCGGGCATGCGGTACGTCGTGCCGTCGATCTTGGTGCTGAGACCCTTGTCTTCATACCAACCATCGAAGCTCCATGTGCCTTTGTTTACAGTATCAGCAGTGTCCTCAAAGCCGTGCGGAAGCTCCACCTCGGTTTTCTCTACCAATTCTTCGCTGTCGGCCGGGATCTGCCTTGTAACAACGTCCGGGAGTGTCGTGATCGTATCGTCGCCGCTCTTGAACACATAGCTCAGCTTGTACTTCGGGTTCACGGTCACGCTGTTCCACCTGCCGACGAAGGTCACATCGTCATCGTCCATCGTGTAGGTGGAGCCAGTCACCTTAACACCGTCCACATGCCAGCCGGCGAAGGTGTACTTGATGCCATCAATCGTCTTGGTGTTCTCAGTCAGTGTGGGAAGGGTTACAGAATCGCCTTTGTAATATTTCTTGGTATCCTGCGTCGTGGGCAGGAGATTCTGCACCTCGGTGGGCAGACCGCTTTCAAATTCATATGTAACGCCGTGCGGCTTTTCAACCTTGACGTTTACGGCGGCAAGGTCGAATATTGTGTCATTCAGACCAGAACCGGTCTTGATTTGGGCGGATGCATTATTTGCAATTCTGCCCCTTTCTTCATCGTCCGGTAATACCGTATACGTGTAAAGCTTTGTAACGTTCGAACCGGGTTCCAACGTGGAAACACCCTTGATGTCTCCATAGCTTCCGCCCTCAATGTTGCCATCTCCACCAGTCAATGTGCCAGCAGCTGTAAAGGTGTCTCTGCCCCAATCTCCAGCGCCAAACGCAACGTTGCCAGTGTTCTCGATGGTGACGGTGTAGTGAATCACATCGTCCGCGCGCACAACACTCTGTTCATTCACCAGATCTACCGTCTCCGTGGTGCCGTCGGCAAGAGTTCTGGTGCGCGTTGCAGTCTTGGTGACTTTCACGCCGTATCTTTCGTTCTTCCGGACGGAGTTTGTCACGGTAAAGCCGTCCACTGCGTTGCCGGTGACAATGCCGGTCCAGATTTCATCCGCTGTAACCAGCTGGTTGTCCGAGGTGACAGCCTGTCCGTTGATTTCAGTCTCCTTCACGGTGTATTCGATGTCTTTTCCGTCCGCATCCTTCACCGGGCGGTCCACGATCGTTCCGGTTGCAGTATTACTCGTAATGCCAGCACCTTTGCTTGCGTAGAAATACTTATCCTGTTTGCCGTTCGCATAGAGCCATATTCTTACCGATCTATCCCGGTCGGTCGGAACCGAATCGTCCCAAATCTTGGTGATCGTGATGTCCATGGTGGTGGGCTCTGCGGCATTCAGGGTATGCGTAGCCTCGGCTTTTATTTCCTGTCCCTCGTAGCTCACGGTGGCAGTCGCCTTGTTAACGATCGTGCCCGCAGCCACATCGGCTTCCGTAACCGTATAAGTTATCTTTCCAGCCCCGGAATAAGAAATATAATCGTCCGGATGAAGAGCTCCAATCAAATACTTCCAATCGGCTTCTTTCGCCTCACCGTCTACATACAAAGTGCCCTTACCTCGGAAGTCATCCTGAACTTCAATCGAACTGAGCGTAACATCACCGGTATTTTTAACCGTCAAGTCATATTCGATCTTGTCGCCAGATTTAACCGTATCTGTGTCATTCAGCTTTGCGCCGCGCGAGCCGTCGCTGTTCACACGGTATGCGGTCTTGGTGATTGTCAATGCAGGAGTCGCCGTCACGGTATAGCTTGCCTTCAAGGTGACATCATTCTTCGGCATCTCGAAGGGAGGCGCATCCTCGGCGATGGTAACACCATCCGTCGTCCAGCCATCCGTCGTCCAGCCGTTGAAGGTATAGCCTTCCTTCGTCGGTGCAGGTGCGAGAGTCACCGTGTCGCCGTGCCAATAGTGCGTTTTCGTATACGGCGGGGCGGTGAGCTCTTCGCCGGTCTCATCAAGATATGTAACCGTAAAGGCGAGGTTCTCAATCGCAGGAGAATCAACTGTAATAGGAGTCTGCGCGTTGCCCTTGTTGTCCTCGTAGCTCAGGCTTGCGCTCGTGTTGGTCGGAAGGGTTTCAGCGTCCGTCAGAGTATTCTTGTCGTACTGAACATAGAACGTGAGCGTCTTTGTCTCGTCGCCGAGCTTGTCCGCAACATCCCATGTCACAGTCTTGTTGCCAGCCGACGGCGTGACCACGGGGTTGGACGGGTACGTTTCATTTGCAAGGTACGTAAAGCCAGCGCCCATCGTATCGGTGAGCGTTACGTCATGTGCCTTATACTGGATGTCGGTCGCAATATCGGAAAAGACCTTCGTAATTGCGTTCACGTCCGTTCCGGCGTTGACAAAGCCTGCGTCCGTGCTGGCAATCGAGTACATGAGCGTGTTAATCAGGCTGGACCCTGAGGCAATGCCATATCCGATGGCGTAGCAGGTAATGCCGTCCGTGGCTTTCGCGGCATATGCCTCGGAAACCGTCGCGGTATAGCAGTAACCCGAGTCCTCATCCATGATATCGCTGTTATCATAGGAGAACGTGGTGCTGTCTGCGGTATACAGGTTCGGAAAGTATTGCTTCCCACCTTCCCTATAATCCGTTTTAATGTGGTAGGCAGCAGCCTGTTGGCTTGTAAGCGACCAAGTACTCTTCCCCTTAAAAATTCCAAATCTATAATTCGGCGCGCCGTCTGCCAGAACGATCATGAACTTGTCCGCGTCTTTGTCGCTCTTCTTGAGGCGCTCGCGGGCGCTGTGAATACCGGCTTGAATGTTCGTGCCGTGCCAGTTACCGTTGTTCGTGTTGATGGCATCGATATGCTGCTTAACTGTTGTCAGGTCGCTGCTGAAGTCCCAGTCGTTCATGGTCTTTGCTGCGTAGGCAACAACCGCGATGCGCACATTCGGATCGCCGGTCAGAACCTTCTCCGCAAAAGCCTTCGCCGCTTTCTTTGCGTTATCCAGCCAGTCTCTGTCATTCTGCGTCATGCTCAAGGAGCGGTCGATCACCAGAACGATGTCGGTCTTTTTCGTCGTCTCCGTGGGCTGTTCGCCGGTTACCTTGATGGTAATCTTTGCAATACCGGCTTTTTCATCCACCCATTGCGCCGATTTTTCCAGCTTCGGTCCGGTCGTATTTTCGCTTGTCTTTGTGCTGACCCCAGTCTGCGCTGCCGGAGGTTCCGCATCAGCAGCGATCGCCGAAATCGGCATAATGCCGACGAGCATCAGCACTGCAAGCACGATGCTCAAAAAGCGTTTTTTCATGTTCTTCTTTCCCCCTGTGTCAAATTTTCTTATGTGCTTTGACGCTTTTCTATCTGCTAAAGTTAGCTGTGTATCATTATACCAGAACTTTTCCAAAAAGCAAGTACCTAAACATCCGTCGAAGCGGCCTGAAATTCCGGTCCTTTCAAGTTTTCCGCTGAAAAATTCGCGCTTTTAGAGGCGCTGTCTGGAAGTTCTGATTTTTTTGCGCATTTCTTTTTTGTCTATTTTTTGAGAAATAACAGTGCCGCCGCGCTGGCCGCAACATTTTGTCTCAGTCTTTGCCGAAATGTTTAGGCAGAAAAAACCGCCGTCCCGGTTTTGCCCGGAACGGCGGTTTGCGTTTTCGGTTTGCTCTTTACCAGATGCGTTTGGTCTTCACATCGTCGAGAACTCTCGCCGCGAAGTCTGCGCGGGACATCGCGCCCAGATCCTCTCCGCCGCGGGTACGGACCGAGACGGTCTCGTTTTCGATGTCGCGGTCGCCGACGACGAGCATATACGGAATCTTGCCGAGCGTCGCCTCGCGGATTTTCTTGCCGATCTTCTCGCTTCTCGCGTCAACCTCCACGCGGATGCCCTGCGCATTCAGCTCGCCCGCCACCTTGTCCGCGTAGTCGAGCGCGCGGTCGGTCACGGGCAGAACCTTGACCTGCACCGGGTTGAGCCACACCGGGAACGCGCCTGCGAAATGCTCGGTGATGACGCCGATGAAGCGCTCGATGGAGCCGAGAACCACGCGGTGAATCATGACCGGGCGGTGCTTGAGTCCGTCTTCGCCGGTGTATTCCAGCTCAAAGCGCTCGGGCAGCTGCATGTCGAGCTGAATCGTGCCGCACTGCCAGGTCCGGCCCAGCGAGTCCGCCAGATGGAAGTCCAGCTTCGGGCCGTAAAACGCGCCGTCTCCGGCGTTGACGGTGAAGGTCTTTCCCATCTCGGTGATGGCGGCGCTCAGCGTGTCCTCTGCAAAGCGCCAGTCCTTTTCGTCGCCGATGTGGTCGTCCGGCATGGTCGACAGCTCGATGGCGTAGGACAGACCAAAGGTCGAATAGACCTCGTCGAAGAGCCGGACGACGTTCTTGATCTCGTCTTTCATCTGATCCCAGGTCATGAAGATGTGCGCGTCGTCCTGCGTGAAGCAGCGCACACGGAACAGACCGTGCAGCGCGCCGGACAGCTCGTGCCGGTGGACCAGACCCAGCTCGCCCACGCGCAGCGGCAGATCGCGGTAGGAATGCGGCTCGCTCGCGTAGACCATCATGCCGCCCGGGCAGTTCATGGGCTTGATGGCATAATCCTCGCCGTCAATGACGGTGGTGTACATGTTCTGCTTGTAGTGGTCCCAGTGACCCGAGCGCTCCCACAGGCGGCGGTTGAGAATCATCGGGGTCGAAATCTCGACATAGCCGTAGCGCTTATGCACCTCGCGCCAGTAGTCGATCAGCGTATTTTTCAGCACCATGCCCTTCGGCAGGAAGAACGGGAAGCCGGGTCCCTCTTCGGTCAGCATGAACAGACCAAGCTCCTTGCCGAGCTTGCGGTGGTCGCGCTTCTTCGCCTCTTCGATGCGCGCCAGATACTCGTCAAGCTCTTCCTTCTTCGGGAACGCAACGCCGTAGATTCTTTGCAGCGTCTGACGGTTGGAGTCGCCGCGCCAATAGGCCGCGTTGCAGGCAGTCAGCTTGATGGCGTTGCCCTTGATGCGTCCGGTGGAGTCCAGATGCGGACCGGCGCAGAGGTCTGTGAACTCGCCCTGGGTGTAGAACGAAATGTGCGCGTCTTCCGGAAGATCGTTGATGAGCTCGACCTTGTACGGCTCGTTCTTTTCTTCCATATACTTGATGGCTTCCTCGCGCGGCAGCTCAAAGCGCTCGAGCTTGAGCTTTTCCTTGCAGATCTTGCGCATCTCCGCTTCCAGCTCTTCCATGATCTCGGGCGTGAAGGCAAACGGCGCGTCGAAGTCGTAATAGAAGCCGTTGTCGATCGAAGGACCGATCGCGAGCTTCACCTCCGGGTGCAGGCGCTTGACCGCCTGCGCCAGAACGTGAGAACAGGTGTGCCAGTAGGTTCTGCGGTACTGTTCGTTTTCAAACGAGAATTCATTGTTTTCTGCCATGATGGTTGTCTCCTTCCGGTTGGTTCGGGGTAAAGAAAAACGCTTCACCCCCGATGTGATTCAGGGGTGAAGCGAAACATGCTCCACGGTTCCACCCTGCTTACGGAATTGCTCCGTCGCTCGTGACCTCAGTAACGGGAGGACCCGGCGCTGCTTACTGCTCGTTCAGCCGCGCGGCTCAAAAGTGGTATTCCGCTCCCGCGAACCCAAGGCGCTTGCACCGGATGCGTCTCTCTCTGTGAGCTGCTGTGGACGGAACGTATCTTTTTCCTTGCCTTTAACACACAGAATATAGCACGTTTTTTCGTCCGTGTCAAATGCGTTTGCAAGAAAAACGAAAAATTTACTAATTTGTCACAATATTCGTATTTTTGTTATATTTTCTTTACTTTTTCGGCAAGATTATTTCTTTTTCTTTGTTCTCCCAGCAAGTTATTTTATATAAAATATTCCGGTTTATTCATGTTTTTGCATATTTCTCTTGACTTTTTTCAGATTATCGGTATAATGTACAAGCAGATACTGATTCGTAACTTGTTTGTATCTATTTTGTAATTACTTAACCAATCGTGTTTCCGATTTCTGAAAGGAGTGTTGCTGCAATGATGCTGACAGCAAGGTTCAAGACCTGTGCGCTTGCCGCCTGCCTGCTTACCGCCTGCCTGCTTCTTCCCGACACCCAGGCAAAAGCCGAGTCCATTTCCCTGCCGGAGCCTGTCAAAGCTTCGCAGACGCAGCCGGAAGCTGCCGCTGAAAAAACCGAAAGCGTCCCGGTTCTCACGACGCTTTCGTATGAAACGGTTGTAGAAACCATCGAAGAGCCTGCCCCGGAAGCCGCGCTTGAGACGCCGGAAGAAACACCCGCACCTGAGGACGCGCAGGAGCAGGCGCCCGCCGCCGAAGCGGATAACGCCATCACCCGCGCGACGAAGGCGGATCTGGAGCGCCCGGACGATCTGGTGAAGCTCGGCGACTTTATCGCGACCGCCTACTGCGTCACCGGGCAGACCTCGACCGGCACGCAGACCACCGTCGGAAGAACCCTCGCCGTCAATCCCCACGTGATTCCCTACGGCACGGAGGTCTGGCTCTATCTCGAGGACGGCACATTTGCCGGGGACTTCATTGCCGAGGATACGGGCTCGAACATGCTGGCAAATTCCAACGTGATCGATATCTACATGGGAGAAGGCTCGTACCACGACTGCATCCTCTGGGGCGCACAGGATGTCGAGGTCTACATCCGAGCCACCGCGGAAGCCGAACAGCCTGCGCAATAACGGCAATTGAAAAACTGCCCTTCGCCTGCTACAATGATAGCTGACGAAGGGCAATTATTTTATATGTGCAGATAAAGAGGTTTTTATGGATCTTTGTAATATCAACGAGATTAAGGCGCTTTTAACCCGCCACGGCTTTCACTTTTCCAAGGCGAAGGGGCAGAATTTTCTGACACAGAGCTGGGTGCCGCGCGAGATCGTGCTGGACGCCGGCATCGACGACACCTGCGGTGTGCTGGAGGTCGGCCCCGGCATCGGACCTCTGACGCAGCAGCTCTGCCGGAGCGCAAAGAAGGTCGTCGCAGTGGAGGTCGACCGGAGCTTGCAGCCCGTGCTTGCCGAGACGATGGCAGGAAATGAGAACCTGACGATCCTCTTCGCAGACATTCTGAAAACCGATATCAAAGCGCTGGTCGAAGAAGAATTTTCCGGGCTTCGTCCGATGGCGTGCGCAAACCTTCCCTACTATATTACAACGCCGGTGCTGGCAGCGCTGCTGGAGAGCCGCGCGTTTGAGGCAGTGACGGTCATGGTGCAGAAGGAGGTTGCCCAGCGCATCTGCGCGCCTGCCGGAAAGGGAGACTACGGCGCGTTTTCGGTCTTCTGCCAGTATTATGCCGTTCCTGAGCTGCTGTTCGATGTGCCGCCGTCGTGCTTCATTCCGCAGCCGAAGGTCACGTCGAGCGTGCTGAAGCTTAGCATGCGCGCCGAGCCCCCCTGCCCGATTCCGGACGAAACGCTCTTTTTCCGCGTCGTGAAGGCAAGCTTTGCCCAGCGCAGAAAAACGCTGGTCAACGCGCTGTCATCCGGCTTTGGAGAGTTTACCAAGCAGCAGCTTGCAGGCGCCATCGAAGCGGCGGGCTTTTCCCCCACGGTGCGCGGCGAGACGCTGGATATTCCGGGCTTTGCCGCCGTTTGCCGGGAGCTGTTGAAGCTTTGAGCTACTATATTTACATGGTGCGCTGCGAAGACGGGTCGCACTACACCGGCATCACCACCGATCCCCGCCGCCGCATGCGCGAGCATGTGCTGCGTCTGTCTCCCGGCGCAAAATACACGAAAAGCCACCGCGTCATTGCGCTGGACGCGCTCTGGTCGGCACAGACGAGAAGCGAGGCGTGCCGTCTGGAAGCCGCCGTCAAGCGCCTGCACACAGAGCAAAAACGGGCTCTGATCGCGCAGCCGGACCGGCTGCATGATTTTCTCGGTGCGCGCATCGACGCCTCGCGCTACACGCCCGAGCCGCTCTTTTCTCTCGACGAGCTGCTCGCCGCACAGAACTGACGCAAAACGCCCGCCGCACAGTGTGCGGCGGGCATCGATCGTTTTTGGTTATTTCTTAGTTCTTCATACCATGCATGGTCATTGCAACCATACCGGCAAGATACGCAGCGCCGCAGACCGCCAGAATACTCAGCATAACTCTTTCCTCCGTTTTGAATCCTACGCTGCATTTTCGCAGCGACTCATTTCTCTTTACAGTCTTTATTATACGCATCCGCGCGGCAAATTCAACCGTTTTGTACAGTTTACATTTCCTGTATTTGTTGATTTTACATAAATTTCAGCATTGTTCATGAATTGCAGGAAGTTTTTCCTGCAATTCATCCTGCATTTCCGTCCCTGCATCCTGCCGCCGGTCCTCTTGCAAAAACGCAGGTCTTCCATCAAATAAGCGCTTTATTCTGCAAGTCTTCCGCCGCCGCCCTCCAAATGCTTTTTCCTGCATGTATCCCATCGTGCACATTTTTGAAGATCTCCGTCATTTTCTGATGCCGGAGCCAGCAAAAACCGGCAGAAGCCCGCAAAGGCTCCTGCCGGTTCTGCCAATAATCCGTCAAAAATTTGTGAAATACCGCCACAAACGCAGCCGCTACACGACCATCTCGTATTCGCCCATGCCGCCGGATGAGAAGTAGCGCTGCAAATCAAAGGGCGAGAACACGCCCCGGTCGGTGACGATGCCGGAAATGAGGTGCGGCGGCGTCAGATCAAACGCCGGGTAGTAGCCCTTGACGCCCTCTGCCGCCGTTCTTACGCCCATCGCCTGCAGCGTAAACGCCGGGTCGCGCATTTCGATCGTCACGGTGTCTTTTGTCGGGTGCCCCGCGTCCGGCGCACCGGTCACAAAGGTCGGAATGCCGAAATGGTTGGCGCAGATGGCAATCTGGAAGGTGCCGACCTTATTGACGACATACCCGTCCAGGCAGATTGCGTCCGCCGCGCAGGTAAACACGTCCACACCCTCGCGCTGCATGACAAAGGCTGGCATGTTGTCGGTGATGACCGTCACGTCAAAGCCCATGTCATGGCAGACGGTCGCCGTCAGGCGCGCGCCCTGAAAATAAGGTCTCGTCTCCGGGCAGAACAGGCGCAGCTGCTTTCCGGCAAGCTTCGCTTCTTTGAGCATCATGCCGACAATTGTCTCGCCGAAGCATTGGGTCATGACCGCCGCGTGCTGCGGGAACATCGCGACGAGATACCTTGCAATCTCGTTGACCTTGGAATACCGGGAATTGTTTGCCCGGACGACGTGGGCGCGGATTGCCTCGTCGACGCGCGCGCCCTCCTTCAGCGCCTGCTCTGCCGCCGCGAGGCAGCCGGTACACACCTGCTCCATGCGCTTTTTGGTCGTCGGGCGGGCGTCTGCAATGCACGCTGCCGCCTGCTGAAGAAACGCAAGCTGCTCTTTTTCCGGCTTTTCCCGGCACTCCCACGCGGCAAGCGCCATGCCCATGCCGGCGGCTGTATACGGTCCCGCGCTCTGAGTCACCATGTCGCGGATTGCCTGCATGACCTCGACGTGCGTCCGGCACGTCACAAATTCCACGTTGCGCGGATATACGCGCCGGTCGAGAATTTTCACCGTGCCCGCGTCGTACCATGCGACATTTTCATATTGCAGCATAAAGGCTAAGCCCTTGTCGGCTCTGGTATCTTCCATATCAGTGCATCTCCCGGATGATGGATTTTAAGTAGGTGCTGAACTGCTGTTCGATCATGCGCCCCGTTTCGCTGACCTCCTCGGTCGTGAGCGGCTGGTCCAGCATGCCCGCTGCCATGTTGGTAATGACCGAAAAGCCGAGCAGCTCCAGCCCGCAGTGTGCCGCCGTGAGCGCTTCCGTAACCGTCGACATGCCGACCGCATCGCCGCCCAGAAGCCGGATCGCGCGGATTTCCGCCGGCGTTTCAAACTGCGGACCCGGCATGAAGAAGTAGACGCCCTCGTGGACGCGGAGCTTCGTTCCCTTTGCCAGCCGCAGCGCAAGCTCGCGCAGGCGCGGGGTGTACATCCGGCTCACGTCAAAGAAGCGGTCGCCGAACTCCGGAAGGTTTTTCCCACGCATCGGGCTTGCGCCGTTTAATTTGATGTGGTCGGAAATCACCATGATATCGCCCGGGCGGTAGCCCTCGTTTACACCGCCTGCCGCGTTCGTCACAATCACCTGCTTTACCCCCAGCAGCTTAAAAAGCCGCACGGGAATGGACAGCTGCTCAAAATCGTAGCCCTCGTAGGTATGGAATCTTCCGGACATGCACACGAGCTTCTTTCCCTCGAGCGTGCCGAAGATCAGCTTTCCGGCGTGGTCCGGCGCGGTGGAAACCAGAAAATTCGGAATCTCCCGGTAGTCCAGCGTCACGGGGTTTTCGATCTGCCCGGCAAGCGGTCCCAGCCCCGTGCCTAAAATCAGCGCAATCTCAGGGACAAAGGGCGCTCTTTGCTTCACGTATTCGGCAGTTTTTTCATAAAATGCAAACGGTTCGTTCATGCGGCACCATCCTTTTTTCGTTTTCTTCATCATACCAGACGCGAAGGAGAACCGCAAGCCGTTTGACAGCTTCGTCCGGTTCTGCTATGATGGAAAAAATGATACAGGAGGGCTTTTCATGCGCTATTCTGTCTGCGCGGCGCTCACGGCCGTGCTTGTCGCATTCGTCGCGTATTTTCTGCTCGGAAGCTTCTGGCCAGATGTGGGCGCAGTCGTCGCCGTCGCCGTGATGGGCGCGTTCATATTAGAAGGCGGAAACCATGACGACGATCCAAAGAAAGGCGAAGACATCCCCGAAGACAACCTGAGGTCCTGACGAAAAGCCGGTAAGCAGTTTGCTTACCGGCTGATTTTCATGATTTCAAGCGCTTTGAGAAACGCTGCCCGGTCTGGCGCAAACGTAATTCTCTTCGCCGCATCCGATATCTTTATCCAACCTGCCTCGCTGACCTCGCTTTTCTGCGCGCACAGGTCACCTGCCAGATACCGCGCCGGATAGAACCAGACGGTTCTGCGGTCGTCCTCCCGCGCCGAGGGAACTGGCAGCGGATAATCTTCCAGAAGCGCCGCTTCGATGCCGGTCTCCTCGCGCGTCTCGCGCGATGCCGCCTGCAAAAGCGTCTCGCCGGGCTCCACATGCCCCTTCGGAAACGACCAGCGGCTGCCCGCGCGAATCATCAGAACCGTATCGCCCCGGAAGACAATTGCTCCGGCAGAATCTGTCGTCCGGTCCAGCTCTTTGGAAATCAGCCGCAGAACCTCCTGCGCCATCTGCTCGCGGTTTTCCTTTGTGACGGTCAGCACACGCACGTTCGGATGTGTGCGGATGGCGTTTGTAAGCGGTGTGTCGGCGATTTTCTGCACCACGCCGAGAATCGGAACGCTTCCGTCCAGAAGCGCTTCCATCCTCGCGGAAAACTGCGCCGCCGCGCTTTCCATCCGCCCGACCTCGTCCATGAGAATCAGCCGCGACTGCTCCGCATTTTTGAGCGCCTGCACGCCTGCCGTCTCAAACGCCTGCGGGAATTTTTCGATGCCGCGCCCGCAGCCTTTGCGGATGCCGACGCGGTTGAAATCGCCCATCGCGGGCGCTTTCTCCGCCGCCGCAAGCAGATAGACGGACATCGCGCCGTCCGGCAGATCCGGCACCGAAACACTCCGGAAGCCGCCGGGGCGTTCTATTTTCAGCGCGGCGAGCGTTTTGTTTATGATCGTACTTTTTCCGACCTGCACGTCGCCGGTCAAAAATATGTGCATGCTTTATCCCTTTCTTGCCTTCTCCGTACCGGCAAGCTGCGCGCGGCAGCGAATCAGCTCGGCGGCAATCGAGATGGCGATTTCCTCCGGCGTCTCGGCAAAGATCGTAATGCCGATCGGCGCATGGATGCGCGAAAGCTCTGCTTCTTCAACGCCGTTATCCATCAAATACTGATTGGTCGAGGCGATCTTATGCCGGCTTCCGATGCAGCCGACGTAGCACGCAGGCGTTTTCATCGCCTGCAGCAGCACCTCGCGGTCTGCCTGATGTCCGGGGGTCATGATGACCACATAGTCGCGCGGCGTGATGTGGACCTTTTCCTCGATGTGGTAGTAGTCGCCGAAGATCACCTGCTCGGCTGCCGGGTAGTTTTCCTGTCTTGCGAAGTCCTCGCGATTGTCGAACACCGTCACGCGGAAGCCGACATTTGCCAGCACCGGCACCAGTGCCCTTCCCACATGTCCGCCGCCGAAGATGTAGACTCTTCCCGCGCGGCTGATCGGCTCAACATAATAAGACGGCTCGCCCTTCTGATAGACCGCGCTGCTGGTAAGCCAGGAGCGCAGCATCTGCTCGTCCAGCTGCGCGAAGCGAAGCCCTTGGGTTTCGTCGAAGGTTCCCATGGCGGTGATTTTTCCCTGCTCCATGCGGCTGACAAGCCAGGCGTCCTGCCCGCTCTGCAAAAGCTCCAGAATCGCGCGGACCAGCGCCGCGTCCTGCGGGCTGCAATGATCGAAGAAACGGAAATACACCATCACGGTGCCGCCGCAGATCATGCCGATGTCATTGACCTGATTGGGTGCCAGGCAGAACGCCTGACAATGCGACGCCCCCGTCCTGAAAAGCTCCAGCGCCTGCTGCTGCGCAATGCGCTCGACCGCGCCGCCGCCGATGGTCCCGAGCGCGGTGCCGTCCGGGAACACCGCCATCTTCGCGCCCGCGCCTCTGGGGGCAGAGCCGGACGAGGCAAGAATGCTGCAAAGCACGACGTTTTCTCCGCGTTCGAGCGCGTGCAATATCTGTTCAAAGAGTTCTTTCATAAAATTTCCTCCGGAATATCCTTTGTGTCGATGGTAAAGCGCCCGAGCGCTTTTTTCTGCGGCAGGTAATACGGGAACTGCGCGTCGCCCGTCTCAGTGAGTCTTGCGCGCACCGCCTCGCGCGTGAGCGTGCCGGGCGCGTCCTTGCTGTAAATTTCAAAAAACCGCACCGCATCGCGAAGGCTTCGTAGCGGCTGCCCCATTTCAAACTCGCGTGTTTCCAATGAAAACCGCACGCCGCGCTCACGCAGGAAATCTGCTGCCCGGTCGGTTACCTCGTCGCGCAGCGGCACGCGAGACATCGAAAACCGGTGGTGCGTGAACGCCTTTTTGATCACGACGATTCTGCCCGCGCAGCAGCGCTTTGCTATCGGCAGAATCTCCGGCATTTTCCCGAACAGGCAGAACACCATCGCGTCGAAGCGCGTCTCGGGCGCATACGCCAGCAAATCGGTCTGCACGATTTCCAGATTGGATACCCGTTTTTCTTCCGCCTGCGCGTGCGCAATGTCCAGCGCCTGCTCGGAAATATCCGCCGCCGTCACGCGGGGGTAGCGCTGCGCCAACTGCAGCGCCAGAAAGCCCAGCCCGCAGCCCGCGTCGCACACATGCCGCGCCTGCGGAATCTGACTGCAGATCCAACCGGCAAGCTCGGTCTGATACGAGCCGAAGCCCGCGGCGTCGCGCATGAACCGTACCATATCGTCAGTCCAACGAAACATCAGTTGTCCTCCTCCCCGCCCGGCATGGGCATGCAGATGGTTTTTGTGCCGCGCTTCGTCTGCACCTCGCAGCGCGCGACCGGAATGCCGTAGAGCTGCGAGAGAACCGCCTCGGTCAAAACGTCGCGCGGCGCGCCCGACGCCATCACGCCGCCGTCCTTGAGCGCCAGCACCTTGGTCGCGTAGGAAAACGCCTGATTGGGGTCGTGTGTAGAAAAAATGATCGTGTAGCCCTGCCTTCCCAGCTGCTGCACACGCTCCATCACGCGGCAGCTGTTGCCGTAGTCGAGATTTGCCGTTGGCTCGTCCATGATAAGCATCGATGCATCCTGCACCAGCGCCCGCGCCAACAGCATCAGCTGCCGCTCGCCGCCGCTGATTTTCATGCAGCCGCGGTCTGCCAGCTTCTCGAGCCCCAGCGCGCGGAGCATCTGCATCGCCTTCTCCCGCTGAAGCCCTCCGGGCTGCTCAAAAACGCCCAGCTGCGCCGTCATGCCCATGAGAACACTGTCTAACACCGTATGGTCAAACGCCGGGGTGTGCGACTGCGGAATGTAGGCAATTTTCCTTGCCAGCTCCCGCCGGGAATAGCCGGACAGCGGCTTGCCTTCCGCCAGAATTTCGCCGGAAACCGGCTCCAGAAACCCGAGCAGGCACCGGAAGAGCGTGCTTTTTCCCACGCCGTTCGGTCCCAGCACTGCAAGAAGCTCTCCTTTTTCCGCCGTGAAGGACACGTCTCCGATGACAGGGCGCCCGCCGTAGCAGAATCGTAAATTTTTGACTTCAATCGCCACGCTGCGTCCCTCCCGACAAAATGAGATATAAAAACACCGGTGCGCCGACGAACGAGGTGAGAATGCCGAGCGGAATTTCGCTCGTCGTAATCGTCCGCGCCAGATTGTCGACCACCATCAGAAACGTTGCGCCGAGCAGACTGGAAGCCGGAAGCAGCCGCCGGTAGTCCTGCCCGAAGATCATGCGCCCGAAGTGGGGAATCACCAGTCCCACCCAGCCGATCATGCCGCTGATGGCAACGCTGCCGGCAGTCATGAGCGTGGCGCACAGAACGACCACCACGCGAAGCCGCGTCGTCTCAACGCCCATGCTCCGCGCCTCCGCCTCGCTCACGGTCAGCAGATTCACCCGCCAGCGCAGCAGCCATAACGGAATCAGCCCCACAAGAATCGGAAGCACGGCAAACTGCACGTCACGCGCCTTGATGGACGTCAGAGAGCCCATCAGCCAGTAGGTAATGGCAGGCAGCTGATCGGTTGGGTCTGCCACCAGTTTAATAAAAGAAGTGCCGGAGGTGAACAGCGAGCTGATCATCACGCCCGCCAGCACCATCGCAAGCGTCGTCTGGATTTTGCTGACGCGCGAAATGAGATACGCCAGCAGCACCGCCAGAAGTCCAAAGCCAAAAGACAGCCCCGTGATCGCGCCGTAGCCGAGTCCGAACAGAAGCCCCAGCGCCGCGCCGAAGCCCGCGCCCGTCGATGCGCCGAGCAGATCCGGCGAGACCATGGGGTTGCGGAACATGCCCTGATAGGAACAGCCCGCCGTGGAAAGCGCCGCGCCGACCAGCGCTGCCGCTGCCACCCGCGGCAGACGGACGTTGATCACCACCGCCTGCTCGCGCGCCTGCCAGGTCTGTATCAGAAAGAGTCTTCCCCGGCTTACGGTCCGCAGCAGCCAGTCCAGCAGAATCCGCAGCGTCTGCATCGGAGATACGTCATACCGCCCCACCCAGAACGAGCCGAAAAACACCAGGCAGAAGCCCAGCGCCAGAATCGCAAATTTCATTCCCGTACCATGCGTTTTTTTCATGCAGAACCATCCATTGTTTTTTGATAAAGATAACGTATATCAGCCTCGTCCGCTTGTCAAGCGGCATTGGCAAAAAGCGCTGGATTTTGTTCGGCATTGCGGAATTTTTCCGCCGTCTTTCCCTTTTCGCTGCCGCGCAAACCCCGCACTTGACCGCAGCGGCAAAACGCGGTATACTCTATAAAAAAGAAGCGGGAGGCTTGCGCATGAAAACCGGCATCGACACCATCTGGGAGGACCGCAAGCGCATTCTGGGAATGCCCATCAGCATGACGAAGTATTACCTGTCCGAAGACCGTCTGTTCGTCCAGACAGGGCTTATCAGCATGAAAATAGAAGAGACGCTGCTGTACCGCGTGTCGGATATTTCCGTGCGCGTGGGGCTGTTCCAGCGCATCTTCGGCGTTGGCACGATCATCATCCATTCCTCGGACAAGAGCACGCCCCATATCGATCTGGTCAATGTCAAAGAGCCGCTGGTCGTCAAGGAGCTGATTCACAAGCACGTCGAGACAATGAAGGTCTCGCGCAACATCCGGGTAAGCGAATTTCTCGATGACGGTCCCACAGCGCCCGATCCCTGCGCCCATAAAGAGCACCCCTAATCCTGAAAACAGCCGCTCGCTGCAAGGACCCTGCAGCGAGCGGCTTTGCGGTTTCAGGAGGGCTCGTCCTCCCGCTGCTGCTTCAAAAACTGCGTAATCTCGCGTCCGATGGGACACTCCGATTCATAGGCGCAGCCGCCGTAATTGCAGTCTGCCTCCCATGCTCCGCCATCCTCCTCCAGAAAAACAAGGCGCGGACCGTCCTGCACGCGGCAGTATCCGGAAAAATTTTTTTCCATGTTTTCTCCTCCCGAAAGTTGTCCAAACCGCGCTTTGCGCTTTGCTTTTGCTGCGGTTTTCTTGTATTCGCCGAAATCAGCTTGCAATTTATTTTTGATTATACACCCTTTGGGAAAAGTTTACTAGACGCACCTAAAAATTTGTGTTATACTTGATGCCGTTATGTCAAAAGTGATATTTGCATCTCTGATTTAGTATATTGCATATTCCATTTTCTTGTGCTAGTATAATCAAGAAGTGTTAATTTTTTGCAAATTTCTTGTGCGATATGCAAAGATTGTCTTCAGAAATCCGGTGCTCTCGCCAAAATTTTTGACAGGCATTTGGCAGGCAGATAAAATCCAGAAATGAGGTGGAGAGGGTTCGCGATGCAGCACATTTCGTTCATGCAGAAGCTCTGCCGGGGCATCGCGCTGGTCGGTCAGCTCGGCTTTTCTCTGATCACGCCGCCGGTGGTTCTGCTGTGGCTGGCGCATTGGCTGCAGACAAAATATGGTCTCGGCGTGTGGGTGACCATCCTTGCGCTGATTCTGGGGCTTCTGACCTCGGCGAGCACGGCTTTGCAATTTTACCGGAAGCTGACTGCAAAAAAGGAAAAAGACAACGATACGCCCAAACCCCCGCGCGGCTACGGCGATCACATCTGACCACGAAGGGGGTATGTCTATGAAAGTTCAGAAAGCCGTCCTGAAAGAGACGGGTCACATTGCCATCGGTGTTCTGCTCGGAGACGTGCTGATGTGCGCGGTGTTTGCGATTGTGCATAAATTCGACTACACCGTCGTGCTCGGCGCGCTGCTCGGAACTGCCATTGCCGTGGCAAACTTCTTCCTGCTCGGCGTGACGCTGCAGAAAGCCGTCGGCATGAAGGAATACGCCTCGAAATATGTCCGCCAGTCGTACAGTCTGCGCATGTTCTTCTGCTTTGCAGGCGTTGCGGTGAGCGTCTTCGCTCCCTGCTTCCACCCCATCGCAGCGATCATTCCGCTTCTGATGCCGCAGCTTGTCATCTACGCGATGCGCGCGCTCGGGCTGTACAAGCCGGACAAGCCAAAGGAGACCCCCGCCGAAGCGGCGGATATAGATTCTGATTTGGAAGGAGACCGTTCGTAAATGAATGTCAACATTCAGGGCGCGCCAATCTATTTTGAGATTCCCATCCTGGGCGGCATCCCCATTACGGCAACGCTTGTTGTCAGCTGGGGCGTGATGCTGGTTCTGACGCTGGTCTGCATCTGGCTCACACACGATCTGAAGGTCCGCAACATCTCCAAGCGGCAGGCTGTGGCGGAAAAGATCGTCATCACCGCGGAAAACTTCGTCCGCAACAATATGGGTGAGGCATGGATGCGCTATGTGCCGTTCGTCAGCACCATCTTTGCCATGTCCATCTTCTCGAGTCTTTCGTCTCTGGTCGGTCTGTGGCCGCCCACGGCGGATGTCTCGACCACGCTGGCATGGGGCATCGTCGTGTTCGTGATCATCACGTTCACCAAGCTCAAGACCAACGGTCTTCTCGGCTACCTCAAGGGCTTCTGCGACCCCATCTTCGTGATGGCGCCGTTCAACGTCCTGGGTGAGGTCTTCACGCCGATCTCGATGGCGTTCCGTCACTTCGGCAACATCGTCTCCGGCACGGTCATATCGACCCTGGTCTATGCGGCGCTCGTCGTCGCGAACCACGCGCTGTTCTCCATCATCCCCGGCGTCGTCGGGCAGTGGCTGGGCGCGATTCCGTTCCTCACGGTCGGCATTCCCGCCATCATTTCCCTGTACTTCGACTGGTTCGGCAGCTTTATGCAGGCATTCATCTTCTGCATGCTGACGATGATGTTCATCTCCACTGCGGCGGAGTAGGCCGTAC
>OIWM01001422.1_pt1 | contig 23566 bp, 20 predicted proteins | sample 1587451 | NCBI WGS metagenome assembly OIWM01 (sample SAMEA3888907, study PRJEB22519) | human gut metagenome | biome: human gut; feature: human-associated habitat; material: faeces | place: Denmark | collected 2011
ATTTCTAAGTTGTCCATAATATAAAAACTGTGTTAAACTACTTTTATTGTAGCTTAACACAGTTTAGTTTACACTCTCAAAGAAACCTTGAAGATTGCGCTCCGACTCGATACCGTCACGAACAGATGAGACATCCTCATACGCCTTTGCCATTGTCTCCAAAGCATCACGCCACTTCCCCTCAAGAGCCATGCCAGTAAACAGTATCTTCATCTGAGTTAAGTCCACAAACTTTTCCTCCTGGTATTGCTCCAACAAATAGCCATAATACTGCTTACGAACATTATTGTTTGGAATCCCCAATATCAGCATATCACCGAAAGTATCCTTTATAGTAAGCATACCATTAATGCCTTTGCGATTGCCATCCAACTTATCCAACAGAAGAAGTTTCTTCATTTTGTTGTAGTCAGTCATCGTATTTGGATGTATCATCCTGGCTAGCAGAGATCAATTTCCTCCTGTAGTCCACACTCTGATTACTTTCTTTTTATTACTTTTTTCTCCATAGCTGTTATTAATTTTTCTCCCGGTCAGCCCTAAAAATCCTGCAGATCGGGAGTTTTTGCGTATATAGCATCGCCAGCTTCATCCCCTGTCCATCAATCACTTATTCTACAAAACTTTAATGGAATACCTTTTTATTGAACCACAACCATTCCACTCTTTGGCTGAGCGTACCAGTTCCAATAATCTTTGTTTTTCACATTCTTGCCCCACTCACCTACCAGAGGGTAAGCCCCAAAGATATTTGTATATTCTTTTGGCCATTCCCAATCGCCAGCCACACAGACTGCCGTAGGAACATCCTTGTTCTCACCGATATAAGTGCCTGGAGATGCTGAGTATTGCTTGCCATCTGTAAGTGTAACCTTTGTATTAAACAAGGCTCCATTGGCACTCATGGTATAATCTGAAGGCCAATCCACCTCACCCAAATCTACTGGTGAGACAGTTGACTTGCCGAGCAACGTATTCACCATACTATACAAGCCATCCTCACCTACAGTCTGCCCGAATGCCTCATGCACCTCACAGATCCTCCGGCTACCGAAATAGAGTTCTGTTTTATAAATACCGCCAGCAGCCAACAACTGAATCTTTGCCTTATGGGTAACAGGATTAGGAGTAACCTTGATAACCACGTCGTTGAAGTCGAAGTCGGCATCCATACCTTGGTTCTCGTAGCCAATGGTCCAAGACTGCAACTCCTCATCAGCATTATAGACATGAGGAGCAGGCTTTCCATCAGCATCCAGGAAGCCGAAAGTCACATCATTGCAATCCAAATCACCACCAGTATAGCCATCATCAAGACCGATAAATGCGAAGTTGTCGTATTTCTTATAAGAACTACGGTAGTAATCCTTATTATTGGCATTGGCTGCATTCAAATCGGTATTAGAGAAATTAATGGCGCCACCCCCTAACTTAGTCACATCAATACCCTTGGCTATAAGTTTTTGCTTATGTTCTTCGTTAAAAACCTTATCACTGCAACGCAAATAGAAACCATACTTCTTTCCCTTAGGTATCGAGAATTTGTAAGTCAAGCCACGCATGGCAGAAACACGGTCGCCATAATTGTTGTGTACCAAATAGGTATTGCAAACACCATCGCCATTTCTTTCTGCAGAACCGGAAGCAGAAACAACATTACCATGTTCATTTTTCAAGATGCCCTCACCATCCATATAGAAGAAATTGGCATCATACCATTTGTCCTCACCATCCAGTTGGTATTGTACCTTAGCCTGATAATTGCTGGTGCCAGGAGAAGCCAAGTAATCCATGGCATGAGTCTCACCTAAATCATGAAGTTCCAAGTCTGAATAAGTTCCCTCAGAGTGCGTATAATAGCCTACGATACGACTCTTCGTATTACCTGTATATCCATAAAGATAAGACAAACTTACAATGGTATTGTCGCCATATACACCTTGTCCCTGATAACCATCCGAAGTAAACTCATAACTTATGCCATCAGGATTATTTGTTGCGGCAGCCTTTGCCTCAGGCAGAGCCGTCAACAAATCCTCCCAAGCCCATCCACCAAATGATGAATAACCATTGGTAGGAGCCACACTGTAGCCATTCAATGAGGCATTGTGAGTATCCTTTTGGTTAGGCTTTGGAGTGTCTTCCGTATTGGAAATCACACGACTCTGAGCCTGTGCGCTTCTTGTCTCTGCCTGAGACTCCACAAGCACAGAGCTGGAGTTTGTCCCCTTGGTGAAGTCAACGTCCTCCACCTGCTTGTTGTCCTTGGCAAGGTAGATACGCTGATACTGGCGACCATTCTTATTGTCGCTCACCAAACCGATACTGTTGCCAATGCCTTGAGGGATATCGAGGCGCAACACACCATTTCCCTTCATCACCTTCTGTCCCAAGAGGACTGGGGTTTCATCACCAATCGTGTATGCACTCACGGTAGAGCCATTGTTGTCGATGATGTTCAACTGCATATCAATGGCTGTCACCCAGTTTTGCTTGCCATCAGCCTGTCCGTTCAAAGCCTGCTGCCACTTTTGTGACAAAGCATCCTTCAAAGCTGTGTCCTCGCTGCATGAGGCCATTCCCAACGCAACTGCTGTCAAAAACGGTAAATAAGCTAAAACATTCTTTTTCATATTCTTCTGTTTAATTGGTGTTACAAACTAAAATTTTATTTATTATCAGCTTAATAATTTACGTATGTATTTGACTTTGGATAGGAATACCAATTCCAATAAGCCATCTTGGTAATGTCCTTGCTCCAATCGGCAAAGGTGTCATAAACGTTCATGATGTTTACCCCCTCTTTAGGCCATTTCCACGCTCCTGCCACTAAAATAGCCTGCGGCAAGACACCTGGCGAATAAGGTAAGGTTAGCTGAGAGGTGCAATCACTACAGCTGCCATGCTTCATCTCTATATAAAATCGCTTGGCATCCGTAGCCATGGAATAAGATGCAGGCCATGCCACATGCCCGATTTCGGCAAAAGGCGTGGTAACCATTGCTTGCTCCGTATTAACCGGTTCGACTGGTCTGCCCAAAAGTTCATGGATTTCACCCAGATTGACATCCCCATCAGGACCATCATAGTGCAGCCACATTCTCACTTCAGAGCCAGCAGCCAGCACCTTGACCTCAGCTTGCTCATTGTCAATGTCTGGGCTAACCTGTATCACCGCATCATTGAAATCATAATCTGTACCATGGCTCAAGTCTTCATAAGCAATGGTCCAAGGCAAGTTTTCATCAATCCTAATCATGGCATCAATATCAGGATTCACTATGGTAGGCAGCTCGTATTCTAAAGAGGTAGAAATGCCAAACATCACATCGTTACAATCCAAATCTCCTCCTTGCGAAATGTCTTCCATTCCCATGAAAGTATACTTGCCTGCATTTTTATACCAGCTGCGATGGGTTCCATTGATGTTAAATACCTTAGCAGAGAAATTGGTTGCACGAAAATCTGTAGGCAGTTCACTACTAGGTATCCCCCTCTTCACAATTCGCTCTCTTTGCTCTGCATTCTGCTCGCTATCCATTCTCAAATAGAATCCCAAGCGCATTCCCTTTGGCACATTTATAGGAAGCATCACACCTCTGATCTTGGTTATACGGTCACCATATCTCTTCCACGCCCACAGCGTATTATAAGCATCATCCCCTCTTCGAGTAACATAAGCATCAGAGTCATCCAGAGGATCGTCTCCCATGTCAAAGTTGGCATCATACCACTTGTCGATTCCATCCAATTGGTATTGTACTTTTGCCAACCCATTATAATAATCATAACGATGGGTTTCCAAGAGATCCACGAATTTCAAGTCATCATAAGTGCCCTTGGAATGATAGTAATATCCTAAGATATGCGGACTCATGGCTGCAGCATAGCCACAAAGCATGGAGACCTCAAAAGGTCCATTGGAAACAAGCTCATAATTGACGATTTCTCCTTTCTGGGACGGGTCTCCACTTGGCTTAGCCAAAGCCGCGACCTCTTTCCAATACTCCACATTAAACTCGCGATAACTTGGAGTACCAAAGAGAGTTTCACCATAAAGGCTCTGATTGGTTGCCGAACGAGAAAAAGACGCAGATACGGATTGGTTCTTAGCCGTCGATACTGAAGGCAACTCATCTGTTAGCTGGTCTGTATCCACATCTATCACTTGTGTCGGAATACCAGTCAGTTCAATCTCACGCTTATAACTTTCTCCTTTATAGACGACGTACAGCACAACGCTATTGCCATATCCCTGAGGCACGACCAAGTCTATAGTTCCCCCTGCAGTTTCCTGTTCTTTCTTATCAAACAAGATTACTTGGTCGTCTGTTTCTTGCGAGCAAGCATACAATGTAATAGGCTCATCGCTTGTCACTCTCACGTGCAATGTAACCATGGTTCGCCAAAGGTGAGAGCGATCTATGTTTCCATTAATCTGCTCCTTAAAGTTGGCACTGATTCGATCATACTCATTCATCATGCCGCTATCTGTACTGCAAGCAGCCAACATCATCGAAGTCAATCCTAATAAAAAAAATTTTCTATTATCCATATATAGATACATTTCTATTTACATTTTATTTATTATCGAAGACTCTCTCATTACTTATTATTGAAGACTCTCAAAATGAGTTTGAACCTTCAGTTCTTCCTTGCTTCTCGTTTCATCCAGATTATTACCATCAAAAGGTACCCTTGTATCCAAAGCTCTATACTCAGCCCCACCGAATACCTCTCGAAACAAACGAAACATCATATTCACATCCGTCTTCAGACTAACATGCTCCACATAATAAATATCACTTTCAAACTGCTTGCCCCAAGTAATCGGCTCTCCAGGTTTACCATCTATCAGACAGAGAAGTCCTGGACGCACATGATGTCGCCAGCCATGTCTATTATTATAAAGAGGTAAATACTCTACCAACAAAGGGCGTGGACCGATGATGGCCATATCCCCCTTAAAGATGTTGAAAAGCTGTGGTAGTTCATCTAGTGAAGTTTTGCGAAGAAAAATGCCAAACTTAGTCAACCTATCCTTCTCTGGCAACAATCTCCCTTGCACATCACGTTGATTGGTCATCGAGCGAAACTTATAGATACTAAAGATCTTACCATCCCTACCAGGTCGGTTGGTCTTATAGAAAGCAGGACGACCATGGAAAAACCATTCCAAAATGACGAGCACCAAGAATACAGGACTCAATACAACCAAGGCAAAGGCACTGAGCGTACCATCTAGCCATCGCTTACCATGATTTGCATAAAAATTATGCGAAGGTATCACTTCTGCTACGTATTTTATATCCTCTATTTTATTCATACTCTCACTTATTACCATGCCTACTGCAAGATTACCCTATCGCCATCCATTCGCCATATAGCCTTACCCTCCATAGCATCGATGATCCCTCTTACATACTTGGCATTCTCACCATCACCAGCCTTCAAGGCATATTGGCGAGCATCTATCAGCCGATGACGCTTAATGCAAGCACAAGCCGCATTGAGATTGGCTATCGTATCCGTAGGATTCTGATTGGCAGCAATCATCAGCGCATCATAATATTCATCACTTCCCTCATCATAAGAGATGGCCACTCTATACAATTCCTCTGCGCTCAAAGCCTCAGGATGCATATAGACCAACTCACGAGCCTCAGCAATAGGATACGGCTTTACGATGTATTCGATGACATAATCCGTATGTCGAAGACCTGGATATACATGTTGCAGCAACCATTGGTAAGGCTTGCCATCACCCACTCGCTTCAAGAGTTCCTCCTTTGCATCGAGATCCATCTGCCTATCAATGACATCCAGCAACTGTTGCTTATAGCTATAGACTACAGCTGGCATCTTAGGGGTTTCCTTGATATGAGCATCGCTATACCAAGCATCTGCCTTAATCAAGCGGCGGTCGTCATTGGCTATAAAATTACGTAAGTTGTCCCAATCTTCCGGAGTATAGTTTATTTTGAAAATAGATGTTGCAAAACCATATTGCTTTTGCAGATAACTCATCAGTGCTTCCGTTCTACCCTTTGCCAAACGAGTATTATTGGCATAAGGACTCTCAGGCGATGCATATCCATGCAAGGAGATTCGGGTAATGCGTACACTCTCATCGAAACGGGCACTATCAACAGAAGCCTTGATGCGTCGCAACTCACCAGGGTTGAGACGATATTCCGGATAAATGGCAGTCTCATTGATTGGGAAATCCAAGAAAGCTCTTCCTACTATTCTTCTGACCTTGACTGCTTCCCGGCTAGGCAACTGAATAGGCAAGGCAGGTATCACCTTCAGACGATGGTCGTACTGGATAGGAGCCAAAGCTGCCTGTTGTCTTTTTCCACGCTTGTTGAGATAATAAGTGACCCCCACGCTCAGATTGGTTCTTCCATCCAATGGAGCCTTATGATCTACCACGCCATTGAAGGCATCCATAGCCATGGTCTGCGAGAGTTCGGCACCCAAAGCCAGATTCTTGTTCAGGCGATAAGTAGCCGTCAAGCCACCCCTAAACCCAAAAAGCATTTTGCTATCACGGCTATAAGGAGCGTCATACGACAAGGCTTTTCCTTGAGGAAAGCCAAAAGTGTACAGTCCACCTATGCCCAAGAATCCCTTCAGATTAAATCTGCCACACTTTTCCTCATGACTGCGCAAAGCATCCGTAATGTCAAAGGTCGCATCTGCAAAGAGTTCCACATTTTGCCATTTCCACGTATCAGGATTGTCGCATTCCTGCACATTTCGGCTTTTATCAACATTATAGGCTAAAGCCATTCGTACACCCCAGACTGGAGAAAACTCTTTGCCTACCGCCAAGAAGCAACCGTATGCCCATGGATATTTGGAAAACTCACTCCATGGCAAATGCTCGTTTGCAGACTTATTGATGCCTCCATACAACTGTAAATAGAGCGGTTCCTTTGTCTTTCCATATCTAATGCTATCTGCTTGAGAATTCTCCTTTGCCCCAGCAGACAAGGAGAGTAATCCTAGCAACAGCGTTCCTATCATTTGCTTTTTATCTTTCATCTCTCTAATTATTTTTCAGATCCAATACCTCATAAATAGAATGTTGGCTGATAAACTCCGGTACGATATCCTTCATTTTTTTCACGATAGCCATGCTGTCATAGCTATAACTCAGCTCCTCCAATTCGGTCTCGTTCTTGAGCACCTCATCAAAGTCATACTCTCGCACCTTAAATATATTGATCTTAGGATGTCTTGTTGGCAAAGTCTCCTCAGCGACATTCAACACCTCCTCGTATAGTTTTTCACCACTTCTCAATCCCACATATTTAATTTTGATATTAGGATTTCCATTCAGGTCAATCATCCTTTGCGCCAACTCGGCTATCTTCACAGGATGCCCCATGTCAAATGCAAAGATTTCTCCACCATTTCCTATCAAGCACGCTTCCAACACCAACTTACAAGCCTCCGGTATAAGCATGAAATAACGGATGATGTCAGGATGAGTAACGGTCAGCGGTCCTCCCTCCTCCAACTGCTGCTCAAAGATAGGAATCACACTTCCACTAGAACCAAGCACATTGCCAAATCGAGTAGTAACAAACTGGGTGGCTTTCTCGCCATGCAGCATAGTCTGCTGTCGATTCAGCGACTGGCAATAGATCTCACAGATACGCTTGCTGCAGCCCATGACATTAGTAGGGTTAACCGCCTTGTCTGTAGAAATCATCACAAATTTCCTGACATGATACTTTACAGCTAAATCAGCACAAACCCTCGTTCCAAGGCAATTATTCTGTATGGCATTGGCTGGATTCATTTCCATCATAGGCACATGCTTATAAGCAGCAGCATGGAACACATAGTCTGGGCGATACTTGTCAAAGATCATATTCATCTGCCGCACCTTGGTAACACTCGTCACGATAGTGTCGAATGTCAACTCTGACCATGCCTTATGCAGATGCAACATCAAGTCATACAAGGGACTTTCAGCTTGATCTATCAAAATCAGCATCTTGGGTTGAAAAGAAGCTATTTGCAAAGTCAGCTCGTAGCCGATGCTTCCTGCCGCACCTGTCACCAAGATACATTTTTCCTTAATTTCAGCAGCTATTGCCTTCATATCAACCTCTATAGGTTCACGAGGCAACAAATCTTCTATGTTAAAATCTCTCATTTACAAATATTCTTCTTGATATTTTTCGCTATATATCGTACGTCATCCTCCGTTACCATCGGCCCGGAAGGTAGGCACAAGCCTGTTTCAAATAGCTGTTCCGACGTACCGTTCAGATAGGCAGGCGAGTCTGCAAACACAGGCTGCAAGTGCAAAGGCTTCCACAAGAGCCTGCTCTCTATGCCTTCTCGTTCCAAGGCTAGTCTCAATTCATCAGGGTTCATTCCCTTCAAGGTGATGGTAGAGAGCCAATAGTTAGAATTAAAGTCGGAAGAAGGGTTGCTCATCACCTTCACTTGGTCCATCTTCCCCAAAAGATCCACGTACATTTGATGCACTTTCTTATGATGCGCCACATGCTCATCCAAAACACTCATCTGCCCCCTACCGATACCAGCACAAATATTGCTCATGCGATAATTATAACCAATCCTCTCATGCTGGTAATAAGGATAAGCCTCCCTAGCCTGAGTGGCATAGAACATGATGCGTTCCTTAGTAGTCTCATCTGGACATATAAGAGCGCCTCCACCACTGGTAGTAATCATTTTGTTACCATTGAACGACAGGACACCAAAATGGCCGAATGTAGAACATTCACGACCCTTATAAAGAGAGCCCATACCTTCGGCAGAATCCTCGATGAGCGGAATATCATACTTTGTAGAGACAGCCAAGAGTTCATCCATCTTAGCAGGCATTCCGTAAAGCGAAACAGTGATGATAGCAGCCGGTTTCTTACCTGTCTTTTGTATTCGGTCCTGAATGGCTTCATCCAACAACTGCGGATCCATGTTCCATGTATCTGGTTCTGAATCCACAAACACAGGGGTTGCTCCCTGATAAACCACTGGATTGGCTGATGCACAAAAGGTAAAGCTCTGCACCATAACCTCGTCACCAGCCTTAACCCCCAGGTACACCAATGCCAAATGGATGGCAGCCGTTCCTGAAGATAAAGCCACGACTTCCTTATTTTCTCCCAAAAACGCTCTTATGTCATCCTCAAAACCATTCACATTCGGTCCCAATGGCACAATCCAGTTGGTATCGAAAGCCTCCTGGATATACTGTTGTTCTTTGCCACTCATGTGAGCCAAACAAAGTAAAATTTTCTCGTTTACCATATACCTTTTTTATTCCGCTATATACCTTTTTTATATACCACTTTATATCTCATATACATAAGCATCTAACGCATTATATTATATCTGCATATTAACCAAATGTTGATAAAACGAATCATTATTCTTGCCGTAATCAACTTTGTAAGTCAGATTAAAGACACTTGTGTCTTGTAGATACTGATACCAAACAGCCTCATCATAAGGTTCTCCAGCATGCAGCCGTAAGGCAAAAATCTCAGTATTATTATATGGATATGCATCAAACATACGCCTCAAGCTCATGATGCGCACATAAGCCGCATTCTGAAAGCATGAATCAAAGAAATAGTCGATAGCATAATCCTCCTTCTTCCAATATGCCAAAAGCAAATCCTCCATCATTTTGGGATATACAGCATCCTTACCACAACCAAAAATGCCATCCAACCACAAGTGGCGAGTAATGCTCACATCGTTATCAAACCCTTTAACTGAATAAAAATGATACTGAATAGCATTTCTGAAAAAGTCATCACTAACGAAATAATTAGCGGCATCTACCCAAAAGCCCCCATACCTGGCTATCAACATAAAACGGATGAGATCAGAGTAATGGGCACTTCCTATAATGCCCCTCCTCCTCTTGTCCATCACATAATCTGGAATCAGAAGATATTGGTGCACATTTTTACCGTCAAGTCTCATCACAGGATGCTTACCAGCCACCTTGTCAATACTTCTTTGACAAGCCTTCACCACTTCCGGTGCCTTCTCAAACCCTTGTTCCCAAAATGTCCAAATAGGCGCATTCTCCTCTATAATTTTACCATTCCACTGCTTCGGTCTTATCTCAACATAAGGGTCAATAATTTCCTTGTATTTGCTACCTAAATAGCGAATGAGAGAATAATATTTTCTGATGGTCTGCATGTCCTTGCCATGTGTTGCAGGACAACGCTTGCGATGAAGCACGAAACTTACCTCATTGAGCGCTATTCTCAAGCCAAAATGATGCCACAGCTTGAAAAACGGATTGATGTAATGCTGATAAAATGATATCATGATGCTTTATTTTCAGTTTCCAAAATCTCAGATTCTTCCATTTCGGTATTTTCACCCAAAGCCACAGTTAGAATGGTACCCACCTGGAATATCAACAAGATAAAACCTGCTTGATTAGCCACGAAAGACAATGCGGCATACATAATAGCAACCGTTCGTGCCAACCCCTTATTGGACAACATCAAATTAAGAAGGGTGAAATAAAACAAACAACAGCCAACAATGCCATAAGCCAACAACTGCCTTACAAAATCGGTCAGGAAGCCAAGAGGCAAATTGTCATCACCCATACCCCAAACCAAATCCTCAGAGTTCATCCTTTCCACATACTTCCAAACGTATGTTCTTCCTTCGATAGCATTATAATCGCCATCTCCCGTTCCAATGAATCTGCCAAATACTTGTTGGAAAAACGGTATCTGATACAATACCGCCAACAATATACCTACCGCCAAGAACGCTCCCACAAAAATGACTACTTTTGTCAACAAGGTCTGATTCTCCATCTTGGAGAGATACCACCATCCCCAAACTGCAAACACCAACACAATACCAATGCCAGAAGTTGACATCATCAGTCCCAGTGTAACCAGCAATGCTTGCTTGATTTTAGCCTCATCCCTAAATAAACAGGAAGCCAAACCTACACTACAATATTGAGCCAAGTGGGATGGTTCCATAAAGAAAGCCGACGGACGATACATCTTATTGCCCAAGCTTTCGCCAAACATATCTGAATATCCAACATGCTGTAAGCTTTCAATCATCAGACTGCTATACATCATCTGCAGGTCGATACCTAAAAAAACATGCAGTATCTGCTGAATCGTCACACCGATAGCAGCTGCTATAGACAAATATTCTATGACTCTCCTCAAGAATCTACCATTGATGGCCCCCGTACTGATAGCGGCTAGATGCACAAAGATTGCTATGGAAAGCAACTGCGTCTGGGTGTTTCCCATGAAAAACGAATATATGATATAAATCGAGAACGGTAGGATAAAACGTAAGTTGATGCGATTGGCATGTAGATAAATGACACAGAGGGCATAAATCATTCCCAATGCGATCAATGAAGTAGATAAACCTACGGCAAGACCTGGTGTACGATACATCATGACTATGGGAAGAAATGCCATCAACAAGGCATATCCCTTGCTCTGCTCTACCGAAAAACGGATATTAATGTCAGTAAAAGGATTCATGATTGTACGTATTTCTTAATAATGCCCGCAAAACGCTTGGCTTCTTTATGAATATCAAAGGAAGAGTTCTGCAGCATTGCTTGATAAGCCTCTCTTGGCTGATGAATCTTCTGGCTAATCAGAGACAAATGTCTAGCCCAGACTATAGCAGTACTCGACAATTCATCTCGATAGACCAGAGGGGTTACCGATACGAATGCAGGCACCTTACCTTGGGTAGTAAGACATGGTAGCCCGGCAGCCTGAGCCTCAACTAGCACGATGCCCAATCCCTCAAAGAGCGAAGGCAACAGAAAGATGTCCATAGCCTGATAGAGATCAGCCATATTGCCTACCTGCCCTAACATCATAACAAAATTTTCCAGACCTTTTTGTTTGACATAAGCTTTCACTCGCTTTCGAAGAGGTCCATCGCCTGCCATCAACAAGAAGCTATCAGGATGGGCTAAAAGAAATTGCTCAAAAACATCTATCACAAAGAGTGGGTTCTTTTGCAAATCCAATCTTCCTGAGAATCCAACAATATATGTTTTGTCAGAAATTCCCAACTGATTGCGTACTTGCTTTCGCTTGGCTGCCGAGAAGGCAAAATCAGAAACCTCAATGGCATTGTAAATCAGTACAGACTCCAATCCTCTCTTCTTGCCAAACATATAAACGGCAGATTCCTCAGAGTTAGTCAATCGCAAACAATGAAACTGGGCACATATTCGCTTACCCATCTGATGAATAAGATGATAGATACGACTCGTATGCTGGATATTATTGTTGTGAGCATGAATCATCACCTTGTATCCCATCAGCCGTGCCAACACGATTGGAAAGATGTGAACCATGGAAAAGAGGTTGACGTACACCACATCTATCTTGCCATGAAGTTGGGCAAACAGTTGATAAAGTGTATATACATACTTGAAGGGATGAGTTACATAATAGGGAATAAGATACACTTCACCTCCCAAGCTCTCAATCAAGTCTTGGTGAGTAGATGCTTCGGTCTCAAGAAACACATAGTCGAAAGTACATTCATCCTTCATATGCCCAGCCATGGTGAACACAAATTTCTCAATGCCCCCCATCAAGTCTGCCCTTAATCCGAAAGTCAACACTCTAACCATCACCTTATAATTTATTTACACCTTATTTATATATATGGCATTATAATAAATCTATCACCTTTCCTTGCTCTGCCGACATATAAGCCGCATAGATAATTTTGGTCGTATCGTATGCCATCTTAAAGTCTGACTTAGGATGGCGATTATAGAGAGCACACTCCATAAAGTCTGCCATCTCATCTGTATAGCCACGCATGATTTCGTCCAGCAAGAAAGGCTTGTTCCATCCGGTCTTACTAGGCAGCATCTCTGAGATTTCTACATCGCCCAATCCGTCCTCGTCCAGAAAATAGGTTTCCATCATGTCTGCCATAGTCAGGTTGCAGTTGATGGCAGCATCATTGCAATACAGTTGCACATAGTTCTTACTGCCACCCAGCAATGTATCATTCGCCATAATTACCGCTTTCGAACCATCAGTAAAGGTTAGTATCACCGTGCCAATATCTTCAACATCATAAGGACGAGCTGCAATGTGCCGATGTTCATATTCTGAGAGTGTCGGAGTGATGCGAGTCATGTCGGCTAGCACACTCTTCACATGTATCTCCTTGTGATGAGCCTTTGCCTCCTGCTGCTTCAGCCACAAGATGGCACTCAGCGGATGAGCACCCGTTCGGATAAAAGTACCACCACCTGTACGATTCCATTCTCCTGCAACGGGAGAACTTGATCCCTTCAAGCTTTCCTCACCTTTAGCAAAAAGAATGCGGCTCTTCTTCGACTGGATAATCTCCGCAGCCTTCACGATAGCAGGAGCATAGATGAAGTTTTCGGCATACATAAATTTCTTGTCCGATTTATCCACCACTTTCTTCATGTGCTCCAAAACCTCTAATGTCTGGCGGTACATTTCAACCTTAGAGACAGTGACTCCAATAGGTTCTACATCTCCTTTCTTACCGAAATAACCCGTCAACGGCTTTTCGCAAATCACATGTTTTCCTGCTGCAAGAGCCTGTTCCACCATCTGTTCATGCACGTATGGAGGAGTACAAACATCAATAATATCTATCTCGGGGTCATTGAGCAAATCATTGAAATCGAAAGAAGCTATCTCAAACCCAAAGCGCTCTTTCATCTTCTCCACCTGCTCTCTGCGCCTCGCAATAATACGCTTAAAGCGAACCGGAAACTCACAGAATCGCTTCAGGGCATTCATGTGAAGTTCGGTGGCACGACCAGCACCAGCTACTCCTATGCAAACTTGTTTCTTCTCCATCAAGATATGTCTTTTAGTATAGAACCTTTAGTCACGTTTTCGGGCGATCATCTCTGCCAGTTTTCCTACTACTTTGATATCCTCGCTCTCCACCTCTTCATCCGTAAACTGGATAGCAAACTCATCCTCCAATACGGCGATAAACTGGATGAATCCCAAAGAATCCACATAACCCGATGTCACGTAATTGAAGTTGTTAATGTCTGTACCCTCAGGAATCGTATATTCCCTCTGAATATAATCCAATATAAACGCTTTAATTTTATCCATCTATTGTTTTTCCTTATTATTGTCTTATATCATTTCTATAATCTTATGTCGCTGCAACTTGCCCATTCCATTCTTTGGCAACTCATCGACAAAGAATATCTTATGAGGTTGCTGAAAGTCCGCCAATCTACGAGCACAGAACATTTGCACCTGGCGAGCATTCATTTCTATCATAGGTTCCCTTACAATGGCCAAAGCCACCACCTCTCCCAACTGATGATCAGGATAAGCGAAGGCCGCACACTCCTGTACACCCTCCATTTGGCTTACCACCTGGTCAATGTCATTGGGATACACATTGACAGCACCCGTGATGATAAGTTCCTTCTTACGACCTGCAAAATAGAGATAACCATCAGCATCAAGATAACCGAGGTCACCTGTACGGAAATATCCTTCATAGGTAGCAGCAGCCATCAGTTTATCTTTCTGATAATATCCCTTGCAAGTAAGAGAAGACTTCACGGCTATCTCGCCTACCTCTCCTATCTCGCAATCGGTCATGTCATCTCGCAAGATGCGCAATTTCGCCTTAGCAAAAGACTTGCCAACCGACCTCTGCTTGTCTTTGGCTTCCTGGAAACAGATGTCGGTAGCGGTAGATGTCTCCGAGGTGCCATACATCTCATGAAACTCACATTTCAACTTACCTATCAATGCCAATTTCACCGACTCCTCCAAGAGTGCCGATGAAGATACGATGCATCTGAAACTATCCACATTGAGAGAAGCATCGGCATTCATCATATCGAGTACATGAGCCAACTGAGCAGAGACTGCTATGGTAAAAGTCACTTGTTGCTGCTGAACACACTCTAACCAGAGCTTGGTGGTGTATCTTGGTAGCAATACCGAAGTGGCACCAATCATCAACGGCAAAATGACCAGTCGCTCTGCCAAAGAATGATAAAGCGGCGTGGCGGCCAAGATGCGATCGCTCTCTGTGATATGATAGGTTTCCACATGTGCCCATACTCGCTCATACTTATTGCTCTGACTGATGTCAATAGGCTTCGGATTGCCTGTAGAACCCGATGTCATAGTGAGGATAAAACTCTCGTCACCATCAATCTCTGGGGTTTCAGGACGCTCTGCCGACATATCTTGGATCCGAGCAAAAGGAATCGTTCCCTCATATTCGGCATCCAGACATATCGCAAAGCCATCCACTATCAAACCTCCATTCTTGGCACAAGACAGATAGAAGGCCTTGCGAGCTATCAAATGTTTCACATTGCCAGCCTCCAGAGCTACCGCTATCGAATGGTAAGGCAAAGTGGGATTGAGCGGAACCAGACACAAGCCCAGATCGGCAGCCGAGAAAAACAATGCCACCGATTCTACACTATTATTCATAGGTATGCCAATATGGTCGCCCTTCACAGCTCCCAATCGTAACAACAACTGGGAATATCGACTTACCAAGTCTGCCATTTCCTGATAGGTCAGGCTTCTACCATCACACCAGATAGCCTCCTTGCCTGGCTGCTTCTTTGCATTTTGATAGAGAGCCTCAGCTATTCTACTTCTCATACACTGTGGCTATATAAAATTTGTGTTAAATATGAAATGGAATAATGCGTGCAGGATTGCCAAAAACTTTGGTACCAGCCTTCACATCCTTGAGCACCACGCTACCCAACCCTATATATGCACCATCTTTCACCACTACATCTTGAGCTATACATACACCAGCCGCCACAAATACATCCTTGCCTATCTTGACATTGCGCACGATATTGCAACCGCCGCTTATCATCGTATAGTCACCAATTTCGTTATCATGACCTATAGGTGTGGTGAGGATGCTCACAAAATCGCCCACCGTACTATTGCACGACAATTTAGAATAAGGGAACATAACCAGTCCCTCCCCATAATGAGCAAATGGACTAACCAACGCCGTAGGATGGATGACCGCAGCAAAGTGTGCGCCACGACTTTTCAATTTCTCCACTACCATGCGTTTCAACTGAGGCTTTCCCATTGCCAAGGCAAAGACCTCGTCGTCCTTGGGTTGCCAATCAGAGATTGTGCCCACCACAGGATAATCAATCTCCACTCCGTCGAGAGCCTGCAGATTATCATCCAGAAAGCCCCCAATCTCCCATGTGGGTTTTTCTGCATTTATATCCTTTATCCACTGAAGCAATTCTCTTCCAAATCCTCCAGCACCTACAATTAATATCTTCTTCATTTATACCGATTAATTCTTTTTATCCATTTAGAGTCTATTATTTACCAAAGAAAAATCTCATCTTATTAAGAGCGATAACCGCCAAAGTTCCCCAGAACCTACGAGGAGTCAAGACCTTGAAAGCATGCCACAACGAAGCATAACGTTCCTGACGATGCGCTTTTATCATTTGACCGACAACCTTGAAAGGCACATCATGGGCAAAAAGGCGGAGCAACACAAAGGTTACTACTTTATCTAAGTCTTTCTGCAAGGAAGTGTATTTTCCACAGATTTCCAATTTGATGTCATTCGCCATCAAGATACTTTCCAATTGCTTAACGCCATACCGTAGATGGGTACTAGATGTTGGATTATCCTCACAATGATAGATTATGCTGTCAACAACAGCTACCTGATTGGCATGCTCTACGAGCTGATGCAACAAGGAAACATCTTCAGAAATAGACATGTCCTCATATATTGAGAACCCTCCATTGGCAAACAACCTCCTCACATACAATTTAGCACACAAGCTAGAAGGGAACAGATTGTTCAATATGGCATGATGCACACCCTCTGGAGTACAGCCATAAGGCAAGGTGCTTCTATAGAACATCTCCTTGCCATCGGCAACATGCAGGACAAGTCCAGCCGAAATGATGTCTGCCCCAGTCTCTTCATACCTTGCCATCAAACACTCTATAGCATCGGGGGCCAAATAATCATCTGAATCCAAAAAGCAAAACATATCCCCCAACGCCACCTCGCATCCCTTGTTACGAGCAACCATCGCTCCCATATTACAAGGATTCTCCACAACCCTTATCCGTGAGTCTTTCTTTGCAAACTGTTCAACAATATCCATGGAGCAATCAGGGGTGCAATCATTGACTGCTATAATCTCCAAATCTGTGTACGTTTGACGACATACGGAATCAAGGCATCGCTCCAAATAGCTCTCAGCATTATAGATAGGTATAATTACAGAGACTTTCATTCATTACATCATTTTTTGAGGCACATCTTTGTCAACATCACATTAAGAAAACATGCCATCATATTGTTTATTTTGTAAAGTATAGGGAAATATATCCTCAGCAGAAGCAAGACACGATAGGAAGCATTGTTTTTAATTTCCAGTTCCACACCCGTCATAATATACGACTGCACATCAAACAAAGACTTGCAGTCGCCGACCTGCTGTTTCACGTTTTCACTGATACCATTCTCCTCTTTCATCTGTAGATATACAGCATCAGCCATAAAAGGATGATTTATGCTCACATGATCACCCCCGGTAAAGAAATGTAAGATTTTTCCACGACATAAGTATCTTACCGAATATCGTATTTGCGCATTATAGATACCATCCAACTCGCGGACAACTCCAGGATTGTCCTGAACCACATATGCCAACGATTTTTGGTCGGTCTCACAACCTCTCCTTACTCCCTCAAGCCAATACTTATGCCACATGTCGAAGAAGCGGTGTACCTCAGGAGTATCCCTAGCCAAAATAACGCCCGAATTGAAGTAATCATCAGTAGTGAGCTTGCGACCAAAAACTTGCTCACATTCATGTCTAATGAGCTTACCATCCTTATGCTCATTCAGAAGAAGATGATAATCGAGCACCATCATAAGCTCCGCCTTCTGTAACTCCAGTTCGCTCAAATCATCGCATACTACCGTATCAGAATCAATAAACAAGAAATCACCTTTTAACAAACTACGGAGATTGGTTTTTATCCATCTCGACTTAGCTCTTTGGCTCAATCCCTCTGGCAAGTCTATGATTTCAAAATGGTCCACTACCTTTTGTGACTTCCCTCTATAGGTGGTTTGCACACCTCGATAAGTAGCATCGTCTACCAGGCACACCACTTTCATTTTGGGGTTATATTTTTTCTGCGAATAAGCAGAAAGCCACATTCGCTCAAAGAAGATATCGGTCGGTTGGCTAATAACCACATATACTGCATATAATTCCATATTCTAAAGTAAAATCATAAAAGCACACATCTGTACCTATCAACGTTTTAGTACAAAGGATAGGAAGCTTTTTCTTTCCACATTCGTCATTCCAACCCAACAACATAGGATGATGGTAAGCAACAAACATCCCACTATTCCCAGGCATTTCATCAAGCCCCCCTGCACATCCAGGAATCCATATCCAATCATTATTCCGCTCATCATGCAAGCCACTAGGAATGGTCGAAAATATGCCTTACTTACGAATGCGAAAGCATCAAAATGCAAAAGTCGAGATGCCAGATATAATTGCAACATCCTATATAAAACATCAGCTGCCACAAACAACATCAAGATACATGCTGCCGGGTAATGAAAATACAATATCAAATAGCCCAGCAATATGCTTATAGCATCAAACAAGACCTGAGACAAACTAAACCATTTGATTCTACCCGTAGCATTGATGGCAGCATTAACTCCCGAACTTGAAATCGATACGCAGAGCAGCAACAATTGCCATTTGGTAAAAACAACAGCCTCATAGGGCACCTCACCCAACCACAACTGGAGGATATACTCCAACTCCAAATAAAGCGGAAAGAACAACATAAAAAACACCAGCAAGCACAACTTGCATATCAAAACCACCACAGCAGAATACTTCACCAAGTCATGGGCTGAATAAGCTTGGATAATCTGCGGCGAGGCTACCCCTTCTATGTTTTCCGAAAATGAAGCCACATTATTGGCCACCGTCCTGCTGATAGAATAAGCACCATTGATGAAGGTACCAAAGAAAGAGTTGAACAACAGGTCTGCACCCGTACATCTAAGTACTCGTGAGAACATAGATAGCAAATTCCAATTGCCAAACTCCAACACCTGCCTATAACTAGCCCTATCGATCACCTTCCTCCATCTGACGATGTCATGCCAGCAGCGATATGAACACCAATGATACACAAAGAAACTACTCACCGCACTTACGCTCATCACTACAGCATAAAATCTTAAAGCATGATGAGCATCTACTACCTCCAACAACAACACACCTCCCAAACGCAAGAAAGTGTTGAAAATGTCAAGAACGGCTAGAAACTTGAATCGCTCATGAGATGCAAACACAGAGCGATAAGGCAGATTGACAATTCCCAAGCAGGCCGTGAACACGCATACCTCAAAGACGAAGATCGTATCGGTCAGTTTGCCAGGCTCCACCTTAAGACAGTGCAACACATACCACAATCCCAAGCTTTCCGACAAAAACAAGACCAGAACAGCCAAACCAGCATGCAGCATCACATTGACATTGAATATCTTATTGACATTACCATCTCGTTTTCCCATCTCGGCATTGAGAAACCTACTGGTAGTGGTTCCGAGCGACATACTCATGAAGGAAAACATCGTCAGGATTCCACCCACCACACCATATAGTCCAAAGTCAGAAACGCCAAGTATCTGGAATACCAAGCGAGAAGTATAGAGACCCACCACCAAAGTGACAATCTGCCTCACATACATATAGAACGAATTCTTTGCTATCCGTCTATTCGTGGTGGTGGTAGTAATTGTATCCGTACTTGTAACCATAATGGTACCCGAATCGGTCAGTTCCCATGGAACAGTTGAGCACCAGTCCCATGTGCTTGTATTTATTAGACTGATAGTCTTGCTCTAAATCTTCTAGATGACTGCGTTCAAACAGTCCTGCTCTTACTACAAATAAGGTTCTATCAGCATATTTCTCGATGATATTGGTATCCGCCAGGTTTTCTACAGGCGGACAGTCTATCAGTATATATTCATATTCCAAACGCAGCTGCTCTAAGACCTCTGCAAATCGTTTGTCGGACAAGAGTTCGGTTGGATTTGGAGGAATAGTACCCACTGGCAAAATGTGCAACCCCGGATAATCAGCCGATTTACAGATGACCTCATGCACATCAGCTATTTTCCCGCTCAAATAGAAGCTCAAACCCTCCTTATCACATTTCCAATAATGAGTAGCCGAAGCATGACGTAAATCTCCATCTACAAATAGCACCTTGTCACTCTTGAGAGCCAGCGTAACAGCCAGATTCATCGATACAAAAGTCTTTCCTGAATCAGAATAATTTGATGTCACAATGTAAACAGAGCCGCCATTTTTCATACTGCCACTCATAAATTCCATGTTGCTTCTGATAACACGAAACGCCTCATTCACAAGATCCTGGGCTCCTGCTGTTACAACCACAGGATTACCTGATTTTCCATATTTCCAGAACTTACGTCTCATGCGCTTTTTGGGGAAAGGAAACAGTGGAATATCACCTACAACAGGAATTGTGGTTCCATGCTCTAAGTCGCCCCTTACTCGTACCGTATTGTCAAGATTGGTCTGAATATACAATACCAAGACTGGTATCATCAAGCCTACCACGAATGCCACTCCCAAAACTAAAGGAATGACAGGCGTCGTTGGTTTGTTACTACCTGAAGGCAGGTTGATCAGCTTAGCATCATCCGATGCGTATGTCATGGCGATATCATTCTCCTCTTGTTTCTGTAGCAGGTAGAGATATAGGCTCTCCTTCACTTTTTGTTGTCGCTCCACAGATATCAAGTGCTTTGCCTGTGCAGGGTTAGAAGAAATCTTCTCGGATGCTTCGCCACTCATTCCCTGCAAGGACTGCAATTGGATATTGATGCCCTTAATTTCATTATCGATGCTATTGAGGATATTCTTGCTCAGCTCAGCCAGTTCCTTCTCCTGATTGCGAATCAAGGAGTTTTTCTTGGAGGTATATGACAAGTGTTGGTTCAACTGTAGCAAGATGGTATTGTATCTGTCTATCAATGATTCGGTCACCGAATTGTCTATACCCAAGTTGGAAGGCAGCAACTCATGCTTCTGGTTTAGGGAAACCTTGGCATTCGCCATTTGCTTCTTTTTCAAGATGTCACGCAGATATTCCGCCATGGCCTTCTGATTGTTGAGTTTCATAATGGCTGCATCAGATTCGCTTTGCTGTTTCAGATAGATGTCGCTGATTTGACTGAGGTCTGTAATCTGATGCTTGCTCTTATATTGGGAAATGCTGTCATCCACTTCACCCAAATCTTTCTCCATCACCACCAATCTATTATTGATAAAATGGGCAGTATTGATAGCTATTGCATTCTTCTCTCGTATCGACTTCTCATTATATACCTGAACTAAAGTAGTAAGTACCCGTTCTGCCCTCTCTGGCGATTCATCGGTATAGGTCAGATTGACGATGGTAGATTTCTCGTCATTGCGCACAGCCTTGAGATGCTTCTGCATGACAGATGCCACCTCCAGTGCATTCTTCCCCCTGGCTAGATGCAAACGGCTGACCACACCCAATATGACATCATGCGAGGTTATATGCTGCAGCACATTATCCACATTGGCATTCTCCTGTACCAGACTCAAGTCATTGAGGTCATCCTGCGCCTTATTGTTGCTCACCGTCTTGCCTTGTACCTTCTGCTTCACCATGATACTGGCCTTACGAGTATATATATTAGGTGTAACATTCAGGTAATATACAGCTATACTCATGGTGATGATGAGCGATAAGAGAATCCAGTTCCAATGACCTAGGCAAATATGCCACAAATCTACAATAGACAGAAAATCATCCTTAGAATGCCACGCCACTGATGTCTTTTTATTCGTCATGAATTTTATATTTTATACAGAATGTATGTGTTAATTGTAAATCTAGCCTTTCCTCCTTAATTCTTGATGAGAAGTGCTGTGATGGTGGTGAGCAGCGATGCTATCGAAATCCAAATGCTAGGGTTCTGGAAGGTATTGCCCGTCGAATTATACTCACGCTTTCTTTTTCTGCTTGGGGCAACGTAAATCATGTCTTCTTGCTGCAAATAATAAGCTGGGGAGTTGAGCACTTCCTGCATGTTGCACAGGTTAACGTGATATACTTGACTTTGCCCATCCACCACTCTTGACACCATTACGTCCTCACGCTTGCCATTGATGGTGAGGTCGCCAGCCTTCGACAGGGCATTGAGCAGAGTAAAATGATCATTCGTTATCTCTATGCGTCCCGGTTTACCGACTTCGCCCAGTACATCCACACCAAGGTTTACATACTCCACTGTCACAATAGGATCGTTTACCAAATGGCGTGCCTTCAAGCGATCTGCGATATAATGGGCCACCTCCATGCGAGTTTTACCTATGACGGAAATTTTACCTAGTTCAGGGAAGTTGATGTCCCCTTGGGCATCAACGGTATAAGCTATCGGAAGACCATTGGCATTAGTTTCCCTCCCCGACACCATTTGGGGAGAAACTGTACTTCCTAGCACACTTCTATTCATCACCGTAAGGGTAAATTGCTGCTCCAAGGCAGGATCGGCACTATTCACCACGATGTTAACCTTATCTTCAGGACGAAGCTTGAACTGCTGCTCTTGTTGCATCAGCATGCCATTTAATTGAGCAGAATTCTGAAAATACTCCACATTTTGCGGTGTGCTGCAAGAGAGCAGCATAGCAATCCCCATCACTGATAAAGTCTTATAGATTATACATTTTTTATTCATAATTTCTTCTTTGCTATTGATTTTTCAATCCAATGCTTACTTTCATTTAATCCTCACCTTCTTCTATTCTTTCCAAAAAAGCGTCAGGCACATAAGCCGTCGCTACTGAAACAAGCCCATCGATAATCATCCCCACTCGCTGCTGGGCCTTATACTTGACCACTCGCCCCACAACGCCTTTGAATTTTCCTTCCACCACTCGCACCATATCTCCTCTCTGGAACCGTGGAATCACACGGGTTGACACAATCATGTTATCATCCCTCGTTTCACAAATAATTCGAAAACTCCTCATCTGAGAAGCCGGGACTATCAAGGGGGTTTTCATTTTTAACCTGCCCTCTTGATAAAATCGATAATAAAAACGGAGAAATGGTAAATTGACGTTGTCGAAAACAAATGACTTCAACTCTTCTTCAGTGCCATAAGCAAAAAACATATTGGGAATGAGCGAAACCTCAAGCTTCCTGCGCTTTCCTTTTACCAACCTGACAACCATTTCGGTTGGCAAAAACACCTCCACCCCCTTGCTTTGCATATAATCATAAGCCTTCTTTTCCTGTCCGTATGTAGTACGAAGTACATACCAATGGGGAGAGCTTACATTAGATAGGGGAGATTGTCTGAAAACCCATAGCAGCCAAAATGTCTCCTAATATTTCTTATTGTT
>OIWM01001424.1_pt1 | contig 23536 bp, 20 predicted proteins | sample 1587451 | NCBI WGS metagenome assembly OIWM01 (sample SAMEA3888907, study PRJEB22519) | human gut metagenome | biome: human gut; feature: human-associated habitat; material: faeces | place: Denmark | collected 2011
ACATCGACTTATCGACGTAAGCACCGCCCGCCGTGATGTGCTGGATGAAGAACGAAGCGAGGATCGTTCCGAACGGATTCAAGCCGCCGAGGAAGGTCGCCGCAATGCCGTTGAAGCCCATCGCCGGGACGGAGGTATGCGTACACTGCCACTGCTCATAGCCTGTCTGGTACAGCAGCGATCCGCCGAGACCGGCCAGCGCGCCCGCGATGACCAGCGTCAGGATGATGTTGGACTTTTCGGCCATGCCGCAGTACTTCGCGGCGTTCTTGTTGTAGCCCGTTGCCTTCAGCTCATAGCCGAAGCGCGTCTTTTCGAGCACGACCCAGATCAGGACGGCGATCAGGATCGCCATCGGGATCGCAATGGTGATGTACTTGTTGCCGCCGAGGAGCTTATCGAGGCCCGCGGACGGCAGGAGCGCCTGCTCGCCGAAATCCTTCATCTGGAGCGTATACGGGCTTGTCTCCTCCTTCACGTTCGTCAGAACCATGTTGGTCGCATACAGGCCGATCCAGTTGAGCATAATGCCGGAGATGACCTCGTTGACGTTGCAATAGGCCTTGAGCAGGCCCACGATCGCGCCGAACACGCAGCCGGCCGCGATTGCAAGCAGCATACACGGCAGCCAGCTCCAATGCCATGCCAGCGCGGCATAGATGCAGGCGCAGGTGCCCGCAACATACTGACCGGCCGCGCCGATGTTGAACAGGCCGACCTTGTACGCGAAGAGGATGCTCAGCGCGCACATCAGCAGCGGAGCCGTCTTGACGAGCGTATTGCCGAAATACTTGATGCGGGAGGATGCCTTGTTGTAGGTCAGGAAGTTCTTCATGACGTCCACAATGGCCTTGCCCGCGCCCTCGGGATTGATGAACAGCAGAACGATGTAGCCGATCAGGAGGCCCAGCAGAATGCAGATCAGCGAAGCGATGAGCGACTGCACGGCGCTGGACTCAAAGAAGCTTTTTCTTTTTTTCATCTTTTCACCCCATCTCTCTTGGCGCCTGCCATGTAGAGGCCAAGCTCCTCCTGCGAAGTGGACTTGGGATCCAGCTCACCGACGATCTCACCCTCGTACATGACGAGGATGCGGTCGGGCACGTCCATGACCTCATCCAGCTCCAGAGAGATCAGCAGGACCGCCTTGCCCGCGTCACGCTGGGCGACGAGCTGCCGGTGGACGTTTTCGATCGCGCCGACATCAAGGCCGCGCGTCGGCTGAACGGCGACCAGAAGCTCCGGATCCTTATCGACCTCGCGGGCGATGATGGCCTTCTGCTGGTTGCCGCCGGACATGCTACGCGTGATGGTAGCCGCGCCCTGACCGGAGCGGATGTCGTATTCGTCGATCAGGCGCTCGGCGTAAGCGTGGATATTGGCGCGGCGCAGGAATCCGGCCTTGTCCGTGAATTCCGGCTCAAAATAGCGCTGGAGCACCAGATTGTCCTCGAGCGAATAATCGAGCACCAGACCGTGCTTGTGCCGGTCCTCGGGGATGTGGCTCATGCCCATCACGCTGCGCTCCCGGATGGAGGCGTTGGAAATATCCTTGCCGCACAGGCGAATCTTTCCGCTCACCATCGGCTCCAGACCGGTCAGGCCGTAGACCAGCTCCGTCTGGCCGTTGCCGTCGATGCCGGCGATGCAGACGATCTCGCCGCGCCGGACGTTGAACGAAACGCCGCGCACGGCGTTATTCTTGTGGATCTTGGAGGCGACGACCATGTCCTCGACCTCAAGCACGGTCTCGCCCGGCTTCATGTCCTTTTTCTCGACCTTGAAGTTGACCTCGCGGCCAACCATCATGGCAGAAAGCTCTTCGAGCGTCGTGTCGCGCGTGTTGACCGTGCCGATGCAGCGGCCCTTTCTCAGGACGGTGCAGCGGTCGGCGACCGCCATGATCTCCGCCAGCTTGTGGGAGATAAACAGGATCGATTTACCCTCCGCCGCCAGATTGCGCATGATCTGCATCAGCTCGTCGATCTCCTGCGGCGTCAGAACAGCCGTCGGCTCGTCGAAGATCAGGATCTCATTGTCGCGGTAGAGCATCTTGAGGATCTCCGTTCTCTGCTGCATACCGACGGAAATATCCTCGATCAGCGCGTCGGGATCGACGTGCAGACCGTACTTTTCGCTCAGCGCAATGACCTTTTCCCGCGCCTGCTTCTTCTGGAGGAAGCCCATCTTGTTCGGCTCAACGCCAAGAATGATATTGTCCAGAACAGTGAAGCACTCGACCAGCTTGAAGTGCTGGTGCACCATACCGATGTTCAGGTCGTTGGCATCGTTGGGGTTGTCGATCTTTACGACCTCCCCATTTTTCTTGATTACGCCGGACTCCGGCTGATACAAACCGAACAGAACGCTCATCAGCGTCGATTTGCCCGCACCGTTCTCGCCCAGCAGCGCATGAATCTCGCCGCGCCGGAGCTGCAGAGTAATATTGTCATTGGCCCGAATGCCTGGGAATTCCTTGGTAATGTTCAGCATCTCAATGACATATTGCGGTTCCGCCAAGTTCATCACTCCTTTGACCCGCCCCAAAGAGCGGCTATTTCTAATATTATAACGTAACCGCCGCCAAATTGCCAGAACGAATATACAGTTTTCCTTTTTTTATTCATCAAATTTCGCCCCGCGGTTTTGTGAACATTGCTCTTTTTCGCGCAGTTCCGCATTTCTCTGCGACATTTCGCATTCTTTTCTCCATTTTGGACAGGAAAAGGCCCGCTGCAAAGCAGCGGGCCTTTCCATCACACATCTCTGAGCTTTTCAAAAAAGCTTTTTTTCTTCGGCTGGCTTTCCTCGCCGCTGCAATCCTCGAACTTTTTGAGCAGCTCCTTCTGCTCCCGGCTCAGGTGCGTCGGCGTTTCGACCGTCACGGTCACATACTGATCGCCGCGCGTCTTATAGCCGACATACGGGATGCCCTTGCCGCGCAGGCGGAAGGTCGTGCCGGTCTGCGTACCCTCGGGGATGCTGTAGCGCACCTTTCCGTCGAGCGTCGGCACCTCGATGGTCGCGCCGAGCGCGGCCTGCGAGAACGTGATCGGCATTTCGCACAGCACATTCGCGCCGTCGCGCGTAAAGATCGGATGCTTGCGCACCGAAACCGTCACCAGCAGATCGCCGTTCGGGCCGCCGTTGGAGCCTGCGTTGCCCTCGTCGCGGACACGGAACGACTGTCCGTCGTCGATACCGGCCGGAACCTTGACGCGGAGCGTCTTGCTCCGGCGCACCTTGCCCTTGCCCTTGCAGGTGGTGCAGGGATCCTTGATGATCTTGCCGGTGCCGCCGCACTTCGGGCATTGCTGGTTCGACTGCATGGTCATGCCCATGAAATTCTGCTGCGTGCGCACTGTACCGGTGCCGCGGCAATAAGTACACGTCTCCGGCTGCGTACCCTCGCGGCAGCCGCTTCCGTGACAGGTCGGACACGCCTCAATGCGCTGGAAGCTGATCTCACGCTCGCAGCCGAAGGCTGCCTCCTCAAAGCTCAGCTCCACCTCGGCGACGATGTTCTGACCCTTCGCCGGGCCGCCTCTGCGTGCGGACGACGATGCGCCGCCGCCGAAGAAATCGCCGAAAATATCGCCGAGATCGCCGAAGCCGCTGAATCCGCCAAAGCCGCCGAAGCCCGCGCCCGCGTTCGGGTTGAAGTTCGGATCGACGCCCGCGAAGCCATACTGATCGTAGCGCGCCTTTTTATCCGCGTCGGACAGCACCTCGTAGGCCTCGTTGACCTCCTTGAACTTCTCCTCCGCGCTCTTGTCGCCGGGATTCTGGTCGGGATGATACTTCATCGCCAGCTTCCGGTAGGCCTTCTTGATCTCCGCGTCGGAGGCGTTTTTCTCGACGCCGAGCACCTCGTAATAATCTCTCTTATTCTGATCTGCCATCTATCTCTCACCTCAATTTCGGTGGAAACAGCCGAGAGGGGCGGTAGAGCCGCCCCTGATCTGCTGCATGTGTCAATTACTTGACTTCCTCGTAGTCTGCATCGACGACGCCGTCGTCGCCTGCGCCGTTCTGCGGGCCATTGCCGGCAGCGCCTGCCGCGGCGTTCGGATCGCCCTGCGGAGCCGCGTTCTTATACAGCTTCTCGGAGACTGCGTAGAACGCCTTCTGAACCTCGTCGGTCGCGGCCTTGATGGCGGCAACGTCGTTGCCCTTCTGGGCTTCCTTCAGCTTTTCGATGGCTGCCAGAACCGGTGCCTTGTCGCTCTCGGAGACCTTGTCGCCCATCTCGTTCAGCGTCTTTTCAGACTGGTAAACGACCTGATCGGCAGTGTTGCGGGCATCGACCTCGTCCTTGCGGGCCTTGTCCTCTGCCGCATACTGCTCGGCCTCCTTGACGGCCTTGTCGATATCCTCCTTCGACAGGTTGGAGGAAGCGGTGATGGTGATCTTCTGCTCTGCGCCGGTGCCAAGATCCTTCGCGGAGACGTTCACGATGCCGTTGGCGTCGATGTCGAACGTGACCTCGATCTGCGGTACGCCGCGAGGCGCCGGAGCGATGCCGGTCAGCTGGAACTTGCCAAGGGTCTTATTGTAAGCGGCCATCTCGCGTTCGCCCTGAAGAACATGGACTTCCACAGAAGTCTGGTTATCCGCAGCGGTGGAGAACACCTGGCTCTTCTTGGTCGGGATGGTGGTGTTGCGGTCGATCAGCTTGGTGAACACACCGCCCATGGTCTCAATGCCGAGGCTCAGCGGAGTGACATCGAGCAGCAGCAGGCCCTTGACGTCGCCGCCAAGCACGCCGCCCTGAATGGCTGCACCGACAGCCACGCACTCGTCGGGGTTGATGCCCTTGAAGCCTTCCTTGCCGGTCAGCTTCTTGACCTCGTCCTGCACAGCAGGGATACGGGTCGAGCCGCCGACCAGAAGGACCTTGGAGATATCGTTTGCCGTCAGGCCCGCATCGGCCATTGCCTGCTTGACCGGGCCTGCGGTAGCCTCGACCAGATGCGCAGTCAGCTCGTTGAACTTTGCACGGGTCAGCGTGACGTCCAGATGCTTCGGGCCGGTCGCGTCAGCGGTGATATACGGAAGGTTGATGTTCGTGGAGGTGACGCCGGACAGCTCGATCTTGGCCTTTTCGGCGGCTTCCTTCAGTCTCTGCATGGCGACCTTGTCGTTCGACAGGTCGATGCCCTCTGCCTTCTTGAATTCGGAAACAAGGTAATTCATGACGCACTCGTCGAAATCGTCGCCGCCGAGGTGCGTGTTGCCGTTGGTCGCCAGAACCTCGATAACGCCGTCGCCGATGTCCAGAATGGAAACATCGAACGTGCCGCCGCCAAGGTCATAGACCATGATCTTCTGCTCGGCTTCCTTATCGACACCATAGGCCAGCGCTGCGGCCGTCGGCTCGTTGATGATACGCTTGACCTCCAGACCGGCGATCTTGCCGGCGTCCTTGGTGGCCTGACGCTGTGCGTCGTTGAAGTATGCCGGAACGGTGATGACCGCCTCGGAGACGGTGCCGCCCAGATACGCTTCGGCATCTGCCTTCAGCTTCTGAAGGATCATAGCGGAAATTTCCTGCGGGGTGTACTTCTTGCCGTCGATGTCCACCTTGTAATCGGTGCCCATGTGGCGCTTGATCGAAGAGATCGTGCGGTCATGGTTGGTGACAGCCTGACGCTTTGCGACCTGACCGACCATACGCTCGCCGGTCTTGGAAAATGCTACGACAGAGGGGGTGGTGCGATTGCCTTCGGCGTTCGCAATAACGACAGGCTCGCCGCCTTCCATAACGGCAACGCAGCTGTTAGTCGTACCAAGGTCGATACCAATAATCTTACTCATAATCAATTCCTCCAATTTATATCAAGACAAGTTTTTTACAAATTTATATGCTTCCCGCCCAGCGGGGAGTTTGCTTTTAATTTGCGACCTTGACCATCGCAAAGCGGATGATCTTGTCGCCCACGCGGAAGCCCTTCTGAAAGACCTCCACGATCGTGTTTTCACCGGCGCTTTCGTCCTCGCAGTGCATCACGGCATTGTGCTCGGCGGGATCGAAGCTTTCGCCCGCTTCGCCGAAGGCCGTCACGCCCAGCTTTTCAAACACGCCTGTCAGCTGGGTCATGGTCATTTCCACGCCCTTCTTGAACGCATCGTCCGCAGTTTCCTGCTTGAGCGCACGCTCAAGATTGTCATACACCGGCAGGAACTTGCCGACGGTCTCGGCCCGGATGTCGGTGTAAAGATTGTCCTTTTCGCGCTGAGAGCGCTTGCGGAAGTTATCATATTCCGCTGCGAGTCTCAGATAGCTGTCATGCTCCTTTGCAAGCGCCTGCTGAGCCTTTTCAAACTCGGAAAGCTCCTGCTTCTGCGCATCCTCCGGTTTGGCCTCCGCCTCGGGCTTCGAGGTCTCCTCCGGCTTTTCCTCCGGAGCAGTCTTCTCTTCCTTTACCGGCTCCGCCGTCTGCGTCTCGTTCTGCTTTTCATCGGCAGCCTTCTGGGCTGTCTTTTTTTCTTCGCTCATATTTTCATGCCTCCGAGGTGATCTCCTTCTGATTCTCCGCTGTTTCCAGCTGCTGCGGCTGACCCTTGCCGAACATCCGGCTCAGGTTCTCCGCGAAATAGCTCAGCCGCGCTGTAATCTGTGCGTAATCCATTCTGGTCGGCCCTACGACGCCGATCATGCCCTGCATTCCGTCGCCGATGTCGAACTTGGTGACGACCACGCTGGTGTCCTTCAACTCACGCGCCACATTTTCCGGCCCGACCAAAATCTGCGTTTTGGCTCCGGAGCCGAGCGCCGCAGGCAGGTTGGAAATGATCTCTTCGTCCAGTGTGGACAGAACCTCCTGCGCCTTTTCGGGATCGCGGTATTCCGGCTGGCCGAGAAGCTTTGCCTGACCGGTCATATAGACCTCGCTGTGCTGCTCCCGCAGGAGCTGCATCGTGAAGTCCGTCACCACAGGCACAAGGCTTGCAGCGTTTCCAGCCGAGCGTGTGACTCTTGCGAGCACGTCCGGCGTGATCTGCTCCGCCGTCAGCTCCGTCAGGCTTGCGTTGAGGACGGCGGACAGGAGCTTCAAATCCTGCTCCGTCACGTTCAGCGGCAGCTGAATGAGCTTGTTCTTGACCTGATTGCTGTTGGTCATGACGACCAGAATGAAGCTGTTCGCTTCGGCAAGGATCAGATCGAAGCGCTTGACCGTCACGCTTCCCTGCGCAGCCGCCATGGCATACGCCGGAAGGTTGGTCATCTTAGAGACGAGCTTGCCGACCTGCGAGATCGCCTGATCGAACTGCTGAAGCTTGGCCTCCATCACCTGATTGATGGACTTTGTCTCGTCCGTCGTCAGTCGGTAGTCCTGCATCAGCTCGTCCACATACAGGCGGTAGCCTGCGGGGCTTGGCACACGTCCTGCGGAGGTGTGCGGCTGCTCCAGCAGCCCCATCGTCGTCAGCTCCGCCATTTCATTGCGGATGGTCGCCGGAGAAAAATCCATTCCCGGCATCGCGGCGATGGTCTTGGAACCGACCGGCTCGGCCGTGCGGACGTAATTGTCCACGATGGCCCGCAGGATCTTTTTCTTTCGCTCTGAAAGCTCCATCGCTGTCCCTCCGTTCCGATCCGTTCATTTAGCACTCCATCTCTCTGAGTGCTAAACGCAGTGTACCACCACTCCGAAGCGTTGTCAATACCCTACTTTTGAATATTTTGTGAATATCGCAAAGAATTTTCCTGCACCTCCTAGCCGCGCGCTTTCTCTTCCAGAGCTGTCCTACCGGAGGCCCATCCCGCCTCAAAAAGCGCGCAAAAGGCCCGCAGAGCAGTTTCCTGTCTGCGGGCCGGTGCTGTATTATTCCTCGGAGGCGGCCTCCGGCTTGTAGCGGCTGTAGGCCACGACAATGCGGCGGTTCGGCTCCGTGCCGGTGGAGAAGGTGGTCACGTCGGGATGATCCTGAAGCGCGGCATGGATCACATGGCGCTCATAGGCGTTCATCGGCTCGAGCGTGATGTTCCGGCGGTACTTGACGACCTTTCCGGCGACCTTCACGGCAAGTCTCTGAAGGGACTCCTCGCGCTTGAGGCGGTAGTTCTCCGCATCCACATTGATGCGCACGCGCTTGGTCTGGCCGCGGTTGACGGCGTAGTTCGTCAGATGCTGGATGGCGTCGAGGGTTTCGCCGCGGCGTCCGATGAGGATGCCGAGGTTTTCGCCGACCAGATCCACAGCGTAGGTCTCGTCGGCAGCCTTGACGGCGTGCGGCACAGCGTCAGAGCCCATGTGCTCGAGCAGGCCCTTGATGAACTGCTCGATCTTCTCCTCTACGGAGCCTGGCTCTGCCGGTGCGTAGACCTTCGGCTCAACGGGAGCCTTGGGCGCGGGCTGTTCGCGGCGCTCCGCGGGGGCCTTGGGCGCTCTGGACTGCTGCGGCTTGCGATCCGTGCGCGGCTTCTGCTCACGCGCGGGTCTGGGCTGCTGCGGCTTTGCCTCAGGCTTCGGCTCTGATTTCGGCTGCGCCATTGCGGGCGCGGGTGCTGCGGCCGGAACGGCGGGCGCAATGACCTTCGGCGCTGCGGCAGCTTCCTGCGCGGGCTTCTTGGGCTTGCTTCTGGATGCGGAAGACAGCGCGGGCTTGGGTGCCTCGTCCGGAGCCTCATAGGTCACCTTGACCTTTGCCGGCTGCGCACCGATGCCAAGGAAACCGGATCTCGGATTGTCCAGCACTTCGACCGAGACGCTGTCACGATCCAAGCCAAGCTGCTCGAGCGCGGCCGCGATCGCAAGGTCAATGGTCTTGCCGGTAGCGGTGATGAATTTTTCCATATTCTACGTTACTCCTCGGTTTTCGTATCCGTATCTGCGGCGGACGCTTTTTTGCCGTAGTGATTCGGGTCATACGCGCGGCCCTTGGCATACGGACGGCTTGCATCGCCGGAAAGGGGCTTCTTTTCTTCCTTTTCGGACGCGGCAGCGGGATTCTTCTTCGCCTCGTATTCACGGGCGGCGGCAGCAGCCGCTTCCTTTTCCTGCTGCTTGAGCTTCTTCTTGCTGATGTTGTCGGTGATGCCGTCGGGATTCTGTTCGCGGCGCAGCGCACGCTGACGCTCCTTTTCATCCTCCTCGGCACGGCGCTTGGCGGCAAGCTCCTGTCTGATGGCATCCTCCTCGTCATAGACCTTGCGGAAGTGGACGGTCAGGAAATAGTCCTGAATTGCGCCGAACACAGCCTGCGCGATCCAGTAGATGGAGATCGCGGCGGGCATGGAGTAGCCGATCCAGAGAGACATGAGCGGCATCATCAGCATCATGGTCGTGTTGGTCTGGTTCGCGGTCTTGGCAGCGGCCTCGTCCTGTTCGCCGTCGGCATTGGTCGCGACTTTGTTGTTCATCTTCTGGCTGATGAACATGGAGAGCATCTGGAAGCCGCCGGAGAACAGCGGGATCAGGAACAGGCCGATCTGGGACCAGGTCGGATTTTCCCATTTCCAGAACTGGAACGTCGGAATCGATGCAAGGTCGATGCCGATGAAGGAGAAGCTGATCTCCCGGAGCTTGGCCCCCTCCAGAATGGGGAGTGCCTTCAGCTCATCGAGGAATTCGCCCAGATGACCGGCTGCGGACAGCTGCGCATAATAGGCATTTCCGCCCAACTCCACGCCGCTGGCCTGAATGTAGGCAACGACGGCGGCAGCGATCGAGCGGCTGTTGTGCATCATGTAGGTGATCGGCTCACGGATGACGTAATACAGCGGCAGCAGGATCAGCAGCGGGATAAACGACCACAGGCAGCCGCCGCCCATCGAAACGCCCTCGTCCTTGTAGAGCTGGGAAAGCGCGACCTGATATTTCTGCTTGTCGTCGCCGTATTTTTCTTCGAGCGCCTTGGCCATCGGGGCCAGACGCGACATCTTGAGCATGCTCTTCTTGCCCTTGATGCTCATCGGCAGAAGCACGAGCTTGACAATCAGGGAAAACAGGATCAGCGCCACGCCATAGTTGTTGGCGAAGCGGTCAAGCCAGTCGAGCAGGTAGCCGAAGGGGACGCGGACAATGTCGGAAATGCCCATTTTGTCCTGCGTGGTGTCGAGCGCAGCCTCGGCGGCCTCCGCCGGGGCCATGCCCGCAGTCGCGTCGTCAGCCGCGGTTGTGCCGTTCACGGCACAGCCGGCCAGCGCGAGGAGCATAAGCAGTGCGAGGATCAGTGCAAGGGTTTTTTTCATGAATTATCCTCCAGTGTGGGGATGCCGTCCGCCGGACAAAGCCCGGACGGCCTACGGCACCGGGTCAAAATAGTCGCCCCTGTAAAAGGGGTTGCACCGCAAAAACCGCCGCAGCGCCAGAACGCCGCCCTTCCACGCGCCATACCGTTCGACCGCCTCCAGCGCGTACTGGGAGCAGGTCGGGGTAAAGCGGCAGCGGGGCGGAAATGCCGGAGAAATGTGCTTCTGATAAAACCGGATCAGGCCGAGCAGCAGCTTTTTCATTCCTGCGCCTCGTCCTGGAGCAGGGAGAGCTTTTCCGCCAGCGCCAGATACGCCTTTTCAAGCTCGGCGTAGGGCGCGTCCATCGCGCGGCTCCGCGCGACGACCACAATATCGTATCCGCGCCGGAAGCATTCCTCGTTCAGCCGGTAGATCTCGCGCAGGCGGCGGCGCATCCGGTTGCGCCGGACGGCGCAGCCGAGCTTTGCCCCCACCGTCAGCCCGATACGATTCTCATTGGAGCCGTTCCGGCGGTAGTAGAGGACGAGATACCGGTTTGCCGCGGAGCTTCCCTTGCGGTAAAGGCGGCGGAAAATATGATTCAGCTTGAGGGAACTGGAAAATTGCATACTGCCTCCCTCTTGGCGGCGTCCGGTCAGCCCTTGGCAGGTTTTCCGGCGCTTGCCTGAGATCCCTGATAAACGGATGGGGCGAACAGAACAGCGTCCATTCACCCCTATCATTGCACAGCGGTATATGCGGCCATGGCTTGCGTCTTACGCAGACAGCTTTGCTCTGCCCTTCGCACGACGGCGGGCAAGAACCTTGCGGCCGTTGGCGGTCGCCATTCTCTTTCTGAAGCCGTGCTCTTTGGATCTGTGGCGCTTCTTGGGCTGATAGGTACGAACAGTTGCCATTTTGGTACACCTCCTGTAAAAATATGCTCAACAGCTGCGAAAACGCAGCCGCAGCGAGTCTTTTTCTGCTTTCTGCCGTATAGGGCAGGAACATACGAATGCTATTATAGCCGATAGGCCCCCGACCTGTCAATCTTTTTTTCGCAAGGACGGAGATTTCTTCCGCAGGCCGCCGCTCGTTATTTTTTCTGTGCCAGCGGCTTGCTCTTCTGCTGCTCCTCGAACAGCTTGACCAGAATGGGGTTGGAGAGCATGAAGCCTCTCGGCGTGAGATGCCAGCGGCCGTTTTCCTGTACGGCCAGCTCGTTTTTCTCCAACACCTGCAATGCCTTCTCGATCGGCTCGAACGGCAGCAGGAACGAGCGCGTATACTCCCCCGCCTCCACGCCGTCCACCGTCCGCAGCCGGAGCATCAGATACTCCCCTGCCCGCTCGCGCAGCGGCACCGTCTCGCATTCCGACAGCACGATGCCCTTATTCATCACGCCGTTAATGTATTTTTCCAGATCCGGCTCGATGGTAAAGCGCTTGCCCGCGAAGTCGGACGCCGCGCACGGCCCGAAGCTCAGATATTCGTCGCCCATCCAGTATTTGAGGTTGTGGCGGCAGACGTAGCCGTCCTTGGCGAAGTTGGAGATCTCATACTGGTGATAGCCGAACTCCTCCAGCGTCTCGACGGCGTAGAAATACATATCCGCCTGTGCGTCGTCGTCGGGAAGATTGGCGCAGTCCTTGTACTCCCAGAGCCGCGTTCCCGGCTCGACCTTCAGCCCGTAGCAGGAGATGTGCTCCGTCTTGAGGTCAATGATGTTGCGCAGCGTCTGCATCCACTGCTCGCGGCTCTGGTTCGGCAGGCCGAACATCAGATCGACGGAGATATTGTCGAAGCCGGCGCGGCGCGCCAGCATGACGGCCTGCTGGGCCTGCTTGTAGTTGTGGGGCCGTCCGAGCGCCTTGAGCTGCTCGTCGGAGTCGGACTGCACGCCGATGGAGATGCGGTTGAAGCCCGAACGCCGCAGGCGCGTCAGCATCGGCAGCGTCACGGAATCGGGATTGGCCTCCAACGTCACCTCCGCGTCGCGGCTGACGTCGAAGCGCCGGTCGATCTCGGCAAAAATGCGGTCAAGGCCGCTGGCCCCGAAGAACGACGGCGTGCCGCCGCCGAAGTAGACCGTGTCCACCTCATAGCCGATGGCGCTCGGAGCGGCCTCGCGGATGTGCGCGAGCACCGCGCCCAGATACCGGTCCATCAGCTCCTTGTTGCGCGCACCGCCGAGGGAATAAAAGTCGCAGTACTCGCATTTGCTGCGGCAGAACGGGATATGAACATAGATCCCGAGTGATTTTTTCTTTTTGTTTGCATTTTCCTTTTTCTTGAGAAGCATTGGGCTGCTCCCTCCGATCGCTTATTCGTCGAGCTTGAGCACGGCCATGAACGCCTCGGACGGCACAGAGACCGTTCCGAAGGTGCGCATCCGCTTCTTGCCCTCCTTCTGCTTTTCCAGCAGCTTCTTTTTCCGGGTGATGTCGCCGCCGTAGCACTTGGCCAGCACATCCTTGCGCAGCGCCTTGATCGTCTCGCGCGCAATGACCTTGCCGCCGATGGCCGCCTGCACTGGGATCTCGAACATCTGGCGCGGAATGTTGTCCTTCAGCTTCTCGCAGATCTTCCGCGCGCGCGCGTAGGCGTTGTCGGCAAAGAGGATGAAGCTCAGCGCGTCCACGATCTCGCCGTTGAGCAGGATATCGAGCTTGACGAGCTTCGAGGGGCGGTAGCCCTCCAGCTCATAGTCCAGCGACCCGTAGCCACGCGTGCGGCTCTTGAGCGCGTCGAAGAAATCGTAGATGATCTCGTTGAGCGGCATGGAATAATGCAGCTCGACGCGCGTGGTGTCGAGGTATTTCATGTCCTTGTATTCGCCGCGCCGGTTGGTGCACAGCTCCATGATCGCGCCGACATATTCCGGCGGCGTCAGAATGTTGACCTTTGCGAACGGCTCCTTTGCAACCTGGATCTCTGCCGGGTCCGGATAGTTGAGCGGCGTATAGACGTCGATCTCCGTCCCGTCGAGCTTCGTGATCTTGTAGACGACGTTCGGCGCCGTCGTGATGAGGTCGAGATTGTACTCGCGCTCCAGCCGCTCCATGATGATCTCCATGTGCAGCAGTCCAAGGAAGCCGCACCGGAAACCGAAGCCGAGCGCGATGGAGTTTTCCTGCGTGTAGCTCATGGAGGCGTCGTTGAGCTTGAGCTTTTCAAGCGCGTCGCGCAGATCGCCGTACTTCGAGCCGTCCGCCGGATAGACGCCGGAGAACACCATCGGCTGTGCCTGCTTGTAGCCGGGAAGCGCCTTCGGAGCCGGGTTCGCCGCGTCGGTGACGGTGTCGCCCACGCGCGTGTCGGAGACGGTCTTGATGGAGGCCGTCAGATAGCCGACCTCGCCTGCGCCGAGCGCCTCGGCGGGCCGCATTCCGAACGGATGCAGATAGCCGACCTCCACGACCTTATAGACCGCACCGGTCGCCATCATCTGAATGTCCATACCGGGCTTCACCACGCCATTCACAACGCGCATATAGACGATCGCGCCGCGGTAGGAGTCGTACTGGCTGTCGAAGATCAGGCACTGAAGCGGCGCGCTGCGGTCGCCCTTCGGTGCCGGGACATTGTTCACCACGTCCTCCAGCACCGCGTGGATGTTGATGCCGTTTTTCGCGGAGATCTCCGGCGCGTCCATCGCCGGCAGGCCGATCACGTCCTCGATCTCGTGCTTGACCTCCTCCGGCCGCGCAGCCGGAAGGTCGATCTTGTTGATGACCGGTAGCACCTCGAGGTCGTTGTCGATGGCAAGATAGGTGTTCGCCAGCGTCTGGGCCTCAATGCCCTGCGAGGCGTCCACGACCAGAAGCGCGCCCTCGCACGCGGACAGGCTCCGCGAGACCTCATAGTTGAAGTCCACATGACCCGGCGTGTCGATCAGATTCAGGATGTACGTCTCGCCGTCGTCGGCGTGATATTGCAGCCGGACGGCGCGGGCCTTGATGGTGATGCCGCGCTCGCGCTCCAACTCCATCGAGTCGAGCACCTGATCCTCCATCTCGCGCTTTTCGACCGTGTGGCATTCCTCCAGCAGGCGGTCCGCCAGCGTGGACTTGCCGTGGTCGATGTGCGCAATGATGCTGAAATTACGGATTTTCGATAGATCGGTCATAAAAGGAGGTCTCCTTTGTCAGTTTGCGGAGTTTTCTTTGAGTGCCGTCTCATGGCTGCTCGAATCGGAGAAATATGCGTCGAGAATGGGGATGCAGACATTTGCCAGATTGCCGCCCTGCGCGCCCTTTTCCACATAGACGGCGATGGCGATCTCGGGATCGTCCGCCGGTGCGTAGAGCACGAACGAAGCGTGGTCAGAGCCGGAGTGCATATTGCCCCACTGGGCCGTACCGGTCTTACAGGCGACCTTGATGGGATAATTGCTCAGATACTGCGCCGCAGTACCCTTCTGCGCGACCAGCTGCATGCCGGTCTTGTAGCAGTCGATGGCCTCGTCGGAAATATCGAGCCTGCTCTCCACGGTCGGCTCATGCTCCAAAATCAGCTCCTGATAGTCCCACGAAACGACGCGGGAGAGGAACGTCGCCTTGTAGCGCGTACCGTTGTTGGCCAGCGCCGAGGTGTAGCAGACCATCTGCATCGGCGTAAACTTGTTGTCCGACTGGCCGATTGCGGCCTGAATGACGTCCGCGCCGTACCAGATGGCGTCCTGACCGGAGTAAAGCTCGGCCTTTGTCTCAGCATTCGCGCGCGTACCCGTGACCTCCGGCAGCTCCACGCCGGTGGATTCTCCGAGGCCGAGGCTCTTCGCCACGACGTCCATCGGATTTTCGCCGGTCTCCGACATATATTTATTGTAGGTCAGGCGTCCGATCTCGTAGAAGTAGTAGTTGCAGGACTCCTGAAGCGCCTCGCGCATATTGATCGTACCGTGCGTCGTGGACGTGCTCGTCCAGACGTAGCAGCGCGGCTCGTAGTTCTGTTCCTTGTAGTATTCGTAAATGCCCTTGTCGGTGATCTCGTAATACTCGCTGTAGCCGCCGAGATCGACGGCGGCGATGGCCGTTACCATCTTGTAGATGGAGCCGGGCCAGTAGGTCACCTGCAAAACGCGGTTGAGGAACGGGCCAAACTCACTCTGCGCCAGCTCGCTGTAATCCTCGTTGAAGGTCGCCAGATTGTAGGTCGGATAGCTTGCGCTGGCAAGAATTTCGCCGGTCTTGACGTCCTGCACGACAACCGCGCCGCCCTCGGCGTCCTTGCCCTCCTGCCGGCGGCCGACGCCGTTCTCGCGCAGATTCAGGATCACGTCCTCCAGCGCCTTTTCCGCCACGCCCTGAAGGGAAATGTCAATTGTCAGCTCGACGTTGTTTCCCGGCTGCGGCACCGTCTCGAAATACTCCTCCAGCACCTCTCCGTCGGAGGAGACGGTGGTGTATTTCGTACCGCTCGAGCCGTGCAGATATTCCTCGAACGCCTGCTCCACGCCGCTTTTGCCGACCAGCGCGTTCAGCGCGTAGCCCTTTTCGCGGTATGCGTCGGCCTCCTCGGCGTAGATCTGGCCGATGGTGCCGAGCAGATGCGCCGCCGAGGTCGTATGGAACTCGCGGACGGTGCCCGTCTCCACGATCACGCCCGGAATGCCCAGCTCCATCACGGCAGCCAGATTTTCCGCGCTCACGTCGCTTGCCAGCGTGTAGTTTTCAAGTCCGATGCCGGGAATCGAACGCAGCTCCAGTTCATACCGGACGGAAATGACCTTGTAGGCCTGCTCCTGCGTCCAGTCGGACGGGATGCGGTAGCCCGCGCGGAGCTTTTTCATGAGCGTCTGCGCCGAGATATCCAGATCGTAGTCCCGGTTGTCGAGGAAGCTCCGGAAATATTTCTGCTGCGAGCTGTCGAGCGCATCCATGTTGTAGCTGTACGGGATCTCCGCTGTGACCGGAAAATGCGAGGCATAGCGGATGCCGAGGTCGTCGCACAGCTCCAGCAGTTGGAGCAGGCGCTCGTTCGGCTGCTTGGCGTTGAAGAGCACGAAGTTGATAATGACCAGATTGTAGCTGGCGCGGTTGGAGACCAGAATGTTGCCGTTCCGATCAAGGATGTTGCCGCGCGCGGCCTCGACCGTCGTCATATACTGCATGGAGTCCGCGTCGGCCGTCACGAGGCCGTTTTCCGGCTCCACCGCCTGAAGCTTATATAGCCGCAGCACATAGCCGCCCATCAGGAGCGCGACCAGACATAAAAAAATGATCGTCCGAAAGCGTGTGATCCGTCCCATAGGTTATTTTCCCACCTTTCCGATCGCCCATGCCGCCAGATAGACCGGCGGGCAAGCCAGCATGGACAGCCCGATCTGCTTGAGCAGGATGCTCCAGCCCTCTTCCCCGGTCTGTCCGAGATAACGTTTGAACAGGAACAGCAGTCCCTGCATCACGATCAGCGTCAGCAGGCTCATCATGAGCGCCGACAGGAAATTCCGATTCAGATACCGGTCGCAGAGATATCCAACCGCGACCGCGCAGAGCGTACACAGCAGGATCAGCAGTCCCGCGCCGTCGCCGCCGCTCAGGCACCAGAAGGTTCCCGCCGCGAGGCCGAAAACGCCGCCGTTTTCCGCGCCCGCGTGCATGGCGATGCACGCCAGCGCCACTGGCAGCAGGCTGAGCTTGGTGCCGAAATAGCGCGTTCTGCCGAACACGACGCCCTGTATCACAAATACCGTCAGCATCAGCAGCGCATAGAGCGCCCACATGACGGCTTTTTTATATCTTGCCTGCATCCGAGCGGCTCCCTTCTGCGAAATTACTGATTGGAAAACTGCGTGATAATAAAGATCTGCTCCAGATTTGCCAGGTCGCACGATGCCTCCAGCGTCGCATACTTCGCCACGCCCGTCTCGTCAAGGCCGACGTTCGTGAGGTAGCCCAGCAGCAGCCCGCGCGGATAGAGCGTCGAGCCGGTCGTCACGACCTGATCGTCGTTCTTGAGGATCGCGTCGGTCGGCAGATAGTTCATACGCAGGACGCTGCTCCCGTCGGAGAGATACGTTCCCTGCACCACGCCGGTGTAGCCCGAGGAGGCGATGGATGCGCTGATCTCGAGCGAGGAATCGTGGATCGTCGTGATGGTGGACCAGTTCGCACCGACCTCGGTGATGAGGCCCACGACCTGACCGTTTTCCGTCACGGCGCACATGCCCTCCTCCAGCCCGGAGCCGCTGCCCTTTCCGATGGTGAACGTGCTGCGGTAATTGGAGGCGTTCCACGAAATGATATACGCCGAGACCAACTCATAGTCCTCATGCTCGTCCTTCAGATTCAGGAGCATTTTCAGCCGCTCATTCTCGCGCTGATACGTCTCCGCGCTGCGGATGTCCTCCTCCATACTGAGGATGCGCTGCTCCAGCTCCGCGTTCTTGGCCTGAAGCGCCTCATAGGAGAACAGATAGTTATAATACTGCTCCGCCTTGCGGTCGATGGCGGCCACGCCGCTCCGGATCGGAGAGAGAATCGTGTTGACCGCGTTTGTAAAAAAGGGCGTTCCGGAGACGACCGCCGTCACGACCGCCGCCAGGATCGCAAGGATCACCGCCAGGATCAGGATCGTCTTTACCTTGGAGGACAAAAGCTTCTTTTTCAAATAATCACCTCATACGCCGCAGCGGCGCCGCTTTGTGTTGGCCTGCTCAGCCGAGGACGGTGACGCCGCGCTCGCGCAGCATCTGCGTCAGCGTGCAGACCGGAAGCCCCATGACGCAGAAATAATCTCCGTCCAGATGGCTGACAAAGATGGAGGCCCGGCCCTGAATGCCATAGGCTCCGGCCTTGTCCATCGGCTCTCCGGTGGCGACGTAGGCGTCAATCTCGCGGTCGGTGAGCCTGCGGAACTCGATGCCCGTGCGCACCACCTGCGTCTGGCTCTGTCCGCCGGACAGGACCGTCAGGCCCGTCATGACCTCGTGCCTGCGCCCGGATAGCAGATTGAGCATCCGAATGGCGTCGGCCTCGCTCTTGGGCTTGCCGAGGATCTGCCCGTCGATCACCACGATGGTGTCGGCGGAAATGATGATATCCTCCTCCGCGCAGTCCTTCGCAACGGCTCTCGCCTTTTCCGCGCTGACCCGCGCGACCTCCTGCTCCGGCGGCAGCGACGGATCCATATGCTCGTCGATGTCCGCCGTATGTACGGTAAATTCCAGCCCCAGAAGCTTCAAAAGCTCCTGCCGCCGGGGAGATTTGGATGCTAAAATAATGGACATAAAAAACGCTTCCTTACTCTACGCCTCTGGAATAGAGGCCTCTTGTATAGCTTCCGGCGTCAAAAGCGCCGCCGGTGTGGTACTGATACAGAATGGTATCGATCTCGCCGGGATTTTCCGTCGTAAAGGACAGCCGCAGCGCCCAAAGGCCCATACCGCGGAAGGCCTCCTTCTTATCGATCAGATACAGCTTTTTCCCGTTATAGATCACGCTCCGGCAGGTGCCGGGGTCCTTGAGCACGGGGAACTCCTCGCCCATGCGGTCGGTCAGCTTGACCGGCGCCGCGGAATCGCAGGAGCAGGTACCGGTTCGATTGCGGATCACGCAGTTTTCCGTCAGCATCAGCGGCAGCCGTCCGTAGATCAGCACCTCCGCCGGAACGGCCTTGCTTACGTCGCGGATCTGCGGCAGCGTCATTTCAAATGACAAGAGCTGCGAATCGATGCCCTGCGCGCGCAGATAGTGCATGGCGCGCGAATTGAAGATATTCAGCCCGAAATCGCCGCGCACGGCGAAGCCCGCCGCCTTTGCAATGCGCACCTGTCCGAGATTTCCGACCAGCAGCTGACGCACGCCCATGGCGTAGACGCTCCGCAGCTGCTGCGCGAGGCGCTGGTTTTCTCCGCTCCAGACCACGCGCGGCAAAATCGCCGCCAACTGCGTCTCCACGCCGAGCAGGCCCGGCAGCTCCGGGTGCTCGACCAGCTCCTCCAGCGGCACATAGAGCACCGCCGGCCGCAGCGCCAGCATCCGCGAGGTGATCTGGCTCACCTGCCGCACGGAGATCGTGAGCTGCAGCTCGCCGGACATCCCGTCATAGAGCGCGGGCGGATTATAAGCGTTGATCTGCCGCTTGTGCGCACGTCCGCGCTGCGCCGTCAGGATTGCCAGCGCATCGCGCCGCATGGCGTTGATCGCCGATGCCGGGAGCATCAGCCCCGGATCGATCCGTGCGCGCACCTGCGCGCAGACGTAGGGCGTTCCGCCGGTCTTTCCGAGACGCTCCGCCAGCTCCTCCTCCGTCAGCGCGCGTACCTGCGCCTCCTCCGGGATGGGGCCGTTCGCCTTGCAGACGTGGCCCGCGTCGTCCTCAACGGCCAGCTGTGCCGGCTCGTCCCGGCGGATCATGGCGTAAAAGCGGATCGGGATGCGGATATTTTCGCCCGACTCATAGGTCGCGCGCGCCGCCGCGAACAGCTCCCGGTTCTCCTCCGGCTCCTGCCGGACGCCGAACATATCCGCGCCGGTCTTTCCCTCATAATAGCCCTGCGTGAAGCCCTGACGGGAGAATACCGCCTCCAGCTCACGCAGATCTTCCTCCGTGACGCGCTTTCCATCCAGCGCGGTGCGGTAGGCCTTCGTCACCACGGCCACATATTCCGGCCGCTTCATGCGGCCCTCGATCTTCAGCGAGCTGACGCCGAGGCGGCACAGATCGTCCAGATATTCCACAAGGCAGTTGTCCTTGAGGCTCAGCGGATAGCGGTTCGGCTCAAACCGGCCGTAGCCGTAGGGCAGGCGGCACGGCTGGGCACACTGCCCGCGGTTGCCGCTTCTTCTTCCGATCACGGACGAAAGATAGCACTGTCCGGAATAGCACATGCAGAGCGCGCCGTGGACAAACACCTCGATCTCGACCGGACTTCTCCGGCAGATATGCGCGATCTCCTCGCGGGGAAGCTCCCGCGCCAGCACCACGCGGCTGACGCCAAGCTCTGCCGCCTGCTGCACGCCCTCGAGCGAATGGATGCTCATCTGCGTGGATGCGTGGATCGGCACCTCCGGCGCGATCTCGCGGCAGAGCGCGACCACGCCCAGATCCTGCACGATGAACGCATCGACGCCCAGCACCGCCGCCGTCCGGATCACCTCCGCCGCTCTCGCCATCTCGCGGTCGGAGACCAGCGTGTTGAGCGTCAGGTGTACCTGTACGCCGCGCACATGGCAGTAGACGATGGCTTCCTGAAGCTCGTCCACGGAAAAATTCCGCGCGCCCATGCGTGCGTTGAAGGCATCATATCCAAGATAAACCGCGTTGGCTCCGTTCTGCACGGCGGCGCGCAGCGCCTCCATGGAGCCGGCGGGCGATAACAATTCGATCATAGCAGCCGTTCCTTCGCCTGTATTTCCGCGCTGCCTGACGCAGCGCATAAAAATCCGCATACAGTATACCACAAGAATTCCAATCAGGAAAGGCCCCGCTTCAAGAAAATTGTAAACGTTTCGTTTCTTTTCCCGGAATTTTCACCCCGCGCCCGGACATGCTGCCTTGCCGCAGGCTGAATTCTGTGCTATAATGGTGATTCTTAAGGAAAAAGAAGAAAAGAAAGGAGCCGCCGCCATGACCGATCAGGATCTCGTGATCCCCGCGCAGGAGGTTCGCCGTCTGCTTGCGGCGGCCTGCCCGGACGCAGCGCTGCTGTACCTCTATCTCCATACCGGCGGCGACGCCGCCAAGGCCGGGCCTGCGCTGCGCTTTTCCGAGCGCCAGTTGGATTATGCCTCCGCGTCGCTGCGGCAGATGGGGCTTTATCCCGAGCCGGAGCCGCGCCACCTTATGCCCTCCGAGGCCCCGAACTACACCGAGGCCGATGTCACGCGCGAATACACCACCAACCCGGAGTTTCCCGGCATGGTCGGCGAAGCGCAGCGCCGTCTTGGCCGCATTCTCTCGACGGAGGAACTGAAAATTTTCCTCTGCATCTACCGCTATCTCGGCCTTCCGGTCGAGGTCATCTCCATTCTGATCCATTATTGCATCGAGAAAAACCGCGCGCGCGGACCCGGCAAGATGCCCTCCGTGCGCGCCATCGAAAAGGAAGCCTACCGCTGGGCCGATCTCGGCATCGATACGCTCGAGGAGGCGGCGGTCTACATGCAGAATCAGCTGCAATTGCAGTCCCGCGCAGGCCGTATCCGTCAGGTCCTCCAGATCGCCGACCGCAGGCTCACGCCCGGCGAGGAAAAGCTCATCCACACCTGGCTCTCATGGGGCTTCGGCGAGGACGAGATCCGCATGGCCTATGAAAAGACCTGCATGAACACCGGCGGGCTGAAATGGCCCTATCTCAACTCCATTCTCAAGAGCTGGCACGAGCAGGGCCTCACCACCGTCCGCCAGATCGAGACCGGCGACCGCGCTCCGGCGGCAAAGCCGCAGCGGGCGCAGAAGCCGCAGCAGGCCGTTATTCAGCATGGCGACGAAATGGGCGAATTTGAACGCCGCGCCATGGAAAAAATGATGCAGAAGGGACTTTACAAGGAGGGCGAATGACATGGCGTATTCCGAAGCCGTATTACAGCGCGCGCAGGCGCGTCTTGCACAGGCGCGTCAGCAGCATGACGAGGAGACCCGCAGCCGCATCGAAGCCATCTACGCCCAGCAGCCGCGCCTTCGCCAGATCGACCAGACTCTGCGCCAGACGGCGGCGCGCATCATGGCCGTCAGCTTCCGCCGGGGCGAGGACCCCGCCGCCGCGATGACGGAGCTGAAAAAGGAGAATCTCGCGCTCCAGCAGGAGCGCGACTGGCTTCTGGAATCCAACGACATCGACCCCGACGATCTGTCTCCCGCACCGCTTTGTCCGCGCTGCGGCGGCACCGGCTATGTCGGCGCGGTCATGTGCGACTGCCTGCGGGAGCTGTGCCGTCAGGAGCAGAAGAAGGAGCTTTCCCAGCTTCTCGGCTCCGGGAAGGAAAGCTTCGAGCATTTCCGTCTCGACCTCTACCCCGCCGAATACGACCCGAAGCTCGGCGCCTCGCCCCGGAAGCTCATGCAGTATGTCTACAATAACGCGCTGCACTACGCGCGCACCTTTACCTTGGAGTCCGGCTCCATTCTTATGATCGGCGCGACCGGCCTCGGAAAGACCTTTCTGTCCGCCTGCATCGCGCGCACCGTCGCCGACCGGGGCTATTCCGTACTCTACAGCACGGCCATGCAGCTTTTCTCCGACTTTGAAACGGCGAAATTTGCCCGCAGCACGGAGAGCGCCGATGCCTCCCGCAAGTATTTCACCTGCGACCTGCTCATCATCGACGATCTCGGCACCGAAATGACCACACAGTTCACCGTCTCCGCACTCTATCAGATCGTCAATACCCGCCTTCTTGAGGGCCGCCCCACGATCATTTCCACCAATCTTCCCGCCGCGGAGCTGAAGCAGCGCTACTCGCCGCAGATCGCCTCGCGTCTGCTCGGCGTCTATGAATGCTACAGCTTTGCCGGAGACGATATCCGAATGCTGAAATAATTTCCGTTCCCAGAGGTATTTCCATGGAGATCACCATTGACCATCTCACGGCCGGAGCCGCCCGCGCGCGCGGCGTGGCCGTCATTATCGACGTTTTCCGCGCCTACAGCGTGGAATGCTATGCCTACCACGCGGGCGTCGAGCGCATCTATCCGCTTGGCGATCTGGACGAGGCGTATGCCCTCAAGCGCGCGCATCCGGACTATTTGCTTGCCGGTGAGCGCCACGCCCGGATGGGCGAGGGTTTTGACTGCGGCAACTCCCCCTCCCAGCTCCAGAACGCCGATCTGCGCGGAAGGCGCATGATCCACACGACCAGCGCCGGAACGCAGGGCATCCGCGCCGCCGCAAATGCCGACCGTATTCTGCTTGCTTCCCTTGTCAACGCCCGCGCCACGGCGGAATATCTCCGCCGCCTTTCGCCGGAGCGCGTGAGCTTCGTCTGCATGGGCTTTGAGAATCTCCGTCCCACGCAGGAGGACACCGTCTGCGCGGAGTACATGCGTTCGCTCCTGCTTGGCGAGCCCTACCCGCTCGAGGCCTCTGTTGCCGCTCTGCGCGACGGACCGGGCGCGCGCTTCTTCGTCCCCGCCGATCAAGCCTTCGCGCCGGAGGCGGATTTCTACTTTTGCACACAGTGCGACCGGTTTCCCTTCGCTCTGGAGCTTGGCCGCGAGGCAGGCGGCCTTGCCTACAGCCGAAAAATCGAAATTTAACGCAGATTCCCGAAAATAGTCTTGACAGAATACATTCCCCATGCTATTATTTTAAGGCTGATTTGTACGTCAGTTGTTCTGCGGGTGTAGCACAACGGCAGGGCACCAGCCTTCCAAGCTGGGGACGCGGGTTCGATTCCCGTCACCCGCTCC
>OIWM01001425.1_pt1 | contig 23523 bp, 20 predicted proteins | sample 1587451 | NCBI WGS metagenome assembly OIWM01 (sample SAMEA3888907, study PRJEB22519) | human gut metagenome | biome: human gut; feature: human-associated habitat; material: faeces | place: Denmark | collected 2011
CTGTGACGATATAAGGGAAGACGGCCGGAAGCGTGAATTTAGTCCACCACAGCCATCCGCGAAGATGAAAAATTTTACTCGCCTCAACCATCTGGCTGGGGATCATTGATGTGCCAGCGATGACGTTAAACAGTACATACCATTGTGTACCGAGCATGATCATTGGGATGGTCCAGCTCCCCAAATTCTGGTGCCACGCCACAATCATAAAAGCAATCAACGGATAAAAGACGTTGGCAGGAACCGCAGCGAAAACCTGAATAATTGGCTGGAAAAAACGAACCAGACCGGGCCGTAGACCAATCCAGACACCAAGCGGCGTAAAGATAATGACGCTAAGTACCATGGCGGCAATGACCCGCCCCGCAGTTAACCCCATCCAGCCCGGAAGTGAAGTCAGATACTCCTTAGGAATAAACAACCACAGCTGATGACCGTAGTAAATGCAGCCAACTACGATTGCCAGATACCACAAGCTTGACCACAGCCAGTTCATTTGGCCCAGAACAGCAAACACGCGATGAAGCCGTAATCCATACCAGATTTTTGGTAATACAAACAACCAGATCCGGGAGAACTGTTTACAAACGTGCTCCAGCCCATGTCCAATCATTGAATGACTCAGACAGTGATAGAACCATGAACTGGGTACTTTTCTGTCACTCACATCCTCATATTTAAACTGATGAGCGTAGCGGACTAACGGGCGAAAGAGTAATTGGTCAAAGATGACGATATTAACGATAAGCGCCAATACCCCGCGAATAACACCAGGAACACTACCATCCTGAAGCGCAATACCGATATAAGAACCAACGCCAGGTAAATTTGTACTCCCATTACCTACTGTCAGCATCTCGGAAGCAATCAATGCAAACCAAGCCGCAGACTGCGATACCATCGTATTCCACAGTAACCCGGGAAATGAGTAGATAAACCCCAGCCGCCAGAATTTCTGCCATGGGTTATAGCGGAATGCATCCGCCGCTTCTACCAGTTCGTTAGGCACCACTCTTAGCGTCTGGTACAGCGTCAACATCATATTCCAGGCTTGCGCGGTAAACACGGCAAATATCGCTAAACCCTCAAGCCCCATAACACTATGTGGGTAAAGTCCCAGGAAAAAGGCGGTAGTGAAAGTCAGGAATCCTACTAACGGTACAGACTCCATAAAGTTGACAAAGGGCAAAATAACTCTTCTCATCGGTGCATATTTTGCTGCCAGAACCGCGAAGACAATTGAAAATAGCATTGAGTAAAAAAGCCCGATAACCAGGCGCATAGTGGTGCGCAGCGTATAATAAGGAAGAACATGATAATCCAGGCTAATCACAGGTAAATCACGCCCATTGAATACGCTATGCATCCCCTGCCAACCGTAGATAAATGAAGCAATACTTGCCATAAAAATGAAACAGACGACTACATCATTAAGCCATGAAGTTGTCTTACTTCTGTGTTCTGTCAATGAATACATAATAAGAGTCTCCGCTCATCAATTCACGCGCAGAAAACACCATTCACTGGACGCAAATGAATAATTTAAGATGGAATTTAAAACTCCAAACAGCCACAGAGGTACCCCGTTTTATCCGATCCTCTGTGGCGTATTATGAATTAAGGCAGCAGCGTATTTATATAATCTATAACAGCACGCTGTCTTTTTTTTGCTAATTTATGCAAGATACGACTAACGAGACTTTTCCTGCCCGGGAAGGTTTTATGAATGAAGAAAGGTGATGAATTCCGCGGTGGTTGGCAGACATTCGTCAACGCTGAAAAAGGAATAGTGCTATCAACATCAATTAAAAACATATAACGTTTGGTTGTGAGCAACATGCTACACCTCATCTAAGTGCATAAAATGAAAGGTCATTCTCGACAGTTTTAAGGCAACTGTAATGACTACCTCCATTGCATCCACCTAATTTCAATGCAGATAGTCAGCCTGTAGCTAGCCCTCTCGATGGAGGCTCATCAGAAATGTTGAGTGTCATATCATGTCTCCTCATGAAGATACTGGATTAATTAAGCGGTATCTGGATATTATTGATAAGCACACCGCACTACCTCAATGCTAATGTTATAGCGCAATCTCATGTTCCAGGTAAGATTGCTTCCCATCGGGACCGGCAAGCAGCGCCAGCAATTTTTCGCTAGTTTGCCTTGTTATTGATTGTAGAGTAACTGCTCAATGTCCGACTCCTGTTTTAAAGATGTCCTATTATAACTATGCATCCTCATTCGTAAATAAAAGAATCACTTCTGGTTATGAACTGTTTAGCTATGACAAAATAATAATCCATGTATCCAAATAATACGACATGTTCATTTTGATATATATATTTCCATTGTCACTGAATAATGGTTGTCGGCTAAATTTAATTACAGGGATAAACGTAATGACACATGATTTCATCGAATATCGAGGAGATAGAAAAGTTAGGTAAAGTTGAAAATAATCGCACAATATCTTACATAATCAGGCTTTATTGCCCGCGGAAACTATCATACTTTTATCCATCAAGGTATTTTAAAGAGGAAATTAACATGACGGATAAAATAAAGATTTCACGCCGGAACTTCTTGTTAGGATCTGGCGCCATTACGGCCGCAACCTTAGTCACCGCACCAGAAACATTAGCAAAGAATTTAGCGCCCTCCCCCGTAGCTGATAATCTCACCCACCAACAAGAGGAGGTATTATCCAAAAATTATCGTTATCATTTTAGTGGAAAGCTGCCTGATCAAATCCCCGAAGGCTACAATATTCTACTTATCACATCAGATCAGGAGCGTTATTTTGATCCATATCCGTTCCCCGTACCTGGACGTGAGCGCTTAATGGCATCAGGCACCACATTCACTAACCATCATATTTGCAGTAGTGTTTGTACGCCATCGCGCTCGGTGTTATATACCGGTTTACATATGCCAGAAACCAAAATGTTCGATAATCCTGGTTTCCCGTGGATGCCGGATAGCCTTGACCCTGAATTAGGCACCATTGGTAATATCATGAGTGACATGGGCTATTATCCTGCCTATAAAGGGAAATGGCACCTAAGTACTTTAATGGAAGATCCAGTAACCAAAAACACTGATGGAAGTACTGATCTCGGCATGATACCCAGGATCAAACTACATGAAATTATGGAAGGATATGGTTTTCACGACTATACCGGAATTGGTGACATTATTGGGCATAGCCATGGCGGTTATTTATACGATGAACTCACTGCTGCAGAAGCGATAAACTGGTTGAGAGATAAAGGTAGTGAAATGCAATCTAATAATAAGCCGTGGTTTCTGGCAGTCAACCTGGTTAACCCTCACGACACGATGTACATAGATACAGACAGTGACACCGATAAAAACCAATGGCACGGCGCTCTGATTCTCAATCAGTAACTCTTCAACACCAAATAAAGCACCACAAAATACGATTTATCTGGACTCATGGCCCGAGGTTCCGCTCGCCCCCTCCAGACACCAGGCGTTCAGTGAGCATGGCAGACCACCAGCGCATCTTGAGTATCAACTATGTAATGGTTTAATGGTTGGAAATATTGCCGATCAGGATCGGCGCTGGCGAATTCTCCAGGATTACTATTTTAACTGCATTCGGGATAACGATACTCATTTGGTCAGGATCCTCGATGAACTAGATGCGTTAAATTTAACGAAAAATACTATCATTGTTTATACCGCCGATCATGGTGAGTTATGTGGCGCTCACCAGATGAACGGCAAAGGTACTTGTACCTATAAAGAGCAAGTTCATGTGCCAATGATAATCAGTCACCCTGCATTTCCTGGTGGCAGAAAATGTTCATCGCTCACTTCCCATGTAGATATCGCTCCCACCCTGGTTGGCTTGACGGGCAAAGCAAACAAAGCCAAAAGCCTTACACTGAAAAACCGTAAAGGATATGACTTTAGTACACTTTTATTTAATCCAGAATCATCTCCCATTGATGCTATAAGAAAAGGCATTTTATATTGCTACGACATGCTGTTATTTTCTGATGCGACCTATATTGGCAATATGTTTAAAATCATTAGAAATGAAACGTTAAGTAAAGAAGAAAAGCAACAACGTTTTTCTGTACTGTCCCCTGACCTCAGAAAAAGAGGTGGCGTCCGGATGATCTTCGATGGACGATATAAGTTTACACGCTATTTTTCATTACAGCAGCACCATACGCCTCAGACCCCGGATGCACTTTTTAGCCTTAATGATATTGAGTTATATGACTTGAAGACGGATCCCCATGAAATGAACAATCTGGCAAATAATCACCAAAACGTATCCCTAATTTTGAGCATGAACGAAAAATTGAATGCATTGTTCTCAAACGAAATCACAGGAAAAGACGACGGAAGCTGGATCCCTCCCCTTCATGGTATCCGCTGGGATCTCGATCCTGAAAGAGTTCGTCGTTTAATAAGAGATTAATTTTAATTGAGATGAAAACATCATGTATCGTCAATGTCATGTTATGGCTAAACCCGGTGGTGCGAAATGCAACATCGATTGTAAATATTGCTTCTATCATGAAAAGCAGTCGTTATATCCACAGCGTAAGCAGCACTGGAAAATGTCAGAAGAGACTCTGGAGGAGTATGTTAAGCAGCACATCGCGGCACAACACTCCCATCCGGTGACGTTCTCCTGGCAAGGCGGTGAGCCCTTGCTCTTAGGGCTTCCCTTTTTTAAGCGGGTTGTCGAACTCTGTCAGCGCTATGGTCAAGGGGTGAAGATAACGCACACGTTGCAGACCAACGGGATACTGCTTAACGAAGAGTGGGCAACCTTTCTCGCACAGCACCGTTTTATGGTTGGGCTCTCTGTTGATGGGCCCGAAACTCTCCACGATCGTTACCGCATCAGTCATTCGGGGAAAGGTAGCCATCGATTTGTGATGAAAGCATTATCGCTGCTGCATCGCTTCCAGGTCGATTTCAATACGCTGACGGTAGTGGGACACCATAATGTCGCCCACGCCGGTGAGGTCTATGAGTTTCTTAGGCATAGTGGTTCACGCTACATGCAATTCATTCCGCTGGTTGAACGAGTGAGTACAGAAGCAAACCCACGACTCAAATTGGTAACACCCGACGAACGGAAAGCGCGTCTGGCCCCATGGTCAGTACCTTCGAAGCAGTACGGCGAGTTTCTGAGTCAGGTATTTGACATCTGGATCCGCCGGGATATTGGCCAGATTGCGGTGCAAATGTTTGATGTCGCCATTGCGGCCTGGACTCGACAACCAGCCGTACTATGCGTTCATGCGGAGACCTGTGGACATGCTTTTGCATTAGAGGCGAATGGCGATCTGTACAATTGCGATCACTATGTCTATCCGCAACATCTTCTTGGTAATATCCATCATGATAGTATTGATGCAATCAATAACAGTGAAGCCGCCATGGCGTTTGGTCTGGCCAAAAAGTTAACCCTCACCGATGACTGCAAAGTCTGTCAGTTTCGCTTTGCCTGTCAGGGGGGCTGTCCAAAACATCGCTTTAGCCGGTCGTCATCAGGCACGGCAGGGCATAATTATCTGTGCGCGGGTTATCAGCATTTTTTCAAGCATATTCAGCCCGTTATGAACCTGTGGGCTGCGTTGCTGGCTCGAGGCTGTCCCCCTGCGGCTCTGATACAGTATTTGCGCAAGCAGCATCGATTCTCACTTCGTCGAGCGCGGTAAAGAATTGCTGCAATAGTCGAGAGCGAGTTTCCTTGCGGTGGAACATCACCATTGGAATGGTGAGCGTTTCTATCAACGGTATATAGGCTATCCCGGGCATTGAAATCAAACGGGCTGAGGCCGGTGCCACGGTCATTCCGTAACCAGAGGCAATGAGCAGTAGCGCCGAGTCGTACTGCTCTACCTCAATGACTCGCTGAGGTTTCACATCGAGTGAAACCAGTCGTGCCAGTAACTCATCGGCAAGGCTCGGTCTTTTTTGGTTGGTATAAATGATGAATCGTCCCCCGTTAAACGTGGCCAGTGAAACAGCGCAACCGCGTTTGGCCCGGGGATGTGTTTGTGGTAATACGGCGATAAGCTGTTCCTGATACAGCGTGATTTGTTCTATATCATCAGCAACCACATTGATTCGGCCTATACCAATATCAATATGCCCAGCACGTAGCGCTTCCACCTGCTGTATACTGTTCATCTCTACTACCTGAACTTCTACTTCAGGACACAACTGTATGAAACGTCTGACAACGGACGCTAAATGGGCGTGAAAATTGGCTGAGACAAAACCAATTTTGATTACGTTGACTTCCGGATGAAACATGCGCTGCGCGTAGCCTTGCATCTGTTCTGTGCGCTGCAAAATCTCTTTTGCTTGCTGATAAATAAGCGCCCCCGCTACGGTTGTCTTTAATGGCCGGGAACGCCTGTCGATGAGTTCCCCACCCATTTCATTCTCCAGCTCCTGGATCCGCTGGCTTAATGGTGGTTGCGATATACAAAGATGAGCGGCGGCTCTGGAAAATGAGCCTAATTCCACCACGGTGACAAAATACTTTAAACGCCTTAGATCCATCGAGCCCTCCTGGTTGTAAGAAAATGATACAACTCTATATCAAGCTGATATTCTGAAGACCATAATGATATTTCAATAGCGGACTTTTTTAAAACATACTTTGAAGCTCGTTTAATATCAGTATAAATATACGGAAGAGTATTTCAATATGAAAAATAAAATTGCATTAGAGGAACATTTCGCTACTGAGGATACTTTAGAAGACTCCTATGACTCTATCTATCCAGAGAAATGGCATGAAATTAAATATCATATTCAGGCGGTCGGCGAGCAACGTCTACGTCAAATGGATACCGCGGGTATTGAGTTGGCAATAGTGTCATTAAATGCACCTGCTATTCAGCGCATCCACGATCCTGTTCGTGCTATAGAGGTCGCGCATAGAGCCAATGATGCGCTGGCGGAACAGATCGAAAAACATCGCGATCGCTTTCGTGGATTCGCCGCTTTGCCAATGCAAGACCCGGATGCTGCTACGGAAGAAATGACCCGATGTTTTGTGGATTTGGGGTTCGTAGGTGCACTGGTCAACGGTTTTTCTCAACATGAAAGTGAGGATACCGCTCTTTATCTCGACGATGGTCGTTATGATGCATTCTGGGAGGTGTTTGCCGCCTTCCAGCGCCCTTTTTATCTCCACCCACGTAATCCGCTCCCGTCCCGAGCGCAGGTCTACCAGGGGCATCCCTGGCTACTGGGGTCTGCCTGGGCGTTTGGCGTTGAAACAGCCACTCATGCGTTGCGCCTGATGGGTTCAGGATTGTTTGACCGTCATCCCGATCTCCAGCTCGTTCTGGGTCACCTTGGCGAAGGTTTACCTGCCCTTATCTGGCGAATTGATCATCGGGTTGAGAATGAGCCTCGAGGGTATCCGTGCAGCCATTCTTTCCAGCACTACTTTAGCCATAATTTTCACGTAACCACCTCTGGAAATTTCCGCAGCTCCGCTCTGCAAGTTGCTCTTCAGGAACTTGGCATTGAACGCATAATGTTCTCTACGGATTTTCCCTTTGAAGAGATGCAATGGGCATCAGACTGGTTTGATACGCTACCGCTCAGTGAAAATGATAAATTGAAAATATCTCGTCACAATGCGCTGAATTTATTTAATCTTCCTAACTAATTAAAAGCCTATGAGGTCTGCGTCAGACCTCATTTTAAGTGCGTCTGTTAACAATTTATTGAATTAATATGTCATACCATGAGATTCACGCGACTTAGGTTTAAAGGATGAACGATGTCAATGATTCGACTGACCGGAGTATTTTTACTTCCCGGGTTATTATTGGGCTGTGGCGATCTGGATCAAATTGACATTCATCCGGAACTGAGGACGACGTTGATTGAACGCCCGCGCCTGGAGGTCGAACAGTGTTTGGGTAAGGCTGCGAAAGTGCATCAGTTGCATTTAGTCCACAGCGGGATTCTTCCCGACAATACCGATAAATTGTTGCTCCAGGGAATTCAGCAAAAGAATATTGCTGAAGTTGAGATCAGTGCGAGGGGAAACGATGTAACAGCAGTTGATTTTTATTACCTGCCACACAGCGTAAACCGTTTTGATGACATTGAAGCAATACTTGCGGCATGCAAAAGGTAACGGCAATCGAATTAATTATGAAACTACTCATCCACTCTATCCTGCTCTCCGCACTTTGTCTCTACGCCACTCAGGTCATGGCCTTTCAGAGCACATCACCAGAGCTGCCTTTTTCTACTGAACAGCCAATACGTTCGGAGCAACAGATCCAGCAATATGTCTACTCAGAACAACATGAGCCGTTACAGACAACACCGCTGGGAAACTGTCACGCCAGCCCAGTTCCGGGTTGTAACTATCCCTCTGAAGCAGAGAAGGAATAAAGCGATCATCGTCCGGACGGCTAACCGGCGGTGCTCTTACTGTAACGTCTTCATAGTAATTGGGTGAGTCGTCGGCGGCATATCGTATTTTCCATGTGTGATACCTGTGCCGTTACGCTCAGCCAGCAGAGGGCGGAAATTGATGGCCGTTTTGCTAGTTTCTGCCTCAACCAACGTCTTCCCTTGTATCTCACTATTGGTCGTGTTTTGCTTATCTCAGCGGGCTGGCCTGGCGCCAGCCCGCTCGGTTTACAGCACCTTGCTGAGGAACGCGGCGGTGCGTGGGTTGTTTGGCGCGCTAAAGATCTGCCCCGGCTTGCCCTCTTCCTGAATCACGCCCTGGTCGATGAAGATCACCCTGTCGGCTACTTCGCGGGCAAAGCCCATTTCGTGAGTCACGATCACCATGGTCATCCCCTCGCTGGCGAGGTTTTTCATCACCTCCAGCACGTCGCCCACCAGCTCCGGATCCAGCGCCGAGGTGGGCTCATCAAACAGCATAATCGACGGCTTCATCGCCAGCGCACGGGCGATGGCTACCCGCTGCTGCTGGCCGCCGGACAGGCTCGAGGGCCAGGCGTCGCGCTTATCGCTTAAGCCCACCTTCGCCAGCAAGGCGTCCGCCAGGTCGACCGCCTGCTGGCGCGGCATATTGCGCAGATTCATCGGCGCCATAATCAGGTTTTCCAGCACCGTCATGTGCGGGAACAGGTTAAAGCGCTGGAACACCATGCCGACGCTTTCGCGCATCTTGTTGAGGTCGGTGGTCCGGTCGTGGGCGGCAAAGCCGTTAACCACCACCTCGCCTTCGCTGACCGTTTCCAGGGCGTTCATGCAGCGCAGGAAGGTACTTTTTCCCGAGCCGGACGGGCCGATGATGCACACCACTTCCTGCGGTTTAATATCGCAGCTAATGCCGCGCAGCACGTGGCTGTCGCCGAAGCGCTTATGTAAGTTATTAATGTGAATCACTTTTGCCAAACCTCTTTTCCAGACGGTTAACCAGCTGCGCCAGCAGGAAGGTGATCACCCAGTAGACCAGGGAGATGGTCAGGTAGGGTTCCCAGTAGGTGGCGTAGGCGCCGGAAACGGTGCGCGCGGCGTAGGCCAGATCGGCCAGGCCAATCGCCGAAGCCAGCGACGAGTCTTTGACAATGGCGATGGCGTTGTTGCCCAGCGGCGGCAGAATGCGGCGAAACGCCTGCGGCAGGATCACCTTGCGCATGGTTTTCCACCACGGCATGCCCAGCGCGCGGGAGGCCTCCATCTGCCCTTTGTCGATCGACTGGATGCCGGCGCGGAAAATCTCCGACACATAGGCCCCGGCGTTAAGGGTGATCGCCACGATGCAGGAGAGGAACGCCCCGTAGCTGGCGCGCAGCTCGCGGGCAAAGTCGGCGCTCATCAGGCCGCTGGTCACCAGCAGGCCGTCGCGCGGGTTGATAAATAGCGGCACCAGCGCAAAGTGCACCACCATAATCTGCACAAACAGCGGCGTACCGCGGAAGGCGCTAACGTAAAAACGCACCGGAAACTGCACCAGGTAGCGGAGAATATATTTCCACGGCCCGTGCTCGGCCTTCGCCATCCGTCCGAGACCGAGGGTTAACCCCCACAGCGTCCCGAGGATCACGCAGATAATGGTACATTTAATCGTCATCAGGGCGCCGTCCACAAACAGCGGGCCGTACTCCTCGATGATCTCCCAACGGAATCCCGTCATAGTCCTTCCCTAAAAAATACGGCTATCGCCTGGGCGATAGCCGTGGTCACTGAAAAAGGTGGCTTATTGCGCTGGCAGCGTCGGCACGTTGTCGTCGAACCAGGTTTTATAGATTTTGGCGTAAGTCCCGTCAGCAACAATCTTTTGCAGCCCGGCGTTGATCTTGCCCAGCAGTTCGCTGTTGCCTTTCGCCACCGCAATACCGAAATACTGACGCTCAAATTTGGCATCCGGCACCAGCTTGAACTGCTTCTCCGGGTGCTGTTTGATGTAGTACTTCACCACCCCGACGTCGCCAACCGCGGCGCTGACGCCGTCCTCAAACAGCTCCTGAAGCATCAGCGGGGTATTGTCGAAACGCTTGATCGCGGTGCTGTTTTTGCCCAGCACCTCAGAAACCACGATATCGCCGGTGCTGGAGTTCACCACCCCGACCTTCTCGTTTTTCAGGGCCGCCAGCGAATCCACCTGCGAGTCCTGGGCGACGACGATAGACTGCTCGGCCGGGAAGTACGGCGCGGAGAAATCGACCATCTGTTTGCGTTTATCGGTGATGGTGATCCCGGAGATGATGATGTCGCGGTCGCCGGTGTTCAGCGTGGCGAAGATGCCTTCCCATGGGGTATTGACCAGCTTGACGTCAAAGCCTTCGGCTTTAGCGATGGCTTTGATGATGTCGATGTCGAAACCTTCCAGCTGTTTCTGGCTGTTTTCAAATTCAAACGGCCGGTAGGTGCCGCCGGAACCGACGGTATAGGTTTCCGCAGCCGCCTGTCCGGCTGCCGTCAGCGCGGCCATCATGAAACACGCTTTGAGCAAATTCTTGACCATGAGATTTCCTTTTTATGCATTTATTTTGCATAAAAATACACACACTGACTTTTATATGCAACCGGAAACCTTCCCGCTGGTGAATTATCTCTTCAACTGCCCCGTTTACCGCCGGATTTACCGATGGCCCGGTGCAGGTCGTTGATTCGTTTCAGGGATTTCACCGTTTTTTGTGGCGTGGTGGAGGCCACCGACAGAACAATCATCTCCAGACAGACCAGCACCGTGCCGTGCAGCGGCATCCGGCTGCTGTCGCCGCCGCGCGGGACGTCGATCACTACCTGCGCCTCCTGGCTGAAGCGCGAGTCCACCGCCTGAGTCAGCAGGAGCGTCGGGATACCCAGCCGCTTCGCCTCGCGCAGGGTGGTCATCCCTTCGCGATGGGGGGATTTTTGCCCCATCATGATCAGCACATCGCCGCGCTGCAGGCCGATGAGCTGCTCGGCGAGGCTGAAACCCGTGCGGTTCATCACATACGCCGGCAGGCCAATGCGGCTGAACAGCCGGGCGGTGTACTCGGCGAGGATCCCCGAGGCGCCGATGCCGAAGATCCCTACCTGGCGCGCGTCGCTGAGCAATGCCACCGCCTGGGCCACCGCCGCGCGGTTGTCGGCGCGCGACAGGACCTCGCAGACCCGCTGATGGCCTTCAAGCACAAAATCAATACTGGAGTTGACGTCGCTGGAGAGCGCCGTGACCGTCGAGCGCATTTTTTCCGCCGAGGTAACCGAGGTGCCGAACCAGCGCTCCATGGTCTGCTTAAGCTCGCGCAGCCCGGCGAAGCCCAGCGCCTGGATGGCGCGCACCACCGTGGCGTCGGAGGTCTGGGTCGCCGTGGCGATCTCCATCGCCGTATGCTCCAGCACCACCTCGCGGTTGTCGTTGATATAGCTGACCACGGCCCGCAGCCGGGGGGAAAGCTGGTGCGCCCGGGCGCGATAGCGTTCGCCGAACAGATCGACTTTGCCCTTCTCTTTTTTTACCGCGCTTTTCATTTGGCCTCCGCCGGGATGGGCCTGCCGGCAATATGCGACTGCACCTGGGCCACCATCAGAGACAGCGCGGCGTAGGAGTTAGAGATCACCTCTTCCCGCGGCAGCAAAATATAGTGCCCGGTGCGGCAGGCACGCAAAAAGTCACACCAGCCGGGCATCACACCTTCCATCGCCTGCAGCTCATCCTGCGGCTTACCGCCGGTATCCGACCGCCAGGTGGCGAAGACAAAATCGGCATCCAGCTCCGGCAACTGTTCAGCGCTGACGTCAATGCGCTGACCGTCGGGGATCCGCTCAATCAGCGGCGGAAAGCGGAACCCGGCGTCGCGCAGCACCCGGCCCAGCGCATGATACGAATGGTGCACCGTGACCTTGCCGTTGTTCGCCTGGATCACGGAGACGCTGTACTGCGGTGGATTGACCATCGCTTTCAGCTGTTTGATTTGTTCCTGATAGCGGCGCTCAAGGATCGCCAGCCGCGGCTGGGTGCCGGTCAGCTGCGCCAGCTTGCGGTAAATCTCCGGGGCGCTACCCTGCAGATGGTCGATGCTCACCGTCGGGGCAATCTTCTCCAGTTGCTCCACTGACACATGGCGGCTGGGCTCGGTGATAATCAGATCCGGCTTTGCGGCGGCTACCGCTTCCAGATCGATATCGGCGGTGCCAATAAAGCGGATATCGCTGTTATCAATCAGGCTGTCCGGGCATTAGCGGATCAATATAAAAATCCCATTGCCATAGAAGTAAAACCATTGACAAATTTCTATCCGGCAGAAAACTATCATCAGGATTATCTGGATAAAAATCCGAACGGCTATTGCCATATCAACCCGGCTTTATTTGAAATGGCACGCAAAGCCAATGCTCCCAAGTCCAAAGTTTATCAAAAACCGGATGACACAGTCCTTCGCCAACAATTATCGGCAGAGCAATATGCCGTCACCCAGAAAAATGCTACGGAACCTGCTTTCCGGAATGAATACTGGGACGAGTACCGTCCCGGTATCTACGTAGATATCACCACCGGAGAACCCCTATTTGTTTCGACCGACAAGTTCGATTCCGGTTGTGGCTGGCCTAGTTTCTCCCAACCGATTCAAAAGGACTTGATTACAGAGAAGAAAGATACTTCTTATGGAATGACACGTACCGAAGTACGCAGTAAAACCGGAAACGCCCACCTAGGACATGTATTTACGGATGGTCCGAAAGAAAAAGGAGGATTACGTTACTGTATCAATAGTGCTTCTCTTCGTTTTATTCCGAAAGAAAAAATGAAAGAGGAAGGCTACGGAGAATACTTACCGCTTATCAAATAAAAAAAGAACGGCGGACTGTCCTTCAAAGGCTGTCCATCGCGTTTAATGCATTTTTTTACCTACCTTTGCATCCGATAATTAAAAGGTAAATGATGAAAACAAATAGCCAAAAGCGTATTCTTCCGCTAGCTCTCAGTGGAGGAATACTCATCTGCCTCATTTGTATCTACTCAGGTCGCAGCGTTCTTCTACGGAGCATAGTCAACCGACACACATCCCGTATCGAGCAGACACACGGGTTATGCATTCATTACGACAAACTGGAGATGAATGGTTTAAATGAAATATATCTCCAAGGCCTTTCGGTTATCCCCGAACAACGGGATACACTATTCACATTAGCATCAACCCGCATCAAGCTGAATTTTTGGAAATTACTCACCAAGAAAATAGAAGTAAGCTACATAGCAGCAGAAGATATCAGACTCACATTTACAAAGCAAGACTCCATCGCCAATTATGATTTTCTCTTTAAAAAAGACCGGAAAGTTCCATCACAAACATCCGGTCAAACCGTAACGGAAATCAATTATGCGGAAAGAATAAACAAGCTACTCAATTTATGCTACGGTTTTCTACCTGAAAACGGACAATTAAAACAGATTTATATCACTGAACGAAAAGACAGCAACTTCGTTTCTATGGTATTCCCTTCTTTTATCATCAAAGAGAACAAGTTCCGGTCAACCATTGAGATACACGAAGATACACTAACCCGGCATTGGATAGCTGATGGCGAACTGAAACAATCTGCCAATACATTAATGGCAAAGCTATACTCTGCCGATTCCACAAAAGTTTCTATACCTTATATTACCCGCCGTTTTGGTGCGAAAGTCACTTTTGACACCTTATCTTATAGCATGACCAAAGAAAGTAATGGAAAAAACCAGCTATATCTCAACGGAAAAGCGAAAGTAAACGGACTTGATATATTCCACAAAGTACTGTCTCCCGAAGTGATTCATCTCGACCGCGGACATTTAGGATATCAAATGAACATTAGCGACCATTCTTTTGAATTGGATAGCACCACTACGGTTATATTCAATAAAATTCAGGTTCATCCTTATCTACGAGCCGAAAAGAAAAAAGATTTATGGCATTTCACTGCAGCCGTTGACAAATCATGGTTTCCGGCAGACGAGCTGTTCAGTTCTCTGCCCAAAGGCCTGTTCAACAACCTGGAAAGTATCAAAACAAGTGGTGAGTTAGCTTATCATTTCCTGTTGGATATTGATTTTGCACAATTGGATAGTCTCAAATTAGAATCAGAGTTGAAAGAGAGGAATTTCGAGATTGTAGAATATGGCGATACCCAACTGTCCAAGATGTCAGGCGAGTTTGTCTACACAGCATATGAAAATGGAATGCCAGTACGCACTTTCCCCGTCGGCCCTTCCTGGGAACATTTCACCCCACTTGACAGCATTTCACCGATCCTGCAAATGTCTGTGATGCAAAGTGAAGACGGGGCGTTTTATTATCATCATGGTTTCCTGCCCGATGCACTCCGCGAAGCGTTGATTTACGATTTGCAAGTCAAACGTTTTGCACGTGGCGGAAGCACTATCACAATGCAATTAGTGAAGAATGTATTTCTGAACAAAAATAAAAACTTTGCCCGCAAACTGGAAGAAGCATTGATTGTATGGATCATAGAAACAAAGAGACTGACTTCGAAAGAACGGATGTATGAGGTATATCTGAATATTGCGGAATGGGGCCCGCTAATCTACGGCATCCAGGAGGCTTCCGCCTACTACTTCAACAAACGTCCTTCCCAACTGACTACGGAAGAAAGTATCTTCCTGGCTTCTATCATCCCGAAGCCCAAACATTTCCGCAGTTCTTTCGCAGAAAACGGAAAACTGAAAGAGAGCATGGAAGGATATTATAAACTCATTGCCGGACGTCTTGCCCAAAAAGGTTTGATAAGTGAAATCGAGGCGGATACTATCCGCCCCGAAATCCAAGTTACGGGCGATGCCCTGAATAGTCTAGCCGGCAAAACACCGGAGTCTAGCTCTCCTACCGCTGAGGAGCAATGATATAAATAATTAAAGGAATAGGTTATCTTCTTGAATTGGTGTCTCGCTCTGAAGAACGGGAAGAAGAACTTCGACTGCTGCTTCTCGTACTTTCGGAAGAGGAACGTCTTTCCGTTTTTCCACCGGAAACATTGCTCCGGTTAGAACTACTGCTACGGCTCGGACCGGAAGTACTGCTACTGCGACCGGAACTGCTGCCCCGGCTAGTGGAAGTGTTACTTCTATCGGAACGATTATTTCTACCGGACGAAGAGCTACTGCCGCTACCGGACGGACGACTATCATTTCTTCTACTTGTACTCGAGCTACTACTCTCACGATTAGGACGGCTTGCTGTCGTACTGCTACCTCCCGTCGGTCTACGATCTGATTCAGGACGAACTGATGTTGAGGGCCGTGAAGAACTGCCGGGCCGCGTTGTCGTTCCGGGTCGCGTTGCCGTTCCGGGACGAGTTGATGTTCCCGGTCGTGAATTATGACTCGGACGCTGTGATGGACTTGGACGTCCCGTTACCCCCGGACGAGTCGGTGCATTGTGCGGACGGACGGAAGAATTCGGGCGGAAATGAACCGAACCAAAATCCGAACGACGATAAGAATGGAAAGATCTCTGCTCTCTTACCCGATACGGAGTAGGATAGTGCACAAGATTATTATATCTTCCCCGATAATAACTCACATGATGAATATGCGGACGATAATGTGCACCACAGTAAGTCCGATAATGATAAGGCAGACCGAAGTAGAACAAACTACGATTCGGATAATTCACATAAACCCGGAAACTCCATCTTCCGCCGGTAATATAAATCGGACGGTAGAAATAATCAGCTCCCAGAAACCGACGATACTGTGCGTCACTCAATACCCACCGGAGGTCATCATTACGAATATCCAAAGCTTCATAATAATCATCTAATGCCCATTCATAGCCACGGGCCACATAATCCATGATATTACGAACAGAATAAATAAAGTCGTAATTAATCTCATACGCATCATTATATTGCTGAGTGCTCAAACTCAATTCGTATGCCATTTTATCAGTAAGAAAGCGTGTTTCCTTACGCACTTTGCTAGTGCTCATTCCAGCCATCGCTGTCGTACCGACAGTCAGCCCGATAGCAAAGAGTAAAAATAATATTCGCTTCATAATTTAATCTCCTATCATTTATTTGTTTGATGATATTCTTTGATAAACTTGTACATTTCATCTTTATACACAGTGGAAAACAAGCTATCAATCACCTTATTAAAATTCTGCTTATCCCTTACATAAGGATAAAGTTTCTTCATCATCTCAACCTGATCGGGCGTATAAGAAATCTCTTTTACAATTCTCACACATTGGCTTGAAGTGACATCATGCTTGTCCAACATCTGTCCGATCAACCTCTTCTGGTCATCACTCATAATTGTGAATTTCAACTTTTCGATGAAGTTATTAAACTCAGTATCCGTCATCAGACGAATTTCTTCCGGCTGGTGACCGGGAACAACTTCAACAGTAGTGACAGTAGGAGGAGGTACTACGACCGGATGCGGCGAAGGTCTGCCATAGCCTTTGAATGTATCCATACTGATCACCTTTTTATTGGCAAACTGAACAATGATTGTCATGGGCTCCGAAGTCAAAACAGGCGTCCCGTTATCACGATGAAATTCCCATTCTTCCATATCACCGTCGAAACGTCGGTAATCCGGTTTTCCCAAAATACTTTCAACATCTCTTTGAGTCATCCCTTGCTGTACACCCATAACCTGCTTGTTAGAAATATAGCTGGTAAAACAGCTGCTGACTCCCAGTCCCAATGCCAACAGTAGGATGATATGTATCTTTTTCATAGCCATATAGTTTTAATAGTTAGTATCAGCGTCTGCCATAGTTCTGCACAAACTTATTCATTTCATCCTTATTGGAAGAAAACGTCAGTGTAGCAATCACCGTAAAGAAAGCCTCCTTGTCAACAATCCGGGGATACATCTTTTTCATGATTGCCATTCGGTCATCATCAAAAGTATAGAGCTTTGTCACTTGGAGACATTGGGCAGACGTAAAATCTGAATTTGCCAATGCAGTATTAAGCAATGCCATGCGATCATCCTCAAACGGTTCTTTCTTCAGATTATTATAGAACGTTTTAAAAAGCTGATCGTTCATCACCCTGTCGTGACGGTCATAATTCGGACGGTGTTCTCCTTGTCCCGGTCTGCCCGGACGGACATTGGCATGACGGTCATCTACAAAAATATCTTTCACACCTCTTCCGTCGAAGTAAACACGTTCGTTGTACAACCTCTCCCCTTTCCAAACACGCTCTCCCGGACGGGTGAAACGGGTAGCATAAACCTCAACCGTGTAATATCCCCGATCCAGGTTAGCTACAAAGCAAGTGGTAGTCGGCAAGCACATCTGGTTTCCACCAAAGTAAACAAGAATAGGGGTATTACCACCGTCAATACGGATTCCGCTGACGGACTGCGCTTGTAAAGAGAGAGCGGATAACAGGATGCAGAAACTTATTATTATCTTACGCATAACTTATCTAGTTTTTATTATTACTTCTTTATTTAATCTGATACTACAAAAATAGGGCGAGGAAACTCCCCACCCCAGTGATTCTCTCTATTCATACATAGGGATTTCCCTATTCTGATTAGGAGTCTGCCAAAGTGATGCCATCTTCGTGCAAGGTTATCAGGTGTTTCTTATATAAGTCACCCACTCCTTTCTTAAAGGTCTTCTTGCTGACACCAAATGTAGCATAAATATCTTCCGCAGGACTTTTATCATTCAGTCTGATCCTTCCGTCATTCTCCCTGATATAATTCAGCAAGGTTTTCGAGAAATCATCTATCTTCTCAAAGCCTGGTTTCTGAAGGATCAAATCCACCTTGCCGTCTTCGCGCACCTGTTTCACAAAAGCCTTCATCTCCATACCTGTCTGCAATGTAGAAAATATCTCGTTTTCGTAAAGCAAACCGCTATACTTATTGTCTATGATTGCCTTGAAGCCCAAATCCGTTTTCTGCCAAATGAGAATATTCACTTCATCCCCCGAAGCATACTCCGGCCTGTCTTTCGACAGATAGCGTTCCACCTTTGCCGAAGCCACAATGCGATAACTCTCATCATCCAAATGTGCATGAATCACGTACTTCCGTCCAACCTGCATCTTCATCTTCTGCTCACTGAACGGCACAAACAGGTCCTTCATCAACCCCCAGTTCAAGAAAGCTCCAAACTGATTCACCCATGCCACTTCCAGACAGGCAAACTGCCCTACCTGCACCAACGGAGTCAGCGTAGTGGCAATCAATCTCTCATCCATATCCAGATAAAGAAAGACATTCAAAAAGTCTCCTATTTTACAGTCTTCGGGCACATAACGGGTGGGCAACAAAATCTCCCCCTCCTCTCCTCCGTCGAGATACACCCCGAAATCGACTTCCTTTACAACTTCAAGCTGATTGAATTTTCCTAATTCGATGCTCATATTTATCCATTTATATAATATAGGATACAAAGATAATCTATTTTAGACAGATCCTTCAATCAGCCAGCTATAACTTTTCGTTATCTGATAAAACTATTTTCAATGAACAATCAGGTCAATAAAGTGTTAACTTTGTAGCGACAAAAAGAAATAACAGATTATTCACCTTTAAATAGATAGCTTTATGGAATTTTTAACCAACGAGAAACTTACAATTGTAGGAGCAGCCGGAATGATTGGCTCCAATATGGCTCAAACTGCCATGATGATGAAACTCACTCCGAATATTTGTCTGTATGATCCGTTTGCTCCCGCTTTGGAAGGGGTGGCAGAAGAATTGTACCACTGCGGCTTCGAAGGTGTCAACCTTACTTATACTTCTGATATCAAAGAAGCGTTGACCGGAGCATCTTACATCGTTTCTTCCGGTGGTGCAGCCCGCAAAGCAGGTATGACCCGTGAGGACTTGCTGAAAGGAAATGCAGAAATCGCCGCTCAATTCGGTAAAGACGTCCGCCAATATTGCCCGAACGTAAAACATATTGTTGTCATTTTCAATCCGGCCGACATTACCGGTTTGATTACCTTACTGTATTCCGGACTGAAACCGTCTCAGGTTTCTACGCTGGCAGCATTGGACAGCACCCGTCTGCAAAACGAACTGGTGAAATACTTCCATATCCCGGCTTCTGAAATTCAGAACTGCCGCACATACGGCGGTCATGGCGAACAAATGGCCGTATTTGCTTCTACCACTAAAGTGAAAGGAGAACCGTTGACTGATTTCATTGGTACGACCCGTCTCCCATTAACCGAATGGGAAGAACTGAAAGTACGTGTTATCCAAGGTGGAAAGCACATCATCGATCTGCGCGGCCGTTCTTCTTTCCAAAGCCCCGCCTATCTTTCTATCGAGATGATCGCTGCCGCTATGGGCGGACAACCTTTCCGCTGGCCTGCCGGAACGTATGTCTCCAATGGAAAATTCGATCATATCATGATGGCAATGGAAACTTCAATCACCAAAAACGGTGTCACTTATAAGGAAGTAGCCGGAACTCCTGCCGAACAGGCTGAACTGGAAAAGAGCTACGAACACTTGTGCAAGCTCCGTGATGAAGTTATTGAAATGGGAATCATACCTGCCATCAAAGACTGGCATTCATTGAATCCAAACATCGATTAAACAAGCATATTGATAAAAAGCCGGAACTCTACCGATATTTCTATTGGTCTGAGTTCCGGCTTTTTCTATTTATTCATTCTTTGAATGAGAAGTACATTCCGGACAAATCCCCTTGAGAACATAATTAATGCTATGTAACGTGAATCCTTTAGGCAAATCAATAACCGGAATATGTGTACCTTCCAGACAAAAAGTCCGATGACATTTCTCACAATAGAAATGCGAGTGTAAATCCTGCACCACGCAGTTACAGGAGTTGTCGCAAACGGCATACTTCAACGAACCGCTTCCATCATCTATGCTATGTATCAGGTGATGAGACAGAAAGAGAGCTATTGTCCGGGATATGGTCGATTTGTCTACCGTATCCAGGAGAGTTTCCAGATCCAGTAACGATACGGCCCGTCCAACTTCCAACATATTTTTCAATATGAGAAGCCTTATTGCTGTCGGTTTGATATCCCGTCTTTCCAGCTTATCCAAATAAACATTCTCTTCCATATTCTTTTTATTTTATCATCTTCTGTATTCTTACTGCATTCATAATAGCAAGCAATGCAACGCCGACATCCGCAAAGACAGCTTCCCAAAGTGTAGCCAGTCCGCCGGCTCCCAAGATAAGTACCAGCAGTTTCACTCCAAATGCCAGCGACACGTTCTGCCAGATAATCCGGCGAGTCAGCTTTCCTACTTTAATGGCTTCGGCCACTTTCGACGGTTGATCTGTTTGTATCACGACATCAGCTGTTTCAATCGCCGCATCACTGCCCAATCCACCCATAGCAATACCGACATGGCTCAACGCAAGCACAGGAGCGTCGTTCATCCCGTCACCGACAAAAGCAATCTGATTTGCTTCATTCTTCCGCAATTCCTCCAGATGTTTCACTTTACCGTCAGGAAGCAGATCGCCATAAGCCTTTGATATACCGAGTTTCTCTGCAAAGTTAGTAACAATACTCTGTTTATCACCGGATAATATCTGAATGTTTTCAATGTTTAATGCTTTTAAGTTATCAATCGCCGTCTTCGCGTCATCCTTCAATGCGTCCGCCAACAAGAGATAACCCGCATAACTGCCTCCAATAGCACAAACTACAATCGTATCGGTAACACTCTGCAATTCTGCCGGATATTTTATGCTAAACTTAGACAGTAACCGACTATTTCCAACGAGCACCGAAGTCCCGTCTATTATTGCCTCCAAACCGAGACCTGCAAATTCTTTAGTATTGGTGACAACCGCAAGCCCTATATCCTGCAGTTTTGCATAGTTCACAATCGCTTTAGCGATCGGATGTGTACTGTCACTTTCTACTGAAGCAATCATCCTCACCAGTTCCTTCTCCGAAATCCCGGATACACACTTACAATCCTGCACCTCAAATGTTCCTTTGGTCAGCGTTCCCGTTTTATCGAATACGACTGTATTGATTTTAGTGACTGCATCCAGATAATTGCCGCCTTTAAACAGAATCCCCAATCGGGAAGCTGCTCCGATACCACCGAAATAACCTAATGGAATACTTACTACCAGCGCACATGGACACGAATTTACCAGAAAAACCAAAGCTCTGTATAACCAATCATTAAATGTAAACACGAATTGAGGGTCTATCAATGAATAGCCGAACGGGAGTAGCACAATCAATACCGCCAGTGCTATGACAATAGGAGTATAGATACGGGCAAACTTACGGATAAACAATTCTGCCGGTGCTTTCCGTTCCGAAGCATTCTGAACGAGTTCCAATATCCGTGCAAGCGCACTTTTATCGAAAGGTCTTTCTACTTTAATCCTGATTACTTTATCCGTCACAATCATCCCCGCAAGGACTTCCTCTCCTTTTCTGATGTCACGGGGAACACTTTCTCCCGTCAACGCGGCTGTATTAAAAGCAGCGATTTCATTCAACATCACTCCGTCCAAAGGAACTCTCCCACCCGCCTTTATTTCAATGACCTCTCCTACTTTTACATTTTGAGGACTTTCTACCACAAGATTATCCTCCCTAAGCACCAAGGCTTTCTCAGGTCTCACATCCAGCAAAGCACCGATATTACGTTTCGCCCTGTCTACCGCTTTATTCTGAAACAACTCTCCTATCGTATAAAACAGCATTACAGCGACTCCTTCCGGATACTCACCAATATAAAAGGCTCCCAGCGTAGCAACAATCATCAGTGTAAACTCGCTGAAGTAGTCTTTTTCCCTGATACCCTCCCAAGCCTCTTTCATCACTGGTATTCCTACCGGAAGATAAGCCAGGATATACCATATTAAAGCAACATACTCTCCAAGGAAAAAGGCAAAATTCAGGGCATTCATTATAATACCTCCTATCAGAAGTATAAATGAAAGCCCTACTTTCCAGTATTCGTGAACTATCGAAGTACTGGCATTCTTTTTATTTTCTGTCGTGCATGAATGTGCACCGCAACAACAATGTCCCATATTCATTCGTTTTTTATCTGTTGCAAAGGTAACGAATGATTCGTGCAACAAAGTTGCAAAGTCCGTTTTAGAACATATAACCAAATGATATCATCAGGTTCCTGTTTTTCATACCCAAATCTTTCTGCACGTCAATCAACCCGAAATCATAACTCAAAGCAACCTGATATTTTTTGTTGAACTCAACACCGGCTTTCAATCCGAGGCCGAAGTCGAATCGTTTGAACCCGTCATCGCCAAATATATCTTCAGACACAGATTTACCTTCCAGGCCTCCTACACTTTCCATACCTTCTATATCAGCCCAATCACCAATCGCATTGCCTATGTTCAATTTTGCTTTTCCAAACAGACCGACAGCCAAATAAGGACCTACGCTACCAAACAGCGCAAAATCTTCATTTACAGCATATTTATAACCAACATGCACTGGTATCTCCAAATAATACGGATTAAATTTAACGGTTGCAATTGATCCTCCATCAATTTTAGCACCTTTCAACGTCAGTAACGCAGCAAAATCCATGTATGCCCCACTTGCTTCCTGCGATAACCCCAGCTCAGCTTTGACACCTGCATGAAAACCTACCCTGTTGTCAAAACCGGTAAAAGTATATTTACTCACATTCATACCTGCCATAACACCCCATTTCAAGTTGTCCTGCGCATTTACACTCACCATAGTTATCGCTGTTAAAGCGAATAATACCAGAATCTTTTTCATAAGAATGAATAATTTAATTATTGTTTAGAAATCATGTGCTGCAAATATAAGAAAAACAAGGTTCAATATATCCGGTAGGACGAATAAATTCGCTACATAAAATACGTATCTTTAAGATAACATTAATATAGCTCCACATTCTATATAAAAGTATTAAAATCCAAGTAAAAGAAAAACATATTTATAGTAAAGACAGCGACTACACATACATCGCGTAAAGCAATAGATATTTATATATTACGTTACCTACATCCTTATCATATCTCGTCTTCATCCATTTATGTTCTTATCTCATCTTCTATCGTTCCACTC
>OIWM01001426.1_pt1 | contig 23519 bp, 20 predicted proteins | sample 1587451 | NCBI WGS metagenome assembly OIWM01 (sample SAMEA3888907, study PRJEB22519) | human gut metagenome | biome: human gut; feature: human-associated habitat; material: faeces | place: Denmark | collected 2011
ACCTAGTTGAAAATACGCGAATAAATGCAGAAGTGGAGCTAGAGTATATGACATTGGAAGAAAAACTAAATGAATTCAAAGCTGAAGGAAGAGAAGAAGGTATTGCTGAAGGTGAAAAGAATAAAGCTATTGAAACTGCTAGAAACTTACTTTTAATGACTGATTTTCCTATTGATAAAATTACTAAAATCACTTTATTGCCTCTAGAAGAAATAGAAAAACTGAAATCAGAGTTAAAAGAGCAAGGTGAATTAAAGTAGTAAATCTAATTTAAATAGTGAAGGGATAAAGTGTTTATGGATAATAATAAGTTTAAACCAACATGGGAGTCGATTAAAACACATACTGTACCAAAATGGTATGATGATGCCAAATTTGGTATTTTTATTCATTGGGGTATTTATGCAGTGCCTGCTTATGCACCACATACCTATGAGTTAGGAGAAGTTGATTCTAAAGAATGGTTTGCTAATAATCCATATGCAGAGTGGTATTATAACTCAATTAATATTGGTAAAGGATCCACATATGAACATCATATTCAAAAATATGGTAAAGATTTTAAATATGAAGATTTTATCCCCATGTGGAAAGCAGAAAACTGGAATCCTGAAGAGTGGGCAGAAATTTTCAAAGAAGCAGGTGCAGAATATGTTGTTTTGACGACCAAGCATCATGATGGCTTTTGTTTATTTCCTAGTAAATATACTCATTTCAATTCTCTTGAAATGGGACCAAAGAGAGATATTACAGGTGAACTAACTAAAGCAGTACGTGATGAAGGAATGCGAATGGGATTATATTATTCCGGCCTAATTGATTGGCAATTTGCTAATGATCCTATATTTGAAGATGATGATATGTATGCAACAGCTTGTCCAACATTTGCCTATGCTGATTATTCCTATAATCAAATGAATGAACTAGTTGATCATTATGCTCCCAGCGTATTCTGGAATGATATTGGCTGGCCAAAACAAAGTGAATATATGATGCCTTATTTCTTTGCTCATTATTATAATCATGTACCAGAAGGTGTTGTTAATGACCGCTTCAATAAGATTTATCATGACTTTTTAACAAAAGAATATAAAGCTGGTTCTGTAAATAGAAAAGAAAAATGGGAAATGTGTCGAGGAATGGGTTTCTCATTTGGCTATAATGCTAATGAAGGCGACGATCAATTAATTTCAGTTAAAGATTTAATTTCTTTACTCGTCGAAACAGTCGCAAATAATGGTAACCTTTTATTAAATATTGGCCCTAGAGCTGATGGAACAATACCAGAAGAACAAGTTAGAAGATTAAAAATATTAGGTTCATGGTTAAAAGTGAATCATGATGGTATTTATGGCACGCGTTGTAGTAAACGTGTATCGGAATTACTGGATAATGGAATCGAACTGCATTATACGGAAAAAGATGGAATATTAAATGTCTTTGCAGATCATTTACAAGAAGGAAAAAATGAGTTTGTAATCAAGGATTACCATGGCGAATTAAGATCATTTGATGCCAGTGTTGAAATGATTTTAGAAGATACAATAGAGGGCTTAAAAGTAATTATTCATAATTACAGTAGTGAAAAATATGTTCTTGGATTTACACAAAAATAACAATTAAATATATGAGTTAAAAGTGAATGGAAAATATTTCTGTTCACTTTATTTTTTTGTGGCGTGTGAAATATTTTTGTAATAAAATTATAAATTGTTGATTTTTATTCAACAAGGGGGATATAAATGTTAGAGAAAATCAAAAGTTATGTAGAACCTAACAAGAAAATAAAAACAGTTGAAATTATCGTATTATGCTTATTGATATTAGGTTCAATTATGTCATTAGTAACTGGATTTAGTAGAATTCATGCAAATTTTGGTGAAATTGAATATGTAAATACAGTAGAAATGACAAGAGATTATGAAGAAGAATGTGATGAAGATTCTATTTCTTGTGAAGTTGCATATGAAAATGGGGATGCATATCTTGTAAAAATTTATTCTTATGAAGAATATGAAGAATTAGATTCCGAAACAATTACAGCTTATGAATATGAAGCAGAAGATGGAACAAAATTATATTTTGATCATGAAAATCCTTCTGCAGATGAAGTAAAAGCGAAGTACCATGAAATGGTTGCCAATGACTCTATGCCTGTCTTCAATTTAGGCACTTCATTATTTATTCTTGCTTTATCACTAGGTATAATGCTTGTCTTCTCTAAAGCATTCAGTACTTATGAAAAATGCTGGTTTATGACAATTATGGTACTTGCAACGGTTGTTGCGGTATTATTCCCGGAAGAAAGTGCAAATGGTGTTAATGGTATTGTCATTATGCTATTGTATCTTCTTGATACATTCTTGAATATTTTATGTGAATTATTAATTTCTAAACAATCAAGATACAATTTCTTAGTATCAGTACTTGTAGAAATTACTGAAATTATTGTTTGCTTTGTACTGATGTATCGTTTTGCAACAATTGCGACAACATTATTCTTCTGGTTACCAATTGATATCTTAAGTTATATTAACTGGTCTAAACATAAGGATGAAGACAGTGACGAATTAACAGCTGTAAGAAGATTAAAAGGATATCAGGAAGTATTAATTATTATTGCAATTATTGTCTGGACATTTGTTGTTGGCTATTTCCTAAGTGGTTTAAATATTCAAACAGATTTCTTAAATGGTAATGAACAATTAGAAACACTTATTACTTATATTGATGCCTGTGCTTCAGCTGTTGGTGTAGCTAACGGATTATTTATTTTCTTTAGATTACGCGAACAATGGATTGCGTGGTATATTTGCGCATTATTAGAAGCGATTATTAATATTCTAGCTGGCCAATATGTATTATTAGTATTAAAACTTGGTTATTTTACAAATACTACTTATGGATATATTAAGTGGAGTAAGTACATTAAATCCCATAAAGAGGAAAAAACACTGTTCTAATTGTTGATAAAAACATACTTAATTGATAAAATAACAGCGATATAAAAAGGTAGGTAATATAAATATGGCAATCGAAGCTGGCGATTTTAAAACAGGCTTAACTTTAATGGTTGATGGCGATCCTTGGGTAGTTATTGACTTCCAACACGTAAAACCAGGTAAGGGTGCAGCTATTTTAAAAACTAAGATGAAGAATCTTAAAACTAATTCAACACAAGAAAGAAACTTCAACGCAAACACAAAATTTGAACAAGCAATGATTGAAAAGAAATCTGCGCAATTCTCTTATTCTTCAGATGATACATATTACTTTATGGATATGGAAACATTTGAAACATATGAAGTTTCAGAAGAACATGTTGGTTTTAACAAGTACTTCTTAATTGAAGGAATGGACGTTATGTTACAATTCTTTGATGGACAAATTTTAGATATTGTTGTTCCTGATAAAGTTGAATTAACAGTAGTTGAAACAACACCTGCAATCAATGGTGCTCCATCAACTCAAACTAAAGATGCTACAACTGATACAGGTTTAACATTAAGAGTACCTCAATTTATTGATCAAGGAGAAAGAATTCTTGTTTCTACATCTGATGGCAAGTATTCATCAAGAGCTTAATTATTAAGCTCTTTTTTAAAATATGGAAAAAAGAAAAGTAGTATTAATTACAGGAAGTGCTAAAGGTATTGGTAAAGCCATAGCTTTAGAATTAGCTAAGAATAGTTATGATATTGTCATCAACTATCATCATTCAAAAAATGAAGCTTTAGCATTAAAAGAAGAAATTATCAACTTATATCATGTTAACTGTTTAGCTATTCAAGCAGATGTATCAAAAGAAGATGAAGTAGATAAAATGGTACAGATGGTTGAAGAAGAGTTAGGTGGTGTAGATATATTAGTAAATAATGCAGCTATAGATTTATCTAATTTATTTCATTTAAAAACAGCAGATGAATTTAGAAGAACACTAGATGTAAATGTGGTTGGGGCGTTTAACTGTGCGTGTCGCGTTAGAAGGCATATGTTGGAGCAAGAATATGGTAAGATTATCAATATTTCTTCAACTAATGGTATAAATACATACTACCCAATGTGTATTGATTATGATGCAAGTAAAGCTGCATTAATTTCTTTAACACATAATTTAGCAATGCAGTTAGCACCTTATGTTAACGTAAATGCTATAGCACCTGGTTTTATTGGAACAGAAAATGAACTGGATGGTTATGATGAAGAATTTTTAAAGGAAGAGTGTGAGAAAATTCTTGTGGAAAGATATGGCGAACCTGAAGAAGTGGCATATTTAGTAAAATTTTTAATCAGTGATGAAGCTAAATTTATCAATAATACAGTTATTAGAATTGATGGTGGACAAAAAGGAAGTTGCTAATACAACTTCCTTTTTAAAAACATTATTAAGCTTCTTGAATTTTAGTTAATGCAAGTAAGATAGAAAGTTTACCATATTCTAGTGATAAACCACCCTGCATATATAAAGTATATGGTTCAATAACTGGTGCATCAGCACTTAATTCAATTGTACTTCCTGAAGTAAAGCTTCCACATGCCATTACTTCATCAAATGGATAACCTGGCATTGGGGCAGGCATAACTCTAACAAATGAGTCAATTGGTGAAGCTTCTTGGATACCTTGAGCAAATTTAACTAAGTTATCTTTATTACCAAGTTCTACAGTTTGAATAATATCAGTTCTTTGATCATTCCATTTAGGAGCTACATTATTATAGCCAAGTTTTTCTAACATCCACGAAGAGAAGATAGCAGTTTTAATAGCGCTGTTTACTGCACTTGGAGCCATGAATATACCCTTGAAGAAGGCATTATTCTGGTTGAAGTTAGCACCTTGGTTTTTACCAATACCAGGAGCTGTCAGTCGTTCAGCAACCATATGGATTAAATCAGCACGACCAGCAACATATCCACCAGTGGATGCGATACCACCACCTAAGTTTTTCATTAATGAACCAACAACGATATCTGCTCCAACGTGTCCTGGTTCTTTTGTTTCTACAAGTTCTCCATAACAGTTATCAACCATGATAATTACATCTGTATTAACTTCACGAATCTTTTTGATGACATGTTCAATTCTGGAAATTGTTAGAGATTTTCTTGATGAATATCCTCTTGATCTTTGAATTTCAACAAGTTTTACATTGTTTTCTTTTAAACGGTTAACAATTTTTTCTTCATCAAATTCATTGTCGATTAAATCGATTTGCTCATATTTGACGCCATGTGCTTTTAAGGATTGCGTTGAATCACCACATAAGCCAATCATTTCCTGTAATGAATCATATGGTGTTCCTGTTAAAGAAATCATGGTGTCACCGTGTTTTAATAAAGAAGAGAAAGTTAAATATAAAGCATTTGTACCACTCATAATTTGTGGGCGGACAAGAGAATCTTCAGTACCTAATACTGTTGCAAAGATTTTTTCCAGTTTATTTCTTCCTTCATCATAGTCACCATAACCATTCATTTCAGCAAAATCAGAATAAGAAACGTTATTTTCAATGAAAGCAGATAATATTCTATTTGAGTTATAAAAAGAAATTTTATCTACTTCATCATACTTTTCTTTTAGTTCAATATCTGATTCTTCAGCTAATTTAAGTAAATTTTTATCTATTTTATCTAAAATCATTTTGTACACTCCTTCAAACACTCAATATTATCTTACATTTATAAATAAAATTCATTGAAAATATTTGTTTTTTTAAAATATAGTTTTTTTAAATCTTAATGAAATTTCGTATACAATTAAAATAAATGAAATGGAGAAAAAATATGGATAACATAAAAGCATTTGTTAAAAATTCAATAAATAAAGATTATACAGCTTTATCCTATGCAATTTCGATTCACAATGATTTAGTAGTAAGCGATGCGATTGGTGTAATAGATAAAAAGAATAATGAGGTAATTACAGAAGATTGTACATTTAATGTAGCATCAATTTCAAAGATATATGTCACAGTTGCGATTATGCAGTTGGTAGAACAAGGTAAAATCAAACTTGATGATTATGTAGCAGATCTATTACCTAGATTTTATATGCCTGATGAAAGATATAAAAAGATAACTGTTGAAATGTGTTTGAATCATACATCAGGATTACCTGGTACAGAGTGGAAACATTTCAGTACAAAAGAAATAGATGGTGTAGATTACTATGATGAAGTTTATCATTATTTCTCAGTAAATAAATTAAAGGCTGATCCAGGAGAATATGCGGTTTATTGCAATGATGGTTTTACGGTAGCAGAATTAATTGTAAGTGAAGTAAGTGGCTTAGCGTATGAAGAATATATAAAGAAATATATTACTGAGCCAATAGGAGCTGATTCTACCCGTTTATCTGGTTCTTTAAATTCAGATTATCCTTTAGTAACTGAAGGGGATAAACCTCGTGAATTATTGCTTGTGCGTGGTGCAGCTGGTATTACGACAAGTATGAAGGATCTAGTCAAATTTGGACAATTATTCTTAAATAAAAATAGTATTATCCGTGAAGAATCTAAAGAACTCATGGCAAGAAAATGGGGTAAGACATTCTTGAAAGAAGATGAAAGATCTGATGATTTTGGTTTAGGTTGGGATACAGTATGTTTGAATGTTCCTCATTATGATTTAGGAGAACATGTATTAGTTAAAGGTGGTAATAGTTTCTACTTCTATTCAAGATTAATTATTATTCCTAAATATGATGCTGTATTAGCTATATCGGCTACTCATGATACAAAAATAGATGTACAAGACTTAATTCTACATATCTTTGCAAACTATATGTTAGAAAAAGGGATTAACATAACTGATTATCAAATTCCAAGTGATGATAATTGTTCAGGTGTTTATGCATCAGCTTTTGAAGTAACTAAAGTGTCAATTAATGGTTATACATTATTCTTGCATAGTCTTGATGAAGAGAAGAAATGGTCACTAATTGATAAAGCAGAATATTTAAATGAATTTACAAATGTGAAAAATGAAGTTTATTCTTTTGCAAAAGACAAAAATGATACGTATCTCATGAAAAAAGTTCAAGGCAAGAATATTCCTCAATATATGAAGATAGAAAATCATCCACAATTAAATGATGTATGGAAAAATAGAGTGGGTAAAACATATATTGTATGTGATGCTACACCATATGATATTGTAATAGGACAAATGTTAATGGCAATTACCGTAGAAGCAGTAGAAGACGTTAGTGGGGCAGTAGCTTTATTTGGTCACTATAGAAAAGGTGGTTTTTCTGATAATGGAATGCGTCAAATACTTGTACCATCTAGTGATAGTATTCTTGATAGTCCACTTAGAACCCCAGCTAATGGTTCTAGAGATCTAATCCATGCAATATTCAGTGAAAAAAATGGTAAAGAATATCTTGAAGCAGCTTCATATAATTATGTAGATGCAAGTTCTTTGGAAGAATTTAATGATCAGACATTTAATGATGATTATAAAAATCAAGTTTATCATTTTGAACAATTAGATAAGATGATAGAAATACCTTCCTCTCATAGAGTATTAGTTTTAGATAATGAATTTAACTTGTATTATGATAGTCTCGATGAAAAGAAATATAAACCTATCTCAACAAGTGGTTATATTGTATTAATTTAATGAAAAGAAAGGTAAAACATGAATCAATACCCAATTGTATATATAACAGATGAAGGAAAACAGTGGCTTTTAAAAGGTCAAAGATGGATGTATCGTAATAATCTATTAAAAGAAGTAGATTATTCAAGTGGTGATATTGTACAAATACAATCAAAAGATGGAACTTATTTAGCAACAGGTTTTTATCATGCGACAAGCCATATTGTTGTACGTATCTTAACTGAAAATGAAAATGAGATTATTGATAATTCATTCTTTGAAAAAAGAATTGAAGATGCTTTAAAGTATCGTTTTGTAGTAGAAAAAGATAATCTCGATAACTGCAGATTGATTTTTGGCGATGCGGATTTATTACCCGGGTTAACAGTAGATAGATATAATGATGTTTTAGTTACACAAGTTACTTCTTTCGCTATTGAACAAAGAAAAGACTTTATTTATCAGTTATTACTGAATATTTTGAATAAAAATAATCAAACAGTTAAATATATTTATGAAAGAAATGACGTACAGGTACGTACAAAAGAAGGTTTAGAACTTTATAAAGGTTTTTATGGTAAGCAAACATGCAGTACAGATTTAGTTATTTCTGAAAATCATTTGTTATTAAATGTAGATATACAAAATGGTCAGAAGACAGGCTATTTCTTAGATCAAAAATCAAATCGCATGTTAATCAGAGATATGGCAAAAGGTTTAAGAATATTGGATTGTTTTACGCATACGGGTGGATTTGCTTTAAATGCTGCTAAGGGTGAAGCAAAATCGGTAACAGCAGTAGATGTATCAGGTACTGCTTTAGAAGAAGCAAGAAAAAATGCTGAAATAAATCATTTTACAAATATGACTTTTGTGCAGGCAGATGTTTTTGATTATCTTGAAGAAATGAAAGAAGGAGAGTTTGATTTAATCATTCTTGATCCTCCAGCTTTTACAAAAAGTAGAAAGACAGTAAAACAAGCGTATTATGGCTATAAGAGAATTAATCTTGAAGCGATGAAGAAATTAGAAAATGGTGGTTTTTTAGCAACATGTTCATGCAGTAGATATATGGAAACTTCTTTATTTGAACAAATGCTTAAAGAAGCAGCATTAGAAGCAAATGTCTTGTTAAAACAGGTTTCGGTTACGCAGCAAAATCACGATCATCCTATATTATGGTCAATGGAAGAAACTTCTTACTTGAAATTTTTTATTTTCCAGATTGTTAAAGAAAAATAAGAATTTATTATCAATTAATATAAAAAATGCCACCGTTATGGGTACTTATAGCGGTGGTTTAATTTTAGTCAGGCTGATAAAATTCTTAGGTAAAATGAAAAAAATAATAGCGAATAAAGCCTGGGTGTATATAATAGTTATAGAAGCGCAAAAATTTGTTTTTTTTGAAAGGAGACATCAATAATGGATATTAAAAAGCAATATTTTGAACTGGCTAAAAAAGGTATTGAAAACGCTTACGAAGTAAATAAAGAAGATATGAAAAAAATAGCTTCTTGTTTAAGAGATGTCATGGAGAATGAGGGGGTTGTTCAATTATTTGGCGTAAAACATGGTGAAGAAGTAGTTAATGAACTATTCTTTAGAGCTGGTGGGCTTGTTCCTTTTCATGGTTTAAAACCAATGGAACTAGCTGTACAGGGAAAGTTTGGTAGAGAGTTAATTGATAGTGGTGAAATTTTTGAAACAACTAAATATGTAGATGATTTATTATCTTTATTTAAGATGGATGATAGAGATGCTTGGCTTATTACAAGTTTCTATGGTAATGAACCGATGGCAGTAGAACTTGCAAAACGTGCTAAAGAAAAAGGTCAAAAGGTTATAGGACTTGTAAATAAAGCATCATATGCAAAATCACCAGTAAAACATGAAAGTGGTAAAAAATTACTAGATTATTGCGATTATTCATTAGATATGTGCGCTGAAGAACCTGATGTTGCATTACATGTAGATGGTCACGCTGTAGGACAATTGAGTTCCGTATATGCAAATGTTATTGCCCAGATGTTAGCAGCAGATATTTATCACGCTTTTGAAGAAATCGGCGTTGAAGCACCAGTTCTTTTATCTGCCAATATTGCTGGAGCAGATAAACATAATAATGCATTAACAGACCGTTATAATGGGAGGGTAAGATAATGATTGACGCTAAAACATTTGAAACAAACGTAATTGAATTACTTGATACATTATATGAAACACAAAAAGATAACATGGAAGCTATGGCTGAAACTATGGCTGAATGTATCGCTAATGGTGGTGTAGTGCATGTATTTGGTTCAGGACATTCTGTAGGAATGGGAATTGATATCAAGAATCGTTTGGGAGCCCTTGTACCAATTCATATCATGGAAACAAATGATTTCGTATTAAAAGGTGGCGTTACTCTTGAAGAATTCCACGATAAAGTAAATGTATTTGAAAGACGTCCAGATGTAGCTGAAAAGCTATATAGCTTATATGATATTAAACCACAAGATGTATTTATCGTTATTTCTAACTCTGGAATTAATGGTGTCGTTATTGATATCGCTTCTCTTGCAAAAAAGAATGGTCATAAAGTAATTATCGTAACAAGCATGAAGCATACATTAGCTGAAAACAGCCGTCACCCAAGTGGAAAGAAACTATATGAGTTTGGTGATGTCGTAATTGATAACTGTGGTCCTCATGGTGATGCCTTAATTGAAACACCAGGTATAGCTAAATTAACTGCTGTATCGTCTATCTGTAATGATATGATTGCTCAATCTGTAGCTGCAAGAGTTATTGAAATCTTGGCTGAAAAACATATTGAGTTGCCAATACTAACAGAAGATGAAGAACATAATAAAGCGTTAAAAGAAAAATATAAAGATAGAGCATAACTTATACAAGAATAAAAAGGGCAGATGGTGTGAAGTCTGCCCTCAATTATTAATGATGCTTATAAGTAATTACTTTACCAGTCCAAGATTCACGTAAGATATTTTGCATATCTTTAACCATTGGGATACGTGGGTTAGCTGGAGAACATTGATCTTCATAAGCTAAGTAACTTATTTTTTCAACTGCATTCATCCAATCTTTTTCATTTAGATAATCTAGGCTCTTGAAATTCATTGCAATACCAACATCTTTACCTAGATTTGTTACTGCTTCAGCGAATTTTTCTACGCCTTCTTCTACTGTACTAAATTCAATTCCTACAGCTTTGGCAAGTTCACAATATCTTTCATCAGCGTTGTAGTATTTGTATTTTGGCCAGATACCAGGTTTTTCAGGTTTTGTACCATTATAACGGATTGTATATGGTAGTAGGATTGCATTTGCTAAACCATGAGGTACATGGAATTCGGCACCAACTTTATGAGCCATAGAGTGGTTCATACCTAAGAAAGCATTGGCGAAAGCCATACCAGCCATAGCAGAAGCGTTATGCATCTTTTCTCTAGCTTCAGGATCGTTTGCACCATTATGTACAGCTCTTGGTAAATATTCAAATACCATTTGAACAGCCTTATATGCTAGAGCATCTGTAAAGTCACTTGCCAGTACTGAAACATAAGCTTCAATAGCGTGTGTTAGTACGTCCATACCAGTATTAGCTGTAATACTTGGTGGTAGAGTCATAGTTAAAGCTGGGTCAATGATTGCTACAGTTGGTGTTAATGAGTAGTCTGTTAATGGATATTTAACATGTGTTTCTTTATCAGTAATAACGGCAAACGGTGTAACTTCACTACCCGTACCAGAAGTAGTAGGGATACATACTAGGTTTGCTTTCTTGCCTAATTCTGGATAACGGAATGCACGTTTTCTAATATCCATGAATTTTTGCTTCAAGTCATCAAAGTTTACTTCAGGATGTTCATAGTATAACCACATACCTTTAGCGGCATCCATTGCTGAACCACCACCAATAGCAATGATTGTATCAGGTTGGAAGGCTTGCATTAAACTTAGACCTTTTTGAACTGTCTGGATAGATGGATCAGGTTCAACGTCACAGAATAGTTCATAAGTAATCTTACCTCTACCACGAGAAGGACGAGATTCAAGCTGGTCAGTTACTTTAGTAACATATCCTAGTTTTACCATTGATTGGTCAGTTACGATAAATACACGACTCATTTCATTCATATCATGTAAGTATTCAATAGAGTTCTTTTCAATATAAATCTTAGAAGGAATCTTGAACCATTGCATATTATTTCTCCTTTGACCAACTTTCTTGATATTTAACAAGTTAACAGTACTGATATTACCAGCAACACTGTTATGACCATAAGAACCACAACCAAGTGTTAATGAAGGAATAAAGGAGTTATAGATATTACCAATACCACCGAATGTACTTGGAGAATTCCAGATAATACGACATGCTTTTACACGTTTACCAAATTCTTTGACTAAGTCTTCATTTGCTGTATGAATAGCTGCAGAGTGACCGATACCGTTGAACATAACCATTTGTTCAGATTTATTTAGACCATCTTCAACGTTTTCTGCTTTAAGCATTGCTAGAACTGGTGACAACTTTTCACGTGTTAATGGTTCATTAGGACCAACTTCTTTACATTCAACAATCAAGATTGATGTGTCAGGATCTACTTTGAAGCCAGCCTCTTTTGCAATCCATGCAGCACTCATACCAGCAACAGCACCATTTAATTTTGCTGTTTCACATTCTTTTGAAAAGCTTGTTGCGCCAAACATGAATTTTTCAAGCATTTCTTTTTCTTTTGCTGAACAGAAATGAACATTATAGTGAACAAATTCTGCTTTAACATCATCATAAATTTCTTTATCGACGATAACAGCCTGTTCGCTTGCACAAATCATGCCATGATCGAATGCTTTTGACATCGCTATGTCATTAACGGCTTGTTTAATATTAGCAGTTGTTTCAATATAAGCAGGTACGTTACCAGCACCTACACCTAAAGCAGGTTTACCACAAGAGTAAGCAGCTTTAACCATGGCATTACCGCCAGTTGCTAAAATTGTAGATACACCAGGATGGTTCATTAATGCACTTGTAGCATCCATGCTTGGATGTTCAATCCATTGGATACAGTTTTCTGGAGCACCAGCCGCAACAGCTGCGTCATATACAACTTTCGCTGCAGCAGCAGAAGAATTCTGTGCATTTGGATGGAAAGCGAAAATGATTGGGTTTCTTGTCTTTAAGCAAATTAATGATTTGAAAATAGCAGTACTTGTTGGGTTAGTAACAGGGGTAATACCAGCAATAACACCAACTGGTTCAGCTACATAAATTAATCCTTTCACTTCATCTTCGCCGATAATACCTACAGTTTTTTGATGGCGCATATTATTTACAACATATTCACATGCAAATAGATTTTTTGTTGCTTTGTCTTCAAAGACACCACGTTTTGTTTCTTCAACAGCTAGTTTTGCCAGCTCACCATGTTTATCTAATGCAGCAACAGAGCATTTCGCAACGATATAATCAATCTTTTCTTGATCAAAGCTTGCATACTCATCTAATGCTTTTAATGCTTTTTGAACCTTAACATCTACTTCTTGTACACCAAGATCAACAGTCTTAGTTGTATCTGCTTTTTTTGAATCTGCCATATATTCCTCCTTGTGAACTAATTCACTACTATGGTTTACCATAGGTGAAAACATATTGCAAGGAAAATGTTAAAAATTTCACAAGATAGCGGTTTCATTGTGAAAAATGCAAAAAAATGTTTAAAAATTATTTAATAGATTACTTCAAATCTGGATTCATTTTCTTTTACAGGACAAACTTTATAACTTACATTTTCTACACGGCTGTAATGTGATCCTGTTTCTAAAGCATGAAGAAAAATATCAAGATCTCTTTCGTGACCCTGGGCAAAAACTTCGACCATCCCGTTAGATAAATTTTTGACAGTACCAGTGATAAAATACTTGTTTGCTATGCTTAAAACATACCATCTAAAGCCAACACCCTGCACAAGTCCTTCAACAATAATGTGATAACGTTTCATGATTCTATTTTATCTTAAAAAAGATATCGTGGTAAGATACTTATGTTAGGTGAGAAAAATATGATTCAACTTTTATTAAATAAAACAAATTTTGATGGTAGATGGGCTGCAGAAACACTATTTACCTTGTTCCATGAAAATCAGAAAGTATTAATTATTCCTTTGTCTCAAAAGACAGGCTGGGCAAGTGATTATGAAGATTATACCAATAAATTTGAACAGGGCAGTGAATATCATGCAGATTTAATTCGTCCCTTTTTAAGATATGGTATTCCAAAGAAAAATATACGTATTTTAAATCATTTTGATTATGATGAAGATTCATTATCAAGATTAATTAATAACTATGACGTGGTTTGCTTTTCAGCAGAAGAAGCATTAGATGCTTATAACTGCTTATTAGATTTAAATATACTAAATGTTTTATCAAACTATGATGGCATTTCAATCTTTTTATCAGGTGCTGCAAGTGTATTAAGTGAGTATTTTCCAGTATATGATGATGACTATGAAACCTTTATAACATATGACGGGTTCAACTATATAGAGGGTGTTGATTTAGTCATGGATTATCAGGAAACAGATGAATATCTGAAATATATTATTGAAACAATTGAAGATAGAAATAGAAAAGTACTCATTTGTCCAAAAGATGGTGGGGTTTTATTGACAGACACAAGTACGGAATTACTTGGCAGTGCTTTTATTGCAGATCAAAATGATCTCGATGAAATATATCGTTTATATAGAGAATAAAAAAAGCTCGCATATGTAATTACGTATGCGGGCTTTTTAAAGGGGTATGCATCTTATAAAGAAAATAACATATCTTTATAAGTAGGAATCTTATAGAAGTTAGTAGAAGCGATTACTTCATAAGCATCAATAGATTTACGAACCTGCATCATTTCTGTACAGATAATATCATGAATCTTGATACCTGTTTCATAAGTGTTTCCTTTAGCTAAGATATCTTTATAGTCTTTTTCTAGTTTTAATAAATCGGCATATAAAGTATCCATTAATTCTTTAATTTTACTTTCCTGATCAAGTAAATATTTAGGAGCATCTTTAATAGCAGAGATATGATTTGCTTTCCACTCTTCATTCATTGCCGGCAAGATTGTACTTCTAACAATATTTGATAAAGTCTTTACTTCAATGCCAATTGTACTAATATATTGATCTATTGCAATAGCTTTACGGGCATGTAATTCTTTTTCAGAGAAAACATCAAATTTAGTGAATAAATCGATAGTCTTTTCATCATCAAGTATAGATACTGCTTCGATATAAGAACGAATATTTGGTAGTCCTCTTCTTTCAGCTTCTTTTACCCATGCATCACTATAACCGTCACCTGAGAATAAAATTCTCTTATGGTTGTGGATGATATTTCTACATATTTCTAAAGCTTTAGAACGTATATCCTGTAAATATTTAATGCCTTCAAGTTCTTTATTGATATCTCTCAAAGCATCAGCCATGATTGTATTTAATACTGTATTAGGTAAAGCGGCACTCATGCTTGAACCTAACATTCTAAATTCAAATTTGTTGCCGGTAAAAGCAAGTGGAGAAGTACGGTTACGGTCGGTATTGTCATGAGGAATATAAGATAAACCAGAGATAGGGTTAAATGCATCTTTATCTAGTGGTAAATGTTGTTTAGCGGATTCCTCTTTATAAATGCTGAATAAAATATCTTCAATATAACTGCCTAGATATATTGAAATAATAGCAGGTGGAGCTTCATCAGCACCAAGTCGATGATCGTTTGCTCCAGAACTTGCACTATATCTTAATAATTCAGGATAAGTGTCTGCTGCCTTTAAGAAAGCACACATAAACACCAAGAAACGGATATTTTCAGCAGGTTTATCACCAGGAGAAAATAAATTTTGGCCATTACTTGTAACAATAGAGTAGTTATTGTGTTTTCCTGAACCGTTAATACCATCAAAAGGTTTTTCATGTAATAAGCATGCTAAATCGTGTTTATCAGCGTTACGTTTTAGAGTGTCCATAATTAACTGGTTTTGATCTACAGCAATATTTACATTGTTATAAACAACAGCTAATTCAAATTGTCCTGGAGCTACTTCATTATGTTCTGTTTTGGCATAAATTCCAAGTCTCCATAATTCTTTATTAACATCACTCATAAACTCTCGTACTCTTTCAGGAATAACAGCAAAATAGTGATCTTCAAGTTCCTGTCCTTTTGGAGCACTTGCACCAAATAAAGTTCTTCCTGTTAGTTTTAAGTCTAAGCGGGCATCAAAGTCTTTTTTATCAATTAAGAAATATTCTTGTTCAAGTCCGACAACAGGTGTGCAGTATTTAACATCTTTTTCACCTAGCAAATTGACTGTTTTAGTCGCTGCAACACTAATTGCTTGAATGGATTTTAATAGCGGATCTTTCGTATCTAATGATTCACCATTGTAAGATACAAAGACAGTAGGAATACATAAAACACCATTTTTAATAAATACAGGGGAAGTAACATCCCAATATGTATATCCACGGGCTTCAAAAGTAGCTCTTAAGCCACCACTTGGAAAGCTTGAAGCATCAGGTTCACCTTTGATTAAAGATTTGCCTGAGAAGCGTGTCATTGGTTCGCCATTTGCTCCTGGATCAATAAATGAATCATGTTTTTCGGCAGTAGAACCAGTCATTGGCTGGAACCAGTGTGTATAGTGAGTAGCACCTTTTTCTAAAGCCCATCTTTTCATTGCATGAGCAATTGCATCGGCAGTAGGTCTATCTAATGTTTCTTCGTTTTCAACAGTTTTTTTCCAAGATAAATAAATTGGATAAGGTAAACGTTCTTGCATTTCGTGTTCACCAAATACAAGTGAACCAAATCCTTCAAATGGCTTTTCCATAAAATATCTCCTTTTATTTTGTAATTATTAAAATCCTATTTGTATATCTAGTCAACAAAAAAATAAAAGAAAATTGCAAAAAAATTTAAATGTATTTCAAAAAATGAAATTTTTTCTGCTTTATTTCAAAAAAATTCTAAAAAAATAAAAAATCCTCAATTTTGAGGATTAGTAGTATGTGTAACCATTGCCATTATTTGCATTAGGATCAAATGAATAAGCTTCATCAAGTTTTACTGCTGTAACTTCAGGCACTTCATCAATAAGAATTGCTTCAATGCCTTGAGTCAGGGTTTCATCTATTGCCATACATCCAGCACAAGCTCCCAGCATTTTAACTGTAACTACTCCATCTTTGTAGTCAACTAATTGAACATCACCGCCATCTGCTTGAATATATGGTCTAATTTTACTGATTGTTTTTTCTATTCTTTCAAGTACATCTAATTTGTTATCTTCTGCCATAATTACCTCTTTTCTAGAATCCATACCAAAATATTAGGGCAACTGCACATCCAAGGATTATGCCGCCTATTACTTCAAACCATTTATGTCCTAAAACTTCTTTCATTTTTGTATGATAGATAGGATTAAGGAATTTGATATGAAATTCTTCTTGAATATCATGTACAAGTTGTTGTGTTACACGGATATTCTGACCACTATAATATCTTACATTTGCTGCATCGTATATTACAATGCATGCAAATGCTAATGACACTGCAAATAATGTGGAACTGAATTTTTCCTGTAAGCCTACTGATAATGCTAGTGCGGATACTAGAGCACTGTGAGAGCTTGGAAATCCACCACTATCATGAGCTAAATGCCAATGCCATTCATGTTTTACACAATAATAAATAAAAGGCTTTAAAAACTGTGCAAGTAATGCAGAGACAATAGCTGAGTAGAAAGGATACATCGTATGAACCATTTAATTTACCTCGCTTGTAAAGTATAGCACACAGAACCTTCTGGTGATATACTTACCACGGGAAGAAAAGATAAAGAATATATTAAGATGAAGTATAAAATTGGCGAAATTGTTGAAGGGAAAATCACAGGGATTCAAGCATATGGAGCTTTTGTAGCATTAGATGATGATACAAATGGACTAATACATATATCTGAAATCAGTGATGGATATGTAAAAGATATTACACGATTTGTTAGAGTTGGTGACACAGTTCGTGTTAAAATAATTGATATCGATGAAAGCACTAATCAAGTAAGATTGTCGTTAAAGGCTCTGCATAAGAAAAGAGCACATGGCCGTATGGGAATGTTTTCTCACAAAGCCACTCTACCTGAATCAAAACTTGGTTTTCTTTCTATCGAGAAGCAATTACCAATATGGATTCAAGAAGCAAAAAAAGGAGATAGAAGATGATTAAATTCGATGAAACACATGGTTTATTTGATGAAAAAATTGAAGATTTCCAACCACAAGTAACAGAGATCCACAAAAGCATCCGTGAGAAAACAGGAAAAGGAAATGATTTTTTAGGATGGGTTGACTGGGCTAATACGTATGACAAAGAAGAATTCGATAGAATGCTTAAATTAGCTGAAAAGCTAAATGACAAAGCCGAAGTAGTCGTTGTATGTGGTATTGGTGGAAGTTATTTAGGTGCTCGTGCAGCTGCTGAAATGATCCAGGGTTTATATCCAAATACAAAGCATGAAATTGTATTTGTTGGAAATACATTCTCAAGTACATATATCAATCAAGTTATCGAACATATTAAAGGTAAGAGTGTTGTCCTAAACGTTATTTCTAAATCAGGTACAACAACAGAAACAGCTTTAGCATTCCGTATTTTACGTGAATATATGGAAGAAACATATGGTAAAGAAGAATGCAAAGAAAGAATTATTGCAACAACTGACAAAGCTCGTGGAACTTTAAAAGCTTTAGCAGATGAAGAAGGATATGAAACTTTTGTTATTCCTGATGATATTGGTGGAAGATATTCTGTTATTACACCAGTAGGTTTATTACCTCTAGCATTAATTGGTGTAGATATCAAAAAAATCATGCAAGGTTATACAGATGCCTTCAATGAATTAAATACAGCAGATTTAAAAGAAAATACAGCTTACCGTTATGCTGTAGCTCGTCGTATTCTTCAAAATCATGGATATGATGTAGAAATGTTTGTTGCGTATGAACCACAACTAAGAAGTTTATCTGAATGGTGGAAACAATTATTAGGCGAAAGTGAAGGAAAAGATGGAAAGGGTATTCTACCTGATTCTTGCGTATTCTCTACTGATCTTCATAGCTTAGGACAATTTGTTCAAGAAGGTAAGAAAGTATTATTTGAAACAGTATTAACTGTAGAAACACCTACTATTGATGCGACTGTTCCTAATGATGCTGATAATAAAGATGGTATGAACTATCTAACAGGCAAGCTTAGACTGGGTTAACAAGATGGCTTTTGAAGGAACTTTAGAAGCACATGTTGAAACAGGTAAAGTGCCAAACCTTGTATTATCTATCGCTGATATGAAAGAATACAGCTTTGGTTATATGTGCTATTGGTTCTTTGTGGCTACAGCTATGACTTGCTACATGCTTGATATCAATCCATTCAACCAGCCTGGTGTAGAAGTTTATAAAAAGAATATGTTTAGACTACTAGGAAAACCTGGTTACGAAAAATAAATAAAAGAACAAAAAGTGGTGTAAAAGCCACTTTTTATATTATTTAGCTATGTGAAAAAGATAAAAAGCAAAATATAAGTTTACAAAAGCATTTATTTATAGTTTAATAGAATCTGTTTTTCAAATCATATAATGTCCCTAATGTGGTGGGACAGTCTCTACATCTTGACCGTAAATCAAGGTACTATGATAGATGTTTACTCCTCTATCATTTCTGGTGATTGAAAAACACTCAATGATAAGGGGGATTATAATGAATAAATTGAGTCGCTTTTTTGCTTTTGAAGAGAAAGGGACATCATTTCAAATTGAAGTGATTGCCGGATTAACAACATTTATGACGATGGCGTATGTACTTGTTACGCAACCTGGAGCTGTCTGTGGTTTTGGGCCAGATGCATATATCGTCGATTGTAATGGAGTGATGATCACAAAAGAAGCTATCATGGTTACTTGTGCATTCATTTCAGCAATAATAACAATTTTAATGGGTTTATATGCTAACTTGCCATTTGCTTTATCAACTGGTATGGGTAGTAACTTTATGTTTGGTGCTTTAATTCAATCTGGTGCTATGAGTTATGGTGCATGTATGGCCATTACATTAATCAGTGGAATTATCTTCGTTATTTTAACAAGACTTGGTATTCGTGATTTGATTGTTAAAGCAATGCCTAAAAATCTTAAAGTTGCGATTGGTGTAGCTATTGGTTTCTTTATTGCTTATTTAGGTTTCAAAAATAGTGGTATCGGTACTTTCATTAATGGTATTGGTCAAGGTAACTTCAAAGATCCAAGTGTATATTTAGCTATCTTTGGTTTATTCCTAATTGGTTTCTTAAATGCTTATAAAGTAAAAGGTTCTATCATGATTGGTATTGTCGTTGTTACTTTATTAGGTATTCCACTAGGTGTAACAACTTTACCTGCAACATTAGCTAAATTACCTGATATGGCTGGTTTGCAAAATATCATTTTCAATTTTGATTTCAAATCAATCTTAACATTCAGTTGTATTCCATTAATCTTTATTACATTCTGTGGTGACTTCTTCTCAACACTTGGTACAGTACTAGGTTGTGGTGCTAAAGCAGGAATGTTAGATAAAGATGGTAACTTTGAACATATTGAAAAACCATTCCTAGTAGATGCAATCGGTACAGTCGTTGGTGCTTGTACTGGTAATACAACAATTACAACTTATGTTGAATCTGGTGCTGGTGTTCAAGCAGGTGGTAAAACAGGTGTTACAGCTATTACTGTAGCTGTATGTTTCTTACTATCAATGTTCTTATCACCACTTGTATTAATTATTCCTAATGCCGCAACAGGACCTGCATTAATCTTCGTTGGTTTCTTAATGATTGAAGGAATTTCACAAATTGAATTCAGCAAGTTTGATGAAGCATTTGGACCATTTATTATGATTATGTTCACTATCTTTACAGGTAGTATTGCTAGTGGTATTTGTGCTGGTATCATTGCACATGTATTTATTAAAGTAGCTTGTGGAAAAGCAAAAGAAGTAAACTTAATTCTTTATGTTCTATTAATTCCATTAGTACTATATTTTATTGCTGGATGAGGTGAATGATGAGAGTAAAAAATAATAGAAAAGAACTAATTAAAGCAGCTTTAGGACTTGTTGAATGTGATTTAGCAATTAAAAATGCACAATTATTAAATGTATTTACAGGTGAAGTATATCCTGCAACGGTATTTGTGTATGATGGTGCAATAGCACATGTTGAATACAGAAACCTTGAAGAAGGTTTAGATAAAGTTAAGGTTGTTGTTGACGCTGAAGGTAAATATTTAATTCCTGGTTTAATTGATGCTCACATGCATATTGAAAGCAGTATGTTAACACCACGTAACTTTGCAAAAGTATCTATTCCAAGTGGTACAACAACAATTGTTATGGATCCACATGAAATTGGTAATGTTTATGGGGTTGAAGGCGTTAAATATATGCATGACTCTGGTGAAGGTCTACCTCAAAGACAATTTGTAGATATTCCAAGTTGCGTTCCTGCTGTACCAGGATGCGAAAACGCTGGAGCTGAATTCTTTGCGAAAGAAATCGAAGAATTAGCTGAATTAAAGCGAGTTATTGGTTTAGCAGAAGTAATGGACTATATTGGTGTAATCAATCAAGAAGATAGAATGGCTGATATTATTCACGCTGCTGAAAGAAAAGGTTTATATCTTCAAGGACATGCTCCATTTGTATCAAGTAGAGATTTAAGTGCTTATTTAATCGGTGGACCTGTTACAGATCACGAATCTCGTACAGGTGAAGAAGCAATTGAAAAATTAAGAAGTGGTATGTTTATTGACTCTAGAGAATCAAGTATCACACATAATGTTAAAGATATCTGGGAAGGTGTTAAACATTGCAAATTCTTTGATCATTATTGCTTATGCACAGATGATAGAGAAGCGGATGATTTATTGCATGAAGGACATATTAACTATGTTGTTAATGCAGCAATTAAATATGGTATGGATCCTATCACAGCAATTAAGTCTGCTACTTTAAATACAGCTAGAGAAATTAACGTAACTGATTTAGGTGCTATTGCGCCTGGATATGTAGCAGATATGTTACTTGTTGAAGATTTAAGTAATATTCATCCTACACACGTATTCTTTGAAGGAAAACTTGTTGCTCAAGATGGCAAGTTATTACAACCTATTGAAGATAAAGAATACGAAATTGAAACGAGAAATTCTGTACAGCTAAAAGAATTATCACTTGAAGATTTCCATGTAGATACACCAGTTGAAAATGGAAAAGTAAAAGTCAATGTAATGGTATATCCTAATCTAGAACTATCTTCTACTTATGTTGAAAAAACAGAATTTGAAGTAAAAGATGGAAATATCGTATTACCTGACGATGATTATAAATTTGTTATTGTATTAAATCGTTATGGTAAAGGTACAATTGGAAAAGGTATTGTAAAAGGATTTGGTACAAAGAAAGGTGCTTTAGCTTCTACTGTATCTCATGACTCTCATAATTTGACAGTTGTATATGATAATGAAAAAGACGCATTACTAGTCGCTAATACATTAAAAGAATGTGGTGGTGGAATGTGTGCTGCTTATAATGGTACAGTTTTATCAACTTTACCTCTACCTTTAGCAGGCTTAATGTCATTAAAATCTGCAGAAGAATTATCAGTTGTTTCTCAAAAGATGAAACAAGCTATTGTAGAACTAGGCTTAACAGATATGGAAAATCCACTATTAAGAATTGTTACATTAGCACTACCTGTAATTCCTGAAGTAAAGATGAGTGATTTAGGTTTAGTAGATGTACTAACAAAGAAGATTATTCTTTTTTACGCTGAATAATTGATTAATTAAATAGATTAAGTATATCCTTCCGTATGTTTATTTATGGAAGGATATTTTTATGAAAATAGATATAATTTAGTTGGGCAAGTATATGAATGTTATTAATAATTTGTTTAAAAAATATCTTAATGATAGAAATGAAGAATACAAAAATATTTCGCAGGAAATATCGAAAAGTATTCTTTTTATGAATGAGTTAATACAAAAAAATGAACTAATTGAATTATCTAAGTACTCTGATGAAATGTCAGATTTAAGGATGTTATTTTCAAAAGCAAATGATTTGAATAATAAAATTATTTTAATAAAAAGCGATGAAATTAACGAATTTCAATCATTATTTTCTAAATTTGAAAAAGAATATAATTCATTTGAAAGTCTTGTTGATAAACATAATCAAATATATCTGAAAGAAAAAATTCAAAATGTTAGAGAAATGATTGGAAAAGTAGAAGGTCATGATTTAGACGATCAACAAATAATATGTATATTAAAAGACAGCTACAATCAAAATGTTGTTGCTGGAGCTGGAACAGGCAAAACAACAACAATTATTGGAAAAATAAAATATTTACTCAAATCAGAACAATATAAGCCTGAAGAAATTTTAGTCCTTTCTTTTACTCATGCTGCAGCATCTGAAATGAAAGTGCGTCTTCAAGAAGAAACTTCTAGTAATATATGTGTTTCTACATTTCATAGATTTGGATACAGCATTTTGACTTCAGTTGAAGGCAAAAAACCAAACATCTTTACAAAATCTGCTTCATCTATTATTGAAGAAGAATTAAAAAAAGAATTAAATGATTTCAATTATAAAAAGAAATTTTTGAGATTTATCAGCAGACAAGGTATTCACGAACAAACAGATTTATCTGAAAATATACGTAATATTGAAGAATATAAGAATTATATAAGCAAATATAAACCAATAACATTTGGTCAAGAGCTTGTAAAAAGTTATGGTGAACTTA